>Ga0105047_10001835_pt1 | contig 38153 bp, 28 predicted proteins | sample MAT04_FD_78384 | JGI IMG/M metagenome (GOLD analysis project Ga0105047, IMG submission 78384) | Freshwater microbial communities from Lake Fryxell liftoff mats and glacier meltwater in Antarctica - MAT-04 (megahit assembly) | ecosystem: Environmental > Aquatic > Freshwater > Ice > Liftoff...
GCCCACTTCAGGTCGTCACGAAAGAAGTCGTAGTCGCACCCTGCCCCCTCGCAGTCGACGAAAACGCGCACGGCGAGATTCTGCGTCGTATCCTGCACCGAAACCGTTTTTCCGGGCGGCGGCGTCTGTGCAGCGGCAAGCGTGGTGAGGCACAGGGCAGCACTGAATGCAACAAGAAGATGTGAGCGCATTAGGGGGCGGGGGAGGGATCGTACGTGAATTCCGTTGTGCACGGCGAGATGATGCATAGGACAACACGACCTGGTGAGATGGTTCGCAGAATTCTCACGCGATTTTCATGCAGTGCTAATCCGAGGCCGCCACACCGCCACCGGGTTCCCCGGTTCCGGGATCGGCGCAGTTGCTGATGGGGAGCATCACGTTGGAGTGTTCACGGGATTCCATCCCATCCCTAATCGATGCGTCCACGCCATGATGTGCTTCGTCCCTCTCAAGATCTCTGCATCTGCTAGCTGCCCCAGGCCACGCAGAAAACACGGCCCCGTCCCAAGGACGGTTGACTGTTCTCGAGACGGCGCGGGAAGCGCGCCCGAATCTTTCGGTTTTCTTTGATACACCTATATTCGACGTGGTCCAGTTGGAGCCACGTTACCTGGCGGGATTTCAAGGCTTGCGTGCAGTTTCAAAAAAATCATCAGGACTGGCCCATACTCCGGCGTTCACTCCCTGTTGGGAAGCGAAGTATCCGGTTAATCCGAAAACTCCGCCAAAATCCGCGTGAATGCAGTTGCTGTTGCTGGAGCACTTCTCAGCAGTGCTCAACATTCTCGGCGCTGCTCAGCGTCCCGGCAGTTCAACGCGCTAATCCAACAGGGACGCACGCCTCCATCGCCAGCGATTGTACTGATATCCTTGCCGCGTTACAGCGCCTCCGCAAACAACGTCAACACGCGTTTCCAGTGCCGCTCGGCTCCAACTGCGTTGAATTCGGAGTGATCGGGAATGGTCCAGCCATGCTGCATACCGATGTAGTTCTCAATCACATGATCGACCTCCGCTCGACGCAGTGACTCCGCTAATCGCGCGGATTGTTCTGGCGGGAAACTTCCGTCAACACCCGCGCTGCCAACGTACGCACGCGCCTTGATATCGGCGGCCACAAGGTGCGGACTGTCCGGTGCGCCGCTTGCGAGACCACCCCCATGAAAGCTGGCAACTGCGCGAATACGGTGTGGAAACGCCGCCGCCGCGTGCAAAGCCCGCGCACCGCCCATGCAGTATCCCACGACACCGATCGGACCGTTAGCGCCGGCATCGTCCAACTCCGACAGAAAGGTGCGACCATCGCGCCGGGTCATGCCTTGCGTCGTCGCGCGAATGAGCCCCATGATGCGCACCTTTGAATCGTTATTCACGAACGCGGTCTTCGCATCAATCGGATCGTATAGTCCACCACGGTAAAAGAGATCCGGCAACAACACTGTGTAACCCTCGTTCGCAAAACGTTCGGCCATCCCATCCAGTGCAGGACGGAAGCCAATGCCATCCATATACAACAGCACTGCAGATCGTGCGGCGTTAGGTGTAGTCGGAACGAAAAGACTCGCGCGCGCGGTACCGTCTTCGGTAGCGATGTTGAGTGATTGTTTGGTCACGTTGGTCGCGTTGGTCACGTTGGTTCCCGTCAGTAAGTCGCTGTGCCACGCGCCGCCATCGACACGCGTGCCCTGTTAGGATACGTCGACGCCTGGCCAAGCGCGATTGCACGTTGGGCGCAGAAGCGTAGTAAACTTGGGAATGCACAACATCGTCGTACGACCCGCGGTTCCGGCCGACCTCCCCTCGATTGCCCGATTGGGTGTGATGCTGGTACGCATTCATCACGAGTTTGATACGCTGCGTTTCATTGCTGCGACGCCCGCAACAGAGCGCGGCTATCGCGAATTTCTTGGATCGCAACTTTCAAACGCAGACAGCGTTGTACTGGTGGCCGAGCAGGAAGGTGAAGTGGTCGGCTACACGTACGCGGGGCTGGAAGGGTGGGATTACATGACCCTGCGCGCGCCCGCAGGAATGCTGCACGACATACTGGTCGACCCGGCGCATCGCGGATTTGGCATTGGGCACCTGTTGCTTGATGCAACGATCGCTGAACTCAAGCTGCGTGGTGCGCCGCGTGTGGTGTTGTCGACCGCGTCGGAAAATGAAGGCGCGCAGCGGATGTTTGCGGCGGCCGGGTTTCGGCGCACGATGATTGAGATGACGCGGGAGCTGGGCGACGACGCGTCCCGACGATAGTAGAGATAGAAGCCATATAATCGAGCGTGTTCTGGAGTAGAAGACTGTTCACGCGGAGCTCGCGGAGCTCGCGGAGGGTGTGAGTGGCGAACTTCGGCGATGCTCGAAATTTTACCTTACTACAGCGACCGGAGCACATAGCGCGGCGTCCACTCGCCCCACTCTCCCGCCGCGCGCGCATCCGACACACCACCCAGCAACAGTGCGCTCGCCATTCCAACCGAGAGCGCACCCGCAATATCCGTATGCAGCTGATCGCCAATCATGACGGCGTCGGATATGCCAACACGCGCGATGGCTTCCGTGAAAATGCGTGGTGACGGTTTGCCGAGTATTTCAAACACGGGAGCACGGTCGCCGAGCACGAGCGACAACCCGCGCTCCAGCATGAGGGCGAGCGCGCCGGCGGTGAAACCAAAGGACGCTGCGCCCGCAGGATAAATCAGATCGGGGTTCGCGAGCAGCAAGTGCGGAGTTTTGCCGTTGCGGACGGCGGCAATAATCATCGACAACACGCTGTTCATCGTGGTGAGCGTGTCGTAACCGCTTTCGTCGGCCAATACAACTACGTCTGCGGGATCTTCGATTGTCGGCAACACAACGTGCACACCGGCTTCACGCGCGTACGCGGCGGAATCCGCCGGGCCAACAACAACGACGCGCAGTCCGTCCCGATTCATCTCGCGAATGGCCGGTGCAATCATCATACCCGACGACATGATGTGCTCTGCGCCCACGTCAATTCCCAGGCGCGACAGACGCGTAGCGGCGCTCTGCGCGGAGCGTGATGCGTCGTTGGTCACGACGAGAAACGGTTGGCCCGCGCGACGCAGTGTTGCGATGGCGGCAGCAGCGCCGGGGCGAGCGCCAGACGCATCAACGAGCACGCCGTACGCGTCGAAGAGAATCGCCTGGTGGTTTGTGCGGAGTTCTGCAAACGTGATCTCAATGGGCATCGTGCAATATGCGCCCGCGCATGGAGACGGTCATCCCCGCGCTGAAATGATGCCGCCCACCGGCAGCGATCCATCGATCATGCCCGCATGGCTACTTGCACATACGGGCGTGCCGAGCGTACGCTTTGTTCACTATGTTCGATTCCCGGACCATCGTATGGCCTCCCAAGCGCGGGCGTCCGTCATGCTCATGACGCCCGAAGAATTCCGCGTGTACCCGTTGGAAAATGTGAAAGCGGAGCTCGTGCGTGGTGATAAACTGCCGGCGGAAGCATCGGTCGCGGGTTGCTCAAGTTCGCCCCAGATATCGCCATCGAAGTGCTTTCACCGAGCGAGACTGCATCAGAGTTGCCGGAAAAACTGGATGACTGTCGCGTGCCTGGGACGTCGCTCGTATGGGTGGTCGATCCGGTTCGGCGCAGCGTGATGATTGTGTCGCAGACCGAGCCTCTGAAGTTGCTGCACGAATCAGAGATGCTGGACGGCGGCCATGTGCTGCGCGGATTTTCGTGTGCGGTGAGCGACATCTTTGCAGGAATTGCCCGCGATCTGCGCGAATAGTTTCGTGCAGAGCAAACGAGCGCAGTAAATGCCATTCCAGCTATTCCTCGACGACAATTTCCACTACGCCGACGAGTCCGCGCGCGTTTCGCTGGGCGAGTACAGCACGTTGGCCGAGGCGATCTCCAAAGCGGTGGAAGTCGTGGATGAGTATCTCAGGAGCGCGTACGCGCCCGGCATGTCGGCCGACGCGCTGATGGCGAGCTACTGCCTGTTTGGGGGAGACCCATTCATAGTCGAGACAGAATCTACCTCGGGTAAAATCCACTTCCGAGCGCGGGAATACGCGCGGGTTCAGTGTGAAGTCGTCTGCGGGGAATAGCTTCGCGGTTGGTTGGGTCTACTCGCTGACCCGCAACAAGGGAGACCTCCATGATGCATGTAAAGTTTGGCCGCTTTTTGCTGGCCGCCGCAGTCGTTACCGCAGTTGCCACCGCCGCCTGCAGCGACGACAAGACAGTAACACCAACGCCCGTCTCAAAAAATGCCACGTTCAAGGCGACGTTGTCGAGGGCGAATGAAGTGCCCGCGAATGCGACCAGCGGAACAGGTCTGTTTACGGCGACACTGGATACAGCAACCAACATTTTTACCTACGACCTGACGTTCAGCGGACTCACGTCGAATGTGAACAACGGACATATTCACGGGCCCCCGGCGGCCGGTGTGAGCTCCGGCACCACGATCAATTTCAACACGCTTGCGGGTGCGACGTTCGGCTTTGGCGCGACGGCGGGCGCTGGGCGTGGCACGATCACGCTGAACGCCAGCACACTCGTTACCACCGCAATCAATGGTGACTCGCTCAAGAAGCTGCTGTTTGCCGGACTGACGTAGGTGAACATTCACACACTGAATAACGCTGGCGGCGAAATTCGCGGGCAGGTAACCAAGCAATAGTCGGCGCACGCAAGCTCCTGAAAGTGTTCGTCACACTCTATTACGAGTTGTGATGTACCGGCTCCGTACGTTTTCTGTGTTCATCATTGTACTGACAACCGCCTGTCTCGCACCTGGTGGGCCGCTCTTGGCGTAGGATACGACAAAAGCTGAAAGTGCGAGGGTCGCGCGCGGAAACGCGGCGACACGCAGTTCGGTGTAACCGACTGACATCACTGGCACGATGCGTCGCATCAGAGTTTTGGCGTGCTTACTGTGGTGTGAACACACGCACGTTGAAACTCGAAGCCTCGGCATTCAATCCGCGCGAGCCGGACGAACATCACCTGTTCACAGACTATTGTGGCGCGCGCCTTGATTCGTACCCGGCGCGACTTACCTGGGCGGCTTCACCGCGTGGGGTGGCATCGTCGTGGTGGGGATATCTCAATTCGCACGAACGCCTCATCCGACGGCGCAGATGCATCGCTACGGCGCGTCACTGCTCGCCGAGACGCGCGGTATCCGTGGTGGAAACTGGTCGAGCACACTGGTGTGGGCGATGAACGTGCATCATCATGGCGGCGCCAGTCATGCAATTCTACACGGTGGATCTGGCGCGTCGCCGCATCATCACGCGTCCAGCCTGTTGGCCGAGTCGAACCTGGGCGTTGGTCAACGCACGGCGGTATTCGCGCGGGTTGAGCGAGTGCGGAAGAACGGCGAAGAGCTCGGATTTTGTACCAGCGACGTTATTGGCGGCCTACGGAACGCGACGTCCCACGGGAGTGGCCGTGTATGGGCGACTCCGCGTGGGGAATGTGCGGTGACTGTCTAGTCAACCAGCAGCGTGTACCCGGTCGGTGTCGTCATCTTAGAATTCCGATGCACTGGTGGGGGCCTGGCGTCCACCGGACACCATGTAGCCGGAAAAGTGCTTGATATCGAACGACACTCTGGAGCTCTTGATCGTTACCGGAAACAATTCATCCAGCAGCGCACTGCCTTTCAGCAGATCGATCTGCGCCGCATCCTTGAAGTAGCCGCCGTTCACGATGCCCTTGAATCCAAGCTTGTCCCAGCTCGTGTTGTTGAGATCCTGACGGAACGCGAGCGGCTTGAGGAAAACCGTTCCGTGCGGTTGGAAATCATACGCAATCGCTTTGCCCGGCAACGCTGTGACAACAATCGTCAGTGAGTCTCCCGGTATCGCTCCTTCGGGAACATCAACACGCATTCCCAATTCTGGCATCTCAATCCGGCCACCCTTCGTGGTGAATGTGAAGGAGCGCGTGTAGGCAGTTGCTACGGCCGTATCGCGCATGAGTGCTGTGACAGGAATCAACCCATTGATCAGGTTGGTCGTGGCCGACAACAAACCATTCCTGGCGGTGAGGTCTGGCTGTGTGACGGAATCGCCTGAGCAGGCGGAGACCATCGCGGCGGCGACGGCGACGAGAACACCAGTGGAGCGGGCGATGGTGCGACGGGTCGTGTTGGAAGCGAAGGTCATGATGGAACCTCAATTGATGATCGGTAGCGCGGGGGGCGAAACCGGACCAGTTAGTGCTGGCATGCAATAGACGATTAAGTAACGCGGAAAACGGACCGCTTTGGCACAGTTTCACACATTGTGATACAAGAATGTTTTCTGTGACGGAAAAACCGCGCCGCAGTGTGCGTTGCGTGTACACAATCGTGACAAAAGCGAAGCTATCGCGCAGTGGTCATACTTTTTGCTGTCACGCTGCTGGCTGTTTTACGCGCTGCTGCCCGTGGCTCCTCCTCCTCCAGCGGCGACCGAAGCTCTGACACCCATCATGTTGACGAGAGATGCTACTCCGGCCCAGACTAACGCTTTGTCCAGCACTTCATGCGAATCGCTGGATGGTTTCCACTCAGGAAATCCGCTGTGCGGTCGATAAGGCGCGCGATTCTCTTTCGCGGTTCTTATGAGTTCACCGTTGGCATCAAAACAGGCCGCAATCAAATCGCGCCGCCCAACACTCGCGGCCATTCGCAGATTCACGGGAGCAGCCGCTGTGTTGTGCCAGCCTTCAGTTCAGCGCGCGTTGGACACACCGACAGCGATGACGCGAGGTTGAGCAGTGTGTTGCCATTGGTGCCGCGCGCGTGGGCGAGTTCGGGATGCGCCGGGAGCACTGATGTCGCGCGCTAACAATCGCCCGCGCGTCCCGATTCAAACACGGCCAGGAATGGCTCACCGGTTGCGTCTGCTGGAATTTGCCGCAGATGCTCGCCGAATGCCGACCAGTCACTGAATCCGTGCTGTCGCGCGTAAACCAGTTTCGCATCACTCAACGTGAAGCCGGCGCGCAACAAGGTGATGTCACTGGAGTCGTGCCACGCTGGATGCCAGGCGTGCACCTGTCGAAGCGCATCGGGCAGCCCATCATGAACAACCGATACCAATCCTTCAGCACGATCCGCGCAGTAAGAAATGTCGCGTGAAAAGATGCGCGTGTGCTCAGTTGCAGACACCTGGCGATATCCTCAGTGCGTAAGTGAACGATTTGCTGCATATTCAGTATCCCGCGATCAAATCTACCTGATGCAACAAGTCCTCGCCGCGCTGGTATCGCTGCAAATTCTCGGCAAAAAGATCCCGCACGTCATCCCAGTGCGCCGCGCGAAATCCCGAACTGTGAGGCGTGAGCACGACGTTCGGCATTGCCCACAGTCCGTCGGTTGGGTCAAGGGGTTCGCGTTCGAACACATCAAGCACTGCGCCACCCAGCTGACCGCTCTCTAGCGCCGTGCGCATTGCTACGGCATCGACAATTCCGGCGCGCGCCACATTGATCAACAGCGCGCCCGGGTTGAGTCGTGCGATTTGCGACGCGCCAATCATACGATGCGTCGAGCCAACACCCGGGGCGCTCAGCACCAGCAGATCGCAATTGTCCAGCGCGCTGTCCAGTTGATCGGCGCCAACCACCCGATGTACAAACAGCGGCTTCGGCGCTTCGACATTGCGGCGCACACCGGTGACGTGTATGCCAAAGGCATTGGCACGTTTGGCAATTTCGATACCAATGCTGCCCAGGCCAACAATGGTCATCCGTTTTCCGCTGAGCAGCCACGGCCAGTCATTCGTGAGGTCATTCTGCATCCAGCGACGCTCACGTTGCGCTTCGAGTGTGCGATTGAACTTCCGTGACAACATGAGCATTCCGCCCATGACGTGTTCGGCAATAGGCACAGCCTGAATGCCTTTCGAGTTCGTCACCAACACGTTGCGTTCGAGAAGCTTGCTTAGTGGCAACAATCCTTCAACCGCTGCGGCGGACGAGTGAACCCAACGCAACCGCGGCGCACTCGTGACCATCTCGGGTGTGAGAATCGGTGTAAAGGCGGCGTCGACATCGCCAATCGCCGCGGCGGCGTCCACCATATTGTGCGCACGTACGAACTCAACTTCCGGGAACTGGCGGTACAACTCGGCCGCGTGTGTGTCGGGAATGGACCACGCTTTGACCGGCCACTGTATGTGGATGAGAATTCGCATCGCGTGAATGTAGTGCGCGGGTGGTGCGCGTGCGACGGCCTTGCGGCGCGCGTTTGTTGGCTCGGTGCGGCAACTGCCGGGACGTTGAGAAGCGCGGAGACTGCAACTGCCGGGACGCTGAGAAGCGCCGAGCATGCTGAGCACAGCTGAGAACTACAAATGCATGCACGCGGATTTGTGCGGCGTCATCGGATTCACTGGATACTTCGCTTCCCAACAGCACATGAAAGCCCGTCGATGCCGCGCACCTGCAGTCTCCGCAGTTCTCAGCATGCTAGGCGCTTCTCAGCGTCCCCGCAGTTGCCGTTGCAGCACTTGGCAATCGCACGCATCAGGGACCGCCGCTTCCGAAGTCAGCACGCAAGAGGGATATTCTTTGCTGTGACCAATACCAGACGCGACTTCATTTCGGCCGGCACCCCATCCCTCCTCGCTGCCCTCAGCGCCCCCTCGCTGCTGTTGCGCCGCGCGGATCATGACATTGTCGTGCGCGGGGGGCTGTTGTTTGACGGATCGGGTGAGGCGGGCGCCGTTCGTGACATTGCGATTACCAATGGTCGCATTGCTGCGATCGCGCGCCGCATCCCGGATCGTGGCAAACAGGAGATTGACGCGCGCAACCTCATCGTGTCGCCCGGTTTCATTGACATTCATTCGCACGGCGAAAGTTCGCTGTCCAGCGATCCGCGCGCGGAATCGGTCATTCGCCAGGGCGTGACAACGATTGTAGGTGGACAGGACGGCAGTTCGAGTGGTGTTGATGGGCCGGGCAGTTTTGCAGGGTGGCTTACATCGCTGCGCAACGCGAAGCCCGCGGTCAATGTGGCGTGTATGGTGGGACTCGGCAGTATTCGCGGTCGCGTGGTTGGTGCCGACGATCGTCCCGCCACCGATGCGGAAATTGCGCGCATGACGGCGCTGGTGGAGAGTGCGCTGGCCGCCGGCGCGTGCGGCGCTTCGTCGGGATTGGAATACACACCCGGTGCGTTTGCGAGTCTGGCAGAATTGATCGCGCTGTGCAAACCACTGAGTGGGCGCAAGCTGCCGTACGCAACACACATGCGAAACGAAGATGATCGCCTGCTCGATTCCATCGACGAATCAATCGCTGTCGCACGGGGCGCCGGATGTCCGCTGCAGATTTCCCATCTTAAAACGCAAGGTCCACGCAACTGGAACAAGCTGGATGCTGCGTTTGCGCGGGTGGCCAATGCGCGTCGTGATGGCGTCGACGCGGCGTTTGATCGGTATCCATACACGGCGTATTCAACCGGGCTGACGAACCTGTTTCCGGTGTGGAGTCGCGACGGTGGCACCGATGCGTTTCTCGCGCGCTTGTCCGATCCCACAACGTCTGCGCGCATCAAACAAGCCACGCTCGACAAAGTGGAATTGATTGGTGGCTGGGGCAACGTGCACATCACGTCGGTGCGTGCGGACGCGGATCGTGCGGCCGAGGGGAGGCGGTTGGGCGCGTATGCGACGGCGGTGGGGATTGATCCGTACGAACTGTGCACGGGGTTGCTCAAGCGCAGCGCTGGCAACGTTGGCATGGTGGGGTTCGCGATGAGCGAAGACAACATCGATCGCATCCTGTCACACCCGCAGGGCATGGTGTGTAGCGATGGGGGCGCGCTAGCGATTGATGGGCCGACGCGTCGTGGCAGTCCGCATCCGCGCGGGCTGGGTGCGTTTGCGCGCGTGCTTGGGCGTTACGTGCGTGAACGCAAGGCGCTGACACTCGCGCAGGCGATCAACAAGATGTCGGCGCTGCCCGCGTCGCGTCTGGGGCTCAAGGATCGCGGGCGCCTGGTGGTGGGACTACCCGCCGATGTCGCCGTGTTTGATGCGAACACCGTGATTGATAAGGCGACGTACGAGGAGCCGTTTCAATACGCCGTTGGGTTTAGCGCCGTGATTGTGAACGGTGTGGTTGCGCTCGAGAATGGGGAACGCAACGGTGAAGGGAAAGGCGTGGTGGTGACGCCGAGTTGACGGGACGGGAATAGCACTAAGAACCGAGTTATGCTGCAGCTCGCGATCGAGTTTGCGTGGACACTCAAAGCGATATTGGTTGTTCAACTAATTGCTGCGTATCTCCCGGACCATCGAGCTCGATGGCTCCGGCCCGCGTCTGATTGCCAGATCCACGATCGCATTCAACCGCAACCAGCGTTGTCCTTTTTGTTCCGTGAGCATCGCTGACGCTGGATGCAGAAACATTCCCGTGGCGTCGATGGTGTCCAGGGCCGCCACCCCCGCAAGGTCGCCCACTTCACGCACGCGCGCGCGACCCTTTTTGAGGGCGTCTTCGTAGTTCATCGCGATGTCCACCAGCATTGGTGTGCCACCGGGCAACACCAGTCGCGCGCCGGTGATCACAATGTCGACGGCCGAGCCCGCGTTCACTGGCAGTGATTCATACGTAGCTGGATTCGCAGCGCGATAGCTCCCGGTTGCGATCGCTTCGAGCGCCGTGAGAATGGCGACCATGTTGACCTCGCGCAGTTTCTGTTTCTCCGGATCGTTTGGCAGTGCGCCGCTCTCAATGAGCACAGTACTCGTGCCCCACTGTTGAATGAGATCACCAAACGCGCGAGGATTGAACGCGTCGTCGTATTTCGCCACGCGCCCCGGAATTTCACGTTCGAGCACGGTGCGCATGCGCGCGGCTACCAATCGCGCGGTGGCTCGTGTGGGCCCGTATGTGCGCTCAGCATCGGCTGCCGGCGCCAGCAGCGCAATGCCAACCTGACGCCCACTTGAACTGCCTAACGTACGCGCGTTCTGATCATGCAGATTGAATCCGAACGAGGGCTTGATGGAATCATGCAGCGCTTTGAGTGCGCGAGCTTCCGGTGTGGAGAGTCGACGCGCATCACGATTCACATCAATTCCCATCGCATTCTCCCGCTGAAACAACTCCGCGCCGTCGGGATTGAGCATGGGCACCATCACGATCGTCAGCCGGTTCGTGAGCAGTTCGCGCAGCGCGTCCCGCTCGCGTGTACGTGAGCCAAACCACGCCAGCATGTCGGCCAGGGTCATCGTAGCGGTTGATTCATCACCATGCATTTGCGACCACAACAGCACGGTGGTGGGCCCGGTACCCACCGTGATGGCGTTGAGCGCGCGTCCCTGCAGTGATTCGCCGAACCTGGTGACTTTGAGTGTGCCGGGTTTGAGCACCGGATCGAGCGCGGCCCACAGCTCGGTGTGCGTAAATCGCCGGGTCTTGATGTCGTCCACCTTGAAACGCTCGGCAACCCGACGGCCTTCGTCGAGGCAGCAATCTTCTGTCGCATTGCTGCTGCCATATCGTGTCGAGGCACCGCAACCGAGTGCGGCGATGGCGATAGCGGATATCAGAAGGCGCGACAGAGGGCGGGACATGGGCGGAGCGGTTCGGGGAGGTTTAGAGACGGCTTCTTCGACAATTGTAGCGCCGTCCGTACGCTTCTCAAATTGGTCGTTGACGGTCGAGGTGTATTGAAGCGATGTTTACGGTACCGGTCCAGGCAATCTGCCGCAGATGATCGCACAGACAACGGCGATCAAACCGTTGACGCGGGTGTTCAAACACCTGGTGCGCGGCGATACTTCGGTAGAACACCGATTGTTTGGCGGAATGCTATTTCGCAGTGTAAGTTTTTGCGGACGATTCATACGCTCGATCGCCTCTGCGAATGAAAGAAACTCATCCAGATTTCCAAAGACTCAATCAGATTCGCCTAGGAATCATCTCTAAAGCGGGTGGTGAGTCCAAGCTCCTAGAGCAATTTCCCGCCCTCGTAAGAGATGCGATCGAGTATGTGATCGACCCTGTGCGGACTGCTCGAACAACCATCGCTGAACTGGATAATGTCGAAAAAACTTTCGTCGGCTTGAAGATAGAGCATTTCATTAGAGATTTTCTAGATGTTCCGAAGGGAGTTCGGGATCTCGTGATCGACGGCGAAGATGTGGACGTCAAGAACACGGTTGGTATCACGTGGATGATCCCAAGGGAGACGTACGATGTGGAGGGGCCTTGCCTGCTCATTTGCATTGCTGACGCTAAAGGGCGATGCTGGCTCGGATTAATCCTCGCGAGAGAGGGCTACTTAGGCTCCCCGAATCAGGACAAGAAACGCGGAGTAAGCGCATTTGGTCGCAAGAACATTCTTTGGCTAGCCGATGGCGTTCCGTTCGCAAGTAATCACTGGGCCGGTCTCAACATGGACCGATTTCGTGAGTTGAGGACCATGCAGCCAGGCGCAGTTCGAGCTGCCACTTTTTTTCAAGAGAATCTGAATAGACGTGTTCATCGGAACGTGATCCAGTCGCTACTTTGGGATCAAGCTGACTTTATGAAACGCCTTAGGGAAAACGGCGGCGCGAGAGATTTGCTGCGTCCGCTGGGAATCATGCTTTTGGGCGGCCGGTTTCGCATGTCAGAAGCTGCGCAGCTGGGACTAGCACCAATTGGAAGAGACGAGATGATGGCCGTGCGGACTCGATGACCGCTCCTGTTCTTGCACTTACATAAAAACGAACTTCGGCTAATGTTCGGTATCGGAATCCTCCTGAACCTAAATCCAATCGCGTGCTGACCTCGTTAGAAATCTGCGCTGGTGCTGGTGGTCAGGCCTTGGGACTCGAGCGCGCGGGATATCATCACGCTGCCGCGGTGGAGCTCGACCCTCATGCGGTCCAAACACTGAGGCTCAATCGCCCCGCGTGGAACGTGGTTCATCAAGATGTCCGGGAATTTGTGCCGGATGCATTCAAGGGTGTGGACTTAGTTGCAGGCGGAGTTCCTTGCCCTCCTTTTTCAATTGCGGGAAAACAACTCGGTGCGACCGATGACCGCGACTTGTTTCCTACGGCACTCGATATCGTCGAAGTCATCAAGCCTGCCGCAGTAATGCTTGAGAACGTGCAGGGGTTGGCGACTGCGAAGTTTGATAGCTATCGTCGCGCGGTCGTAATTCGACTGCAGCGACTCGGCTACGAAGTCGATTGGCAAGTTTTGAACGCGTGCAACTATGGGGTCCCTCAGTTGCGACCGAGGTTCATCCTTGTGGCGTTGCGCCCGAAGGCGGCTCGAGCATTTGCGTGGCCCGCCGCGATCGGTACTCCACCAACTGTGGGAAAGACACTCGGGGATCTGATGGCAGCACACGGTTGGCCTGGTGCATTTGAATGGGCGACTCGAGCTAGCGGAATCGCGCCGACTCTCGTCGGCGGATCGAAGTTGCACGGCGGTCCAGACCTGGGCCCGACACGATCGCGCGAGGCATGGCGACAACTGGGCGTCGACGGTCGCGGCATCGCGGACGAGCCTCCCGCTGGCGCGTTTGCCGTTGACGGAATGCCCAGGCTGACGCTTCGTATGGCGGCGCGCATTCAGGGGTTTCCTGATGACTGGGCATTCGCTGGCCGAAAGACTGCTGCTTATCGACAAATTGGCAACGCATTCCCACCATTGGTCGCGGCAGCTGTGGGCGTGGCAATCAAAGCTGCCCTGGCGGGAAGTCGTTCGAAGCGTAGCCCAGTTGAAGAGTTGCTCGCGATTGGCTGAGGCGCGATTATCGTGGTGCAAAGGAGCGCCCATGTGGCGCACGAGTGCGTAAGACGCTTCGGCGTAGACGCTTAGTGTGACAGACAATTCGTTTTCACACACTCCAATACTCCGATGACCGCCACGCTCGAGACATTCTAATCGTCTTCCGTCAGGGGTCGTTTTCCCTTACCGACGATGACCAGGAACGTCGAGCCGAACTGACCCGCGTCTGGGTACGCGACATCAACGCAAAAGGGCAGAAACTTTATCCGAATATTCTGACACCCGAAACCGCGCAGCGTGGCACTGAACTCCCATTCCCCGCCGACGCGTGGCGCATTCCGGCACTGCTGGTGACGGAAGCACACGACAGGACAACGCGACGCGCGTGGCAAGGCCGCATCCGGCGTCGGAGTACGACGCGAATGTGGAATTTCGCGCGCGGGGAACTCCCGCCCGAATACCCATCAAAACGTCACCCCTCCGCCGCCAACGCCACCGTAGGCTCAATGCGCAACGCTCGCCACGTCGGCACCACGCACGCGACCAGACACACGGTCATCATGAAGCCGACGTACGAAACCAGCATCAGGCTGCTCTGAAGAATGGTTGGCGGAACTCCGCCGTCCTTCACTGTGAACACCAACACCGCACCAAACGCCGCACCAATTCCGACTCCAATGCCGACATGTCGTGCCGCACGCGCCAGCACGACCGCCACTACTTGCGACCGTTGCGCGCCCAGCGCGACTCGCACGCCGATTTCTCTGGTACGCCGCGCGACCGTAAATGATATGACCGCGTAAATCCCCGCGTTGGTAAGCAGAATGGCCATCAGTCCACACAGCACGATAACGCGAAACCAGGCATCGTAAGTGATGAACAGCCCTTGCCCAGCTTGATCAAGCGGAATGACACGGATGATGCGTAGTGTCGGCCCCGCCTCAGCGGCCAGCGCCTGCAGGCGCGCCACAAAAGCGGCAGGATTGCCAGTCACTTGCACGGCCATCTCGACCTTGCGCGCACCCGATTGCAGCACATGATAGATGCCGGCGTTGCTGGGCGCTGCCGGATCAATTGTCATCGCCAGATCACGCGCAACACCAACAATGGTGTACCACACTCCACCACCATCGGACGAAGCGTTATCGCGATAACGCACCTGCCGACCAATCGCGTTGCGGCCGCCAAGGTTCTCCCGCACAAACGATTCGTTAACAATTACCGAACGCCGACTGCCCAGCGAATCCACGCCGGTAAAGTTGCGCCCGGCAACGATAGGAGTATGCAATACTTCGAAGAAATTGACATCGACCGACGCGATCTGCACGTGTCGCTCCCAATCGGCACTGTCCGTGGACACATCGGTTTGGATCCGCCGGCCTTCGTGCATACCGCCCGGCAGTTGCCGCGCAACGGTAACTGCGGATACGCCAGGTTCCGACGACAAACGTTGTGCGAGCGCGCGATAACTTCGCTCGAAGCGGGCGGTTAACGGACTCGTGGTAGTGATGCCGATCGCGCCGGTTAACACGGGCACGTCTGCATCGCCGTCCGCGACAAGACGCGCTGCGAGATAATTGCCCGATGGAAACGTGCGGTCAAAATTCCGCACCTCGCGTGTTTGAATACCAAACATCACAGCGATGGGAACAAGCATTGCGGTGAGCGCAACCTGCGTAATGACGATAGCAGTCCACACTCCACCCAATCGCACGCCCGATGGGCCACTGCCGACCAACCGTTGTGTTCCGATGTGACCTTTCTTGCCCGTCACCTTGAGTCCTGGTATCACACCTGCAACCGCCGCGCCGATCACAGCGAGCGCGGCGGCATGCGCAATCGTGGTGGGTGACAAGCTGTCACGCGTCCGGGAAGGCAACACCAGCCCCTCTGCCTGCATCATGGACGCCAACGCATGCACCGCCCACTTCAGCGCGAAAGTGGCGCCCGCCAAGCCGACCAGCACGGCAATGGTTGCCAACACAAGTGCCTCGGCAAACAACTGGGCTACGATGCTTCCGCGACTCGCACCAAGCGCGCTACGAATCACGACTTCGCGCTCGCGTGTGGCCGCCCTCGCAAACAGCAGCAACGCCACGTTGCCACACATTACAACCATTAACGCGGCCATGAACACGGTGCCCAGCGTGAGCGCTACGGTGGGGAGCAGCGCTCCATTACCGCTGAATGGCAGTGCAAATGAGAGCAGTTGTGTGGAAATGTACTGATGCGCTTGTGGCGATGTAGCTGCAAATCGTGTGCTGACGGTCGCAAGTTCCGCGCGCGCTCTGTCAGCAGTAATATCCGCAGCTAGCTCCCCAAACACGGTGATGCCTGGTCCTTCGCCCGATGCGTAGTCGCGTGCACGCAATCGCATTGGTACCCATAAATCCTGCGCCGGCGGAATGGTGAACGACTCGCGCGGAACAAAGAAGGTAAAACCCCGCGGCATGACACCAATCACCGTCGTTGGTTGGTCACCGATGCGGACAATCTTTCCGACAACGTCACGGGCTCCGGCGAAATTCCTCTGCCAGAGATCGTAGCCAAGTACCGCTACAGGTGTGGCTTCGGCCGTTTCGTCAAAGGGAAGCAGGCTGCGTCCGAGTATTGGCGCGCGATCGAGCAGCCGGAACGCCGCCGCACTGACCTGCGTTTCCGAAACTGGAAGCGGGGCATGCTGATCAATGATCAGATTGCGTGTTCGCAGATAGAGCGCACTCAAGTGCTTGATCGTAGTGAGCTCAACACGCCAGCGTTCAAAGTCATGAAGTGCGCGTGTCTCAGTACGTGTAGTCGCAACGTTGACGTTGTGAATGGCAACGATACGCGCAGCATTGCTGTACGGCAGCGGCGGGAACATCGTCCCTTTCAGCAGTTCGAATGCCGTGGCACCGGTTGCAATACCAAACGCCATCGCGAGCACTGCCACCGCGGTGAGACTTGGATAGCGCGCCACCATTCGCAGTCCCAACTTGAAATCGAGACGAGACGCGAACCAAAGGCGACTCCGTTGGCGAAAGACCTGTTGTTGGGCGGCCAGCCGGTGCACGCGACTCGCGTCAAAACGTTCACGCCGCAATGCAAACGCCACGTCAGTCGTTTCCACTGCCGTCAACACTCCGGCAAACATTTGTCCATGACGTCGCACGCGCTGTCGGTGCATCTCCTCGAGATCACCCAGGGCTTCATCGACGCGGTGCGCCGGCGACGCACGACGAATGACCCACTGCATCCAACGCGGCGTTGCAGTGTGCTATCGCTCGCGATCCGACGGTGACCGTTTCATTTGCCTTTGCCGAGCGCGAGGTCGCCGATCATTGCTTGAATGGCCGACGTGGTGGTGCGTGCGGCCGCAGCGCCTCGGGCGGTGACTCGCACCAGTCGCGGCGGTCGGCCACCACGATCGGCCTGTGGATCGCCCAGTCGAGTTGCCACCAGCCCACGTTCTTCGAGGCGACGCAGCGAGGTGAACACGTTGGCGCGGCGCACTACTCGGCCGGTGCGTTGCTGAATGTCGTCGGCGATGGAGACAGTGTAGGCCGCGTCGCCCCCAAGCCGCAGCGCGGCCAGCACGACCAACAATTCAAACTCGGCGAGCGGAGAGTTCACGGGAAAGGTCTTTAGTTGTTATGCGACTATATGCAGCAGAAGGCCGCTCGCCGCAAGGCTCGCCTCCGATTTGCTCGTGGGGCTCCGGATACCGACCGCAGCCCTGGTTCATCAGTAAATTCGATTCACCCTCACTGAGTTGCTCACCCATTCACGCCGCACGCATGCACAACCCACTCGCCAGGCAGTTCGGCAACATCGACATCTACCTGTTCGATCAACTACTGCGCGGGAATATCACACCCGGAATGACGGTGATCGATTGCGGTTGTGGAGGTGGGCGCAACCTGGTGTACCTACTGCAGAATGGTTTTGACGTGTGCGCCGTTGATTCGGAGCCGGACGCAATTGAAGCCGTGCGACACATGGCGCGTGTGCTCGCGCCGCAGCTATCGCCACACAACTTTCGCGTTGAACTGATCGAGGCCATGTCATTCGAGGCCGCCTCGGCCGACGTCATGTTAAGCAACGCTGTGCTGCATTTCGCGCGCGATGAAAGACAGTTTCGTGCGATGGTGCGCGAGATGTGGCGTGTGCTGCGCCCGGGCGGATTGTTGTTCTGCCGGCTCGCGTCGAACATTGGAATGGAAGGGAAATTCAGGCGCATTGAGACGCGCGTGTTTGAGTTGCTGGATGGCTCGGTGCGATTTCTCGTTGATGCAGCGTTGTTGCACGACATCACACGCGCGCTCGGCGGCGAGTTGGTGGACCCGATCAAGACCACGATTGTAAACGAGCAGCGGTGCATGACGACGTGGGTGGTGCGGAAGGGAAATGGTACGGGAGAATTAGAGCGAACCGGATAGATTGTTTACCGAAATCGTCATACGCGAAGGCAAGATTCAGGTATGCCCGACAGGTTCGATTCATCAACCGGTGCACGCATGACCGACACATCCCAACCAGACTCCGAGATCCTCCTCTATCACACAGAGGACGGCGGAACGCGTTTGCAAGTACGTCTGCAGAACGAAACCGTCTGGCTGACGCAGAAGCTGATGGCGGATCTATTCGACAAGGACGTACGAACTATTAACGAGCACATCCAAAATATCTTTGCCGACGGAGAGCTGACGGCCGAGGCAGTTGTCCGGAAATTCCGGATAACTGCCGCCGATGGTAAGACCTACGACACCCAGCACTACAACCTCGACGTCATCATTTCGGTAGGGTACCGGGTTAAGTCGTTAAGAGGCACACAGTTCCGCATCTGGGCCACCCAGCGACTTCGCGAGTACATTGTTAAAGGATTCGCGATGGACGATGAGCGCCTGAAGCAGTCCGGCGGCGGCGAGTACTTCGACGAACTGCTCGAACGCATCCGCGACATTCGGTCGTCCGAGCGGGTGTTCTGGCGAAAGGTCCTCGACATCTACGCAACCAGCGCGGACTACGACGCGCAGGCTTCGGCCTCGAAGCAGTTCTTTTCGACGATGCAAAACAAGATGCATTGGGCAGCCCACGGCCAGACTGCAGCCGAAATCATCGCAAACCGTGCTGACGCCGACAAACCCAACATGGGCTTGATGACGTGGCCCGGAAGTCGTCCCAGAAAAGCTGACGCAACGGTCGCGAAAAACTATCTCACACAAAAGGAACTCGGCGATCTGAACTTGATCGTTTCGTTCTACCTCGACTTCGCCGAACTACAGGCGCGCGGTCGCAAAGTGATGATGATGCGCGACTGGCTTTCGAAGCTCGACGACTTCATGCGCATCAGCGAAAGGGAAGTGCTCACGCATGCAGGAACGGTGAGTCATGAAATAGCGTCCGCGCGTGCTGCAGTCGAATTTGAACGGTTTCGTCGCACCGATGACGCGAAACCATCTCCGGTGGAGAAACATTTCGTCGAAGCGCTTGAGCAGGTGAAGCAGTTGGAGAAAACAAAACGCTCGAAGAAGCCGAGGGCTTGAACCGCGCTAACCCCCACTACGGCTTCGCTGGCGGCCTCGGCAACGCCGACGGCGGCAGAATCCCGTTCAACCGCATGTAATTCGCGATCTGACTGTAATGATCCGCCATGTCCAGCGCGTGGCCCAACGCCATGCTTGCACGCGTGACCGTGCGCGTGGTGCCCCCAAACGTCATCGACACCTGATCGGCCAACTTCGCATCATCCAATTGCGCGAACGCGCTTTCGCAGAACGCGAATGACGCCTTCATTTTGTGCACCAGCGAATCCTTCGGCCAACCCGCTTTGACACTGTCGGCCGTCGCGCTGTCTTTCGTCGAGATCGTGGCTTTCATCGCGCCGAAGTTGTTGCAGAAGAGATAATTGTCCGACGCCAGATGTTGAGCGATGTAACCAATCGTCAACTGCGCAGGTGTTGGTTTGTAGTTGAACTTGTTGGCCGGAATGGAATCGAACGCTTGCGCGAGTTGTCGCTGCAGCGTCATGGTGCGCGTGCGGAACACCGTCGTGACAGGATTCTTGTCAGCCGCCGCTGGTGTTCCCTGCGCGGCGGCGCCAATGGGCAGCGCCAAGGCAACGAGTACTGCGTGCAACGTCTTCATTCGATCTCCGGGAAAAAGGGCCCTTCTGCAACAATGATATCTGCAGCATCGGCGCGCGTTTGCAATAGCGAATTGTCACCGGGCACATTCCCGTGGGACGAGCAGATGGTCCGGGTGTGCCGGACGGGCCAGCCACGTTGCACTATCGATAGCCAGGGATGACGCGGGCATGCAGGAAGGGTGAGCCACGTTGCACTATCGATACGCAGGCCTCGCCGCGCCCTGATGCTTCGCACAACCGACCAACATATATTCCCGATTCCTCCAACCCGGATCCGCTCATGTCAGACACCGCCGCCGTCGCCAACGAACTCGTCGCCCTCTGCCGCGAAGGTCGTAACCACGAAGCCGTCGAGAAGTTGTACGCCGACAACATTGTCACCGTCGAATCTGCCGCGAGCCCCGATGCCCCCGCCGAACAACACGGCATTGATGCGGTCCGAGGCAAAGGTCAATGGTGGGTCGAGAACAACGAAGTCCACTCGGCCGTCGTGAACGGTCCGTTCATGAACGGCGACAATCAATTCGCCGTCGAGTTCCAGTACGACACGACGTTCAAACCAACCGGTAAGCGCGGAACGATGCGCGAGATGGCGCTGTACACGGTGGAGAATGGAAAAATCGTGCACGAGCACTTCTTCTACAATCCAAACTGAAAATAGAAAGGGCGACGGCCTGGTTGCGCCGTCGCCCTTTTGTTTGGCAGAACCATTCAGTGAAAGATTCTCGCGCTCAGCGCCCCTGCTCGAAAATAATGTCCACTGGAATGCCTTTGGTTTTCAACCGATCCAGGTCCTTTTGCAGTTCCGGTGAAATCTTCCCGTACTGCTCCTGAAACGCACCAACGCCGTCGTAGTCACCGTTACCCTGCAGCGTCAGAATCTTTTCGCCGAGTGCGTTCATGCCGGCCTGAAATTTCGCCATGTCGACGCGGTATTTGCCGGTGCCAGCATCACGCGTAAACGCGCCCGTCTTCTGCAGATAATTGAACGCCGCAATGTTGGCGCGACCGTGGGCATCTGCGCCGCCAAAACGGACAGAACGAAACAGGCCTGCGAGGAAACTCACGTAGTTCGAGTGCACATCCTCGCCTTTGAGTTCACCCTGTTCGTTGAGTTTTTGCACCATGTACAACCCGAGAATGTCGGCCTTGCCTTCCTCCAATGCACTCGCGCGCTCCTTGAGTGACGTGCGCACCGGTCCTTTCTTGTTGATGGTGTTCTTGATGCCCAATCCGTGCGCGACTTCGTGAAACATCGTGTTCTCAAAGAACGCGTTGAAGTTGAGCATGGCGACTTGGTCAGCGTCGAGCAACTCTGTGGCAATCGGCATCAGAATTTTGTCGAACTTGGCCTGCATGACATTCTTGAGCTGCAACCGACGCGTCCCCTTCTTGAGTTGCACCTCTTCGTCGTTCGGCAGGTTGATCGCGATCGTTTTCGCGCCGGCGTTGGCTTGCCCGGCGTAAAAAATTGCGTCGTACGCATTGAGATCTGAATCGGTACCCGGCGTTTCCTTCTTGTATTCGGCTGCGACCGGTAATCCCTTTTGGAGCGCCGGTAACATTGCGGCGTATTTGGACAGCCGTTCACTCCACGACTTGTCCTTGATCAACACATACGCTTCGTTCGCCGCCTTGTAACCATACAGGCCATCCTCGTATGTCTCAATCGGGCCGATCACGATATCGAGCGTGTTGTTCTTCATGTCCATCCACGCGAGGTCGCTGGGCTGATACTGATCGTTCAGCAACGCCGTGGCGCGCAGTTCGAGATATTTCTTGAGTCCCGCGTCTTCGGCCAACGCGGCGGCTTCGCGCAACTTTCCGGCGGCAATCTTGTTCTGCGCTTCAAATGCAACGTGATAGGGTACCGCGAGCAGTGTGTCGCCCGGACCCTGTCGGACCAACGTGTACAAACCTTTCAGTGAGTCCGCCTTCGCCGGGGAAACTTTCGCGAGGGCGGCTTCGAATTTCTCCTTGGTCATGTCGCGCGGATACAAATTCGCACCCGCCGGACGCGATCCAATTTCGGTGACGAATGGAGCGTTGTCTTCGAGGCGATCCCACGGTCCGTAGTTGATCTCGATGAAGCGACGAATTCCCGAGTCACTCACCGCGGCCATGAGGGAATCGCGCGAGCCGTACGCCTGCTGCCAATAAATAGGATCCATCGCACGCGCCGCTTCAATGAGCAGCGGCAACATCTGTCGTTCCTTTGGCGTGAGATTGGTTGTGTCCGAGTGAATCGTGACACTGGTGTACGCCGCCATTTTCTGCTTGAAATCGGGCAGCCCTACCGCTGCGGCGGTGGCGGAATCATTCGTCTTCTTTGCGCCCGTATCGCACGCGCTCAACAGGCCCACTGCGACCACTCCTACCGCCCAGCCTGACTGGCGCTGAATTCGACTCATCGGTTCTCCGTTGGGCGCGCCCGGCGCGCGCGTGATGTGATGACGATATCGCGCGCGGCGGGGCGTCGCCAGAGCGGACCGCTTGAGACGGAATGGCGCGCGTCGTGCATTTGAGACGGCGACGGCGACGGCAACGGCAACGGCAACGGCGACGGCCACGGCAACGGCCACGGCGACGGCGACGGCCACGGCCACGGCGCCGGCCACGGCCACGGCGACCATGACGATAACGGCCGGGACGCTGAGAAGCGCCGAGAATGCTGAGAAATGTCGAGAACAGCGACGAGCTGCAACTGCACTATTGCAATTGTTGGCGGACTTGGTAAGGTGGTCGCGTTGCCAGTGCGGTGCTGGGCACCGAGACCCAACTGCGTGCGGTCATTTGCAATTTTTCACGCGGAGCACGCGGAGGCTCCGGTCGACACCGATCGGTGCTGCGAACAGGGTGTTTTTTTGTTTTCGAACTGCGTGTTTTGGAAATGGTTGCGCTGTCGCTCGCAGTTGCCAAAGAATAGAAACCTTAAGCTTCTTCGAAGTTCTCCCACCGGCACCCTCCGCGAGCTCTGCGCCTCCGCGTGAAAACAATGCGAAACCATCCCCTTCCGAGGTCCGTGCTGTTTGGAGCGCCGTTATTGCCGCGCCGGTTTCTCGTCAGTGCTTGCCAAGCGCCGCGGCCATCTGCAGCGTTGCGTCATGTGCGCTCGACTGTTTAGTCCCCGAAACAGTATCATGATAAAAACCACAGCACTCCGGATTGCGTGCATCGGTCTCGCCAGCGCGTGCAGTCGCGCTGCTCCGCTCGCGCCGAGTAGTTCCGTGAACACTGCGACCCGCGGAGCATTGGCCACCACACCCGATTCCGCGACCACAACCGCGGCCCTCGCACGTGCGCGCCTGCCTCTCGACAGCCTGCCCATCGTTGCGCGCATCGAGTTACCAAAATCCGCCGACTGGATCACGTTTGGCGACCACGCCGTGTGGGTGGTCAACTACTCGCCCGATCGCGTGTCGCGCATTGATGATCGCACGAACAAACTCGTGGCCGATATTCCGATGGGTCGTAACGGTTGTCTTGGCATTCAGTACGCCAACGCGCGCGTGTGGGTCGCGACGTGCGGTGATAGCCTGATGAACGAGATTGATCCGCACACCAATACTATCATCCGCAAAATTCACGTTCCCATCAAGCGCGGACGCGAAGGTGCCTTTGCGATCGCGAACGGCAGTTTCTGGATTCCAGACAATGTGAGCGATTCCTCTTCGCGCTCCATTACCCGCGTGAGTATGAGTGACGGCAAGGTATTGACCAACATTGCCACCGGTGCAGGTTCGGATGTTGCCATTGCCGGTTTCGGCAGCGTTTGGGTGGCCAGCAGTCGTGAGAACGTGGTGGTGCGCATCGATCCGTCAACGAACAAAGTGATCGCGACTATCGAAGTTGGTGGTTCACCGAAATTCATGACGGCTGGCGAAGGCGCGGTGTGGGTGCAGAATCGCACCGATGGTTCAGTATCGCGCATCGATCCGCGAAGGAACATCGAGGTCGCTCGCATCCAGGCGCGGGCACCCACCGGTGCGGGCGATATCTCTGCCGGCGGCGGCGCAGTGTGGCTCAGTGTTGACGGCAAGCCGGTTACCCGAATCGACGCGCGCACAAACACAGTGACCCATCAGTATGTAGGCGGGACCGGCGCTGACGGATTACGATACGGAGTTGGTGCGGTTTGGGTGGGTGATCATCGCCTCGGCCAGTTGTGGCGGGTAGACATCTCAAAAATTTCGCCGAGGTAGAGAGTGATGCCGCAGTTGATTCGGGCAGTAACCGTCGCGTCGATCGTGGTGCTGGGTGGTAGCGCGCTGAGTACGACGCGTACCAGCAACCCAGCGGCCGATTCCGTGACAGTGATTCACGCCGCCACCATGCTTGACGGGCGCGGCGCCGTGCAGCGTAACGTGTGGGTGGTCGTTCGCGACCAGCGTATTGATCGCGTTTCGACCACTGCGGTGAAACTTCCAAACGCGGCAGCTATCGAACTCGGTTCGGCCACATTGATGCCTGGATTGATCGACACTCACACGCACCCCGGTTGGTATGTCGACCGGCAGGGCAAGCGGAATTCGCAGCGCAGCGGCGATACGCCGGCACAGGCAGCGCTCGCGCGCGCTGGCAATTTGTACGCGACTCTGATGGCGGGTTTCACGACCATTCAAAGTCTGGGTGGCGCGGAAGATCTGGATCTTCGTGACGCGGTGGCGCGCGGGCTCATTCCCGGTCCGCGCATTCTCACGTCCGTTACGCAATTGAGCAACGCGCGCGTGTCGGCGGATTCACTGCGCCTGCAGGTGCGACAGTTGAAAGCACAGGGTGCGGATGTCATCAAACTGTTTGCGTCGTCCGGGCTGGGATCCGGCGGCGCACAAACAATGTCGGATGAACAAATCGCGGCCATTTGTGGCGAGTCCCGGGCGCAGGGACTTCGCTCGGTGGTACACGCCATCAGCGCAGCGAGTGTGCGCGCGGCAGTGGTGGGTGGCTGCACGCAGATTGAACACGGCGTGTTTGTAACCGATGCCGAACTCCACTTGATGGCGGAACGCGGCACCGTGTTCGATCCGCAGGTGTGTCTCGTGTTTCAGAACTACGTCGATCATCCCGATGCGTATAGTTTCACCGATTCCACGCTCAAACCGTTGAAGGACGCGCTCCCGACCGCGGCGGCCATGTTTGCGCGCGCGATTAAGACGCCGAGGCTCAAGATTGTCTTTGGCACCGACGCCGTCGCGCTCGCACACGGTCGGAATGCGGAGGAACTGCTGTGTCGGGTGACGGCCGGTCAGTCGCCCATGGCTGCCATTATTTCCGCGACCTCGGCAAGCGCCGCTTCACTGGGCTTGGCGAGTACGATTGGTGCCATTGCGTCCGGCTACGAAGCAGATCTCGTGGCAGTTGCGGACGATCCGCTTCGCGATATTACCGCGATGCAACATCCCGTGTTTGTTATGCGTGCGGGCGTTCGGTATCGGTAGCGATCTGCACGTTGCGCAAAAATATGACGACAAAAGACCGTAACTCGATCCTGAGACAAATTCCAGCCGGGGTGTGGATACTGGGCTTTGTCAGTCTGTTGATGGACATCTCGTCCGAGATGGTCCACAGCCTGTTGCCAATGTTCATGGTGACGACGCTGGGCGCGAGTGCCTTCACGATTGGATTGATTGAAGGGCTGGCGGAGTCGACGGCGCTGATCGTCAAAATATTTTCGGGCGCTTTCAGCGACTATGTAGGTAAGCGCAAAGGGCTCGCCGTGTTTGGATACGGACTGGGTGCTCTCACAAAGCCGCTGTTTGCCATGGCTCCGACCCTCGGCATCGTGCTGACGGCGCGACTATTGGATCGTGTTGGTAAAGGCGTGCGTGGTGCACCACGCGATGCGCTCGTGGCGGACATGACGGCACCGGGATTGCGTGGGGCTGCCTTTGGCCTGCGCCAGTCTCTCGACACGGTGGGAGCTTTTCTTGGGCCACTGCTGGCGATCGGTTTGATGCTGCTGTGGGCCAACGATTTTCGGGCCGTGTTTTGGGTGTCCGTAATTCCGGGTGTCGCGGCCGTCGCGCTGTTGATTTTTGGGTTGCGTGAGCCGGCGCGCGCGGAAATCCACAAGCGTTCAAATCCAATTCGCCGGGAAAATTTGAGTCGCCTTGGCCCTGCGTACTGGTGGGTAGTGGGAATCGGCGCAGCGTTCACTCTGGCGCGATTCAGCGAAGCCTTTCTCGTGCTGCGCGCGCAGGAGGGTGGTGTGCCCATTGCACTGGTGCCACTCGTGATGGTGGCAATGCAGCTGATCTACTCGCTCACGGCCTACCCATTCGGCAAACTTTCCGATCGCATAAGCCACCGCCGTTTGCTGGCCCTTGGGATGGTTGTGCTGATCGCGGCTGACATCGTACTCGCCAGCGATAATCGGTGGCCTACCGTTCTGGCCGGGGCTTCGCTCTGGGGCGTGCATATGGGGATCACCCAGGGACTGCTCGCAATGATGGTGGCCGACACGGCGCCGACCGATCTACGCGGCACGGCTTACGGTTTCTTCAGTCTGGTCAGCGGAATTGCAATGTTGTTGGCAAGTGTGGTAGCGGGTCTCTTGTGGGATCGACTCGGGGCTTCCGTCACGTTCAGTGCCGGCGCCGGTTTTTGCCTGCTTGCGCTCGTTGCGTTGGCATGGCGGCCGCCCGCGCGGCCCGCGAGCGCGTAGCGTTGTTTGTTTTCCGGGGACGTCCGCGCCACGATCAATTTCTTTTCACGCATCGTGAAAATCACTCAGCTCGAACGAGCGAATCTCCAGCGATCAAACCGTTCCGCGCGTACGTGTTACGTGTGGTGATTCCACAACGCGATGCAATTGCACCCACGCGAATTGCGCCGCACCTTGTGAGTTCGAGCTCTCCCGCGACTCGTCTGCACTACTTCGGCTATGACACACTCCGCACCAACTAACGCGCCGCGCCCAACGGTACCGCGCAAGGATGCGCCGCGCGCACTTTCGGCGTCACGCGTAGCGTTTTATTCACACCTGTGGTTTGGTGTGTTGTTCACGGTCGTGCTGACAGTGATTGCGGTAACGGGCATTCTGCTCAATCACAAGCGTGGGCTGGGTTTGATGCCCGATGTCCCGCATGAGCCATCGGCGCCGTTCTCCACATCGCTTCGCATTGATAGTCTGGCGATGCTCGCGCTCATTGCCGCCGCCGCGATTCCGGGACTCATTGAAGAAACGGGCGGCACCGATCCGCTCAAGGCGATTGATCGCATGGACGTTCGACCACGCAACGGATTTGTGAAGGTGCGTCTGCGTGATCGCGCGTCGACGGAATTCACCATGGATCTCGCAAGCGGCCGAGTGTTGAATGTTGGCAGGCGCGGCGACGTGTTTGTCGAGAAGCTTCATTCGGGCGAAACATTGGGCGACGGATGGATTTTACTGAGCGACGCGGGCGCGATTGCGCTGCTGGTCACGCTGGTGAGCGGGTACTGGCTGTGGCTCGCTCCCAAATGGCGAGGGCGCGCGCAAGCGCGAGAGACGTCGCCAGCTGCAGCGAGCGCGGCATCATGACACTACAACTCATTCTGCTGCTCGCCGGACTGTTTGTGGTTCCCGCGGTACTGCTTAGCGTCGGACATCGCTTGCGGCGGCGCAGCGCGCGCGTACAGTCCGCCTTTTGGGGCGCAATTCTTGCGCACATTGTCGCATCGCTGGCGGTGGTGGTATTCAGCATGATTCCGCCGGAAGGGTGGCAGAGCACTGATACGATGCGCGGCGCGATTGGGCTTTGGTCACTGCTCGTTGCGCCGGCGGTCGGAGCGGCGATTGGCGCGGCACGCGCCGCACGCGCGGCACGCGCCGCACTCGCTTAACCGCAGCCGAAAAGCCGAAAAGCCAAACGGGAACTGCCACCAAAGCACACAGCCGCCAGCTTTGCAGCTGATAGCTACCGGCTGAAAAACATTTGGGGTCAGAGTCGCGTTGTTGGCGACTCTGACCCCAAATGTGTGCGGACTGCGCCAGGCGCACCCAGTTGCGAATTCATCAACAGACCAAAAGCTCGCAGCTATCAGCTAGCCGGCTGGCAGCTGTGTGCTTTAGTGGCAGTTACCTGAACTCCGAATCCTGGACTCTGAACCCTGAACCCTGAACCCTGAACCCTCAAACTCTGAATTCTCAATTCTCGCTGTTCACGCCGCCCTCAGTTCATGACTTTCGCCGCCGGCCCGATCGCCGCGTCCAGCTGCTTCTTGAGCACTTCAAACTCCGTCCTGAGCGTCGTGTACCGCGCCAGCGCATCGCGCCCAACCTTCTGGTCCACGCGTGACGTCATGCCATTCAAGTACGAGATGTGCGCCTGCAGCCCCGGCTTCCCGTATCGCACCGGCGCCGTCAACAGTTGCTCCGACACCGCGCGCACTTTGTTCAGGGTATCAAGCGACGCGCCCGTTGGGTTCTTCATGCGCGTCTCTACGGCACGCGTGCGCGCGACTGCGGCGTTTACTTCGGTCACCAGCTCACGCACGCGCATGTTGTGATCAAACTGTTCCTTGATATCCGCCGCGGTCAGCCCTTCGGCCGCCAGTCGCGGATCGATGCGCACCGTCATCGGAACCGTCTTTGAATTCGCGCCCGCGGTCACACGCACGCGATACTCGCCCGGTGGCGATCCAAGACCGCTGTTATGCGCCACGCTCCACGTGAAGCGATTGAAGCCGACGTTGTTGCTCACCGTGTTCATCGGCCCGCCAACGCCAGCGCCACCACCACGACCGCCACGCTGTGCCATCATTTCAGCATCGGCGCCGTCAGGATCAACACCCGCTGGTGCTCCGCCACCGCCACCGCCACCGCCACCGCCACCGCCGCCACGACCGCCACGTCCACCAGCCGCCGGCGCCGCACTCGCGCCGCTCGTATACGTGTTCACCACTTTGCCCGTCGCATCAAGAATTTCGATGCGCACCGTGTCGACCCTGCTGGCGAGATAATAATCCACCTGCGGACCCAGAATTGCGGGCGCGGTAGCGGTGCGATATCCCACGCGCGGTTCAAACACGGTCAACGCGCCCTGCTGCGTGCTTTGCGGCGTTATCAAATGCAGCGACGAAATGTTGTCGAGGATGTACATGCCGCGCCCCTGCGTGGCGACAATGAGATCTTTTCGGAACACCCTGATGTCGTTGATCGGCACGTTGGGCAGGTTGAGCTGGAACGATTGCCAGTGCGCACCGTTGTCAAACGAAATGAACATGCCGAACTCGGTGCCCGCGTACAGCAGGCCGGCGCGATCCGGATCTTCGCGCACCACGCGCGTGGGGGCGTCTGCCGCAATGCCATTCTTGCCGTCCGTCAGTTTCGTCCACGTCGCACCATAATCATCGGTGCGATACAGATACGGCGCGTAGTCACCCAGCAGGTAGCGATACACGGCGTAGTATGCGGTTCCCGCGCGATGTGGCGAAGCGTCAATCCACGCCACGCGACCACCCTTTGGCAGATCTTTCGGCGTGATGTTCTTCCAGGTCTTGCCGTCGTCGCGCGTGACGAAAAACGGACCATCGTTGGCACCGGTCCAGATCACACCCTTCGTCACCGGTGATTCGCTGATGGCGTACAGCGTGCTGTAGAACTCTTCGCCCGTCACGTCGCGCGTGATCGGACCACCGCTCGCATCCTGGCAGCACGGATCAAACGCAGTGAGATCGGGCGAAATCTTTTCCCACGTCACGCCCCGGTCCTTCGAGCGATGCACGTACTGCGAACCGTAGTACACAATCGTCGGATCGTGCGGCGACGTTGCGGTTGGGCTCACGCGCTGAAAGCGATAGATGAGATCCTTGCCCGCGTTGCCGTACAACGATTGCGCACCGACCCAGTAGTTCTTGGCCTGGTTGGTTTCAGTATTCAGTACGCTGAACTGCCCTTTGCACGAACCGTAGATGATGTTCTTGAGCGACGGATGCGGCATGATCGGTCCAGTTTCGCAACCCGGTCCCGTGCGCATGACGCTGTTGGCGGGATCACTCACACTGCTCAACACGTACGTGGAGTTGTCCTGTTGCGCCACATACATCTGATACGGAAACTGATTGTCCACCCAGACCCCGTAAAACTCGGCCGTCTGCTGATTCTCCTGTGTCGACCACGTGCGTCCGCCATCAGTCGAAACGTTGGCGCCGCCGTCGTTGGACTGCACCATGGTGTTGCCGTCGTTCGGATTGATCCAGATGTCGTGATTGTCCCCGTGCGGCGTGCGGAACGGCGCCAAGGTTTTGCCCGCATCCGTGCTCTTGTAAAATGTTTCGGCGCCGGCGTACACAACATCGGCGTTCGTTGGATCGGCGCCAAGGGTCGTGTAGTAAAACGGACGCTGCGTGAGACCGGGCGTTGAATTCACCAGCTGCCATGACGTACCACCGTTGTCCGAGCGATACAAGCCGCCGCCCGGCAACGCTTCAATCAGTGCGTAAATGCGCTGTGGATTGGCAGCCGTCACCGCGAGGTTGCCTTTGCCAATGAGATCTGTTGGCAAACCCGTGCCCGTCTTCGTCCACGTGTCGCCGCCATTGGTGCTCTTGTAAAACCCACCTTCGCGCGCGCCGCTGATGATCGTCCACGGCTTGCGTTCAATGCGCGACATCCACGCGTACACGATGTTCGGATCCGCGACATTCACTTCGACATCCATCGCTCCGGTGGAATCGCTCACGTAGAGCGTGTTCTTCCAGGTCTTTCCGCCGTCGGTGCTTTTGAAGATACCGCGCGATTTCGAAGGCTTGAAAATGTCGCCGTAGGCCGCGACCCACACAATGTTGGGATTGGTCGGATGCACACGCAGTGCGCCAATCTGTCCGACGTCGTACAGTCCACGAAATTCCCACGTCGCACCGTTATCGCCGCTGCGATACACACCGCGTCCCGTCGACACATTACTGCGCACGCCGTCTGATCCGGTGCCGACATAAATGATGTTCGGGTCACTCGACACTGTAATGGCACCAATGGAGCCGAGTGGCAGTTTGCCATCGGTGATGGGCGTCCAGTTCTGGCCGCCGTTGGTGGTGCGAAACACACCGCCACTCGCCACACCCATGTAAAACGTGCGTGCTTGTGATGGCACACCGGTAACGGCTGTCACGCGACCGCCAATGGTGTGCCCGGCTGGTCGATACTGCATGCGCGAGAACAACATCGTGTCGACGTTCGCCATCATCGGCATCGTCGGACGCGCTGCTCCGACACCAGCGCGTACGGGCGCCTTTGCCGGCTGCGCGTGAGAAATATTGGTCGCGACGAGTGCGCCAAAGATGCCGAGCGCAGTGGAGAGCTGTGAGAATGAGCGCATGATGTTTCACGAGAAAAAGACACGAGCTCCCTGCGACGGAATTCGCCAGGAGCTCGGTTCTGTGATGATGAACTACCGAGCCATCAGCTCGCGAACAATTCTCTGCAACAGCAGTTGCTCGCGAACATCCCTGCAAATCCGTTATCGAGTGGACTTGGCTTTCGCCTTCGCCTTACTGCGGTCGGCGTCGCCTTCCTCCCACAACGCCGGACCAAACGGCGAACCTGTGCCGACCGCACCAACATTTTCCAAACGCAGGCGCTGCTTCTGCACGGTGTTGCCAATGCGCAGCACGACGCTGTAGTCGCCAGTGACGGCGATAAAGGGCGCGCCCGCTGGACCACCGCGGCCGCCGCCCGCGCCGAAACCACCGCCGCCCCCACGCCCACCTCGGCCACCGCCACCCGGCACCGAGAGGCCGATGATCTGGAACACCTTCGCAATATTTTCCGGGCTCGGACCCGCAGCGCCACGACCACCACCGGTTGCCGCCAGTTCACCGGCCGCTGCGTTGCCGCCGCGTCCACCACCGGCACCGGTAACGGCGCCCTCAGCGGGACGCGCGCAGAACGGATCCCACTGCGTCATTGGGCGTTCGCATGCGCCAGCACTGCCGCGTCCGAAACCACCAGCGCCGCCGCGTCCACCAAATCCAGCCGCACCAGCACCACCGGCTGGTGGGTTGAGCAGATTCTGCGCGGCCACCAACGTCGCACTGTCAAAACGCGCTTTCCTGAGCGAGTCGAACACCATCGGCGCGCGCACCGTACGCAAAATGCTGTCGCGACGTTCGCTCGGTGACGGCGGAATCGGCGGAGCCGCTGCAACCGCACGCGTTCCATTGTACGCCCACGTCACCGTGTGCAACCCAGGCCCACCAGGCCCTTGCAACGTGGTGATGGTGTCGCCCAATGCATCAACGATGCTGATGCGTGCGTTGGCGGCACCCGCGCCCGTTACGCGATACGAAATGTTCGCACCGTACGTCGGATTCTGCGTGGCAAAGAAGTTCTGCGCGTTCCCGTTGCCCGACGCCCCGCGCGTCGGAGCTTCGCCCCAATGAAACGCGGGCTTTGGTTCGAACAGGTTGACGCTCGTGGCGAGCACTGTTGCCGTTGCCTGTTGCAGCGGCGCGATGTCGACAATCCAGATGCCGCGACCGTGTGTGGCCGCAATCAACTCGCGATCACGCGGATGAATCTGCAAATCATACACGGGCACGCTGGGCATTCCCGCCATGAACTTTGACCAGGTCCGGCCGCGATCGAGCGACGCGTACACACCAATCGATGAACCGACAAACAACAGATCGCGATTGCGATTGTCTTCGCGAATCACGTGCAAGTGATCGCCAGGCCCACCAACGGGAAGGTTGTTCGCGAGTGACCGAAAGCTGCGGCCGCCATCGTTGGTAACAAACAAGTACGGCTTGAAGTCGCCCCAGCGATGATTGTCGAACGTGACGTAAAACGTGGACGTATCAAACGCCGATGCTTCAATGCGCGACACGCCGACTTCGCCGCCGTTGGGTAGCATCGTCGCAAACTTCGACGTCAGGTTGTCCCACGTGGCGCCGTCATTGCTGGTTTTCCAGAGCGCGCCATCATCGGTTCCGGCAAACAACATCCCGGCTTTCAACGGACTTTCTTCAATGGCGACAATCGTGCCGTACGTTTCAGCGCCCGTGGCATCAAGCGTGATGCCGCCGGTCAAGCGCAGTGAGGTATCAATCTTGGCCGCGAGGTTCTTCGACAAATCGGGAGAAACCAGATTGAAATCTTCGCCGCGCTTGTTCGACTTGAGCAGGCGATTGCCGGCGAAGTAGATCACCGCGGGATTGTGCGGCGAAATAAAGAACGGTGAGTTCCAGTTGAAGCGCAGGGCGAGATCGACGGAATCTTTCTTCTGCTTCACGCGTAACGCAGTGATTTGCGCGGTGGCGTCTTTTGATGCCGCCACCAGCGGATCGCCGCGCAGGGTCGCGATGGAATCTTCCCACACGCGATACGATGCCTGCCAGCTGGGCTTGTTGAAACTCTGACGTTCGCCGGTTTGCAGGTTCAATCGCGCGGCGCTGCCGCCCTGTGATTCGCCATACACAATGTTGGGATCGGTCGGATCCTGCGCGGCGTAAAATCCGTCGCCGCCGGCAATCGTGAACCAGTATCCCAAGGGCGTCGTGCCAGCGCGACGACGACTTGGCCCACACCACGTGCCGTTATCCTGGGCGCCCGTGCAAATGTTGTACGGCACCGCCATATCGTAGCTCACTTCATAGAACTGGGCGATCGGCAGTTTCTGTCCCTGCTGAAAATTGCCGCCCTTGTCGAACGTGACGGCAACACCGCCATCGTTCGCGAGAAACCACCGCTCGGGATCATTCGGATCAATCCAGATGCCGTGATCGTCCACGTGCACATCTTGCGCAGCGGCGCGTGCGGTGCGGCCACCATCATCCGACACCTGCAACTGCGTCGACGAGTAATACACACGATCGCGATTTTTCGGATCGACGCGCACCTGCGAGTAATAGAACGGACGCACGTTCGTGCTGTTCATCTTGGTCCACGTCGCGCCGCCATCCGTCGAGCGCCACAACCCGTTGTCGCGCGGCGTACTGCTGGGTGTGTAGCTGCTGTTCGGGCCCGCAGCCGTGCCTTCCAGCAACGCATACACGTAGTTCGCATCACTGCGTGCAATGTCGAGCCCAATGCGGCCCTTCACGCCATCCGGAAAACCACCGCCTTTTACTTCGGTCCACGTCACGCCCGCATCAGTGCTCTTCCAAAGGGCGGATCCCGGTCCACCACTCTTCAGGGAATACGGGGTACGTAAACGCTCCCAGCTCGCCGCAAACAACGTGTTCGGATCGCGCGGGCTCATCACGATATCAACAAAACCCGCTTTGTCGCTGACAAACTTCACGAGTGTCCAGGTGTTGCCACCGTCGGTGGTTTTGTAAACGCCACGCTCAGGATTGGACTTCCAGGTGGCGCCGAGTGCCGCGACATACACGATGTTCGGGTTGGTCGGATGGACCACAATGCGTCCAATCGCTTCCGTCTTTTCAAGACCCTTGAGCGTCCACGTAATGCCGCCGTCGGTGGATTTGTAAATGCCACCGCCTGGTTCGATGGAATTGCGGGAATTCGGCTCCCCCGTGCCCGCCCATACCTGCTGTGTGTCCGATGGCGCGATTGCCAGCATGCCCATGGAGATGACGCGCTTGTCATCGAATACCGGACGCCAGGTGGTGCCGTTATTCGTGGTCTTCCAGATGCCGCCGCCCGCTGCGGCTACGAAAACCGTCTTGGAGGGGCCGGGAATGCCAACGACGTCCGACAGGCGTCCTTCAAAGGTGGCCGGACCGATGGTGCGCCATCGCAATCCGGCAGTCGTCGCAGAGTCGAGGGTTTGGGCGAAGGCACTGCCTGAAGACAGGAGCAGTGCAGAGCCGGCGAGCAACAGGGACCGGCGGGACAATGCGCGTGGCATCGTCATGTGCATGTGCGACATGTGCTTTTCCAATTTCGAGGTACGCTGCGGAGTGCATACGCGGTCGCAACTTACGGTTTCAAAGGGACCAAGAGCAACCCAATTGATACAACGCTTCAAGTCGACACGCGTTGTATTCTGAGGGAATGGTGCATTTTGCCACAGCTTGATGGTGCAGATCACCCCAATTTCCGGTCGGCGGGCGCGCCGGCAGGTACGTCTGCTGACGGCCTGTACTTAAAATGCTCAACCCGTTCTCTGGACGCACATACCGTATGGCATCTTTCAACGCCCTGTTCTGGCGCAAATGGCATCGCTGGGTGGGATTCCCCGCCGCGCTGTTTCTGCTGTTCGCCGCATCCACCGGATTTCTGCTCAGCTTCACCGAGTTCTTCGGTTCCGACGAAGCCCTGCGTGAAGCCACGCGCGATCTCGTCAGCAATGTGACGCTCGCGTCGCCGCTCACGAGTGTGAACGACCCACTTGCACAAGCGATCACCGGCGCCAAAGCCATCTCGCCCGACGCTCCAATCGACAAAATTCAGATGCAGTTCAAGGGCGAGAAGCCCACCGTCACGATCTTCACCGGGAAACCGTCAGGCGGCGAAGATCGCAAACTCGTGTTTGATGCCCGCACCGGTGCGTTGATCACCAACGAAGATTACACAGACAAACCCTTCCTGAATCGCCTGCACAGCGGCGAGGCGTTGGGTGATGGCGGATTAGTTGGCGCGATGTTCTGGGCGCTGTCGCTCATCATTTTGACTGTGAGTGGCCTGATCGTCTACTACACCATGCGCGGCAAGCGCGAACTGACCGGCATCAAGAAGGTTTTCTGGTAACATCGTCACCACCGCGCCGACGGAAAGCACCAACGCACCAAAGCACCAAAGCATCGCTCCGCTCCAACGCACCCCTCCAACGCACCGCTCCAACGTTCATCTACTGCCACAATTCCCGGAATCAATGCGGAACTCACTATCCCGACATGACGCCCGTCTTGCACGCGCCGTCGTTGCCTCGGCAATCGCGGCGCTGTCGAGCACTTCACTCCACGCACAAAAAACACCGGTGCGCGATTCAGCGGCCGCGGCGGACTCGGCGCAGAAACTTCGAGGCATCACGGTCACCGCCACGCGTGATGCGAGTTCCATTCTCACGACGCCGCTAGCCGTCACGAAAATTTCCAACACCCAATTGCAATCGTATAACGGATTCGGCCTCGACGAAGCACTGTCGCGCGTTCCTGGTGTCATTGCGCGTTCCCGCTTTGGTACCAGTGATGTGCAGTTGATGATTCGCGGATTCGGCGCGCGTGGTGCCGGTGATCGCTCGAACTCGGGAACGTCGCGCGGCGTGCGCGTGTTGATTGACGGTTTACCAGAAACTGAGCCGGACGGGCGCACCGCACTCGATCAAATCGATCTCTCCGCTGCAGAAGCCATCGAAGTGGTACGCTCCAATGCATCGTCAGCGTGGGGCAACGCCTCGGGTGGTATTGTCAACGTCACGACGGCACCAATGAGTGCGACGGCACCCGTACTTGAATTCTCTCCCATTTTCGGCGCGTTTGGACTCAGTCGTTTCGTCGCGAAAGCATCAATGCCGCTACAGGGTGGCACCGCGTGGGTGAACTTCTCCAACACAACATTCGACGGATGGCGCGCGCACTCCTCAGCGCGACGCGCGCTCGTGAACGGGGGCGTGGTTGGGCGTGTCGGTGACGCAACCCGTGTCGGAATCTATTTCACGGGCACGAACAATCTCATTCACGTGCCGGGCCCGCTCACGCAAGCGCAGGTGGATGCGGATCCCAAACAAGCCAACGCGACGTACCTCGCGCGCGACGAGCGTCGCTACAATCGCTCAGGACGGTTGGGCGTGACCGCCGAACACCTGATCAATGCAACGACATCGATTTCGTCGATGGTGTACGTGAATCCAAAATACCTGCAGCGTTCGGAGCGCAACACGTATCGCGATTTCACGCGGTACCACTTTGGCGGCAACCTGATCGCGCGCAAAGAACTCACCATAGGCGAAACGCGTTCCAGAATCATGGTGGGTATTGACGAGGCGTATCAGGACGGCGCCATTCTGTTCTACACGTTGTCCGCAACGCAGGGTCGTGGCACCACACTCACCGACAACAAGGGCGAGGGCGCGCAGAACTTCGGCGTGTTCGCGCAAGACGAACTCACAATCAAGAATCGTTTGACCCTGTTGCTCGGCGCGCGTTATGACCGACTCTCGTACAATTATCGCAGCTTCCTTGCAACACCACCGGTACGTTCGGACAGCAAGGACTTCTCGCGTGTTTCACCAAAACTCGGCGCCAGCTGGTTGCTCGATGCAACCCATAGCATTTACGCCAACGTTGGCGGCGGTATCGAAATTCCGGCTGGTAACGAAACCGATCCGACACCCGGCTCACCACCGGCGCTGTTGAATCCGTTGCTCGATCCGATTCTGTCAACGACGTACGAAGTCGGCTTCAAGGGCGCACCGGCGGTCGCTGGCAGCAGCGCGCTCACGCTCAACTACGACGTCGCGTTGTACAACATCGAAGTCAAAAACGAAATCGTGCCGTACAACGGCGGTCGCTACTACCTGACGGCCGCGAAAGCGCGTCGCCAGGGCGCAGAAATTGGACTCGGCGCATCCACCACGTCTGGCGTGTTTGCAAACGCCGCAATCACGCTGTCCAAGAATCGGTATCTCAACTACGTCGTTGATTCAGCGGTGATCTTCCCGACCGATCCCACCAAGGTCGGCAAGCACGCGGATTACAGCAACAACAAGGTGGTTGGTGTACCAGGCGCCGTCGCGAATTTCGAAGTGGGCACTTCCATTCCGGGGTTCCGCGCACTGCGCGTGAAGGGCGGCGTTGAACACTTCGGCGAATATTTTGCGGATGACGCGAATAAGGTGAACGTTCCGGCGTACACACTGCTTAATGTGACGGCCGAGTTACGCAATCCGATCGTGCGTACCAACGGGTGGGGCGTGCGCGGATTTGTGTCAGTTCGCAACATCGGCGACAAGAAGTTCATCGGCGCCGCGTTTCTGAATCCGGATCTGGTTGGCGGAGCGCCAGCCGCGTTCGAGCCCGGGCTGCCGCGCACGCTCACGGTGTCGCTGTCGCTGGGCAGACTCCGGTAACTGCAAGCCGAAAAGCCGAACGGCCACTGCCACCAAAGCCGGCAGCTTCCAGCTTTCCAGCTGTCAGCTGCCGGCCTCTTTGTGTCCTTGCCGAAACGACTGTTCGCGCGCGGGCGCAACGTTTGAAAGCTGGCAGCTATCAGCTCGTCAGCTGGCCGCTGTGTGCTTTGGTGGCTGTAGCTATTCAGCTGAAGTTCTGAAAGCTGGCCGCTATCAGCTCGTCAGCTGGCCGCTGTGTGCTTTGGTGGCAGTAGCTATTCAGCTGAAGTTCTGAAAGCTGGCCGCTACCAGCTCGTCAGCTGGCCGCTGTGTGCTTTGGTGGCAGTAGCTATTCAGC
>Ga0105047_10001836_pt1 | contig 38148 bp, 37 predicted proteins | sample MAT04_FD_78384 | JGI IMG/M metagenome (GOLD analysis project Ga0105047, IMG submission 78384) | Freshwater microbial communities from Lake Fryxell liftoff mats and glacier meltwater in Antarctica - MAT-04 (megahit assembly) | ecosystem: Environmental > Aquatic > Freshwater > Ice > Liftoff...
ACGCTGCGCGGCGGGGCGCTGCAAGGGATGGATCAGATGCGCGCGATCGCGCGCCAGGGCCGTGTCTTGGGCGTTCATGCGTTTTCGTGGGTCCGTGCGAAGGCGTTGCGTGCCGACCAGGCGTGGTATCGCCTGAAAGCAGGCATTGTATCCAACGCCCGCTAGCGGTCCCAGCGCGCGGGACTGCCCTAGATTGGGGCAGTCTGGCGTCCAGACGGTGGAGAGGGCCGTCTGCTTGCAAGAAGGGGCGTCGCCGGCGCCCAATCGGTTGGCGGAACCGCGGGGGCGCTTTTCAGCGCCAAATCGGCTCCGCCCCGAATTCCGTCGCCGGCGTTGTCGCAAACCGCAAGCGGCGTATGACGATGGCTCCGGGCTCCAACGCCCGTGAACCTCCGTCTCCCGCTTACTGCTTGCGGTTGATTCCCGTGCCGTCGCGGGGGTCTGCCGCGACGGATTGATTGCTCGGCGAGCCGCGTTGACGCGTCCAATCACAGCGCGTCCACACGACCTTGTCTCAAACCTCTTAGACGAGCTCTTTGCGAGCGCCAATCAGCGTGCGAAGCCGCTCAGCGAGCAGGGCTACGTCGAAAGGCTTCTTGAACGTCTCATTGATCGTCGAACGGTCGAAGCTGTTCGCATTGCCGTCATCTGGCAGCAAAGCGATCAGGATCGTCTCGGAGTACTCACTGTTGCGACGCAGATTCTGGCAAATCTGCAGGGCTTCGGTGCGACCGATCGAGAAGTCAACGATAATGCAGTCCGGATGGAAACTCTCAGCCTGGATGCCGGCCTCGAAACCGCTGGCGGCGACACCGACGCGGAAATTACGTTCCGCAGGGAGTTCGCGCTTCAGGTTCTCGATCAGCACCTGGTCCTGCCCAACGAGCAGCACCTTGGCCATTGCTTCGTCTTCCAAATCGCCCAGCGGCATGCCGTGCTCTTTGAGGAAGCGAATCAAGTACTCACGCGGAATCCGCCGGTCTTGCGATCCGGGGATTCGGTAGCCCTTCAGCCGGCCGGAGTCAAACCACTTACTGACCGTGCGCGGGGCCACTTTACAGATCTTTGCGACCTGTCCAGTTGTAAAGACCTTCATCAAACTCTCCAATCTCGTTCACGTTGTTTGGGAACTTGGCTCTCCCGGAATGACCTAGGTTCCGGGATTGCTAAAGCCCCTTGCTTGCGCCGCGTGACGGTTGTCTCGCGGTCCTTCGTGCCGGCTGTGGGGCCAACCAAGCCGTCCGGCAGCACAAGCATCTGGGTCGGGGCCCTACGTCTAAATTTCTCGCGTTTCTGGCTCTGGCTCAGCTCCCTCTAAACCCGCGCCTTACAGTCCCTATCGACAGGCACTGCATGCGGCAACCAGGGAAAATCCGTAATCTAGGGAACTTGCGTTTCCCTCGCGGTATTACGGACAATCGCTGATCGTCGCCCAGTCAGCCTGGCGGCGAACACGTACGGACACAGGGGGAGCCGGCGCGTGGAGCGTCCGCATTACTGCGGCCGATCGGCCAGCGAAATAGGCGTGGCTTGTTTGGCAGGTCCCCCCTGCAAGTTCATCCTCACAACCCACCCCACGAGCCGTGGAGGCATGTTGCTCGATGAACTATCCGAAAGTAAGTTTCGAGATAAAGCCGGTTGTATCTTTAAAAACTTTTTCCAGTCGTAACGCTCTCCCCGGTCATGCCGCTCTTGCCGCGGACGAAAAGCCGATGGTTTGCGTAATGCCGGTTGGTTGGGGGCCTGTTCCGAGGCGTCCAAGCTCCTCGCGTCCTAAGGATGGCGCGGATTGGGACGATTTTGAGGGCGCGCAGAAAGAGCGCAGAAATCGCGTACTTTCTTTTCCTACGCGTTGTCGGGAGGGTCGGATCGAACGATTTCGACCGTTTGCGGGCGGCTGATTGCAGTCCGCAGAAACTGTTTCGATCTCCACTGTATTAAGCGGCGGGCTCTACGCGGCTTGCGTTTCGCCATCGGTCTCAGCGTCGTCGGCGACATGCGATTCTCTGGCGCCTGCTGGCTCATCCGCGGAGCCAGCAGCGGCGTCTTCCGGGCTTCCGGAGAGTTCGCCATCGGCGCTGATGTCCTCGAACCGGACGCTGACTCGTTTTGAGACGCCCGACTCCTGCATGGTCACTCCATACAGGGTAGTAGCGCAGGTCATCGTTTTCTTGGAATGCGTGACGACGATGAATTGCGTCCAGGATAAGAATTCCTGAAGTACCCGGCTGAATCGCTCAATATTCGCCTCGTCGAGCGCCGCGTCAACCTCGTCCAGCACGCAGAAGGGACTTGGCCGGAACTGAAAAATGGAGAGCAGTAGCGCGACACAGGTCAGCGTTTTCTCGCCGCCGGAAAGGAGAGAGATGTTTCGAGGCTCCTTGCCGGGCGGGCGTGCAATGATCTCGATGCCACTTTCCAGCACGTCGTCCCCTTCCTCCAGAACGATATCCGCCGATCCACCGCCGAACATCTTGCGGAACAGAACCTGAAAGTTCGCCCGCACTTGCTCCAAAGTCTCAATGAACAGACGGCGACTATCGGCATTGATCCGTTCAATGATCTGGATCAACGACTGCTTGGCTGCAGTCAGGTCCTGATGCTGCCCTGACAAGCTGGCAAACCGCTCTTCGACTTCGGCCAATTCCTCGAGCGCCTCAAGATTGACATTGCCAATGTGCTGAATCTTGCGCCGTAGCTCGGTAATTTCGCTATCGATCTCCGCACGCTCCCGGGCTTCATCCGCCGCCGGAGAGTTCGACAGTCCGGCCAGATCGATGTCGTAATCCTCGCGCAACCGCTGGGCCAGCGTGTCTCGGGCGTGGCGAACCTCGTGGGCGGCTAGCTCTTCGGCGTGGATTCGGTCTTCCAGTTCTCGAACGGCGGCCCGCACGCGCTGCGCGTCGGTCAATAGCGCGGCGCGAACTGAGCGCTGCCAATCGTGCCGGGCCAGTAAGCCCTCGGTCTCGGCTTCGCAGAGTTCTTTTTGCAAGTAGAGCTCGGCGACTTCCGACTCCGCTTGCAGGATTGCTCGCTCCGACTGATCGCCTCGATCCTTGCACTGGTCTAGCTCCGCGCGGACGTCGTCAACCGTGCGGCGGCGTTCGCGCTGATCTTGTTCCAAACCTCGCGCGCGGAGACGGAGATTGTCTAACCGCTCTTCGCTCTTGGCCCGTTCGACCTGCGCGCTGAGCGCGGTGGCTTCGGCCGTAGCGCGTTGCTTTTCCAACTCCGCGGCGAGTTCCGCCTGCCGCGTAGCGTCTTGTTCAAGGTCCGCGATGCGGGCGTTCGCCCCCTGCAAATGCTGGGTGACTATGGTTAATCCATCCTCGGCCTTGGCGGCGGCGTCCGCGGCGGCGCTGGCTTCTGCGTTCGCCCTAGCGTACTGCTGAGACAATCGGGCGAATCGCTGCTCAGCGGTCGTGGCCCGAGACTTCAGTTCGCCCAGTTGATTAGCGCTATTTCGGGCAGCGACCGCGCACTCGCTTAGACTCTGTTGCGTCTGCGCCGCCAGCGCGGCGACCCGTTCGACCGCGGTGCCCGCCTCGACGATTTCGTCTTCCAAGCCAACTACCAGGGCAGCCACTTCGCGGAGTTCACTCCGGCGAGAAATCAAGCCACTGGCAGGTTGGCATCGGCCAAACGCGACATTGCCGTCGACCGAGATCACTTCGCCGGCCAGCGTGACAAAACCGGCTCCTTGGTGCAGTCGCGACAACTCCGTAGCCCGCGGCAGCGTGTCGACAATCCAAACATGGCCCAGCAGCCGCCGCGCCAAGGGCGTGAACTGCGGCGATGTCTGCACTAATTCGTCCGCTCTAGCCACCACACCCGGCGCACCGTGTAAATCGGAATCCGTGCTGCGTAGGGCGCGAGGACCGCGCGCATCGAGCGGCGTAAACGTAACTTGTCCGTCGAAGTGGTAAGCCGATTGCGACATAGCGGCCAGCAGCGCGTCCACCGAAGTCACGACAACGTGTTGTGCCCGTTCGCCCAGGGCCGCTTCGACAAGAGGCGCCATCTCTACACTGGCTTGCAGCAGTTCCGCGACGACGCCACGGATCTCGCCCAAGGCGCCACTAGCGTCGTCGCGAGCGCGCTCCAGCACGTCCTTCACTGCGTCGCTGAAACCTTCACGGCGACTTTGCAGCTCTTCGAGCACGGCTGCCCGCTCGCGCGCGGCGGCCAGTCGCTGGCCGGCCTGAGCGACGGCGGCCTCCAGAGCACGCTGCTCCTGCGCAAGTTCCGCGGTGCGGGCGCGGACCGTGGCTTCGGCCTGCTGCTGTTCCGCGAGCGTACCGGCGACTTGTGTCGTTTCGGCGGTGGTGGCGGAAATCTCCGTCTCCGCGTCTTGCTTTGACGCCTGCAATTCCGCCAGGTTTTGCGCAAGCTCCACCTGACGCGCGGTCGCCAAATCTCGCTGCGCGAGGAGCGCGCTTTGTTCGCTTTCCCAACTAGCAATCCGCCGCAGCTCCGCCAGATGCGCTTGGCGCGAAGTCTCTGCCTGGCGGCGCAGTTCGTCCCGATTCCGCTGGTCGGCGGCCAATTGCTGGCTGGCCTCGTCGGCCACGGTGGCGACGCGTGTGTGTTGCGCCTCGGCCGCCAGAAGCTGAGCCGATGTCTCGTCCAACTGTTGCTGCAGACCCCCAGCGCGAACGCTGACGGCCGATAATTGCCGCCGCAACCGGCCTGTTTCTGCCTCGAGCTCCACGCTGCGGGCACGCTGCAGGACCATCGCCGCTTCGCGCGTGGCGACCCCCTCGCGATTTAGCGCGGCGCGGGCCTCGCTGGCGCGGATCGCCTCGGCCGTTTCATTAATGCACGTTTCTTCTTCGAGCGCGGCCGCTTCAGCGCCGTCCGCGCTGGTCAACGAGGAACTTCGTTCGGTCGATAGGTTCTGCAACTGCGATTCCAATGCCGCGAGTTGCTCTCCCAACACGCGCCAATCGGCCAGTCCGACGTGCGTGCGGAGTTGCTCCAACCGCCCGGTGTATTCCTGATAGCGCCGCGCTTTGCCGGCTTGCAGGCGTATTTGGCGCAGCCGATGTTCGACCTCGGAGACAATGTCGCCCAGCCGGAGCAGGTTTTGATCGACGCGCTCCAGCCGGCGCAACGATTCGATCTTCTTGGCCTTGAAACGGCTGATGCCGGCGGCTTCTTCGAAGATCAAGCGCCGTTCGCGCGGCGAAGATTGCAATAGGCCATCGACTTTGCCCTGCTCGATGACACTGTAGGCTTCGGTGGCGACACCGGTGCCCGAAAAAAGCTCGCGGATGTCTTTCAATCGGCACGGCTGACGATTGAGTAAATACTCGCTCTCGCCACTGCGGTAGACGCGGCGCGTGACCAAAACCTCGGGCGTGTCGATCGGCAGGCGACGCGACGAGTTATCGAGCGTGAGCGTGGTTTCGGCAGAGTTCTGCGGCTGCCGCGTTGCCGAGCCATTGAAGATGACGTCCGCCATCTCCTTGCCACGCAACGACTTTACGCTCTGCTCGCCCAAGACCCACTTGATGGCGTCTACGACATTCGACTTACCTGAGCCGTTTGGGCCCACCACGGCAGTGATGCCGGGCGGAAAGTCAAAACGGGTCCTGTCGGCAAAACTCTTGAAGCCGACAAGTTCCAGCGCCTTAAGCATGACGAATTGAGAAATCGTGGGATTTGACTGTGGATGCCCTGCCCTGCGCCCGCCGCGCGGATATGGGCGTGGGCCTGCTGGGCTACTTCTTCATTGTACCGAACCAGGTCCGCTTGGGTTGGTCGTTTTCGGGCTCAGGGAGGGGCAGAGTGTCCTCTTTTTCCTCCGTCTTATCCAGGGTTTTCTGTCCGCTATCGAACAACCCTGGCAGAGGATTGGCGACGACCACGGCGCCCCCGGTGGGATCTTCGCCCGACTCAGGCTCCTCGGCCAGCGAGTTCCCTTCGGAGTCTTCGCCCTTGGCCGCCTCGGCTAGCTCCATCGATGCGCTGCGGTCGAACTTGCGCCCACCGCTCGGCACGGCATCGATGGCAAAACGGCTCGCCAACGCGTCCTTGGCCTTGGCCTGTTGCAACAACTGAACGATATCCGGATACGCGGCGCCCAATTCGACCAAGGCGCGGAGGATTTCGTCCACGCTTGTCGATACAACGCGTTTCTGGTCGGGTTGATTGGGAACGAAGCGGCTGATCGTGACGCGATCATCTTTGCCGTTGAGCATGATGTCTCGGCCGGCCTCTAGCACAAACGGCGTAGTCAGCCGTTGATCCTGGCCGAAAAGAACCAACTCTGGCCGATAGCTGCGTGTGACGTGAATCAGCGGTGGTCCGATGCTATCGATCACGTGGTAACTAAATTGGTCGCCCAGATTCTCGCCGCGAACCAAAGCGTCGCGATTGTTCATCGCCCACAAGGCGCGGAAGGCGCCGTAACGGGTCTCGTTACTCGGCAGCTCGAGCAGATTGCGAAGTGCGTCCGCCGCGGAATAGTCATCCATGGCGCTCAGCGCGGCCAAGGCATAGGCGCGGAAAGCAGGCACGTCGCGCGCCGCGGCGGCCAGTGGAGCAGCAGCTTCCTTGAAATCCAGATAGGCGAGCGCTTCGGCCGCATAGAAGCGAACCTCGGCGTCGGTTGATTCCAGCCCCTTCTTTAGGACCGGGGCAGCGTCTTTGCCGATCGCTTCGAGCTGCAACGCGGCACTTGGCGAAGTCATCGGTTCCAACAGCGCCCGCTCTAGCAGCGTCAGACGCGTGGCCAATTCGCCGGGCGATTCTTTCATCGCAATGCTGCGAACGACCTGCATGTAGCGTTCGACATTGTCTTTGTAACGCGAGTGGACGATCAGATCGACGTGCTCGTCATCCTTGGGATTGGCAACTCCCTGCTTGGAGCCGTTAACAAACGTGTGAAAGCGGCGGTTGACCGCCTGTCCGATCTGCGCGCTTACGGCCACGCTCTGATGGTCCGGCTTGAGCACTAGGGCGAGCGGGCGGCTCTTGCGAGCGATACCGCCACCCAGCACGCGGCCACGGCAGGCAGCCACCGGGCTCTGTTTGTCGGACGCGGGATCGACCAACACGGCGCCCTGCGCCAGGCCAAGGACGTGCCCTTCGCGAATGCTTCCTTGCAGCACGGCCATTTCGGTCAGCCGCGCAGGCATGAGCCAACCGCCACGCAAACTACTGGTGCCGCTGCGGCTTGGAACGCGGATTTCGACGTCAAAATGGTCCCCTTCCTGGATACCGGGCCGCAAGAATCCACGGACTAGCACCAGGGAAGCGGTGTTTGAAGACAGCAGCCCGTTGGGGTTGTGGACCTTGTGCGTTTTCATTTCGCCGATCAATTGATCGCGATAGGGTCCCGGCTCCGGATCGCTGCCTGTCCCCGGCAAACGGGTCACCCAGGCAACGCCTTCGACTTTGGCCGGAAACATCCCAAACGGCACGGCGTAATCGCCGACGAGTTTGGTTTTGGGCAGCGGGATCTCGCCCGTTGGTTCGGGACTCTGCGAACGGATGAAGGGGGTGGAGCAACTGCTCGCCATCACCGCCAACAACGCCAGTAACCACGAGGCAGGCCTCATGCCAAGACACTCCGTACGCGTTCAGGCCGTTTCCTGCGCGAGCGACACGCAACTAATGCGCGCGTCGACGAGCCGTGCTGAATAGCACTTGAGGAAAAGCCTTTGAGAAGGGAAAAGAAGGGAATCGGGGCGGGAAGATAGTGGCGCCCCCGCGTACGCGTCAAGGCGAGCTTGAGTGAATCCGCCCAACTGCTTGAGATTTTGTTCGGAAGTTCATCGCGACAGCCGCGCCACCGAGCGAATGGAGCATTGCGGAAGAGTGGGTAGTGCGCCGGGCCCAATGACATTGCGCAATCTGAGCAATTGCAGCGGCCTACGGAGGGTCATACCCGCCAGGGTGGAACGGATGACAGCGGCAGATTCGCAGTGTGCCGCGGAAGCCGCCGCGGATGGCGCCGTACTTTCGGACCGCACCAATGAAGTAGTTGCTGCAAGAGGGCTGAAAGCGGCACTGGCGGCCCAGCAGCGGGCTGAGCGTCCACTGATAGACGCGTACCATCAAGATCATCAGTTCGCCGGGGGCTCGCATCAGGAGCTGCCAGTAGGGCTTCACGGCGGAGCGCTCCGAGCCAGACGTTTCGCAAGCCGGCGCGTTAGCTGGCGGAGCGAATCCTGAAACGGCCCCAACTGCGGAACTCCGCGCCCCACGGGAATAATAATCAGGTCCAAAGCGGGCAAGTCGGCCCGGCTGAGCCGGAAAGCTTCGCGCAGCAGACGCTTGCAACGATTGCGGCGGATCGCATTGCCCACACGTTTCGAGACCGAAAGTCCGAGCCGGGCATGAGACAGCTCCCCAGGTAGCGCTACAATCCGCAGTAGGCCGTCCGTTACAGATTGTCGACCGGCGTACACGCGGTCGAAATCGGCTTTAAGCCTCAGTCGATACTCAGGCGGAAGGCCGGCGTTAGGAATAGCTTTTAGGGACATGGTTTCAAGGGGGATCGCTTCGATCGCGTTCCTGTTCAGCGGTGTCTTCGTCCGTCGCGGCTTGTGTTCGCAAGTTGCGCTTCGGCGGCAGCGGGGTTTCGTGCATTTCGAAGGGTGGCAACCGCGAACGCCGGCGGACCATCCGCGCGCCCAGGATGATCATCACGATCAAGCCTACTCCCAAGAGTGCAATCGCTAGCAGCGCTAGCAGCAACCGCCCGCGGGTAACAGGATCTAACTCAACTTGCCCCTGGCCGTTTATCTGGGCGAGCAGCATACCTCGGTGGCCAACACTCAGATAATCGCTAGCCGCCAATGCGATACACGCGCCGCTGGCGTGCGCAAGACCGCTGAATACGGCTACCATCGTAGTTCGGAGCGTGGGTGGACTGGGTGCTTAGTGTCGATTTCGCGCAGTTGCTTCAGTTCTTCTTCATCGAAGTGCTTGGGAATGATCACCAACACTTCCGCGTACAAGTCGCCAGGCGTCTGGCCGGCGCGCTGCACGCCGCGGCCTTTGATACGCAACTTGGCGCCGCTGGCCGTGCCTGGCGGAATGCGCAGGGCAACGGTCCCTTGGGGTGTCGGCACTTCCACCTTGGCGCCCTCGGCGGCTTCGAGCAAAGTAACCGGCACGCGAACGTCCAGATCATCGCCGCGGCGGCGAAAGTTTGGATGCGCTCCAATATGGATCGTCAGCAGGATATCGCCCGGCGGGCCATCGTTCGCGCCCGGTTCACCCTGTCCGCGGAGACGGATCTTTTTTCCCTCTGTGATTCCGGCAGGAATCTTGACGCTGATCGTCTCGACCTTGCCGCCACGATCGATACTGATTTGCGTCTCGCCCCCTTGGATGGCGATGGTAAACGGAATCTCCAAGGCGCTTTCGACATCGGCGCCGCGATGTTTGCCAGGCTTGCCGCGTTTGCGCGTGCCGGAGCGGCCGCCGCGCATCTCGGTGAAGAAGTCCGCGAATCCGCCGGCGCCGCGTCCCGCCTCGCCTCCGCCGTAGCGATCGCCAAAGAATTGCGAGAAATCAAAGTCCTCGCCCCCCGCAGGACCGCCTGGCCGCTGGCCTGCGCCAGGCTGCGGTCCTCCCTGCCCCATGTTCTCGAACGAACTGCCGTAGCGGTCGTAAAGTTCGCGCTTGTTCGTGTCGTTCAGAACGTCAAAGGCGGCCTGCACTTCTTGAAAACGCTTCTTGGCAGCTTTGTCGTCCGGATTTAGATCCGGATGGTGCTTGCGAGCTAAACGGCGATACGCCTTTTGAATGTCCGCCTGCGATGCTTCGCGCGGCACTTCAAGAATTTTGTAATAGTCCTCAGCCATGGGCTCTTCGGAATCAACAGGCTTGCGTGCAATAGCGCCCGGCGGACGCCTGCAATATTGTAGGTCCTACCCGTGGGAGTCAGCAAGTTGACTGAATTGCGGGTCATTACTGCAGGACTCGCCCGCAAAGACTGACCCGGCGCTAGATGACGCTCTCTTCTTCCAGCCTGTCCACCCGACGGTCCACCTTGGGTTTGACCGCGGTGGGTGGCGGGATGACCGATGGCGTCTCGGACGGGGGACGCGCATTCGCGGAAGGCGTCTGCTCCACCGAGAAGCGAATGCCGATACGCTGCATAAAGGCGCCCAGCGAATCCAGCAGCACATAGAAAACCGGCGTGACAATCAGCGCCAGGATGAGCGAGAACGACTGTCCGCCGATGATCACCTTGGCCATGCTGGCCCGCGCGCCAGAACCTGGGCCTGTGCCGAGCGCGATCGGCACCATGGCCGCGACCAGCATCACGGTGGTCATCAGAATCGGCCGCAACCGGGTGTGATTCGCTTCGATCACGGCCTCGTGCCGTGGCATGCCGCGGGCCCGCAACTGGTTGGTGGCGTCGATCTGCAAAATGCCGTTCTTCTTGACGATACCGACAAGCATGAACAAACCAAACATCGCATAAATGTCCATCGGCGTGCCGGCCAACACCAGCGACAGTAGGCCGAAAGGAATGGTCACCGGTAGGGCCATCAGGATCGCGACTGGTTGCGACCAACTCTCGAACTGGGCCGCAAGAATCAAATACATGAACAGCACAGATAGGACGAAGGCGATGATCAGGTAGTAGCCCGTTTCGGCCAGTGTCTCGGCCTGTCCGCCGAATTTGTAGCTGATCTCCGGCGGCAGCTTTATCTCATTCATCGCAATGCCTGCCCGTGCGACTGCTTCGCCCAATGAAATGCGATCAGGGTTAGCAAGCACCGTCACCAATCGCTGCCGGTCTTTGCGTTCGATCTGGCTCGGACCGCGTTCTTCGGCCAATCGGGCTATGCTCGAGAGCGATACGGAGCCAACCGTCGGCGAGGCGATCGTCAGACCGTACAGATCCTGAGCGCTCGATCGATCCCCAGGCTGAGCGCGGAGCCAAACGTCGTATTGCTCGCCACCATCTCGAAAGACTGATACGGCCATGCCGCCAACAAGGATCCGCATGGTGTCCGCGACCGTGCCAAGCGAAATGCCCAAGTCGCTCGCCCGCTCACGATCGACAATTACTTGCAATTCAGGCTTTCGCAGCGCGAGCGTAGTATCCAAGTCGGAGAGGCCACCAGCTTTGCGCAGCCGCTGAATAAGTTGATCTGAGTACATCGCCAGTTTGTCGAGATCTTGCCCTTGCAGTTCTACCTGGAAGACCTGCGCGCGGCCGCCGCCTTGAAACGGCGAGACGTCGTTGACGCTGCCACGGAGGTCCGGATACTGCTGCAAGAGTTGTCGTGCTTCGGACTGCACTGCGAATTGCGAATAGTCGCGATCTTCCAGTTCCTTCATGCGGACGTAGATCGAAGCCTCGGTCACGCTCCCCTGCCCCTTGGCGTTGCGACTGGTGCTGCCGATGGACGTGAACACGTGCGTGGTGCCTGGCAGTTTCCAGAGTTTATCTTCCAGCTCGCGCGTGACTTCATCCGTGCGCTGCAACGAGTAACCTTCTGGCGTGTAAAGGTGGACTTCGTATTCGCTTTGATCATCGCGCGGAATCAACGCCAGGCCCATGATCCGGCCAATCGGCACAGTGCTCAACACAACCAGGATCGTGGCGATGACCACCAGGAACTTAAACCGCAGGGCGAATCTCAAAATTCCGCCATAGGCGCCATCGACAATCTTGTAGAAGAACCCTGACTTGCTCTTAGCGTGCCCAGCCTCGGAAGGATCGAGCTTAAGGAACCGGCTGCAAAGCATGGGCGTGAGCGTGAACGAGACGAACAAGCTCATCACAATGGCAAACGCCACGGTCAAGCCGTAGCTGGAGAAAAATCGCCCGACAACGCCTCCCATGAACGCCAGCGGAAGAAAGATCACCACCAGCGAGAGGCTGGTCGCCATCACCGGCAGGATGATTTCGCGCGTGCCGATCTTGGCGGCTTCCATCGCCGACAGGCCATGCTCTTCCATGTGGCGGAAAATATTCTCGTGCACCACCACGGCGTCATCGATCACGATGCCAATCGCCAGGATCAAGCCCAGCATGGTGATGTTGTTAAGTGTAAAGCCCATGTAGTACATGAAGGCGAATGTCGGAATGATCGACGTCGGAATCGCCAGCGTGGCGATGATTGTCGTCCGCCAGTCGCGAATAAAGAGCAGGATCGTCGCCGAGACCAGGCCGGCGGCCAGCAACAAGTGGAATTTGACTTCCTCAATGGATTTTTTAACGAAACGCGATTGATCGCGAATGATCTCTACCTTCACATCGGGCGGCAGCGCGGCCCGAATCTTATTGAGCTTGGCTTTGACGGCGTCTGTCACCGTAACCACGTTGGTGCCGGATTGCTTTTGCACCATCACGCTAGCTGCCGCCTGGCCGTCCAGCCGGGCCATGGAACGGGGTTCTTCGACGGAATCGTCCGCGTAGCCAATGTCCTTGACACGAATGGGATAGCCGTCCCGATTGGCGACAATCAGCTCGTTAAACTCGGCCGCCGTGCTGATTCGTCCCAACGTGCGGACCACCATTTCGCGCGGCCCCTGGTCAAAGTGGCCGCCTGGGACTTCCAGATTCTGGCGCTCAAGCGCGGTGCGGACATCGTCGATCGACAGGCGATACGCTACCAGCTTGTCCGTGTCGATCGTCACGTTCATGGCGCGTGTGCGGCCACCAATCAGAGTCGCCGCGCCAACGCCGCTAACCGTTTCCAATTGTTCTTTGATTTGCTTGCGGGCGAGCTCCGTCACCTCGCGCAGATCTCGCCGCCCGGAAATTGCGATGGTCATGATCGGCATTGCGTCGGTTTCAAACCGGTCGACGATCGGCGCCTCGGTCCCCTTGGGCAGAAGCGCGCGCACTGATCCCACTTTGTCTCGGACTTCCTGCGTGCCCACGTCGCCGTTCTTGGAGAGCAAGAACTGCACTGTCACGATCGAGATGCCCTCGGAGCTGACCGAACGGATGGCGTCAACGCCGGAGACTGTGTTGACAGCGTCTTCGATCTGCTTGGTAACCGTGGTTTCGACTTCCTCGGCGCTTGCGCCCGGCAGCGTGGTGGTAATGGCGCAGACCGGAAAGTCGACGTTGGGGAACAGGTCCACTCCCATGCGGAAGTAAGACAAAATCCCCAGCACCACCGGTGAGGCGACTAGCACCCAGGTGAAGACCGGACGACGAATGCAGATGTCAGAAATACCCATCGGGCGCTCTTACGAATTATTGGATATCAGTATGTTTAGTAACCGCCAGCCTTGGCGTCGGACGGACCAGCAGGTTCTGCGTCAGGGCGGGCCGTGGTTGCGGCGGGCTCTGCCGCAGGTTGCACCGGCGCCGCGGGGGACTGGGACGCCTCGGAGGTGCGCACAGTGACTAGCGTCTCATCCGCTAACTGGGATTGCCCGGTCATGATGACCTGCGCGCCGACCGAGATTTCGCCCTGCACAGGCGCCCAACCATCACGCTCTAACCCGGCTTCCACCGGAATCGATTTTGCCTTGCCATCTTGCACGACAAACACCTTGGTGACGCCGGCAAACCGCACGATCGACTCGACGGGCACCATGATTTGGTCCGCGTCGCGACGCGTGATGATCGATGCTTTGGCGAAGCCGCCAGGACGCAATTGACGGTCGTCATTCGGCACCGAGACTTCGACCTGAAACGTGCGGCTGGCCGAATCAATGGATGGATTCACCCAGGTGATCGTTCCGGTATAAACCTTGTTGGGCTGCGCGGCCACGAACAGGCGCACTTCTTGTCCATCGGCAACGTCGCGGCTGAACCGTTCCGGCACGTTGGCCCACATCCGCAATGGATTGTCCATGATCAATTCGGCCACTTCCTCGCCCTCGCGAATCATCTGGCCCGCTGAAACCGCGCGACGAATCACGGCATAGGCGACCTGTTCGTTGAAGCCTGGAGGCAGGTTTGATGGCTGTGGCGCCCGCACGACCAAATCTGCCCTGGCCTGGCGCGCGACGGCAATTTCAATCTGGCTCGCCATGGCGGAGGCCAGAGTGGCATTAGCAGTGAGAATTGCGTTATCAAGATTCGCCTTGGCGTCGCGAAGATTAAACTCAGCTTCCTGCATGGCTTCTATGGTGTTGACTTTGCGCTCGCTCAGGGTCTGCTCGCGGCTATGCTTTTGCTTCGCGCGATCGACGCCCACCTGCGCCTGCACCACGCTCGGCAGCGAATTCACCTGGAATTCACCCTGCGGAAGTTCCCTCAGGCCCAGCTTGGCCAGTTCGGAAGTAAGGCGCTTTTCGGCCTGTTGAATCTGTAACTCGGCATTGATCGTTTCGAGCTCGACCAGCGCGGCGCCCGGTTTAACCCTGTCACCCACTTCGTACATGATCTTGATGACGCGGCCCCCCTTTTGCGCGCCCACCTTAACATCTTCCCAGCCTTTGAGCGTGCCGACAACGTCGATCGACGATTCCAACGCTCGTTGCTCAACGTTCGAAACGGTGACGGGGACAGCCTGCGAAGGCGCCTCGACCGGAGGTAGATCGAGCTCACTGTGCGAACAGCCTGCGATCAAGCCAACGGCCAATAATTGCATCGGCGCCATCCGGCGGAGCAACAAGTCCATAACGCTCAATTCCTCTCGGCCGCGGCGTTTGCCCCAGCGCGCTGATGCCCAAAACCTTGAAGTAGATCCAACACCAAGCGCTTCGAAAGCTCGGCAGGAAGTACCAGGTCTCGGTAGAGATAATCCATTGTGTAAATACAAATCAAACCGCGGACAGCCGCGGTGCATTCTTCGATTCGATCCGCGGCGATCATGCGTTCCGCCGCCAGGCAGCAAACCGCTTTATGGACGCTATCGACCAACAATTGGCCAAGGTCTGCCAGCTCAACCGCTAACCTGGAACTGCGCGGGCCAAAGAAAAGCGCGTAGGCGAAACGGGCCGTGTCGGGGTCGTCGTGACAGAGCTTGAAATGCTCGTCGATGACGGCGGCCAGCTTCTGCGTCGCCGCGAGAGGTCCTTCGACGGCCGCCGCAAGTGTCGCAGTCAGTCTGCGAACGGGAGTTGTCAGCAAGACGCGGGCAAGCCCTTCCTTGCTTTCAAAGTAATAGTAGAGAGTGGGCTTGGTGACGTGCGCGGCTTCAACAATATGCCGAACGCTGGTGGCGTCGTACCCCTCGGTGGCAAACAAGTGCGCAGCGGCGCGAACGATACGAGCGGGGATCTCAGCCCGCTCAGGCTCGGTCGCGGCGATGTCCGAAGCAATTTCTGCGCACATGAATAGGGAGCGAACGAATTAGTTTGTACTCGTCCCTGAGTCGTATACCGAACGGTAGGTATTCTAATTGCCCACCCACCTGGGTCAAGAGCAAGGTGGCAGATTTGAAAGTCGGGGGATGCGCACCCGGGATGTGCTTTTGAACTACCGTTCAGGCGCGCCAGGGATTGGATCTCCCTGCACTTAAAGCTACAGAGAGGGGAGTTGCAGGCGGCACAAACAACACGTAAATCACATTAATTTATGCACTTACGAAATTATTTGATGAACAATCTCTCCATGAACATCGGTCAGCCGCATGTCGCGGCCGCCGAAGCGGTAGGTGAGCCGTTTGTGGTCCATGCCCATGAGGTGCAAGATCGTGGCGTGAAGATCGTGCATATGCACCTTGTCTCGGATTGCGTGATAGCCGTATTCGTCCGTTTCACCGTGGACAGTCCCGCCTCTGACTCCGCCCCCTGCCAACCAGACAGTAAAGCCGAAGGGATTATGGTCACGACCGTTGCTCCCCTGGGCCATCGGGGTGCGGCCGAACTCGCCCCCCCAGATCACCAGAGTTTCGTCCAGAAGGCCGCGCGCTTTGAGATCCTTGAGCAAACCAGCGATGGGCCGGTCCGTAGCAAGCGCGTTCTTGGCGTGCCCTTCCTTCAGATTGGCGTGCTGATCCCAGCGATCGAAGCCCAAGTTCTGGCAGAGCAATTCAACGAAACGGACGCCACGCTCAACCAACCGTCGCGCCAGTAGGCACTGCCGGCCGAAATTCTCGGTCACCGGGTCGTCGATGCCGTAGAGGCGATGCATTGCCGCGGTCTCGCCACTGATGTCGGCCAGTTCCGGCACGCTCGATTGCATGCGGAACGCCAACTCATAGTTTGCAATCGCGCCTTCGAGCGCTTCGTTACGCGGACCGGCGGCGATCAATCGACGATCGAGATCCGCGGTCAATCGCAGTTTTGCTATTTGCAGATCCGCGCGCGCTTCGCGCGGCGTCACATCGGCAACGGGCTGCGCGCCGCGCTGGAACGAAGAGCCCTGAAAAGCTACCGGCAAAAAACCGCTGCCAAAGCAATCCTGACCTCCGGGCGGAATCATCCCGCTATTGAGCACGACAAAACCAGGCAGATCGCGACATTCGCTTCCCAGGCCATAAGTGGCCCACGCGCCCATGCTCGGGCGCCCCTGCTGACCACTGCCGGTATGGATGAAATAGTTGGCCGCCGTATGTTCCGAAAAGTTCGAGACCATCGAACGAACGACGGCCAGGTCATCCGCGCAACTCGCAACGTGCGGAAACAGATCGCTGACGGGCAATCCACATTCGCCGTATCGACTGAACTTCCACGGCGAACCGAACACGTTCCCCACGTTATCAAACTGTGTGGGCTGCACCGCCATCTTGATCGGCTGACCATGCTCTTTGGTCAATCGCGGTTTGGGATCGAAGGTATCGACCTGCGATGGCCCGCCGTCCATGAACAGAAAAATCACCCGCTTGGCTTTGCCAACAAAATGTTGCGGTCGCACGCTCAGCGGGCCCGTTGCAGCATCAGCGGCGCCGGCCAATTCCCCCTGCCCTAAGAGTGCCGCCATGGCCACCGCGCCAAATCCATTCGCCGAGCGCGCAAGCATCTCGCGACGGCTCAGCGGGGACGGTGTAAATCGTTGACAGTGCATGGCGATTCTGTGTGGAAGTCAAAGTGCAGAGCAAAACCTAATCCAAACAACTCTTTGGACTCACTCGACGAAGATAAACTCCTTGGCGTTCATCAACGCGTGGGCCAGATCGATCCATGCTCGCTCGACTTCCGCGGCCGGATATTGCGATTGCTGCTCCGCCAGAAATTCGGCGACAGCCGTCTGCTCCGCGGCGACTGGGGGCCGACTAAACGCCTCGGCATACATCTGCTCTACGCGACCTTCCGTGGAAGATGCTTGCGATAAAACTCGGCGCGCCCAAATCTCCGCCTGCTCGGCCACAAACGGATTGTTCATCATCGTCAGGGCTTGCGCCGGGACATTCGAAACGCCGCGCCGGCCGATCGTGGTAAACGGCGTCGGATAATCAAACGCCAGCAACATCGGCGTGATGAAGTTTCGACGGACGTTGATGTAGACGCTACGACGACCAGCGCCATCGAGCGGGCCCGACGCGCCCGGCCGACCGCGCCCCATCATGAACGCTGTTAAATGCGGCGCCACGCCAGGTCCGTACATCGCGCGATCGAGACGGCCCGATACCGCCAATACCGCGTCCCGAATACTCTCCGCGTCCAATCGCCGCCGCGGACGGTGACTCCACAGCAGGTTTTCAGGATCGGCGGCGAGCGCCTCAGGCGCGGCGTCCTCCGACATCCGATACGCGCTCGACAAAATAATCTGCCGATCGATTGCTTTGAGCGACCAGCGCTGTCGAATCAATTCCGCCGCCAGCCAATCCAACAACTCCGGATGCGTGGGCTTTTGACCCATCACGCCAAAATCATCCGTCGACGCAACCAGGCCGCGGCCGAAGCGCCAGTGCCAAAGCCGATTGGCAATCACTCGAGGCGCCAGTGGATTTGTGCCATCGACAAGGCTGCGGGCAAGTTCCAATCGCCCCGTGCGATCGGCTGGCGCGGGATGCTCTAAGCCGCCGAGAACCTCAAGTCCATGCCTGGGGACGGAGGCGCCGGGCGTCTTGTGATTGCCACGGATAAACAACTGCTCGTCTTCGGGCGTGCCGGCCGCCATAGCCAGCGCTTGCCGCGGCGCCTTGATTTGTGCATTGAGTTGCTCGCGCCGCGCCGCGCCGGTCGCCATCTTCGATAGAACTGCGCTTTGTGACGCCACATTGGCGGGCGAGTCTGCACTCTCAATCGCGGCAAGTGGGCTAGCGATGAATGCACTCAGCACGGAGTTTTCGGCCGCTGCAAGCGAAGTCGCCACACCTTTTTGCTTGGCTTCGCCCTGCAGTACCGCTTGAAAAATACCGCCATATCCGGCGGCCAATTCTTCCGCGGTCTTGGGCGCCGTGTCGCGGAGCATTGACAGCAGCAGCGGATTCAACGGCCGCGGCAGAGGCTCGCTGGCAGAGAAGACAATCTGATCGAGCGCCAGGTAGCCATCGCCATCGTCCACCAGCTCCACGTACGCTCGATGGCCGACCCACTTGCTGACGTCCTGAGCGTGCCAGTGCGGCTTATCCGGGCCTGGGCCAAACTTGAGTCCGCCATAAATGGGATCTTGGATCAATTGCAAACCATCCACAATCAACCGCACCTGCCCACCGGTCCCCCAAAGTCGATAGAAAATACGCGGCCGTGTAATCGTGAACGTGGGAGATCGCAACACGCCGTGCAATTTGTTCGATAGCAAGCCGCTATGCGCCGCCGAGACGCCAATCGGCCGCAAGCGCGGCGCCGGGATATCCGCCGGCGTTAGATCCGAAGGCGCCGCAGGACGATTTCCGAACGCTCGTCCCGTAGCAGTCCAGTCGTCCAAGTCAGCGCCTTCGAAATCTGCAAAGATCGTTTGCTGCGAGGCGCCGCCGTTGGCGGTCGCGGCAATCGCGGACGTATTCTTAGCGACCAACTCATCGCGACGCTTAATGAAATCTTCCGGCGGCAGCGCCTGTCCGGCGCCCAGCAGAGACCAGGCATGCAATACGTGTTCTGGATCAGAGGCCGCCTCGGCCAGTGTGTTTTTCCAAGCCTCATCGCTCGCTCGGGCCGGTTCCAGAAGCCAAGCGGGCAATCGCTCGGCGCGCGGCATCAGGCCTTTTGCAAATTGCGCGAATAACACCGCTTCGGATTCGCGCAGTTCGAGCAGCTCATCGCAAATGGGCGTAAATTCCTGATCGTCGTCAATAAACGCCTGTTGATAGCGCGAGCTACGCAAGTAGCCGGCCAGCGCGTAGTAGTCCTGCTGGCGAATGGCGTCGAATTTATGATCGTGGCAGCGGGCACAACTGACGGTCAACGCCAAGAACGTCTTGGCCATGACATCAATCTGATTGTCGATTCGATCCGCGCCATCCTTTCGCACGTCGACCGGGGAGTGGACCCCTTCGCCGACAAAATAGAATGCCGTACCCAGGATCGACTCGTTGAATCGCTCTGTGGGGTGGCGGCGGGGCGAGTCGAGCAGATCGCCGGCAAGCTGCTCGACGACCAGCTGATCGTAAGGCAGGTCCACGTTGAACGCGCGGATCAAATAGTCACGGTATTCAAACGCGCGCGGGATCTCAAAATCATGCTCGTGGCCATACGTCTCGGCAAAACGAGCCAGGTCTAACCACTGCCTGGCGCGGCGTTCGCCATAGTGAGGCGATGCCAACAGGCGGTCGGCCACGCGCTCAAACGCCTGAGGCGAATCGTCCGCCAAGAACTCTGTCACCTCAGCGGGCGTCGGGGGCAGACCGATTAGGTCATACGTAACGCGGCGGAGCCAGACGCGTTTATCGACAGGGGGCGCCGGAGCGAAGTTATTGGCCTCAAGCCTGGCCAGGACAAATCGATCGATTGCGCCTTGAGGCCACGCCTGATCTTTCACAACAGGAGGCTTGACCGACGCAAGCGGTTGAAAGCACCAGTGCTTGGCGCGACTGGCAAAATCGAACGCCGGCGCGGCGGCACTTTCTGGGGCAGGCGTTGCGCTGGACGCCGGCCACAGAGCGCCCATGGCGACCCATTCGACCAGCGTGGCGACTTCTTCGTCCGGCAAGCGTCCCTTCGGCGGCATCTGATACGTGGCGCCATAGCGGACGGCGTCAATCAGCAGGCTCTCGTCTGGCTTGCCTGGCGTCACGGCGGGTCCGGTGTCGCCACCGGCCAATACATGCTCGCGCGAGTCGATCCGGAATCCGCCCTTCGGTTTGTCGCCCAGGTGGCATTCCTGACATCGCGCCACTAGAAGCGGTCGAACGCGTTTCTCAAAGAACTCCAGCTTGGCTGCCTCGGCCGGGACGCTTGCCGACGCACTGGCCGGCGGGCCAGCAGGTTCTTCGGCCTGCGCCAAATGACAAGTTTTGAACGCGCAAACAGCGGCCGCGAAAACAATCGCCGACCAGACCCTCCGCGCAATCGCCAGGTTCGGCGCGCGATCAGTCAGTAGAGTGGGCTTTTGGCGGCGCAAGATCAAACCGCTCCTGAATAGGTCGATTGGGATGGAGGAGGTAGGAAGGAAGATGGGTGGGTAAATCAGATCGCGAGCGCAAGGCGCCGCACGGTGGGGGGCCGTACCTTCGATGATACCTGTCTGCCCCGTCAGGGTCCAGAAAACGCCGGCCACTGCACAAGTTGGGACGCGAGTGGTGGGTAAGGGACAGAAATTGGTATGGAGTTCAACATCCGCGCGTTACAATTCGGGCCGGTTCCGCATTACCCGGCGAAGGGTTTGCAGAATTCCTGCCGCGCCCACGGACCGCAAACGCACGCCTCCCATGCTTTCGTTCCACGATCGTCCGGTTCAACTCTGCGACGGCCTGAGTCGTCGAGAGTGGCTGCGCGCCGGCGGATTGTCGCTCGCTGGGCTTTCGCTGCCGCAACTGTGGCAAGCGCAACGCGCAACTGCGAGTGTGAATTCGCCAAGTGGCTCCTTTGGAAAGGCTAAGAACTGCATCGTCCTGTTCATGATCGGCGGACCGCCGCAGATTGAGACTTGGGACCCCAAGCCAGACGCGCCGCACGAGGTGCGTGGTGATCTGAAGCAGATCGCAACCAAGACGCCAGGGCTCTCCGTGGGTGAGTTGATGCCGCTCACCGCCGCGCACTCAGAAAAAATTGCCGTGCTGCGGGCGATGTCGACCGGAGATAACGCCCATTCGTCAAGCGGCTATTGGATGTTGACCGGCCGGCCCCATTCACCTACCAATTCAGAAAACGCCCGTCCCGGAGCGCCCAACGATGCCCCCTGCCTGGGCGCGCTCGTCCGCAGCCTGCGCGAGAACACGCGCGTGCTTCCGTCCTCCGTGGTGCTGCCAGACCATATCTGGAACACCGGCGGTATCAGTTGGCCCGGTCAGGATGGCGGTTTCCTTGGACGCACTGCAGATCCCTGGGTCATGCATTGTGATCCCAGCGCCAGCGATTTCGACGTCCCAGGGCTAACGCTTCCAGCCGAAGTGCCCGCCGTTCGCTTCGATCAGCGCTGGTCGCTGATGCAACAAGTGAATCGGCATTTGGACACCGTGGAACGAACTAGCCCTTTGCCGCGCTGGGATGGCCTGAACCAACAGGCGTTTGATCTGTTGCGTTCGCCACAAGCCCGCAAGGCGTTTGCGATCGACGAAGAACCCGCGGAAGTGCGAGATCGCTACGGCCGGCATCGTTTTGGCCAAAGCGTGCTGCTGGCGCGCCGATTGATCGAGGCTGGCGTAAGCCTGGTCCACGTCAACTGGCCGCGCGGCAAAGATGACAAGGATGTCAATCCCGTCTGGGACACGCACTCAGAGAATGCCTTGCGATTAAAAACGGCGCTGATGCCGCCAATGGATCAAGCGTATTCGGCCCTGCTCGAAGATCTTTCGCAGCGCGGCATGTTGGACGAGACGCTGGTGGTTTGGATGTCCGAATTCGGCCGTTCGCCCAAGATCAACGCCCAGGCGGGACGTGACCATTGGGGCTACGTCTTTTCGTCAGCGCTGGCCGGTGGCGGAATCCGCGGTGGCCAGGCGATTGGGGCCTCGGACGCGCTCGCCGGACATCCCAAAGATGGCCGCCACGAGCCGCAAGATCTCACCGCGACAATCCTGCACGCCTTGGGCGTCTCGCCAGAGACGCTGGTGCACGACCGCCTGGGTCGTCCTCTCCCGGCGAGCACAGGCGAAGTCATCCGCGGAATCTTTTAGGCGGAGCCTCGCGATGGGACTCGACGGCGTGGAACTCATCCTCGATATCGAAGAGGAATTTCGCGTCGAAATCCCAGACGACGAAGCCGGACGGATGACCACGGTTGGAGAACTGTGGGACTACCTGAAGACGCACGCGGCGATGTCCGATCCGGAAACGTGCGCCACGAGCGCAGCGTTTTATGCACTCCGCCGCGGCCTGACGCAGGTGGCCGGTGTTCCGAGAGAAGAGATTCGGCCGGCGACGGAACTTCCCACGCTCTTTCCGAAAGAAGCGCGACGCAACAAATGGCACGCGCTGCAACGTGAAATCGATCTGACACTGCCGAATTTGGTCCTTGCGACTTGGCTCAGGCGAGCGCTGGACGTCGCCGGGTATCTGGGGGCCGGCGCCATCGCGGCGGGAGTTTGGTACTCCGGCTGGCAGATTACTGCCGCGCTGTTAGTTATGCCCTGCTGGGCGGCGTTGATGTTCCTTCTAGAAGCCGTGGCAACGCCCTGGAAAACGGAACTGAATTCCGGGTGGTCAACCGCCGGTGGATTGGCTAGGGTGGTCGTCGGGCTCAATCCCAACGCCTGGCGCGCGGATCAGCGGCAATCGGCCGAGGTTCGCTGGGAGCGCTTACGAGCATTGATCTCCAAACAATTGGGGGTTCCGCTCAATCTCGTGGCGCCAGAAGCCCGTTTCGTCATCGACTTGGGAATGGCATAAACCGACCGGTCATATACGCGGCGTTAAACGGCTGGCCCGACGACACCGCCGGATGTTCTAGGCAACCGCAAAGTTGGCCTCCCGGCGCCATAAGGCATTCTCCCACTGGCGTTTAGCGACATTTCAGAATACTTTTTCTGAGCGTGTCGATTTCGCGCCCTCTCATTCGTCGTCTTTGTAGAGCCCTGAGTTGTTTGGGATTGGCAAATATGGCGAGGTGATTCTCGACCAATTAAACGTCCCATCCGAATCCATCCGCGGTCGATGCCACGGAGAATAATAAACCACCAGGCTCGGCCTTCAACGAGACAAGGAAACTCTGCCATGCGATTCATGATGTTGATGATCCCCAAGGGCTACGAATCCGCCACGCCCGGAACCATGCCCCCGGCCGACGCGGTCGCCGCGATGATGAAGTACAACCAGGAACTGCAAGACGCCGGCGTGCTGCTGAGCTTGGACGGGCTGCATCCGCCATCTGCCGGCGCCCGCGTGAGCTTTGCGGATGGCAAGCCAAAAATCATTGATGGCCCGTTTATCGAAGCCAAGGAATGCCTCGGTGGATACTGGATGATCCAGGTCGCGTCGAAGGAAGAGGCCGTTCGCTGGGCTTCGCGCTGTCCCGGTTCGGCGAACGAGGTCATCGAGGTCCGACAGGTGCAAGAGATGTCAGACTTTCCGCCCGACGTGCAAGAAGCCGCCGCCGGCTTTTCCGAAATGCAAGCCAAGGCGGCGCAAAGCAAAAGCAACTGACGCGTTTCCTCGGCCGCGCGTGGCAAACGCCGACGACGAATGCATGACGCCGTTTTCTAACTACAACACCCTCATTTCAAGGCAAGGATCCAATGAGCACGACAAAAACCACGCCGACAGGCGCCGCGCTCCAAAAGCCTTCGACGCTGAAAAAGTTCGTGCTGGGATTCTTAGCGGTGCTCGGACTATTGATTGCGGCGTTCCTGCTCGTCCCCGCGGTGCTGCCGCCAGATCTGCACGTCGAAAGATCGATTGAGATCCAGCGCAGTCCGGAAGATATCTACGCGGTTGTCTCGGACCTTCATCAGTACAAGAGCTGGGATCCGTTTTCAGATGAGGATCCCACGATCAAGACAACGCTCACCGGCGAAGGCGCCGACACCGTTTACGAATGGCTGGGAGACCAGGCCGGCCAAGGCCGCATCAAGATCGAAAAGTTGGAACCTCCGCGGAGCGTAAACACCCGCATCCAGATGCTGAAGCCGATGGAAGACGAATTCGTCGCAGGCTGGATTCTGACGCCGGCCGTTGATGGGACGCGGATTACTTGGACGTTCGACCAACGCGTTCCTTACTTGAAGCGTTGGATGGGGCTGGCCATGGACGGCATGCTCGGCCCGGCGTTCGACCGCGGCCTGAACAAGCTGAAAACCAAAATGGAAAGCACGCCCGAAGCACAGCCAAGCGCCTAATTGGCCTACGTCGTTCGAACGCAGTCCTACCATTCCAATCAAAATCAAAATGCAATTAGGAGATAGAACAATGCGATTCATGGTGATCGTCAAAGCAAATACAGATTCTGAAGCGGGCGTCATGCCATCGGAACAGTTACTGATTGACATGGGCAAGTTCAATGAGGAGTTGATCAAGGCGGGCGTCATGCTCGCGGGCGATGGCTTGCATCCGAGTTCGAAGGGGGCTCGGATCCACTTTGCCGCTGACGGCAAGCGGAGTGTGATCGACGGCCCTTTTGCGGAGACCAAGGAATTGATCGCCGGTTTTTGGATGGTGCAAATGAAATCCAAGGCGGAGTGCATCGAGTGGTTCTCGCGCTGCCCTTGCGTGCCAGGCCAGGAAGGCATTTTGGAAATCCGGCGGGTGTTCGACACGGCAGACTTTGAGCCGATGATTAAGACGGAAGAGGGACGCGCCGTGCTCGAGGCAGAGCAGGAATTCCGCAAACGGACGAATACCTAAATACAAACGAGACAAACGATTCATCTACTTGGAGATCAACTCATGAAACTGACCGCCTATTTGAATTTTCCGGGGACCTGCCGCGAGGCGTTCGAGTTCTACGCCAAAAGCCTGAATGGCGAAATCGTGATGATGTTGACGCACGGCGATTCTCCGGCGGCCGAGCACGCGCCGCCCAATTGGCAAGACAAAATCATGCACGCCCGCCTGATGGTTGGGGATCAGACCCTGATGGGTTCGGACGCCGGTCCCGAGCATTACCTGCCAACGCAGGGATTCTCAGTAGCAATTGGAGTCGACACCGTGGCCGAGGCCGAACGCGTCTTTGCCGCTATGTCCGCAGGCGGAACGGTACAATTGCCAATCCAACAGACATTTTGGGCCGAGCGGTTCGGAATGCTCGTGGACAAGTACAAAATCGCCTGGATGGTCAACTGCGAGACCAAGCAATAAACGTCCGCGGCTGAATCCCGGCCGAACCTTCGCTGCAAGCTACGCCCACGTTCGGCGCAGCTTGCAGAAGGCTGCTGAAGATGGTTTGATCGACCGCCATGATGGCCGCCGATCGACATTCAGACCCGCGCGACGCAATCGATGCCGTTTGGCGGATTGAGTCGGCGCGTCTGATCGCAGGTCTGGTTCGCGTGGTACGCGATATAGGAGTCGCGGAAGAGCTGGCGCAGGACGCGCTGGTAGCGGCACTGGAGGAATGGCCCGCGAGTGGCGTCCCAGCCAATCCAGGCGCATGGCTAATGGCCACGGCCAAGCGCCGCGCCATCGACTATTTGCGACGCAAAAAAGTCTTCGCCCGCAAACAGGAAGAGATCGTTCGAGACGCCGAGTCAGGCCGGGCTGACACCGTCTCGGAACTGGACGCGGCTCTCGGCGATGACGTGGGAGACGATCTGTTGCGATTGATCTTCATGGCCTGCCATCCGCTTCTCTCGACCGAAGCCCGGGTGGCGCTAACGCTACGATTAGTCGCAGGCCTGACGACGGATGAGATCGCTCGCGCGTTTCTGGTCGCGGAGACTACCATCGCCCAGCGGATTGTCCGAGCGAAGCGGACGCTCTCCGACGCGCAGGTTCCGTTCGAAGTCCCGCGAGGCCCGGAGCTCACCGTGCGATTGGCGTCGGTGCTGGAGGTGATCTACCTGGTCTTCAACGAAGGCTACACGGCCACGAGCGGCGCGGAATGGATGCGGCCAACACTGTGCGAGGAGGCCCTCCGCTTGGGGCGCATTCTGGCGGAATTGGCGCCAGCGGAGCCCGAAGTCCACGGTCTGGTGTCGCTGTTGGAAATTCAAGCCTCAAGATTGCGAGCGAGAACGAGCCCGACGGGCGATCCGATCCTGCTGCTCGATCAGAAACGCGCCGCCTGGGATCAACTGCTGATTTGCCGCGGCCTGGCGGCGCTCGCCAGAGCCGAATCGCTCGGGCAGGAGCGTGGTCCTTATGCGCTGCAAGCCTCGATCGCCGCTTGTCACGCGCGGGCGCGGACCGCGGAAGAGACAAATTGGGCACAGATTGCCGAGCTTTATGCGGAGCTTGCGCAAAGGACGCCCAATCCGGTCATCGAATTGAACCGCGCGGTGGCGCTGAGCATGGCTTATGGCCCGGCAGCGGGGCTGGCGATTGTCGATGCGCTGCGGTCTGAACCGGCGCTGGCCACGTACCACCTGCTGCCAGGCGTGCGCGGTGATTTTCTGGCAAAGCTGGGTCGGCTGGAAGAAGCCCGTGCAGAATTCGAACGGGCAGCGTCGCTGACGCGCAACAAGCGCGAACAAGTGCTACTACTCAAGCGCGCCGCTGACTGTACTCCATCTTGCTAGCTGTTAGTTGAACGGCAGCAGCGCTCGGATTCGCGCATCGCGTAGATAGAGTCCTAACCAGAAGAGCATTCCGATAATGACCTGTGGAATGATCATCTCTTGTAAACGGAGATGCGTGGCGATCGCGCCTCCCATGTAACCGGTCAGCAGGATGGCGCCCAACACGGCAGTTTGCGGAATCAAATAGAGCACAGTACAGGCGATCTCGACGACGCCTAGAGCAATCGCCAAATGGATCGGCCAGCCCATCTTTTCGAAATTGGCAGCGAAATCACCTGGCTGGATGAACTTCATGACACCGCTCATGAGCATCAGCAAGCAAGGTAGAACTGAGACGACCCAGCCGGTCCAGTACTTCCAATTCTTACCGGGGGCCGATGCTGCAACGTTTGCCATGAAATGTCCCTTTCGTTCTGCAATACCCGCGGCCCTTGTCCCAAGCGTTGGAAACGGCCGCGGCGCGTAAATCATACGGCCGGCGTTACGCCAGGCCGGCGACGTAATCCGCCAGTCGCACTAGGCATTCGGTCCAACCACCATTGTGCGATTCTCGATCTTCCGTGGTGAGGAAAATCGCTTGATGGAGTGTGAGCTTAGTCTGGTTTCCTTGTTCTTCCAAGGTGACAGTCACAATCGTCCGGTTCGGCTGCCCCTCGATCTCATCACGATCCCAGACGAAGACGATTCGCTCCGGCTCGACGATTTCGCGATACTCGCCCCATAGCCAGTAATCTGTCCCATCGGGCCCGCGCATGCAGACGCGATACTTTCCGCCCTGGCGGAAATCCATTTCGCAAAATGGAAGCGAAAAGTCCTTCGGTCCAAACCAACGCACCATATGCTCTGGCTTGGCCCAGACCGAAAAGACCAAGCTGCGAGGCGCGTCCAACAACCGCGTTAGCACCAGCACGCGATCCGCCGGCGCGGAAGGGAGGTTTTCTGAAACCATCATCTGACCATTCGCTCAATTGAAATTCAATGGGTTACCGGCCGCCGCTGGGCGACGCGATCCAGGTTGGCGAGCCCCTCTTCAAAATCCTTGCCGATCATCGTATCCATGTTCATCACCAACGACATCAGCTTGCCCATCAGGTTGTTGCTGCCGTCCAGAATCCAACTGACGTTGGTCCCCCCGGCGGTCGGCACAAGCGTAAACTTCACCTGGCAGGTGCTGGCAAAGGGTTTAATAAACTGAAGCTTAAGGTCGACAAACTCGTTGGGCTTGCTCTCGGTAATCGTCGAGCGTCCTTCGCCCGCCCGTTTGTTCCCTTTCCAAATATAGCTGGAACCTGGGCCGACGCTTGGTCCTTCGAACGTCTTCTGTAGATTGGGATCCAACTTTTCATACGGAGACCAGTTCTTCCACTCATGCAGGTCATTGATGAGCGGAAATATGACACTTGCCGGCACGGCCATCTGCGCGCTACGCGTGACGCGGAAGCAATCCGAGCGTGTCGATACAAATGCAACAATGGCGACGATAGCGGCCGCCACTGCAATTAGGACATAACCATAGGTTGGCACGCGAACTCTCCTATTTACGATCGTGTTCGGCGAAGATCGATGGGACTCCGACGAGTGTCACGCAGACACAAGTTGCTCCGCCAGTCGATCCAGCATCTGCAACCAGCTTGGATGCGCGCCGGTCTTTTTGGCAAGCGATTCGGAAACCGTCTGCTCAAGCGTTAGTGTCGTTTTGCCTGCATGCTCGGCAAAGGTGACTGTGACAGTTGTCTCCTTCGGCCAGGCGGGATCCATCCCAAGATCCGCTGGTTCCACCGGCTTGCCGGTTGCGTCCGCGCTAATCATCGTAAGAACAATCCGCGCAGGGGCCTCGACTTCTAAATACTCGCCGATGCACCAGCACTCGTGGCCGTCGGGCGTTGCAATGCACGAATGGAACCTCCCTCCTGGGCGAATATCCAACTTGTGAAAACGTATCTGGCAGCCGTGCGGCGCGTACCACTTTGCCAATTGCCCTGGATCCGTCCAGGCCCGAAACACGAGATCTCGAGTCGCGTCGAACTCGCGCGTGATCAGGATCTGTTTTTCGGCAACTGCTTGCGTATTGGGGACCATGCTTTCAACTCCTGAATGGGGGCGGTTATTTCAGCATTTCCAAGAGTTCGGCTAGGCGATCCAGCGTCAACATGGCGCCTTGTTCCATGCCAGACTGCACGTGTCCGTCGCGCCCTTCCACTGTCTTGTGCAAAATAACTTCGGTATACCGGGTGCGGCCTCCCAAGTCTTCCAACGTCATCGTGACAACCGAGTCGTGCTCAGCATAAGGTTCGAAAACAAACGTGTAGACTAACCGACTCGGTGGCGAGATTTCCAGATACACGCCATGAAAACCCCACTCCTGTCCGTCCGGTCCATGCAACACATACCGGTACGCGCCCCCGGGACGGAGATCCATCTCGCAGGTGTGCAATTGCAGTTCTCTGCAGCCCCACCAACGGGTTACATGCTCCGCCTTGGTAAACGCTTCGAAGACCAATTGCGGTGGCGCGTTAAATTCGCGCGTGATTACGATCTCCAGGTCCGTGGGCAACGTCAATGCGAATGTCGAACTGTTTGTCGCCGGCATGATCCATCTCACTTAGTCTTAGGATTTAGAAATCAGTCTTCAGCACAAAATTGGCGATCACATTGTCGCCAGGTACTCTTCCAATCGAGACCGCGTTTGGTCGGCGCCGTCGAGCGTGCCCACCTCGCGAATCATTTGCTCCTTGATCGCGGCTGACGCCATCACCATGCGCAGCGTCAGCCGGGTCTTACCTCCCAGCGATTCAAACATGGCCGTGACCTGAAAGCTGTTGGGATAGCCAACCTCCACATCGTCGCCGTCTTCGTAAACCAGCCGCTCTGGCGGTTGGACTTCGAGATACACAATCTTGTTCTTGTAGTCCGTGCCATCTGGCCCATGTATGACAAACCGCCAGACGCCTCCTGGCTGAAATCCCGTTTCGTGAATCCTGCTGGCAAATCCATTCGGTCGCCATCTCACAGCCGCGTGCTGCGGCTTCGTTACGACTGGTGGCCCTCATTGGGCGGAACACTCGGAAACATGGAACTGACGCGCAAGGACTCGAAACAGTAGTCGCACGGACAGAAAAGCGAGCGATGCCAGGCAGGCGACGATCAGCGCCGTTCGCGCCACGTGTGCCACGGGCAAAGAGACGCCAATGCCAGTGAACAGCGCGACATACGCTGCGAAACAGATCGGGCATTTTGGCACAATCACGAGCATTGCCGTCGGCGCCAGCCAAGATAAAACCCCCAGGCAGCGTTTTGCCGCGGTCGCTTGACGTTGTGCGCCGCCGGACGCGCATTTGCAACAACTGGAAGCATTCACGAGCTCGCCTCCTCACTGTGGCAGCAGGCCTTTTCTTCCGAGGCGCTGGCCGAGTGGCATGCGGCAAATGGTTCACTAGAAACGTAGCGATCGTGAAAACGGACCCAACCAGCGTCAGGCGCCGATTTGCCCTGTTCGTTCCGCCCCAGCGGCGTCAGGTCCAAAAAGTTGTGCGTGCCAACAAGGATGTCCAGGCCGCGCGTGTACGTCGAATACGTGTGGAAGACGTTTCCGGCGTCATCTTTGTAGAACACGCTCACGCCGGGCAATTCTGCGAAGGCGTAGGACGACGTTCCGTAGTTGTAGCCCACGTTTCCGCTGGCGACCTGCTCTGGCGTAAAGGAGACGCCGTAGTCGTAGTTGAATTCCGAACCAAAGGACGAAACCCAGTCAAACTTCCAGCCCATCCGCTGCTTGAATTGGGCAAACTCGCGCCACGGAGCGCGCGAGACGGCCACGAACTTGACGTCATGATTTTCGAAATGCTGCCGCGCGCCGTCGACATGGTCCGCCGAGTAGGAGCAGCCGACGCAGCCCTGGGTGTCGCCTGGGGCGAACATGAAATGCTGTACGATCAACTGACTGCGGCCACAGAAAAGGTCGGAGAGGGTCAGCGTTCCGTTCGGCCCGTCGAAGACGTAGTTCTTTTCGACTTTGACCCAGGGGAGCTCGCGGCGATTTTGACTGAGGGCGTCGTTTGCTCGGGTTTGTGCTTTTTCCGCGGCCAGCAGTTCCTTCCTCGCGGCAATCCACTCCTGCTGCGATACGATCGTTGGCTGGGAAGCTTGGCTTGGAATCATGGCAGGTCTCCTTGCTTACAGATCAAGAAAAAAGTGTGGAAGCCACTCACTGACGTGGCGCTCGTCGTTAAAAAAATCTCGCTCGTTCAACTGGGTATCGCGTCCAGCAGGCGGTTGATTTCGAATTCGCCAACGCGCTTCATAGTCCCTAGCGCGCTCTGTATGGGGCTCGCCGGTAGGAAGGTGGCGTTATTTTTTTTCGCCATCATCTTTCTTCTCCGGCGATTGAAGCTCTTTGAGATAGTCTTCCAGCCGATCGAGACGCTGTTCCCAAAACTGCCGGTATTGTTCGACCCAGTCTGAGATCTCTCGAAGCGGTTTTGCCTCAAGCTTGCAGGGACGCCATTGGGCCTGCCGTCCCTGCGTGATGAGCCCGGCCCGCTGGAGCACCTTGAGATGCTTGGTCACCGCGGGGAGGCTCATCTCAAATGGCTTGGCAAGTTCCGTGACCGAAGTCTCTCCCTGCGAGAGTCGGGTCAGGATCGCCCGCCGTGTCGGGTCGGCCAGGGCCGCAAAGGTCGCACTCAGGTGATCAGTCGCTACCATGCTTAGTACACCATATGGTTAATTAACTAATCGGTAAATTAAAGTCAGCAAAGTAGTTCGTCAACGGTTTTTGTCCTGAAAGTAGGGCGAAATTCCAGAAATTCTTCCGACCCAGGGGCAGTGCATGAATCCTCGACGGCCCAGAAAAACCCATCGCGAGAGGGGGCCTGCTAGCGTAGAGGCGAAAGAAATGGCTATTCGCGCAGCCACCTGCGTAGCCGGAGCGCCATGCGCGAGAAATCGTCCAAACGGGCGTGCTCATCCACCACGGCGCGCATCAGTTCTGGATCACTGGTAATGAGGTTGTCGCAGCCCAGATCCAATAGTCGCAGTGCCAATTCCCGGTCGTTCACGGTCCAGACATGAACTTGCATTCCATTAGCGTGCGCGCGTCGAACCAAATCCGCGCGAACGATTCTGTGATTCACGCTCAGAAAGTTGACCGGTAGTTGCGTCACATCTCCCTTGGTCGCCGACAGGATCACGCCAACGCTCAGGTCTGGCTGTTCATGCCGTAGAGTCGCCAGGGGCGCCAGTTGAAAGCACGAAACAATCGCCCTGCCGGTGAATTCTTCCTTGCGCAGAATTTCCAGCACTTGCTGAGCAAGGAGAGGACTGCTGCCAAAGTCCTTAATTTCGATATTCAGGCGAATCTTGTCGTCGCAGGCCGCGATGAACTCAGCCAATGTCGGCACGTGCTCGGCGGTCGGTGCGCCATTGAGTTGGATTTGTAAAGCTGCAAGATCGGCCAGTGTCACATCCGTGACGTCACGCGGATCGCTGGTCATTCTGCGCAAATCGCGATCGTGCATCAGCACAACCTGGCCGTCGGCCGTAGGTTGCACATCGATCTCGACAAAATCGGCGTCAGCCGCCAGCGCCAAACGTAGCGCGGCCAGGCTATTCTCCGGCGCCTGCTTCGGCCCGCCGCGATGCGCTGTAACCATCGCCGAACGATGATCCACCCAGTGCCGCTCCAACCAGAGCGCGTAGGCGATACTTGCAATAGGCCCCAGTACCGCCAACGAGATCACGGCCGCGCGCGCGGCGCCCGCGGAAGACCTAGGCGTATTCGCTGCCACGTCGTCCCGGGTCGACGGCACGCGATCCGTGGGATTAATCTTCCGATTGCGCTCGTGCTCCAGTGCAATCCAGCCTGCCAGGCCGATTGCAAAGAACGCAGCCAGCAGTTGGATTAAAACGGCGTCTACCAGTAAGAGCGCGAGCGTGACGCACACCAACAGCGTAAGACTCCCACCAGTGCGGTCGAACAAAGCGTGGTGGAAGCGATCAAGCACCAACAGCAATACGGCGATCGCGACATACTTCAGTCCCTCCCATGCCAGAATCATCAGGACGAGGCGGCCTCTGCAACCGCTTGGGGCCCAACCGCACAAACGCCGCGTTTCTCGCCCAGTTTCTCCATCGAGCACCAGGGCAGGGACGGAAAATGCCCATCGCGCAAAACACGCGCAGGCGACACCCAAAAAACCTGCCGCCAGCAAGGCGCCTAGGATCGCAGCGACCCAGAATCGTGGCGGGCGCGCGGCCAGAAAGTAATTGATGTCCGCATCCGACAATAAAAACCAATAAACGCCGGCCCCCACACAGGCAAACGGGATCGCCGCCACAATCAGAAAACCGACCTGGATCGCCGCCAGCGTGAATAACCGGGGCGTCACGCGAACCATGGTCCCGACTAGCGCCGACGGCCGAATCGTAGCCCCCCGGAGCGCGGCGCCGGCCAGAAGAATCAGACCTGCGTATTCGAGCAGCAGCAGGCCAAAACCTACGCTCCCCAGGACCAACAGGGTGAAAAACCCTATGGGCGACAGCAAACGCCAAAAGAGTGCGTCGTTGGTCCAAACGCCACTCTGGTCCGCACCGTGATCCAACAACCCGATCAATCCGTACGCCACGGTCAGTAGAATAGGCCCCAAAACCACAGTCGAAACGAGCGACATCAGCAATTCATAGTTCACCATCGAAGGCCATGCCCTACCAAGAGCGCGGAACGCTTCGCGTGTATTGAGCGGTCTATCTGCGTTTGAAATCATCGCCGTATCGCCTGAACATTCGGTTTTCGATCGCTGACCGAGTTGCAATTTACGCCGTCGGTTCTGCGAACGCCATTGCCCCCAGTTCAATGCGATGTCGCGGGCGCTTGTCCGGCGGTTCGTAGTCACATGCAAAGAAGTTTATGGGCGAAAGCCGTCAGGATGTGCTATCTTTGTGTGTCGTCGCGTCCCACATTTTCTGGAGAAACAATCATGTCCGTTCCGGCTTCTATAGTGCGTGCAATCTGCACAGATTCCGAGGCAGCGTTGGTTCGCGCAAGCCGGAAGCCAGTCCTGGAACAACTCAGTCAGTCGGAAGTCTCCAAACTTGTCACTCAGGCGCGCAAGCACTTCCGCAAGTGGCGTGATCTTGGACGCACCCAGGCCAGGGTGACGAGCAAGAAAGTGGGCATGGGCGAAAAGCCAGCCAACACCCGTCTCAAAGTCCAGATCTTTGAAGAGGCGATGAAGAGCCTGGAAGCCCACTTGGCAAGCTTCGACGGCGCCGGGGCGAAAAAGAAAAACTCTGGACCGACCAAACAGGATCGGACCGCCGAGCATCGGGCAACTCGCGCCGCCATTCGCAAAGGGATGACGGCGGCCGAAGACCTGGTCAACCAGGAGAAGTTCAAAAAGCGCAATCCGATCGCGAATACCTCCGCCAAGGCGGCCTCGATCAAGCCAACTCCAGCGAAGTCCAAACCTGCTAAGGCCGCTGCGGCAAAGGCGCCAGCCAAGAAGCCGGCAGCGTCCGCGCCCGCAAAGAGCACCGCGAAAGCTGGCCGGCCGGGCAAGCGCCCTGCGCTCAATGTCCCTTCGGCGATCGACATCATCGAATCGCGTTCACTCACGACGCTCGTTCCGCCCAAAAAATTGCGGTCGTCTGTAGCGCTGCTGAATAAAACGAATCAGCGCCGTGCGATGGCGGCCGCAAAGGGTTCGCGCGTCGCGCGCAGCGGCAAAACGACTCGCACTCTGGGACACGTCCAAGCGCGAGGCCAGCGCAATCAAGCCCGTCGCGACGCCAAGAACTAACGGCGTTCATTAAACGGCAAGATTTTTGTCATCCATTGCCAGGACCGCGTGCACGGGTTTGCTGCGCATGTCCGCGCACCTGCGCGGCGGGATCGTTGTCGGCGTGCCCGCTATCGCGGCACAAAAGCCATTAACCGCTAGCCTTTACGCGACGGCCGTGCGACCGTCGCATTGGGGTGATAAACCTCTTCATCTAGCGTTAAGGTACCCCTCCCTATACTTGCAACGTACGAGGCGAAGCGAAACCCGGCCCACTGGCTGGACTTGGCCCCGTGTTGCAATCGGAGGAACAAACCATGCAATCGCGTTATCAGAAGTTACTGATTGTGCCCGCCGTGCTGGGCCTGGGACTCTGCTGCCTGGGCGTTTTGCAGCTGGCGACGGCCCAACCCCCTGGTCCCGGAGAGAAAGAAGGTAGCGCCCTCGCTGAGGAGCGGAGTGTGGATGGCGTCATCGAGAAGCTACTCCGAAATGATCACGACGACGTCGACGGCATGGCGCTCTCGGATGACGTCGAAGTCCATTTCCCGCCACATGTCGGCCGTACGGTCGAATCGAAACTCAAAGTAGGCGATCGCGTGCAGGCTCGTGGACGCGACCACACACGTCCACGCGGCGAGAAGGTCTTCGAAGCCTTGCAAATCACGAGTGGCGAAACCGTGATCCGAGTCGATCCGCCACGTCCCCAGCGCGATCGTCGCCAACCCCCGCGTGGTCCTGGCGATGATCGTGGTCCGGGCGAGGGTCGTGGACCAGGCGCGGATCATGGACCCGGACGCGATGGGCAACACCCCGAAGCCGGCCCGGACGATGGCCCGCGGCGCGAGCCACCTCACGAGGAAATACTTCGCGAGCTGCGAGAGATCCGCAAATTGATCGAAGCCCAATCTCGCGATCGATGAAGATCGACGCAGTTAACCGGTTGGCGCCGGGACAAATGGCGTCTGGTTATGCTACAAGCTGTTGCGATATTTCGGCGGGTGGCGACCACTTGCATGCAACGGTCGCCCCCCGCCGCCTGCTATCGAGGAATCCATGCGTGTTTTAGTTGTCGAAGACGAGCCTGATTTGCGCCGGCTAGTGGCCGAAGTGCTGGTCGAGGCAGAATACGCCGTCGACATCGCTGCGGACGGCGAACAAGGTCTGCAAAAGGCGCTCGATTCTCCGTACGACGCCATCGTGTTGGACCTGATGCTTCCCAAGCTTGACGGCTGGAAAGTGATGCAGGCCTTGCGAAAAGTTAAATCAACACCGGTGCTGATTCTTTCGGCTCGAGACGCCGTGGGAGACCGCGTGCACGGTTTGGATCTGGGGGCCGACGACTATCTGGTCAAACCGTTCGAGCGCACGGAACTCCTGGCACGATTGCGAGCCCTGATCCGCAGAGCGGCCGGACAATCGCTCTCGCAATTGTTCGTCGGTGATCTACAAATTGACTTGCGATCCAAGCAAGTAGCGCTGGCGGGCGAAACGGTCGCATTGACGTCGCGCGAATACGCCCTGCTGGAATACCTGGCGCTACATTGCGGCCGCGTCATCAGCCGCACCGAGCTGTACGACCACCTTTTCGATGAGGGAGACAACACGCTCTCCAACCTGTTGGACGTACACGTGTCGAATTTGCGAAAGAAGCTAGGGCCTGAGCTGATTGAAACTCGCCGAGGGCAGGGCTATGTCATCCCCGAATGAAATTCCCGTCGGGAACGGCCCAGCCGATCCCGCAGTTCCTCTGGACGCTCCGCGGCGATCGTTGCGCACGGAATTATTGATCGGCCAACTCGCTGTGCTGGCTATCGTGGTATTGGGATTTGGCGGGGCAATGTATGCGCTCGTCCGCCAAGGAGTTTATCGCGAGGCCGAGTCCGACCTGTTGGGCGCCGCGCAGTCGATCGCGCAGGACTTAGGGCACGGAGATCCTCGAGATGATTTACGGTTCGCACGCCCCCACGGTCATCGATTTGGCCCCGGGCCGCGAGATTTCGCCTATTTTGCCATTTGGGACCCGGAGGGCCATCAAATCGCCGGTAGCAATCCGCTTCCTCCGCACGTCGCGCCACTGGAGCGCGCACCGCCGCTCCACGGGCCGAGACCCTTCGTTGTCCTCGCAAACGGTCCTGATATCGAATTGATTATTGCAGGCCCTCGCAACGAGCAGATTCTGGTTGGTCGCCCGCTAGGGAGGGAAAGGGATCGCTTGTGGCGTGTCTTTGTCTGGCTCTGCACCGTCGGCGCTCTGGCATTGGGCGTGGGTGGATTGGCGGCGTGGTGGCTGGCCAGCCGCGTAGTCCGTCCGCTGGAAACGTTGACGCAAACCGCGGAGCAAATCTCGGCCCGTCGTTTGGACCAACGATTGCAACTTGAACCAACCACCGCAGAGCTCACTCGCCTGGCGTCGGTCTTCAACGGAATGTTAAATCGGCTGCAAACCGCGTTTCAGCAACAAGTCCGGTTCACCGCGGACGCGTCGCACGAACTCCGAACGCCTGTCGCCGTAATCCTCACGCAAGCGGAGCATACGCTCTCGCGATCTCGAAGCGAGGAAGAATACCGTGGCGCGCTCGAGACATGCGTGCGAGCCGCCCGCCGAATGAAGCGATTGGTTGACGACCTACTGCTATTGGCGAGGGCCGACGTGGGCCGTTTGGAAATAAAGGCCGAAGCCTGTGATCTGGCCGACGTCACCCGGGCAGCGCTCGCCTGGCTGGAGCCACTGGCGGCCGAGCGGCAGGTGCGTCTATCTTCGCAATTACACGCCACGCACGTTCTTTGCGACTCCGCCCAGATCACGCAGGTCATCACCAATCTGGTCAGCAACGCCATCGAATACAATCGCGCAGGGGGCGAAGTCTTTGTGACTGTCCAGGTGCAGAAGAATCGCGCTGTGTTACGTGTGACCGATTCCGGCATTGGGATCTCACCGGCGGATCAACGGCGGATCTTTGAGCGGTTCTTTCGAGCCGATCCGGCGCGCTCCCACCGAGATGGCGCCGGCGCTGGCTTAGGGCTGAGCATTGTGGCCGAAATCATCGCCAGCCACGGCGGCACGATCGACGTAATTTCCACAGCCGAACAAGGGACCACGTTTACAGTGGATTTGCCGCTTGCCCAGTCGGATTCGCCAGAAACCAATTCCACTTCCGCCGACTTATAACGCGGCCAAGCGCCCGAACGTCGGGGCATGAGCTTTCGATTGCCGCATCCGCGTTCATTTCCGTTCATTCAGGAACAGAAAGCTGCCGAGCTTTGACGCGCTGAGCACGTCGTTCTTGCCGTCGCCATTCACGTCGGCGATCGTTACCTGCACGCCTACGCCAGAGCGATCATCAATCATGTGCGGCAGAAACCGCACGCTGGTCTCGGTTTCGTCTTTTGCTGACGCGTTTGGCTTATCCCGTTTGAGTTCGAACCAGTACAGAACGGGCGCTTCGCTTGGTTCGATGTCCCCTTTCGGCCCGTGAGCCCACATGCGTTTGCCGACAACCAGGTCCTTGAGGCCGTCGCCATTGATGTCTCCCAGATCGAGCGCATGGGGTTGAGTGAATGTTACGGCGTAGCGGTCAATCTCCTCGCGAGTCCCCATGATCGGGTGCATGCGGAATGTCGGTTCGCCTTTTTCGGCGTATTGCTCGAACCAAGCCAGGCCCCAGCCGTGCGCGTCAAGACTGCTAATCACGTCGGCGTCGCCATCACCATCGACATCATAGACCAGCATTTGCGCGCCCCCCTTGCCCGTCGAAAACCGGTGAGGGCGCCACTGCCACACACTCTTCGGGTTCACCGGCTGAACGAACCAACCATCATTGATCACCAGG
>Ga0105047_10001837_pt1 | contig 38145 bp, 31 predicted proteins | sample MAT04_FD_78384 | JGI IMG/M metagenome (GOLD analysis project Ga0105047, IMG submission 78384) | Freshwater microbial communities from Lake Fryxell liftoff mats and glacier meltwater in Antarctica - MAT-04 (megahit assembly) | ecosystem: Environmental > Aquatic > Freshwater > Ice > Liftoff...
AAATTAGCAAGGTTTCTCGGAGTTATGCCCCAGGCTTGTTTCACTCCTACGCTATCCCTGGCTTACCCCGGACCAACAATGACCGCGAAAGTGAATTCCGAAGGCTTCGCCAACGTCTTTTATCCACGACCGGGCAAGTCGGGGCTACAAAACGCCTGCTGTTACGTGGAGGTGCTTGGGAACTCATTCCTGGGTCTGGCTCTATACCCGAGACCATTGCTGCCATTTCCCATGTCCAATATGACCAATTCTTGGATGAACGCCAACGCATACGCATCCACCGCGCCCCTTTTCGACTTCATACTCGTTCGGCCCGTTCATCTGAATTTCAATTCAAAAAACTACTGCAACACTGGAAGAATCTCCCTGATGAACATCCCATATAGTGACTTTTGCGGTAGTGCGTTTTTTCCTATTTTATCAAATTCCTCTCGCGAAAATTTTATCCACACCCTTAATAATGTTCCCGGTTGACAAATAGAACAATAAAGCTATAATTTATTTTATCGAGTAATATTATCTATTTATTAAGGATCAACTAAAATTGCAAAAAATTACCCCATTCCTATGGTTCGATGACAAAGCCGAAGAAGCCGTCAATTTCTACACCTCCATTTTTAAGAACTCAAAAATCCTGAACTTCTCCCGTTATGGCGAGGGCGGGCCCGGCGTGCCGGGCACGGTGATGACCGTATCCTTCGAGCTGGGCGGACAGGAATTTATGGCGTTAAATGGAGGCCCGGTGTTTCAGTTTACCCCGGCAATTTCGCTCTTCGTCAATTGCCAATCTCAGGCCGAAGTGGACGAACTGTGGGAAAAGCTCTCCGAGGGTGGCGAAATCGGACAATGTGCCTGGCTTAGAGATAAATACGGCATCTCCTGGCAGATCGTTCCCACTATTTTAGGCGAGCTGCTGGGAGACCAGAACCCCGCCAAAGCCCGCAAAGTGATGGAAGCCATGCTGCAAATGAAAAAAATCGATATTGCGGCCTTGCAAGCGGCCCACGCCCAGGGATAACCTTTCCCCTTTCCGCGCCCTTCAATCACCACACCCCTGGCAGCAGGCGCCAGCGCACCTGCCCGGCATACACCGTGTATCTGGGCAGTTCTGCCTGCGGGGTGCGGTCCCGCGCCAGGATCACCGCCGCGATCCCCGGCGAGTGCTTCCCAGCCCTCTTTTCCCTACTTATTCTTCTGAGGATTTCGTCGACGCGCTGATCCCCTGGCTTTTTGCTTTTTTTCTTGCCTCTCCACTCCTTCTGGTGTCCCCAAAGTTTCTCAAATCCGAGCGATCCAATACGAATGCTGTCAGGCCTGGTCCCCAGATCATCCCAACTGTAATCACAGAGGTCAACAGGTCAGGTACCCTTCCATCTAAAAACACGTTTATCATGTTCGATCCTAGATTCGCTGCCAATCCACCAAAGCACAACCAGGGAAGGATCCGGATAGTGAACCGGCTCCCGGGAAGTAAAGCCGCTGGCGCTATCAACCATAAGAAATACCAATGTTGAAACCAGAACGCTCCCAGAAATAGATAAAGTAGGCTTGTTGAAACCAACACCATCCAAAAGCGTCGCTCTTCCAATTCGAATTGAAGCTTTTTCCAGCGCTTGGGTACAAAGTTGAGTGAAATAAAGGTAACCCACAAGCTGGCTGTCAGAAACAGCACTGTCGATAGATTTACGGTAAGCGGGTCAACCACACGCCAACGAAAGCCTAACTGGGTGAGACCTTTATTGAAAATAATCCAAATCGAATTGGCAAAATAAAGGGCCCGTTCTTGCAGCATACGCGGAAGCGTGCTCCAGCCCCCGAAAGGCTGGTATAACAGCCAGGAAATTACCAGACCAGCTAGAAGACTGCATATGCCGACACCCATCGTTCGCCGCCAACCCCATTTGGCCAAAATCCACAAACCGAAGACAGGTGCCCAAATTAAAGCAGTCAATTTAACATGCATTGCCAAAATTAAGGCCACCAACGCCCAAAAAGGAGATCGTTTTTGCATAAGTAAAATGCCTGCCAGCAATAGAACAATCATCCACAAGTCGTTATGCGCACCTACAGCCGTCACGACCAGGGTTAGTGGATTCAATAACCAGGCGGCAAGCGCTGTGGACCCCATTTCAGGCTGAGAATTTTTCACCAACCGGGCGATAAACCAGGCACATAATCCCGTGAGTCCGATCGCAATTAGGCGGTAACCAAAGATATAGAGCATGAATAGACGACATGAAGCCTGAGACTCAGGGCAGGAAGGCAAATCAAGAACCCACCATCCAAGCAACTGAGCCAGAAGGCGCACAAAATTTGCCAGTCCGTTGCTGGTGGCTTCCCAAATAGGACCATAGGCATCGACTTGACTATGCCAGGCAATATAGAGGTAAAAGGCTTTATTACTGTATTCTTTCGGTAAATCCAGCAGGGGGTTGGCGTTGAATTCCGCCATCATCCGGCCGCGAAACACATAATCAAAGAGATCATGCGATTCGCCGGCCGGCGCCACGGTCAAAAGAACAAGCGAGCAGCCCAACCAAATTGAAACAATCAAGACATTCACCCAGCGTTGCCGACCCGGTGACATCGAACCAGATTCGAGCTCTTTCCTGGATAACCGGTTGAGCTGATCCAAGGCGGCCATATAAAGCAGTACCAGGCCCAGATACATGGCAATTTGCGCCAAAGACCAGGGTATACTTCCCCCATTGAGACTTACCCAGCTCGCCCGGTAATCGACCAGGCTGGGTTCCAGTGGATATCGTATTGCGAGTAAAATATACAAGGCCAGCGAAGCCAGCCCGATTGCCAGCAGCCGTCTGACTATAGGCTCCATTTTTTACCACAGAACTGGCAAGGCCAGGGGTCGGGTGCCTCGCTTAATACTGCCCGGCGCAAGTCCTGGTATCGCTGGCCATTCCACACCTCTGCCAGCGGTTGTTCCAATATATTTCCAAGGATGATCGAGCGGAAATCAGCGGCTGCAAAAGGCGCAATGCAGCAAGGTAGAGCCGTACCATTTACTGAGATGTACATCAGTATCCAGGGACGCATACATCCTTGCCAGGGGTGCTCGCCTTTTATCTCTATACTTTCGCGAGGCGTCGCTGCTCCTGATGCATGGAATACCATCCCCATCCTGGCAGCCAGCTGCTCACTTTCAACGATTAAATCCATTTCCTGGCGTTCTAATGCACTAAATAGGGTCTGGTCTGGAACCATCATGGTATCCTCACCGATTTTTTGCCCATCCCCTAAGAAAACCAATCGCTGCAAATATACTTCCGGAACCCCAATTTCTGCACCCAGGCGAACAAAGTCCGGCATCTGGTGTAGATTGGCCTGCAAGCCAACAAACCATAAAGAAACTTTGGGTTGGTGGGAACCATGACGAGCAACGAAGGCCTTTAAATTCTCGATGACCGCCGGAAGTTTATCTACTCCGCGCAGACGGGCATACAATTCTGGCGTAACCGCATCGATTGAGATGCGCAGTTCATCCAAACCTGCCTCTACCAGGGCGTCTCCCCGCTTTCGATCGAGGAGAATCGCATTGGTGTTGAATAGAACCTGCGCACCTCTTTCCTTCAGGTGGGCCACAAATCTTGGGAGGTCTTTATTTAATAACGGCTCACCGATCCCATGCAGCACGGCTCGTTCGATCTGCGGAAGTTGGTCCACAACGCGCCGGAAAGTATCCCAACTCATATGGTGCTTCGGCTCATAGGGCAGGAAATGATCGAAGGTTAAAGGACAGGAGGCGCACAGTGAGTTACAAATGTTTGTGACCTCTATATACACCTGGCTTGGTAAATGATCTATAGTTTGTGTGCGAAATCGTGGGTTAAAGGAAAATCCAGCCTGTTTTGCTAAATTTATCTCACTCATAGTTACCATTAAATCCTTTTCCAAATCCTGCCCATTTTAATTTTTACATTGAGTATCTGAAAATTACTCGAAAAATCCGGTATGTTGCCAAGACAGTACCTTGCATGGTCCCCCCAACTTTTGACTTTCCGGCAAAACGTGGGCGGAATGTGATCGGCACCTCTTGCATGGGCAGCTTTCGCCGAGCCACCTTGACCATCATTTCGACCGGCCAGCCATACGTATGTTCATGCATCTCCAGTGTAGTAAGCAGATCTCGCCTCAAGGCACGAAACGGACCCAGGTCGGTGATACGAGTACCATAGATCCGATTGATCAAGCGCGCCACCAGCCAGTTGCCAAATTTCTGGTGCGGCGGCATTGCCCCTGGAGGCATCGGCTCGAAATTTCGTGAACCCAAAGCCAACTCAGTTTTCCCACTCTCCAGCAGATCTATCATCTTTACTAATTCAGCCGGTACAAAGCTGCCATCCCCATCCATGAATGCGACAATATCGCCACGCGCTGCAGCCGCTCCGGCTGCACACGCGTAACCATAACCACGGCGCGGTTCATGCACCACTGTCGCTCCAGCCTGCTCTGCGATTTGGCCAGTGCCATCCGTCGAACCATTATCTGCAACGATTACCTGGTTAACCAACCGGGGAGCTATTTCGGCCAGCAGTGGACCGATGCATTCGGCTTCATTGTAAGCCGGGATCACTAAAGATACGGAAAGCGGCATTCCTACATCCATCCATTTGCAAGAAACCAACTGCGCGATTGTTGACCGATGCCATTGTTTGAATGGGTTAACTCGCCCCGCAAGCGTTCCAGATCAACAATCGTGTCAACATCGTACCATGGCGGCAGAAGTGCCACGCTGACTCCACTCGTTCTTGCCAGTTCTAGTGTATCGCTCAGAACATGAGGGGTGCTCATTTGCACATTCCGCAGCAGGTGAGGATTGGGTTTTTTCATGCCAATCAGGTAATACCCGCCGTCTTCGGTGGGTCCTAAGACAACGTCCGCTCGATCCAACAGTTCGTATGCCATCACCAGGTAATCGGGAGGGAGGGTTGGGCTGTCGCTGTCCATCACCAACGCTTTTTCCGCTCCATTTTCCAAGGCAGCGTTCAACAAATGATCGAGTCGCTCTCCCAGCGACGCGCCGTTTTGCCTGATCCGTTCCATGTCAGGCGCCAGGGTTTGAAAATATCCTTCTCCATTTTCCGAAAGGTACCCAATCACCCGGCGCACCTTGGGTACCAGACGCATGATACCCAAGGTATCGCGCAAAAAACATTCGTACAAATCCGCGGCCTGCTCACCGGTTAAGGGTGGGCAAAGACGTGTCTTTGTTTGGCCTGATGAGGGTTGCTTCGCAACCACTAGAAGCGTGTCGGTCATCGATTGCCTCAGGTCAACAGTAGAACGATTCGGGTGAGTAGATTAGGCCGAATGCCTGGTTTCAACAGCTTCATACGCAGCCAGGCATCCACGCCCACAACTCGGCCCGGAGCAGTCGCCAGCATGGCGAAAGCCAGAAATATAGCGGTCGCATAGCTCCATTCCCATTCATAAGGCCGAGGTATGTTTGCCAGACCAATGAACAACTGTAGTGTGATCCCGATTGCCGTCAACGCTCCTAACCGGCTGAAAAGTCCGAGAAACATAGAGAGAAAAATCCAGAATTCTGCCAGCCAGACCAGCCAGCCAAAAATTCGGATGTTCGGGATAAATAGGTTGTCTAGGAGCAAGCCATTCAATCGGGCGATGGGTGCAATATCAACACTGATCGTCGGTAACCCAGCCGAACGCATATCGGCTATGAAAACCGGGCGCGGCTTAGAAGCAAAGACTGATTCCAATCCCATGTAATAACATAACCCGCTGCTATTGTTATCAATCCAGTAATTTTGCTCCGACGGCTGGGGAAAATTGAATTCAGATCCACAGCCAAAATTCGGCGGAAGTTTCCACCAAAGTTGGGTGAAGAACAAATAGGCTAATCCAAGCCTGGCGAGAACGATAAAAATGTTATATAGCGTTCGGTCCAGGCGCGGCTTATCCAATTCATTAGTTTTATCCATTGCCTCTCCATTTTTTTTCTTAGAAACTTAGCGTTTGCGCTCCATTGACCATGGCTTCTACCACAGCGGCTGCCCCAACCATCCCAGCGCCAGCAATCAATTGTTCGGCGGTAATATTGCGCGGTTTGGCGCATGCGCCACAAACCCAGATCTTGCCGCCATTTTTGACGAAGTTTGCCATGATCTCCGCTAAAGGCGTATAACCTTCTGCTTGCAAACCATCTGCAAACCCGCGAGTGGCTGCCCAAACGCCGTCCAAACTGAGCAGCACCGTTGCCTCTTGCCCAGCGGTTAATCCGGCATTGGCGACAACAAACCCCAAGGTGGCCCGCTCAACGTCATCTTTGCTGCGGGTAATATTGATCATGATTCTGCCCATCTTGATTCTCCCTTTTATTTATGTTGGACGAGAAAGTGAAAGCCCTGCTGTTCGACCAGAGGATTTCCGGTCATGCGGCACCATGCAGCCAAATCCACCGGTACAGTCGGATCAATGGCAAAGATTTCCAGCCGTTGCCCTGGCTCCATCCGGCGTATCATCGCGGCGATTTCATCCATCGGACCAGCCGCGCAGCCTTTATCGCCGGCGTCGTACCACCCCTCAGCATTGAAGATCGGGGATTCGGTCAAAACTGGCTTTTTTATTTTGGCAGTCTGAATGCCATCTTCAATTCCATCCGGAACAGTTGACCAGATGATCAAGCTTGTTTCTGTGTGTCGAACGCCCACGGCGTTCCCTATGCCATTCGCCACTCAATCGCCCAGGCTTGTGACATCCGGGCTTTCGATCAGCGCCACCAAATCCCAATGACCGGTAACGGCATAAACCTCTTTGACAGTTGAAGCAGCCAGGCGCAGTTCCTTCAATTCCTGAACCAGTTCCTGCGTCCGGGATGGCTCAGCCTCGATAAAAACGAAAGCTCGAATCATTCAAATCCTCCTGTCTCAAATATCAGCACCGATTGGTTGCTGTTCTTCAGGCTTCCCACGGAAGCACTGGTTTACCCTCAGGTAAATGTAGTCATCACCGAACTGCCTGTTAAAGCAATGCTATCCAACTGCTTTTGGATTTTTTCTACTGCGCCTGACAAAGGAAAGATCGTTCTGGAGATTTGCATATCCTCGTCAGTAGATAAAGGATGCCAGAAGACGCCGTCTACATTAACAGTTACCTCTGGATTCAGGTTGGTCATATCCAATTCCAACCCCTCTTTCGAGTAACCCCTTTTCGCTAAGGGTCGAACGAAATGGTCTTTGTCTGGAATCCCCATATTGCGGTGGAAATCACATATTTCATCCAGATGTGCGGTATTTGCCGGTGTTTCCGTAGTGCTGAGTTTGAATTGCAGATGCCGTTCCTGCAACAGCCGGATCCCCTCTACTGCTTTTTCCCAAGAACCACGTCCACGGTACGCATCATGCTGAATTGGTGTGGCGCCGTCGAGACTAACCTGGATTACCAGGTTGTCATTGGCAATTTCTGTCAACCGCTCCAGCCGCGATCCGCGCAGGATCATTGCGTTGGTCAATACAGTTGTGGGAATCTTTTGTGAGGAATAATCTAACATTTCGTAAATATCATTGAGAATGAAAGGTTCTCCCCCTGTAAAATAAATTTCGCTAAAACCAAGTTCAGTGGCCTCATCCACCAACCGCTTTACATTCACCAATCCCAGCATTCGCCTGGGCGCATTCGGGCTTGATTTTGCCACACAATATGAACAGCGCAGATTGCAGTCGTAATTTGTATAAATCCACAATTTCCAAAGAAATGCAGAATTAGAACAGACAGGTTGTATTTCCAGCATAATTCCCATCCACCATTGATTAAACTTTCAAAATAATTATACACAAAAAGTGATTAATTAATTCTTACGTAGTACTTATCTATGTATGAACAAAATCTGATTCCCCCTAGCGCTTACTGCGAGCTGGGTTCCGTCGAACGATGAGAAGAGCAACCAGGGCACCTGGAATTAGGATTAGCGGAGAACTCCGGCTGCGGGTAAATTTCGCTAAGAACAAAAAACCAATATTTCTTGGATAAGGTTTGGATGAACGAGAAGCGCGGCGGCAAGGTTCAGCAGCCCGGGTGTGCGGTTCGCGCGTGAGATTGGCCGAAGCTGCGATAGGGCAGAGTGCGGTCCGCAGGCGGAGAATTGGCCATTTCGTCTTGGATGGAAATTACTATGCTACAATACGGATACAATTCCGGGGATAAATCATCAGATCGATAGTCGTGTCGCTGTCAGACCCGGTGATCGCATGGGTGCGCATTTCGAATTTAAACAGAAGCGTGTACAGATGAAAACTCTGGGGCTTATTGGTTGATTGAATTTAAAAAAATCACCATGCTCCTCTCACACGTGTATGAGCCGGAAATATATCGAATCGATAAAATCCAGTGAAGATAAACCTCCCGCAATTTAAGCAGCTTCTGAAACAGAGTCACTGCCTGGATATTTCTAGGTACGAAGAATCGTTTCTTGGTAATTCCATTAAGAAGCGCATCCAGGAAACCCGTTGTGATTCTTTCGAAGACTATTGCGATTATCTGGAACACACTCACGAAGAAGGGAAAACATTTTGCCAATCCCTGCATGTTCACTACAGTGAATTTTTTCGCGATCCACTGACATTTGCCCTGCTCGAACGGCTGATTATTCCAGAACTGATTCAAAAAAAGACCACCAACCCGCAAAAAGAAATCCGCATCTGGTCAGCAGGCTGTGCTGCCGGGCAGGAGGCTTACAGCATGGCCATCCTGCTCGAAGAGATGATCACCAGCATCAACCCGGGTCTGAAGTATCGAATTTTTGCCACCGATCTGGACGAAAATGTGTTAGCCGTCGCGCGGACGGGGTGCTACTCTGCCGATGCGTTAAAAAATGTGGGCCTGCAGCGTGCAGAAACCTGGTTTACCCGCCAGGGCGAAAATTATGTCGTCCAACCGGCCATCCAACAGCGCATCGATTTTTCGATCTTCGACCTGCTTGCGGAAGAGCGGAGTTGTCCGCCCGCCAGTATTTATGGTGAGTTCGACCTGGTTTTCTGCTGTAACCTGTTGATCTATTACCAGCCCCCCTACCGAAAGCTGATTCTCGAAAAATTCGCGCGCTGCCTGGCGCGCGATGCCTATCTGGTGACTGGCGAGGCGGAGCGGGTGATTGCCCTCGCACACCACTACAGGGAAGTTTATCCATCCGCGGCAATCTTGCGGGTCAATCCGAGAAAAGAGAAGCCAGTATGAAATTATCCAATCTGAAAATTAATACCCAAATGCAGCTTGGTTTTGCCGTGATTATCCTATTTGTGATCGCACTTGGCGCAATCGCCTGGTCTCAAACCGTTGCGATTGCCGCACAGACCACGGAAATATATGAACACCCGCTGCAGGTCAGGCGGGCTATCGGTGAGATAAAGGCGGATATTTTATCCATTCGCCTGAACATGAGAGACCTGATGGATTTCCAAAGTGATACCGAGTTCGCCAAAACCATCGCCAGCATGGACACCCTCCAGGCTAATGCGTTTGACCAAATTGATGTCTTTTATTCTCAGTATCTGGGCCCGCGCAGCGATGTAGACCGGGTCAAGCAAGAGCTTATCCAATGGAATGCCATCAGAACTGAGACCATCCGTCTGCTGCGGGCGGGCAAGACCAGCGAAGCCGCCGCCAGAATCCAATCCGACGGGCTGGGTGGAAATCAAGCCGAGACGCTGGTCAATGGACTTGGCCAAATTGACACCTTCGCACATAACAAAGCCGATGAATTGTTTACCAAATCGCAAATGCTGAATAATTCGCTGCATCAACAGCTATTATTACTCGTCGGCACGATTTTATTGATGTCAATCATCATTGTTTTTTATCTCCTGCGCAGCATTCGCCGGCCGCTGGACGAGTTGACCCGCGCCATGCAGGCATTTAAATCCGGCGATCTGAGCTCCCGCAGCGCCTATGCCCTGAAAAATGAATTCGGGGAGCTCTCCGATTCGTACAATCAACTGGCAGAGACCATTCAACTGGATACAGAACTCAAAGAAAAGGCGGGCAATCTTTCGAATCTTATGCTGAGGTTCAATGAGGCGGGCCAGTTCTTTAACGCAGCCCTCTCCGCATTGGCTGAAAACAGCCGCTCGCAAATGGCGGCAGTCTATTTATTGAGCAGTGATCAGAAATCCTTTGAACATTACGCCTCCATCGGTCTGGGCGAAGGCAGTCACGCTCCCTTTGCTGCGCAAACCTACGAAGGTGAATTTGGGGCAGCCCTGGCTTCTAAAAAGATCCAGCACATCGCCAATATCCCCGCGGACACCCGCTTTGCCTTCTACACCGTAAGTGGCCAATTTAAACCGCACGAAATCATCACCATCCCGGTCATTTCAGTGGATCAAACCATCGCGATCATCTCTCTGGCAACCCTGGGCAATTATAGCCAACCCGTCATCCGTTACTTCGAAGCCATTTGGGGCACGCTGAACGCCCGTGTCACGGGCATCCTGGCATACCGGCAAATCCAAGCCATTGCCGGGCAGCTAGAGCAGCAAAACCGCGAACTGGAAACACAAAAAAACGAACTGAACGCGCAAACCGTTGAACTCAACCAACAAAATACCGAATTAGAGGCCCAGAAAAAGCAGTTGGGTGAAGCCAGCCGCCTGAAAACAAGCTTTATTTCTAATATGAGCCACGAGCTGCGCACACCGTTAAATTCGGTTATTGCGCTTTCAGGCGTGCTCAACCGGCGTCTGGCCAAATTAATTCCGGAGGAGGAGTACAGCTACCTGGAGGTGATCGAACGCAACGGCAAACAGTTGCTGGCGCTGATCAACGACATTCTGGATCTATCGCGTATCGAAGCCGGCCGCGAAGAAATTGAGGTTTCCCAATTCGATATCAACCATCTGGTGGCAGACCTGGTTTCAACCCTCAACCCATTGGCTCAACAGAAATCCATTGCACTGCTCAGCCACCTTAACCCCGACCTTCCTCCAATGCTCACCGACGCCAATAAATGCCAGCATATTCTTCAGAATCTGGTTAATAACGCGGTCAAGTTCACTGAAACCGGGCGGGTGGAAATTGGTCTGCGACAAAAAGGCGACAACCTCGAAATAGCCGTCAGCGACAGCGGAATAGGCATTTCTAAAGAGCATCTCCCGCATATTTTCGATGAGTTCAGGCAGGCCGACAGCAGCACCTCACGCAAATATGGCGGAACCGGATTGGGATTGGCCATCGCACAAAAATACGCCCAACTGCTGGGTGGCAGCATATCAGTCAAAAGCGTTTTAGGAGTGGGTTCAGTCTTTACCCTCTCTCTGCCGCTGCGTCTGGAGCACGCCTCCACCGCCTGGGATGAGGAAGGGGGCAGTTTGAATGGGGCGCCTGTCCATGCAACCCCGCCCGCATCGCCTTCAAATCAGGCGCAAAAGATCATCCTGGTGGTTGATGATAGCGAACCGGCTGTGATCCAGTTGAAAGATATTCTGGAAGAGGCTGCGTACCGGATTCTGGTTGCCCGCAACGGCGGCGAAGCCCTTGCGATCATCGATGATACCCTGCCCGACACCATCCTCCTCGACCTGATGATGCCCGGCGTGGATGGCTTTGAGGTATTGAAAACCGTGCGCGAGGCCGAGCGAACCGCTCATCTGCCCGTATTGATCCTGACTGCCAAACAAATCACTCCAGATGAACTTAATTTCTTGAAGCGCAACAATGTGCACCAGTTAATTCAGAAGGGTGATATTAACCGCCGCGAATTGCTGCATGCGGTTGCCAGTATGATGCGCCCACACGCTGAAATACTTCAGCCAGTCCCCCAGACAATTGTCGGCAAACCCGTGGTACTGGTGGTCGAAGACAACCCGGATAATATGCTGACGGTCAAAGCGCTGCTGGCCGGAGATTTTACGATCATCGAAGCCACGGATGGAAAGACGGGGGTTGCGCAGGCAAAAGAACACCGGCCGCATCTGATCCTGATGGATATCGCCCTACCCGAAATGGATGGCATTCAAGCATTCAAAGCCATCCGCAGTGAAACTCATTTACAAAATATCCCCGTCATCGCCCTCACCGCCAGCGCCATGACCACTGACCGCGAAGCCATTTTTGCCTACGGCTTTGATGGGTACATTGCCAAACCCATCGACCATGTAGAATTCATACATACGATCCAGCGAGTGCTTTATGGAAATTAAACTAAAGATTCTGGTTATCGACGATAATCGGGATAATTTAATCAGCGTGAAAGCGTTGATCAAAGAAGCGTTTCCAGATTCAATCCGGCTTACGGCCGAGAATGGGGCAGCCGGCATTCAATTGGCCCAGGCTGAAAATCCGGATGTGATTCTGCTGGATGTGATCATGCCTGGCATGGATGGTTTTGAAGTCTGCCAGAAACTGAAAGCCAACCCGAAAACCAGATTTATTCCGGTGGTTTTTTTGACCGCTTTGGGCGGAGACAAGCGCAGCCGGATCCGGGCGCTTGAAGTGGGCGCTGAGGCGTTTCTGGCAAAGCCCATTGATGAAGCAGAACTGACTGCCCAGGTTCGAGCGATGCTGAAAATTAAGACTGCGAACGATCATCAACACAATGAAAAAGAGCGCCTCGCCCAATTGGTGAAAGAACAAACCTGCGAACTTGAACGAGCCCATATCGCGACATTGAACTTGCTGGATGATTTGCGGGAAGAGAACGAAGCGCGCAAGCAGGCTGAACAACAAATTCGCCGGCTCAATACCGAGTTAGAGCAGCGCGTGCTCGAGCGCACCGCCCAGCTTTCGGCCGCCAATAAAGAGCTCGAAGCATTCTCTTATTCGGTATCGCATGACCTGCGAGCGCCCTTACGCGCCCTGGACGGTTTTAGCGCCGCCTTGTTGGATGATTACCAGGACCAACTGGACGACCAGGGCAAACATTTCCTGGCGCGCATCCAGGAAGCCTCGCGGCGGATGGGCCAGCTAATTGAAGATCTGCTCAACCTGTCACGGGTGACGCGCCGAGAAATGAATCTTGAACCGGTCGATCTTAGCGCCATGGCGCTGCGCGTCGCCCAGGAGCTCAAGTCACAGTCCCCAGAGCGAATCATAGAATTCGATATCATGCCCAATCTGCTGGTCCGGGCGGACTCCAATTTATTAAAAATCGTGCTGGACAACTTGCTCAGCAATGCGGTTAAATTTTCGGGCAAACGACCACGCGCACACATCCAGATTGGCATGCTCGAACTATCCGGGAAATGTGCCTATTTTGTGCGCGATAACGGCTCGGGATTTGACATGGCTTATGCCAATAAACTGTTTGCTCCTTTTCAGCGCTTACACAGCGCCCAGGAGTTTTCCGGCACCGGTATTGGGTTGGTTACCGTGCAGCGCATCATTGCCCGGCACGGTGGCCGCGTATGGCCTGAAGCTGAAGTAGATCAGGGCGCAACTTTTTATTTTACACTGGGCAGTGATTGACGGCTGAACGAATGCACCCCAGCCATTGAAGCCGCTGAAATAACAAATAAACAGCCCGGTTGTGCTTCAAAATTTCAGGCACAACCGGGCTGTTTATTTCAACCAATAAACGGTTAAAGCGCGTCTTATAACGCTCGCTTCAAATCAATTCTTCGCAGTTCGATCAGCAGATGGATTCATTCTCCCGGGGTCTTGCATGACCTTCTCTTTTTTGGGAAGCCCGGCTTCTTTCTTTTCATGACCGTTTTCTTTACCGTAATAGTAAGGAATATAGTAGCGGTAGACCCCGTAATACCCCGATTTGGTAATTGGGATACCGTTTAGCACCACCCCCAGAATTTTTCCCTGCACATCATCGATCCTTTGCTTCATCAATTTTGCCAGATCCCGGTTGGTAGACCCGGGACGCACCACCAACAGAATCGCATCCACCTTGGACGCAAAAATCAGCGCATCCGAAACGGCAATGGGGGGGTTATCCACAATCACAATATCCGCCAACACCTTCACCTCATTCAACAATTTCTCCACTTTCTCCGGCGAGAAGAATTCGTCGCCTATTTCTTTACTGTCACCGGCGGTCATAACGGATAGGCCACCATCACCCCACGCTTGCAGGGCTGAGGCGGGTTTGACCTTGCCATCAATCACGTCGCTAACCCCGGTGCGCTCATCAAATGCAAAGTATTTGTGAATGCTGGGCCTTCTCAGATCAGCGTCAATCAAAATCACGCTTTTTCCACCCTGCGCAAAACTAATCGCCAGGTTGACCGAAACCGATGTTTTTCCATCTCCCTGGTCAGGGCTGGTCACCATCAGGGTTTTGATGCGTTTCTCAGGCGCCTGAATTTCCAGGTTGGCGCGCAGTGTTCGAACCGCTTCGGCGTACATCGACCGGGGATGATCGGCCACATAGCGGGAGAAGCGGTACTCCTTGCCCATATCCATCAGGTACCCAATCAGCGGCAGGCCCAAAGCCTTCTCAATCTCTTTGGGCGTCTTCAGGGTGGCATCCAATCCTTCCAACAGATAGGCCGCTCCCCCACCCAGCACCAAACCAGCTACCCCAGCAATCGCCATAATCAGATAATTGTTAATTCCACTGGGTACGGTTGGTAAAGTGGCCGGCCCAATCAGTTGCAGGCTATTGCTCACCGCGGGTTTCGAGGTGGCCGCCAGATTTGAATAATTGGTCTGCAGCAGAATCAAGCGCTCCTGCAGCGTTTGTATTTCCTGTTTCGCATTCTCCAGATCACGTGCGCTCTGAATCGTTCCCATTTCATCTTGCTTCTTGGCGATCTGTTCCTCGGTCGCTATGATCAGAAGCTGCGTTTTGGTTAACTGCTCATCGGTGAATTTATTCCGTGCCGGATCGCCCGACTGTGCGCCGCCCGGACTGATTACAATTAACTGCCGGGCCAATTCTGTCGCCACGCGCATCGCCAACTGCGGGTCCGGGTCGGTCACATCAATTTCAAGAAACTGATTATTACCTAAAGGCTTTACCGTATACTTGGGCAGCGCAGATAAATTCAGCGCCTTTTTGGCTGCATCGGTCACCGGCTCCCGATAGGCAAGATCCATATAGAAGCTGGTCAGTTGTTGATTCAACCAGAAATCATTGCTGGATGGGTTTGGGTTGGTAATCGTCTTTCCAATCAGCAGCGTGGATTGAGACGTATACACGGGTGGTAAATCCCGCACCATCAGAAAACTGGTGCCCAGCGCCAATAAGGTGGATAGCACAATCAGCCACCACCACTTAATCATCGGCGTAATGTAAGATTGAAATTGCATGCAGTTATTCTACCTGGTTGAAAACCCTGAATGTTAGGAAAATCGCGACTGATGTCAGCAAAGATAAATCAGACTCAGAAAACTGCTCACCATTGTGCCGTGCCAGAGTTAATAAACCGGTCACCCGTTTTTGCGAAATAAGCGGCACACTGATCACAGAACGGGACTCAGCCCCACCGTCTTCCCAATCACGCGGCAGCCAACGCACATCATCCCGTGTATCCGTCACTAGCACCGCCTGCTGATTTTGTACCACCCAACCCGCCAGCCCACCCTTGAACACATCGGTGAGTTCTTTCTTCAGACTTGCCTGAATTTTACCACCATACGCCAGCAACCCATGCGTAATATTGCCTTCTTCGTCAAGTACCAGGAAACTGCCGCTCGAAGCGCAAATACTTTCCACCGTCATTTGTAATATGCGATGGAGCAAGTCGTAACCCTGAGTATGGTTTTCCATCATCTTGTTGATCGAGCCGATCAGATCAAACGTATTTTGAATGGGACGCGAAGCCGGCTCGTTGACCGCGGAGCGCATCTCTTTGGCACCTTCAGATTTTGTGAACATATCGGTAATTTGCGCCACAAAGCTTTCACTTTGGGTGGCATCCTTAATCGCAGAAATCACCATGTGTTCGATCATCAAATGAATATCTTCCACCTGCTCAATCCGGTCACTGGGAACATGGATATGCAAATTCGCCATCGTTCCCAGGGGACCGCCGCTAAAACCCGTCAGCCCTATCGTATAGCCCCGGTTCCGATTGGCATACTCAATTGCCTTCAGCACATTGGGAGATTTTCCGCTGGTAGAAATGCCAATCACCACATCCCCCGGCTTCATCATACCCACCAACTGCTGCGAAAATATATTCTCGTAGCCTTCGTCATTAGCATAGGCGGTGATCGAAGCCACGTTATCGGCTAAACCGATCACACGAAAGTGCGAAAGCCCCTTGACCCGCGTGTTCTTTCCCAGATCCGCCACAAAATGAGAGGATGTCGATGCGCTGCCGCCATTGCCCATTACAAATACTTGTTTATCGTTTAAACGGGCTTCGATTAAGATATCTACCATTTTCTGGATCAATGATACAGAAATTTCGTCCAACGTTTTGTGAAGGTCAACCAAGTAATTCGTGATATGTTTCATCTGAACCTCCAAATAACAATAACTTAAGAATAGACTCGGCTATCGCCGATAATTAAAAATAACTTTTGCGCCATCCCTTTCCAATCGAAAGGGTAATTCCTTTAAATAATTTAAAGCCCCGCGCACCTTATTGTGCTTTTCACGCGGACAGTACAATAGCATAAACCCGCCCCCACCCGCGCCCGTGATTTTTCCGCCGAGTGCGCCACTTTTTTTTGCCAGATTGTATAGTTCGTCAATTCCAGAATTACTAATTTTACTCGCCAATTTTTTCTTCAATGCCCAACTGGTATCCAGCATCGACCCGATTGCATCCAGGTTACCTTTTAATAACTCATCCTTAGCTGCATAGGCTAAACCTTTTAATTCACGCAATAAATGCGAAGTATCTTCAATATTTGCTTTTTGCTCGGCCAATATCGTGTCGGCCTGGCGGTTGACACCCGTATAAAACAACAATAAATTTTCTTCCAGATCTCGCTTCATGTCCGACGAAAAATCTAGCTTCTCGCTGGTCACACGCCCATCCGTATGAAACTCAAATAATCGCAGCCCTCCATAGGCAACCACGTACTGATCTTGTATTCCAATTGGTTTTTTCAATACCTCAATCTCAATTTTGCAGGCTTCCACGGCTAATTTCTCAGCGGTCACCATTTCACTCTGGTACGTATACATTGCGTGCAGTGCCCCAACCGTTACCGCACTCGATGACCCCAACCCCGATCCGGCTGAAGGAATGTCGCCCATCGTCGTGATTTCCACGCCGCTTTTTATGCCAGAAAGGCTCAACGATTCCCGAATCAATTCATGTTTGATCTGGCTAACTTCATCAACAATTTCCGTTTGGGTATACCCAATCCGCAGCTTGTTATCAAACCTTTGCTTGATGGTGACAAAGATATACTTATCAATGGTGGAGGTTAAAACACAGCCGCCTTCCTTTAAATAATAATCGGCAAAATCAGTACCTCCGCCAAAGAGGCTTATTCTTAAGGGGCTTTGAACAATAATCAATTGATTGCCTCATATATTTGTAAAATAATTGTTACTTCATTCAAACCACAAACAATAGTCCATTAATCACAATATATGAATTTTTAATAATGTATTATTATATGTATCTATTTTATCAAGTTATGAGATTTTTACAATCCCTTTTAAGTTAATAAAATGTAACCTATTTCTTAATAATTCCTTAGTATGCGCCCCTGGATTTTAAAACCGCCGGGATGGTTTGAAGTAATATTTGAATGTCCAACCAGACGGACCAATTGCGAATATAGTACATATCCAAACGAACGCGCTGTTCATAACTTACATCCGAACGACCACTGACCTGCCACAAACCGGTAATGCCCGGTCGAATCGTCAGCAGGTTCATACCCCACTGGTTATAATCGGCCAATTCCGGCGGTGAGATCATCCGCGGCCCCACCAACGACATTTCATAGCGCAGCACGTTCACCAATTGCGGCAGTTCATCCAGGCTAAGTTTTCGCAACAATTTACCCACCCGCGTTATCCGCGGGTCATCTTTGAGCTTGTGAGTACGTCTGAGTTCTTCTTTTTTCTCCGGGTACTGCTCCAGAATTTCGTCACCATTAATATGCATAGTTCGAAATTTAAAAGCATCAAAGGTGCGCGCATTCAACCCCATTACCCTCCGCCGGTGAATAATCGGTCCGGGCGAATCCAGTTTAACTGCCAGCGCCAGCAGCAAAAAAATTGGCGAAGCCAGTACAATTCCGGGAATCGTCAACCCATAATCCAGGACAAATTTTAGCCACTGATCCAAACCGGTCAGGCGCACTTTATTGACGTTTACCAAAGGCACATTGGCAATTTCCCGAATATCCAACCCGGTCGTGATAATTTCATAGAGTCCCGAAGACATTCGCAGATTGATCTCGCTGGCAACACCGTATTGATTAAATATCTGGATCAGATTCTCGCGCGAAACAGCGCTGGCTGCGATGATCAGTTCTTTTACACCGTACTGCTGTATGACTGCTTCCAGGTTTTCCAACCGGCCCAACACCGAAAAGCCAAGTACTTTCGCCTGTTCTTTCTGATTCGCCAAATGATCGATAAATCCCACAATCACCATTCCCGAATATTTCCACTCCTTCAACTGTTCTGCCAGCAAGCGTCCTTCTTCATTGGTGCCAATAACGAGCGCCGGCACTAAAAAATAGCCCTGCTGGCGCAGCCAATAAAACACCCGCCGCATCACAAACCGCCCCGCACTGGTCAACGAAAACACGGTCATCCAGGATAAAACCAACCAGCCCCGCGCAATCACAAAATCATTCCCTAAAAACCCGGCAATAATGATCAACAGCATCCCGGCCGTTGTCGCATTGAAGATTTGCGAATACTCCTTGGTTCCTCCCAATAAATTTTTACGCGAATATAAGCCCATCGCCGCGTATAAAATCAGCCAACCCGGAATGAGCACATACACCAGGCTCATATAGTAATTGGCCGACGGCACCACCTCTAACTTAAAAATGGGGATGTTCGCTTCAAAGCGAAGAAAATAAGCGGCCCGAAAAGCCAGCCCCACCATTAAAAAATCCATCACAATCAATGAAAGGTAGAAGAATGGCCACTGCAAAAAAGCGCCAGATATTTTTACAGCCGGAATCGTCTGTGCTTCCAGGGTTCGATTATCCATGGGAATCGGTTGGTTTCCGTATCGCTTCATTGTAAATTTCCTCCAACTGAGCCGTAATTTTTGCCCAGGAATGCTGCGCTTCAACATAGCTGCGCCCTGCTTTGCCAATATTTTCGCGCATTTCGCGATTTTCCAATAAATCGCAGATTGCATCGGAAAAGGCTTCAGCCCCATCGGCCACTTTCAAATCTCGATCTGGAACCACTGCCAAAGCCGAGACTGCCTGAGGAGACGAAACCACCGGCACCCCGCACGCCATCGCCTCCAGTACTTTATTCTGAATACCCACCCCATACACAATCGGGCTGACGGCAATCGCCGCCTGCTGCAAGTAAGGTCGCAGGTCTGCCACCGTTCCAGTCACCCGAATGGCCGGGTTATGGGTCAACGCCCGAATTTCCGGCGTCGGATCTTTTCCAACCAAAACCAGCTTTACATCGGGGCGGCGAGACTGAATGATTGGAAAAATATTCCCAACAAAATTCAAAACCATCGTCACATTCGCGTGATAACTCATTTTGCCGCTGATCACCAACGTGGCGGGTTCCTTGGCCAATCCTGCCGGTGCGGGCGAGAAGTAATCGAGGTCCACACCATTAGGCAACACCTGCAATTTGTCTGCCGGGGTATCGCCTGCGGCAAGTTTGCAAAAAGCCTCACGGTCGTTACGCGAGGTCACTAAAACACGCTCAAACTGGCTGACTAGCCAACCTTCATAGCGCCTGGTTCGGGGTAAATCAAATCGAGAAACCCAGCGGCTGAAGCGCTTATTGCTGCGGGTGGCCGCCAGTTCAAAAAGCAGGCTGATACAATCCACACTATCCCAAACCACCGGCACGCGCTGCCCCCGGTCTGCCCCTTTCACCTGCGTGTTCAAATCCAGCAGATCCAACCCATATTTAGCGCCTCGCAAATGCTCCACATGCACCACATCGAAGCCGGGGCTGTTTTGCGCCGCGCTGCGCAGCCGCTGCGCCAGCCTGGGCTGCCAGCAGTATACCGACTGCAGTGGAACCGTGCTGGGAACAGCCATCAGGCTGTTCACCAACGATCGCCAGCGCGGCAGCGGTTCGCTAATCACTTCCTTCACAAAGGGCTCGAGCCGTTTCAGATCCGCACGTTCTTCTGGGGAAGAATACAGCGTAGCCAGGGTGATGACGTGTCCCAGTTTTGCCAGATTCACCAGCAAATTGTAAGGCCGCACCCGGATCAGGTTAGGAATGTAGGGAACAATGAATAAGATCTTCAATGGATTTTTCCCCCGGGCTATTGCCGGCGATTGGAAATAAAGGCCGCCAACCCAATGATTAATAGCAGCGATGGCAGAATGGCTATAGCCAACAGCGGCACAAAATCTGCCTCAGTCTGCGGCACCTGGCGTGGCGTTGTTGTCAATGGTTCAGAAGTGGCCAAAGGCGTCGCCGCACGGGTGGGCTGCGCTGTCTGGGTGGGTGCACTCGGCGATTGAGTTATTCCCGAACCAGCCGTGGGCAGTGGTTCAGGCGCAATCAATTTCGAGCCGGTCTCACCTCGCGCATACCACACCCGGTATTGTCCCTTGTCCGATTCCCAGATGTGCGCCTCATCCCTCACAAACCAGACCACATTTAACTGGTTGCCCTGGCTGATGCTTACCCGCGGCCATTCTGGCACATCCCCTTTAAAAGTGGCCGCCACATCCGGCTTTGCCCATTGGCTGCCATCCCATACCAAATTTAAAATATTAAGGGAAGTTTGGAATTCAGAAAGCGCCCCAACCACAACCAGATGCAGGTAACCCTCGCTGTCGGTCGCGAATGAATAATCATCCAGATTGGAGCGGATAACCCCGGCCGCCCCCCACACCTGCGAAATAGGGATCGGCGCAGTCCATCCACGACCGTCATGATTAGAAACCTGATACATAATTTTATTCGCTGGCAGTGCCCACCAGGCAACTACCACGTTCCCTGTTCTATCCAGCCCAATCGCGATGTTCTTTCCCATCTCGGCTGCATTTTTGGATAAATTTTCCGGGGAGGACCAGCTCTTCCCACTATCCGCAGACACAGAATAGCTGACCGAAGTCGGGTTGGCCAACTGTCCCAAACCGCCACCGATACCGCTTTCCCAAACCACATGAACGCGGTCGCTCCGATCAATAAGTATTTGCGGTTTTACTGCCCCGCTCCCACCCTTCATCAGATCTACCGGGGCTGACCAGGTGTTTCCGTCATTGGCAGACTGGCGGTAATAGAGATGATAGCATAGAGCGCATTCTTCACTGGGAGTGCTCTGCGTATAAACAAAATGCAGCTTTTTATTACTATCCACTGCCATTCGTGAATAATAAGCAATCTGATCGCCGCTCATCGTTTGCTTCGGAACCCAGGCATTGGCGGTCAACGTTTTGGTAAGGCTGGACCTGGAATAATATACCGTGGTCAGATCCACAAAGGAAAGATTGAGATACCCATTCTCATCGATTAATAAGGCCGGGCGGGTGGCAGCACTATTCGTGCCCACCCAGGGCATGGCAAACACATCGTTGGGCGGCTGCCATTTTTTGCCATCCTCGGTATAGGTATATATCACCTGGTCGTAACCTGTCGCCCCCGCGGCCCACACCGTGTGCACTTTGCCATACTGGTCTGCAATCACATCCGGGAACCAGGCAAAAGACCCCTCCGGCGAAATCGGAACAGGGGTGGACCAATTGCCCTGCCCATACGTCGTGCCCGCTTGCTGGGCCAACAAAATACTCAACAAAATCAGACAGGCCGCGATTTTACTGACAAGGGTTATATTTTTCCAGATTTTCATAGCTCTCATTTTTTAATCAAGCCAAACGAATCGGACAGAATGTAGAAAATATCGTTCGAATTTAGCGCCAGAACCCCAATCTTACTTCCATCAGGCAGCCCCCCCCTCGGAAAGGTGGCTTCCACCCATTGTACTTCATCCGCATTTTGAGTAAACCCGCTCAACTCCGGATCAAATAAAAGAATTTTCGCCGGCCCGTTCTGTAGCCCAAACGCCGAGGGTGTTCCTTTTACCCCGCTGCTGGCAGGATTTATCGCGGCGCCTTCATCAATCTCCCATTTGGAACCCAGCGTAAATGGTAAAGTCTTATATTCTGGCAGATAAAACTGCACATGATGCCAGTTGGCGGCCAGGATCAGCGTTCGATCAGGCGGATAGTTTTTTCGAATGAGTTCAAATCTTTCCAAAAAATACGCATCCGAATGCTCAATCGTCTGCTGGGTTAAAAAGCGCTGGCGGCCTTCGCCAAAAGGGTATTCTGGCAAGAATAAGAAGATACTCGCGCTGATCACCGTTAATACCAGTGCACTCAGCCAAAATGCGCCCGTTCTGGCTTTTAATAAACGATCGAGCGCCGCTGCGCCGATCAAAATCAGCGCCGGCAAAAACACAAAGACCAGCCCCTGCTGCCCCATGTGGATAAATAAATAAAAAATCAAAGCCGGCAAAATCCAAAGCGCCAAAAAGAGCTGCCTGTCATTCAACCGGAAACTGCGCCATTTTGGCAAAAGCCACACGCTCATCACTGCCGCGGGCAGGGCGAACACGCCCCAACCATAACCCGTATAGTAAGTCAGCTTGGTCAGGTTTCTGGCCAACCCCCACCAACCTGCCCCCATAAAAACGGATGTCGTGGTCTGAAAACGATTCGAAAAATCGTTCATAACCTGTAAATATTGCCACAATCCCCCATTCGCCTCAATCAGAGGCACAAACCAGGCCAGGCAAACCACAGCCCCCACCACCCCGGCTGTCACAAAGGTTTTCAGACCGATTTTTCGAAACGCGAACAGCATCACAGGGCCCACAAAAATCAGGGTTTGCTGGCGAACCCCGCCCGCTACTGCCAGTAAAATCACCGCCGGAAGCACAAAACGCTGTTCCCCACAACTGACCCGGTATAGAAATATGGCGATCAAAATTACCAAAAAAGCATCCAGACTGTGCGGCAGGGCAATTTCGTTATAAAACCAGAAGAGTGGTGAAACTGCAAGAAATAATGCGCCTGCCCAGGCCACCCGGCGGTTATACAGCGTGTACCCCAAAGCATACATCGCGATCACCGCGCCCAGGCTGGCTGCAATGCTGATCACCACCATCACTGTCTGCGCATCGTGCAGCGCCAGGTTCAACGCCTGGCTCAACCACACATATACAATATATCCGGGCGGCTGCGGCTGTTCCTTTGCCAGATTAAATTCACGTATGGCATAGGCAAAATTAACTGAATCCCAGTGATACAGAATTTTGCTGGTGAATAAAACCCGGCTCAACAAAACCACCCCCGCAAAGACAGCCAGCAGGATGGCCTGCCCCCGGGTAGAATTTACCCAGGGCGCAATTCGCCGTGAAATTTCCGCATATCTATACGAAGTTTCGCTTTTATTGATCATTACAGACAAATGTCTACCTCATTACCTGATAAACTGTCACCGGTCCATCGCTGAATACCACCGTTAGCCCGGGCAAGCCAGTCAGACCGGCACTTCCCAATGCCTGTTCGGCGGGGCCAAAGAATATGTATTGCACATTCCCTTCTTGCAAAATAGTCTTTTGCTGCTTGGGCTGCGCCTCTTTTGCAAAAAAATCGGCTACCCAGTCCGATTTTCCAAAAAAATCAAGCGTTTGGGCCCAGTGCGCCAGGTAGGCATGCGCCCCGGTCAACATCGGGATATATTGACCGGTTGTCAACGAGCTGAAAACCACCTCATCCGGTTTGGCGTTTTTTTCCAGCCAGGTCATGGCGTTAATCTCGGCATTAGATAAATAGTACGGGTAGGTATGCCGCGAAAGATCCAAAAACCGCCAGGACCACAGGTACAAATTAGTGGGCAGCACGACGAAAATCAGCCCGATCATCGCCCAGCGCTGTAGCGCTGCCGCATTACGCAGCCTGCCCTTTTCCATCCTCAGAAAGGTGGTCTCCAGCCACACGCTAATCCAGGGCAGTATATAGCGGGAAAAACCCTGCGCTGCCAGAATTGCCATGGGAACCTGCCAGCCGTTCAGCAGATGAATCTGATAATCGACCGGCAGATAGATCAAAATAAAAGTAACCAGAAACCAAGCGGTGACAAAAAGCTGACCATTATCGAATCGCTTGAGCTTCAATGGATTGCTGCGCACCAGTGCAAAAAGGGCCAATAAGAAAGTGATACCAAACAAAATCGGCAGTTGCAGCGGGTTGGGGGTATATACGCCCGCATTCGCAAATTGTTTTAAAACCCCTTTCCATACCGGGTCGAACGAGGTCAACCACACCGAATAAATTGCCGGCCAAACAGAGATCACCCCAACGATGCCACCGCTCCAGATCATATACCACGGCAGTTTTCGATCGCGAATAACCAGCAGCAGCGCGTAGGCCAGCAGAATAGCATAAATAGTGACCAGATCATAAGCATGCTGCCAACCCAAAAACAACGCAAATACTCCTGCCGCCACGGCATAACGCAGTTGATTTTTTGCCTGGCCGCGCAGGATCAACTCAAAAGTAAAAATGTAGACGGCCGCGGCCAAAAAGTGCGGGTATCCCAATGCGCCCAGAAAAGTATTGCCCTCTGCGATAAACACATTCAGCGGCATCAGCAGTTCTCCTCCACTGATGTATTTGATCACAATCAACACCCAGCCAAAGCCCGAAGTAAAGGTCACCAACAAAAACGCGGTTTTCCGTGTCCAATCGTCTTTTAAAAACCAGCGACAAATCCGGTATGCCAGCAGCAAAAATATAGCGGTCGCACTCACCCGCAGCACCTGGTACATCACCGCATAATCCACCCCCAGCAGTCTGCCCAGGCGTCCCAGCGCCCACCACAACAAATTAAAGAACAATGGGCTGTTGGGTTCCGGCGTCAGCTTATTCGATACCAGGTTTTGGGTGGATAAATCTCTCATCCAACTGAAATATTGGGCATGGTCGGGCACATCCAGCATGATCCCCATGAACTTCATGCCCTCGGGCGTGGAAAGGTAACCATACAGGTACGGCAGACTGTTGACCAGCACCACGATCACTATTACCGCCCCTACCCACCATTTTTCGGCCGGGCTCCATTTCTCTGGCAGTTCCGGTTGGTTCGCCGCCGGTTGCAAGGTATAAACTTCGGATGCGCTAGCCATGCGCCACCCCGCTATCGCCGGCAGGGTAGCCGGGTTCAGCCGTTCTGGAGATACGCTGCCAGGAGAACACCACCCACACCACCAGGGCCAACCCGATGAAGATCAGCAGCGGCATAAGGCTCGTCAGCCCCTTCAAACCCAATACCGTGCCCAGGTTTCGGGCGATATTTCCGGCGGCCCAGTTGGGCAGCGCATAATCGAACAGCGGGTTCACAATCGTATCCGATGGAAAAGCTTGTCCGGCGATACTTAATCCGACGTTCGCGATCAACGACCACAGCATCAATATTCCAGCCGTAATTTTAAACCAGGTGCGCCTGGCCCACTGCTGCGCCGCGAAGCCCAATGCCAGCGCCAAATACGGCAGCGCGGGCAGAAAATATCGCGGACCAATCGCAAAACCGCCCCACCACATACTTGATGAGGTGTTAAACAAGAACATTACCGCCACAATCAAAAGCGCCACCCAAAACTCTGCCCGATAACGCTGTGTACGACCCCCTCGGAAAGGAGACCTCCACCACAGCCAGAAACCGGGAATGCTCAACAGCAAAATTGGCGAAAGGAAAAACAGCCCGCGGAATGGGCTGAAGGTAATGCCCCACACAGCATCCAGGTGCGGCAGGGTCAGGCTCATAAAGCCGGTCTGATGCTGGCCCGCCCACAATTCTGAATACTCATACCCCAGATTGAAAGGGCCTCCAAAAACAGTCTGGTTGTACACCATCAAAACCAGCCCCATCAAACCGGCCGGAACCGCCACCAGCCCAACCCGCGCCCAACTGCCCCGCGTAAACAAGCGATATGCCGCGAAAACAAAAAGGATCGCGGCGATCAGGATGACCGAATATTCAGTAAGCACCGCGAAACCCAGGCACAGCCCAGCCCCCACCAGCCGCAGCGGGCTTTGCACGCGTTCCGAGCGCACCCAATAAAATGCGGCGAACAAAAACACGGCACTGAGGGCATGGCTGTAATAAGCCCCCGCGTAGGCAAAGGCCGGGGTAAGCAACCCGTATATCAAGACAATGCCCGTGCTCAAACCCGCCGGAACCTGAAAATCCACCAGACAGCGGTAAAGCAGCAGACCTAACAATACCGAAGCCATGACCGGAATCAGGATCGTCAATGCCACCTGCGCCAATGCAAAGCGCACCTTATCCGCATAAACCCCGCTCCCGTCAGCCTTTAAGGTGGCCTGGAAAGCCGGGTTATTGGCCAACCGGCTCACCCATTGGTCGGCCACGGGCAGGCTCAGCACCAGCTTTATACCGGCATATACCGGTATGCCCAGAAAGGCCGAGCCTGGCGGCTTGTCGCTGTAATAGTGGCCATTAACCTTGGCATAATCGACCGTGTTGCTGACATAGCGATCAATCATCAGCGTTCCGTCATCTACCACGGCCACAATCATATCCAGGCGTGAATTCTGATTGGGATCGGCCCAGCGCGGAAAGAAATAAACATAACTGCCGAGCAGCAGCACGGCAATAAATACCTGATTGAAGATCGATCGAGATCGGCTCATAGGGTTAACTGAATTCTTGATCATTGAAGTTGGGTGCGGTCCTGATAAACACATTCCAACTGGCTGCACACCCTGCGGTAGTCATATTGTTCTGCAATGAGCTTACGGCCTGCTTTACCCAGGGCATCTGCCAGCGTGCGGTCATCCAAAATGCGCAGGACGGCATTGGCAAAATCTTGCGGACGATCGCCAACCAGCACCTGCTGCCCATTGACCACCTGTATGCCTTCACACCCAATCGTCGTGGTAACCATAGGCAGTTCTTGCGATAACTGGTTCAAAATCTTCACCCGCATGCCCCCGCCCGCCCGCACTGGCACAATCAACACCCCGGCCTGCTCCAAATACGCGTTGATATCTGTCACAAAACCGGTCACGCGGATGTCAGAATCGGCCTCTGCCAGCCGCAGCACCGCTTCGGGCGGTCTGGCGCCAATAATATCAAAACCCACATGCGGCTTCTGCGCGCGAACCAACGGTAAAACCTCGCGCGCAAACCATAAAATGCCATCGACATTCGGCGGCCAAAACATGGTTCCAATATGGACGATGCGGCTGGCCGCCGCTGCACGCTGCACCGGCACAACCTCATCCATATCCACCGCGATCGGTATCACATAGATATCCTGCCGGTTTCCGGCCACCTCGGCAATCGCCGCCTTATCTACCTCACTCACCGCGATCACCCGGTCAAACTCCCGGCAAATCTGCCCCTCATAGCTCCGCATCAGACGCCAATCGCGTTCAAACAGCCATTTTTTGGGGCCTGGCCGTTGTGTCTCGGCCATGCGTTTGTAGAGCAGCCACAGCGCGTTATGCTGGTCAATCACCTTCAACCCTCCCGTGGATGCTGCCGCATATTGCGCCATATTCAGTTGGTCGGCATGGATCACGTCAAACGGTTCAGCTTGCGTCAAAGCCTGCACCAACCGCCGCATTGGCTGACGGTGGTCGCGGGTAATGACCCAGGGCACGCCCGAAAACAGGCTCTTGAGCAGCGCCAGAGCATCGCTCAGCAGGCTTCTTTGCATGGGAACCACAAAAACCTGGTGGCAAATCGATTTTAAATGCTCAACTTCGCGGGTCTGGTCCCCTCGCACAAAAGATACCAGGGTCACCTCATGCTTCAGCGACAGGTATTTCAGCACATTCCAGGTTTTCACTTGAGGGCCGCTATCCGGTGGATACGGCAAAACTTGCGTCAGCAATAATATTTTCAAATTTTTTATCCCCGTGAAGGCTCAGAAACCAGGTGCCTGGCTCAATAAACGCCAATACCCTTTTGTTTTTTCCCATAGATCTGTGTTTTTAGTAAAAGCAACCACCAGGCAGCCCAAAATGGTGCGGGTGAGACTGTTGAAAACGATCAGCCCTTTATACAGGAACGCGGTCCATTTTCCATAGTGTTTGCGAAATAACTGCACCCGGCTGCGGTATAAGCGCAGCAATGTCTCAGCTTTAACTTTCTTTGAACTTCCGCCCCACAGGTGAACAGCCCAGGCATCCGGCACGTAGCGCACTTTCCAGCCCGCCTGGGCCATGCGGTAGCACAAATCCACCTCTTCAGAATACATAAAAAAGCTTTCATCCAGGTGCCCCACCTGCTCCAGGGTCTGGCGGCGCAGCAGCATGACCGCCCCCATCACCACATCCACCACGCGGAAATCATCCATCGCCCAATCAGTCATGAGAAACTTGCCGAAGAATGGGCTGCTGGCAAACAGGCGGTCAAACCCCAGCGTCTGCCAGAGCTCGGTCGACAGGGTGGGGAAGGCATAACATGAACGCTGCAAGGTGTGGTCAGCGTTCAATAAACGCGCGCCGGCCGCCCCCGTATCAGGATTGGTTTGCATCACCGCAACCAGGCGCGTTAGACAACCTTCCTCAAGAAACGCATCTGAATTGAGCAGCAGCACCAGATCTGCGGTGGATGCCCGTAACGCCTGGTTATTGGCCCTGGCAAAGCCCACATTCTGCTCGTTTTCGATTAAACACACCTGCGGGAATTTCGCCTTCACCATCCCCACAGATCCATCGCTGGAAGCATTATCCACCACCCACACGTCTTTTACGGTTGCATTCTCCGTTCGATAAAGCGCCGCAAGGCAGCGCTCCAGGTAATCTTGCGTGTTCCAATTTACAATAATGACCGATACATTCGCCATAAACTCGTTACCTCGCGGCGCCTTTTTGTACTCCGGTGATCCCATCCAGACTGAGAATGGTTCCCATAAATAGCCAGTTGTAAACCGAATAGCTGAAGCCGGCGATGGTTTGTGTATAAGCAAACGGCAGCAACCAATCTCCAAAAGCCATAATCACCAGGCAGCCACAGGTTCCACCCAGCGCTGTCACGGCCAGCGCCTCCAGAAAATCTCGCCGGCCCTTCAACCGCCGGGTAACCACCCAACCGCGCCATAGCAGCAACCCAAAAATCGCCAGAAAAAAAGCCGACCCCACCAGACCTGTTTGCGAAATTAAGTCGATGTAATTATTGTGGGTCGCCATGGCTTCCAGTGGATTGAACGTCATATAATAAACTGCATACCCTGCCGGCCCCATGCCAAACAGCAGATGTTCTTTGGTATATCTCCAATTGGTTTCCCACGCCATCATGCGGGTATCACCACTGGTAACGGTTTCATCGCCCAACCAGGCTTGAAAGACACTGGAGTTGGTAAGTACATATACTGCCAGGATCAAGCTCACCAGCAATAACATTCGCTTTGAGCGAAGAAGCAGAATAACAGATCCAGTCACAAAACCCGGCAGCCAGCCCGCGATCCATGAAATATTTATCACAAAATCCCAAAATACCCAGGCCCCTGCCAGGGTAATGCAAAAAATTCTGGCCCATTTTGGCAGTTTCTCATCAAACAAAGCCAACGCCAGAGACAAACCCACAATCCACATGGATGCCAGCCCCGCAGTGTTGGCAGGCAATTCGATGCCAGAAAAATTTCGAAAAATCCCCAGCACCCCCAGACTCAGCATAATCCAGACCATCCATTTTAAATACTTTACTTCGCGCACCAGATTAGCGAGCGCTAACAGCAAAGCTGGCGAAACAATCATAATGCTGGCCGAAGCCAGTTGGACGAAAATAAAAGCGGACGGAATATAAACCAGCGGATCACGGAAGATGATGCTCCAAACCAGCGAAACCACCGTCGTAACGCTAAATCCGATCACAGGAATATATAAAGGGGTTTTTACAAAATCAAAAGACCGCTCCACCAACATTCGGCGCAGCAACCACAGTACCAGCAAACCCAGCGAAAGCACCAGGCTGATCACCAATTTGCTGCCGGTTCCGGTAGAAAATCCGATGGGAACAAAAGCCGCCGAAAATAAAATAATACAGGGCACCATGTATAACTTTTCCTGAACCCACAACACCAGGATAATCACAAACGGCACCGTCGCCAACAATAATCCATATTGGATGTTGAGGCGGGTGATCACCAGGCTAGCGGCCACGGTAAACACCATCAGGCCCAATATTACGCTGAGTTTTATAAGAAGCGGGCTTTGCGCAGCCGTCGCGTTGAGCATCGCCAATTTCAACTCAATTTCTTTGGTAGATAACCGCTGGCCGATTATCCTGGCTTTATCCATGATACCCACTTAAGCCTTCTCCTCAACATGGCCCAATTGCATTACCTGCTCAATATAGCACTCAAATTGCGCGTTAATCACCCGCCAATCCGAATGGGCCTCCACAAACTGCCGTCCATTCCGGCGTAATGCTTCTCGCGCCGGCGCATCTTGCAGCAAGTGCAAAACCGCTCGCGCAAAGGCGCGCGGTTCATCGGCGATCAGAATTTCTTTCCCATTCATCAGATTTAACCCTTCCGCACCTGCCGCGGTGGAAACCACCGGGACGCCAGCCGCCAGGGATTCGAGAATTTTCAGCCGGGTTCCTCCACCCGTCAGAATGGGAATAACATTCACGCAACACTTTAAAAGTTGCGGGCGAATATCGGCAAGATACCCGGTAAAAACCACTTGCTCGTGTTTGGGCAGTTTGCTAACCAGGCTGCTTTCGGCTTTTCCCGTCACATAAAAAAGCGCGTCCGGACGCTCCGCGAGGATGAGTGGGAAAATTTCGCGAATAAAATAGGCCACCGCCTCAAAATTCACAGCATAGCTGATCGCGCCGTTGTAAATCAGGGCATCACGCTCAACCACAATCCCTGGGGTGGGTCGAAAATAGTCGGTATCCACCCCATTCGGAATTACCACCGGCGCCCCCGCTGCGTGAAGTGCTTTCACTGCCATCTGTTCAATCTCAGAGACTACGGTGCAGCCGTCATAACAGTTCAGCAGTTCGCGAATATAGCCCACCAACTTCCACCAGGTCATGCCATAGCGCAATTTGCGCAGACCCACTGCCTCCGTCAAATAAGGCCGCGATATTTTGGTAACTTCCAATTCCTCAAGAATTTTCTTTGCCCCGCGCAGCGGCACCCCATACACCGCCATATCAATCTCACTGGCGATTAATAAATCAACCGGCTGGCGGGCAGCAGCCGCTTGCACCGCGACCGCAAATTCCGCGTGATAGGTATCGATCACCGAACGCGGCTTATTGGAAAATAAACCGAGCAATGCCCTTCCGCTGTTGGGCTGGAACGGACGATAGGGTACGCTAACGACGCTCTGGCACCATTGGCGCATAGCCTGCTGATGCTCGCCGCTCACCGAGTTATCACAAAACGAGATTAATTCCAGCGTGTGCCGGGCTGCCAGGCCCTTGATCAGGTTAAATATCCGAATCCTGGCTCCGTTATCGGGCGGGTATGGAAACCAACGGGATAAAAATAGAATATGCAACCCGGCTAACCCTCTCGTTTACCAAACTTTCCAGAAAAATAATCGCCAACACCCTGCCGCATAACCTGTGCCATCTCTTTTTTATCACGCCATTTGGGTCCGATCTGCCAGGCCAGCAAGGTCCGCAAATATTCAAAAATTAGCACATGAACCCACGACTGCCACGCAGCCCCGCTGAGTAGTAAAAATAACAACCGGTTTCTCGTCATGTAATAACGCACATTCGCTGAGGCCGACCGTTCATCTCGGGCAATTTTGTGCCAGATTTTAGAGCCAGGCACATGCAGGATATGGTATCCCTTACTGCGAATCCGAACACACCATTCGGTCTCTTCGTAATAAGCAAAAAACCGCGCGTCAAGCAGGCCGGTCTCAGCCAGAACCGCCATCTTAACCAGCAGCGCGCACCCGGTTACAAAATCCACCAACCTGGGCTGCTGGCCAAATTGCCCGCTGTCATCTTCATCCAGTCCCAGCATGCGTGTGGTGCCCCGTTTCCGATCGATCGCACCGCCCGCCGACCACACGATATTGGGGCTGCCCTCTACAGGGTGCCCCGCGCTTCCCGCATAGTAAATGGTCGGCCCTACCACCGCAATTTTCGGATCACTTTCCGCCACATCGATCAGACAACCCAAAAAATCTGGCGCCACCAGCGTGTCGTTGTTCAAGAGCAGCGCGTACGCTGCACCTTGCGCTGCCGCGGTCTTTAACCCGATATTGTTACCCTCCACAAATCCCATATTCTCTTTCGATTCAATCAAGCACACTTCCGGAAATTTTTGGCGAATCGCGGCCACCGAACCATCGCTTGACGCATTATCGACTACGATCACCTGAAAATTGGGATATTGGATTTTTTTTACTGAATCAAGGCACTCGAGAACATCCTGTACCCGATTCCAGTTAACCACAATAATTGCAACTTCAGGAAATTTCACACCCAACCCACCCATTCCCAGATCAAACCGCCCCGGCAGTCAATGAATTTTGAGCACACATTTGAAGAAACAACCGCTCCAGTTCTTCGATCTGTGCCTCAATCAGCTTTACGGGTTGAATATTTTCGCGCAAAATGGAAACCAATTCGGGATGGTCAACCAATTTCTGCATTTGAAGGGCAAGGTCCGCTGCATCTCCCATGCGAAACAGCAAGCCGTTTTGTTCGTGCTGTACCAGCTCAGCCATACCTCCCAAATCAGAGGTAATTACCGGAACACCATAAGACAGGGATTCCAGAATAGCATTGGGGCTGTTTTCATACCAGATGGAAGGCACCACCGTCACATCAAACCCCGCCATAATTTCTTTCAGCCGCTCCGCCCCCTGAAAGACCCCCGCCAACCGGATGCGCCAATCACCCTCCATTTTTGTGCGCAGTTGTCGCGAATAACTCGGGAAAGCAGTCTCATCCCCGTAGAGGGTCAGGGCGATTTTTGAAGTTTTCATGGAATGTACGGCATCGATCAATACATGCACCCCCTTATGAGCAGCAATCTGCCCGATATACCCAATTTGAAGAATCGGATTAGGATCGGCGCGCTTCCAGTCAGCGCGGTCAGGCGCCTGGTCCAGCCCTTGCCGGATAAAGACATTTTCATCCTTTAAAAACCCGGCCTGCTCATACATCGACTTCAAAAATTTGGAAGGCGTAATCACCCGATCGACCGCGGCCATCGCAGCGCGCAAATAATTCGTGCGCTGCTCAATGCGCGTAATCGATTTCATTTGCTGCTGCCAGTACCAGTCCATGCCTTGCGGAAACAGCTTTCCCAGCCATTGAAAACGCCGTTTTTCTTCTCCCAGGCACCGGGCACAGGTTGTGCTTTCAATTGGAAGGGTGGAAAGCTGAGCGTTTGAACGCAGCATGGTGATGCGGGGGCACAGGAACCAGAAGTCGGTCAGATACAGCGCAGTCGGAATCCCTAGATGCTTTGCCGCCTCAATCACACTTCCCGTCATCAAATAACCGCTCACCAGGAAAAGGATGTCCGGTTTCTCTTCACTCAAAAAGTCCCGGAAATGCTCGCCGATCCAGCGGTTATTGTAACTCCACAGCCAGGGGTCGGGAGCCGAAGCCAGACAAAATGAAAGCCGCCGAACGGACAACCCTTCATACTCAGTATCTTGAAAGTCCAGGCGCCCGGCAGGCCCGGCCACAATATCTTCAATACAAACAATTTGTACCGTGTGACCGCGCCTCTGCAAACCTTTTGCTACCCGGAAGGTTTCTTTCTCAGCTCCGGAGACATAACGTGGTGGAAAATGATGAACCGCGATGGTAATTTTCATTCGTTCAACTCAAGGCTGACCTTTTGGACGGGTCAGCAAGCTCTTAATTTCCATAAAATTTTCAACCATTGAGTCCCTGCCGAATATCCGCAACAAAAACAGCAGCACCCCATAAAACACCATGCTCATGCCAATATTTGCCAAAACCGGCAGCCAACCATGCAATATCCAGGTAAAAACCCCCATCAGCAGGGCGGCCAGCGCAGGCAAAAGCAGGGTACGCTGCACTTGAAAAGCAGCCAGGATTTTGCGGATAATCCACAAATACTGCCCCACCAAAACTGCTTCGGTCAAAACCGTCATAATCGCCGCCGCCTGCAGGCCGTAAAGGGGAACCATGAAGGAGTTGCTCAGCACATTAAATCCGGTACTGATCAGAATTGAGCGGGCAGCCTGCGTCTCTTTCCCAGAAATCAGCACAATGTAACCAAAAAATTCTGAGGCAAACATCAATGGCACCACCCAGATGATCACCCGCAGCGCCGGTACAGCCGGCAAATAATTATTCGTGAAAAGGAAGGGAATGATCTGATCGGCTAAGACCCACCCTCCTACCGCTACCGGCAGTGAAAAAATCATCAAGTAACGCAGGGCTCGCTCGTAGCTGTTCGTTAGGTTTTCGGGGTCATTCACAGACTGGCGCGCCAGACTGGGATAAAGCGCAGTATTTAGGACATTTGAAAATAGAACCGCCGAAAAAACCAGGTTATAGGCCGCATTATAAAAACCGGTCTCACTATCACCCCGAAAGATATTCAATAATATACTGTCATACTTATACGATAGCCCAATCGCGAAGCCGATCAGACCAAAAGGCAGACTGGCTTTTAACAGTCTACCCCACATCTTTGGGTCCGGTTGGGTGGGCAACACCCCCAGTTTGCGCGTGGCGTTCCAATAATACACCGCCATCACCGTCACCCCGATCAAAGTCACCCCAATCAGCCCGTAATACCCCCAGCCCAACAGTAAAACGAGCCCCCCCAGCACAACAAAAATCAGTTGGTTGATCACCTTGCCGCTGGAAGAGATATCCAACCTTTCAAACCCGGCCAGCACCGCATCCCCTGCGCCTTGAAAGCTGTAGATTAAAAGTCCCAATGAGTTTAAGGCGATTGCTCCTATCATCAACAGCGGTCTGTTCGTCAACCACGCCGCACTTACCATCAGCACAATCGTAAAGCTCGAAAGAATCAGCCGAAGGTTGATAATATTCGCATATAAAATCCGGATTTTTTCAGTACCCCCGGGTTGGTCGCGCAAATACGCAATCTCACGCACCGAGTAGGTGCTGAGTCCCAGATCGGAAAAAATGGAGAAGGTGACCCCAAAAGCCACAACGGCTGAATATTGGCCAAAATCACTCGCTCCCAGATTACGGACAATCAACACCGAAAACCCAAAAGAAAGCAACTTAATCAGCATTTGGGCCGCCATGCCGAATGCCGAGTTACGCAGAACCGTACGGGTGATCTGCTTCATATCCGCTTCATGGCGCCGTATCGATCGTCCCGACCTTGTAGCGCCGGATCGAGTAAGTATTTGAATCAATGGTGATCGACGAGGCTTTATGAAAGCCATCCGTAAAATTGATTCCACCCACATTCGCCACATTAACGGTGGCATTGATCACGCCTTGATTCCACAAGTTTTTGCTGGCATCAAAATAGCTGGCGACAACCGTCATTTGGGCTGCATTAATTTGCTGCCACTTGACCCGAATGATATCCCCCGGAGCCGGAATATGGATGTTATTGCCATTGTCGTCTGGCATAACCCATTTTGCCAATTCAAGCGGTCCACCGTTTACCCACGCCTCCAACACCAGATCCACCGCACCGCCGGTGCGGCCGATGGGAATGATCTCAAAATTTTCCTCGCGATTGATTTCCTTGCGGAAGCCCACCATCGGCCCGAAGTAGCCTGTGGGGGCAGGCGGCGGAGTGCCATTGGGCCAATCAATTTCAATCTCTGCCCAACCGTTGGTCAGATCTGGCATCCGGTCCAGGTTCCTGCCCGATTGCAGCCGGTCTGTCGCGGAATATAAACCGTGGGTAGTATGCTGAACCAGGTTATTCTTCCAGGTGGACCAATCAATCTGCCATTGTACGCCGCTTAGCGTGCGGAAATCCTGTTCCTGCAGGCTGGCAGTCGAACGGTTATCCGGTCCGTCAGGCAACGGTCCGGTTGTAGATGCGCGCCAACTGTCCACATACACCTGCAAAGGTTTGCCGGTATTCGTGCCCAGAATGCCAAAAGCGGCCCGATCATAGGTCTCAGTCTGCAAATTGCCCTGATGATACCAGCCGAAAAAATTTCCATTGATCAACAATGCAAATGCTCGCTTTACACCTGGCCCATTTTGAGAATGCAACCCCAGAGAAAGCTCGACCCATTGGTTGGTTGGAATGGTTCCATAAATCGGGAATTCAACCCCTGTGCCATCCGTAGTATAACCGAACACGTACAACGCTCCCCCCTGGTGCAGTCTCAGCCACCACCCAAAAGAGCCGCCCGCGCTCGGATACAACCCCGCCAGGGTCAGATAATCTGCCGCGCCCAACTGCTGGACTGTGCTGGCCGAAACATACACGCTGGCGCGCTGCCAGAACCACGTACCCGGTCGCTCACCCCAGGTGTGCGCCTGCGCGCTTTCGGTGTAACTGATGTGAAGTTGAGCTTTCGCCCCCGCACCGCTGGTCGCCAGCAGCGCAGAATTTAGTCCGTCTTGCACAAACGCGCTGCTCCGCAACACGCTGCCGCTGGCGGCAATTTCACGGGTCACCTTCCACGTAGTTTCAACGCCTTCAAACGAATCAAAAATTGGACTGGTGGTCGGCGGCGGGGTCGCAGTTGCACTGGCTAATGCAGTGGTAGGAACCGGTGGTAAAGCTTTGGTTGCAGTGGGTGTAAAAGTAGCTGTAGGTGAAGGGGGTTGTGATTTTTCAATAAAAGGCAAATACAGTCCAGGGGTCGACACAACAGCCGCTGCCAGATCCGGGGTATTTACCGGATTGGTAATCACCCTCGGAAAGGTGGTCGCCACCGCAACATCCACACCGGCAAGTGGAATACCGCCAGACCGGACATTTTTTTGGATAAACATAATAAATACAATTCCAATCACTAAAATGGCAATCACACTCGCCAGTAAGAGTCTCTTCATCATCTCAAATTTACCTTAATTTTACGCGGCTCAATTCAGGAGGAATATCATCGGTTCGCATATCGCAACCCTTTAATTTTATCTGAAAGATTCCTCTATATTTTTAGATCAAGGGTTGAGAATTTTTTTCTCAACCCTTGATCGATCCACTGGTTATCAAAGTATTCAGATATATCTTAAAATCCGTTGCCAGGCAGCATTGGGTCTGGCAAATTGTGCAAGTAGAATCGTCTACAGGGTGCGAAGCGCTACCCTCTACAGGGTGCGAAGCGCTACCCTCTACAGGGTGCGAAGCGCTACCCCGCTCAGTAATTTCCTCCGCCAAAGTTATCCATCAGCATATTTGGAGCATTGACCATCCACAGCCCGATATACCCGCTGAGATTATAGAACGGCCATGTGACAATCGAACGCGCAGCGATCAGCGCTCCATTGCGATAAACACTGACCGTGCCATTGGCAGTCGCGCTCGCTCCAAATTGATCTCCATTGACAAAGGTTACGGGGATATCTGCGCCATATTGCACCCAACCACCGCTTGGCGCATACGTCCACACTTCCACTCTTTTGAGATTGGGGTCATACAAAACTTCGATTACACCCTTATTATAGCTGGTAGCCGATTGCGATTTGAGTAGCAGGTCGATTTCGTGCGAACCGGTATTGAGCGTAGATAAAGTTACGTACACCTGCTGAGTGGTGCCAAAGGAAGTACTCCAGTACATATCCCCGCTGCCCGTCACCTTCAACTGGTTCGCACTGATCTGGTAAAAACGTGCAGCGCCTCGCCAGTTGGCTCCGAGTGCACCATTGGCACGGTTAAAGGTATCCAACACCAACGCCTGCGGAAAGAGCGCAGCCGGAGTAGCTGTGGGTGGTAAAGGCGTGCTGGTGGCCGTGGGCGGCAGCGGGGTACTGGTCGCAGCTAACTGCGTACTGGTGGCCGTGGGCGGCAGCGGGGTGCTGGTCGCAGCTAACGGCGTGCTGGTGGCCGTGGGCGGCAGCGGGGTGCTGGTCGCAGCTAACGGCGTGCTGGTGGCCGTGGGCGGCAGCGGGGTACTGGTCGCAGCTAACGGCGTGCTGGTGGCCGTGGGCGGCAGCGGGGTACTGGTCGC
>Ga0105047_10001840_pt1 | contig 38107 bp, 40 predicted proteins | sample MAT04_FD_78384 | JGI IMG/M metagenome (GOLD analysis project Ga0105047, IMG submission 78384) | Freshwater microbial communities from Lake Fryxell liftoff mats and glacier meltwater in Antarctica - MAT-04 (megahit assembly) | ecosystem: Environmental > Aquatic > Freshwater > Ice > Liftoff...
CTGGTCTGAACGAACCGCCGCCGGAAACCTCAGCTCCTACGGCGGATGTGGGGGCGCCGACGACACACGGCCACCATTGCCACGGCCTTCGTGTCTGTCGCGATGCTCGCCGTCATCGCCACCCCGGCAATCGTCGCGGCCGATCCAACCGCCACGGTGATCGAGGTCACCACCTTCGCTGACACGGTCGACCCATCCGATGGCCTCGTGTCGTTTCGAGAGGCGGTCGATCAGGCCAACGCGTCGGCCGTCCCCGCCACCATCAACCTCACGAACGGCAACTACGCCCTCGATCGGTGCAGCGACGCCCCCGATGCGGTGTACGACTGCGAGGACCTCAATGCCAGCACCGACCTCGACATCACGGCTCCCGCATCAGTCACGATCGAAGGAAACGGGGCCACCCTCACCCAGGCTTGTCAAAACCAACGGTTGCTGCACGCCCGTGCCGCCGGTGGCGACCTCACCGTACGGAGGTTGCGGTTCGAAGGCGGCCAGTCTGACATCGGCGCCGCCCACCTCACCATCGGCCCCGCCCCCACCGCCCTCACCGACACCAGCAACCTCAACATCCGGGCCGCCGAAACCCGCGCCAACGCCGTCCTCTCCCCCACCTCCACCGATTCCTTCTGGTACATCCGCAACAACACCGGCGCCACCCACGCCCTCATCGACACCACCGGCATCCTCGCCTGACCGCGGAAACGAAGCACACCACGGCGCTCGCCGCTGGAACACATCAACCTCTGTCGGGGTTTCAAGGTCCGCAACCAATGCTGTTGCCCGCCAGGGAGGCCCACCATGAGCGATACCGAGAACGTCACCACCGCCAGCGAGCTGTTCACCGCCGACGAGCTCGACTACGTGCGCAGTCAGAAGATCGTGCGGCTTGCCACGAGCCGAGCGGATGGGAGTCGGGTCGACGTCGCCCCGCTCACCGCGGTGTTCGACGGCGAGCACTTCCGCATCACCGGCTACGACATCGCCAAGACCATGAAGTACTTCCACATCAAAGCCAACCCGAATGTGGCGTTGGTGTGGGATGACTTGGCCTCTGTCGAACCGTGGGTCGCTCGGGGTGTGAAGGTGCACGGTCGGGCCCACATCGAAGACGCCCCCGACGGGCGAAACAACATCGTGGTGGAGCCCCTGCGGAAGTGGAGCTGGGGCGTGAACGGGCCGGCGTTCGACCGCACGGGTCCGCTGTCCACACGATCGGAGCGGAGCCCGTCATGAACACGCCGGCCCTCGCGGCGCGCACCATCCGCATGGTGCTCCCCGCGATCGAAACTTCCGAAGGCGACGGCATGATCGTCCGCCGGCCGTTCCCCAATGGGCGAGTGGAACAGGTCGACCCCTTTCTTCTGCTCGATGAGATGGGTCCGGTACACATGCAGCCCGGACACGCTCGTGGCGCACCGGACCATCCACACCGCGGGTTCGAGACCGTGAGCTACATCCTCGAAGGTGAGCTCGAACACGAGGATTCCGTGGGTAATCGCGGAATTCTCAGGGCTGGCGATGTGCAGTGGATGACGGCCGGCCGGGGCGTGGTGCATTCCGAGATGCCGAGCCGGAACTTCCAGGAGCGGGGCGGCCGGCTTCACGGCTTTCAGCTCTGGGTCAACCTGCCGAGCACCCACAAACTCATCGAGCCCCGCTATCAGGAACTACCGGCGGCATCGATCCCCGTCTTCACCACCAACGACGGCCTCGCCACAGTCAAGATCGTTGCGGGGTCCGTGGCTGGCCATGCCGGCGCCGTGCAGACCCACACGCCCATGCTCTACGCCCACCTCGTGGCCCACCCTGGTGCTGTCGTCACGTTCGACGTGACGTCATCGATGAACGCCATGGTGTATGGGATTGCCGGGCGTGGCGTCGTGGGCAATCACGAACACTCCACCACGGTCGTTCGGGGTGACCTTGCCGTGACTGCCAAGGACGGTGCCGGCGTGGAACTTCGAGTCGAAGCCGCCGCCACCGTGCCGTTTGAGGCGCTGGTACTCGCCGGCGAACCAATCAACGAACCCCTCGCCCGCTACGGCCCCTTCGTGATGAACACCCGCGAGGAGATCGTCGAGGCCTACGACGACTTCCAAGCTGGCCGACTGGGCCAGATCGTGCGAACATCCTGACGTTCCGTCAACGGAGCCGGCTCGACTTGATGCCAAGCGGCCTCAAGATCGAAGCTTGGCCCCGAGCGTGGCCTCGACTGCACCGATCACCGCGGCACGGGTGCCGGCGATATCCGTCTCCGCCAGCGTGCGGCCGGGCGCCTGCAGACGAAGCCGGTAGGCCAGGCTGCGGGTGCCTTCGGGAACGCCACTCCCGCGGTACACGTCGAAGAGGTCGAGCCGTACGAGGAGGTCGCCGGCAGCGAGGCGAATGGCGGCGTCCACAGACGACGCCGGCACCGAATCCCCAACTTCGAAGGCGAAGTCGGTGTCGCTGCTGGGGTAACGACTCACGGCGACATAGGCCCGGTGCGCGCGAGTGAGGGAGAACACGGCGTCGAGATCGACCTCGACGCACGCGACCCGGCCACTCACACCGAAGGACGCCACCACTTGCGGATCTACCTCACCAAGCTCACCCACACTGATCGAGGCTGAACCATCCGTGGCAACGAGCATGGCCGAACGCGACGGGTGGAGACCCGGCACGGGTTCTTGGCGAACCACGACACCACCGCCTCCGCCGGCGCCGGCCAACCCAAGGTCTCGCAGCAGGAGATCGAGCACCCGGCCCGCCTCGAGGGCGTCGGCCCCGGAGATCACCACACCGAGCACCTCCCGTTCCAATGGCAAGGCAGGCTCGGCAGGCGATGGCTGGTTTTGCCAGACCTTGCCGATCTCGAAGAACGCCACGCCATCGTTGCGGTGTGACTCGTTGTACGCAATCGCCTTGAGCAGGCCTGGTCGGAGCGAGGTGCGCAGCACCGACTCTTCGGCAGCAAGGGGGTTCGCCAACGAAAGTGACGCGGTGGCCGAGAGGCCGGCTCGATCGAAGTCGTCGGGAGCGAGAAAGGGCATCGGCATGGCTTCAGAGATCCCTAGGCCCACGAGAACCTGACGCACCCGGCGGCGGGCGATCTGCCGATCGTTGAGCTTGCCGACGTGCACGCCGGACGGCATCCGCTTCGGGATACGGGCGTAGCCGTGGTGCCGGGCGATCTCTTCGATCACGTCGGTTTCCGTGGTGGTGTCGAAACGGAACGAAGGGATCCGAACCTGCTGCACCGCGTCGGGGCCTTCGCCAGCCTCGTCGATCACGAAACCGATCGGTTCGAGCAGTTCCCGAACCCGCTCGCCGGTGAAGGGAGCGCCGATCAGGGCCGACACCCGCGCGGTGCGAACCGAGATGGCCTCACGACTTGGGAGGTCGCCCCGCACATCGACGGTGCCGGACACCACCGCCACCGTCTCGCCTCCCGCGTCGAGGCTCACCTGGCTCACGAGCTCAGCGAATCGCAATGCGGCCAACTCACAGATCTCGGGATCCGCACCTCGCTCGAACCTCATCGATGCTTCGGACCGCAAACCCAACCGCGCGGACGACACCGCGATCGCCATCGGCTTCCACCACGCCATCTCCAGCAGCACCTGTTGCGTGCGTTCGCTGATCTCGGTGGACGCCCCTCCCATCACGCCGGCGATCCCGATCGCCTCGTCGTCACGGTTGGCGATCACGCCGTCGGTGGTTCGCAGCGCACGATCGGCGCCGTCGAGCGTGCGGATCGGCTCGCCCTCGCGCGCCCAGCGCACGTGTAGTTCGCCAGCGGCCACCTTGTCGAGGTCGTAGGTGTGGTTCGGCTGCCCCAACTCAAGCATCACATAGTTGGAGATGTCGACGATCGAGTTGATCGGGCGCATGCCGAGATGCGTCAGCCGGTTGGCGAGCCATTGCGGGCTTTGCCCCACGCGTACGCCGTCGAGCACCCGTGCCACGAAACGACCGCACAGGTCGGGATCCACGATGTTGACCGATACGCGGCCGTCAATGCCGCCGCCCGCTGCTTCCACAATGGCGGGTTCGAGTTGGGTGAAGGGCACGCCCATCCGGGCCGCGAGGTCGCGGGCGACCCCCGCAATCGACATGGCGTCGGGGCGGTTGGGATTGATCTCGAGGTCGTAGAGCACGTCAGGTTCGATGCCCATCGCAGTCCGAAACGGCTCACCCGTCTGCTCTCGCAACGATTCGGGAAGCACGAAGATCCCGCCGTGGTCGTCGCCGAGCCCGAGCTCCTTCGAGGAACAGAGCATCCCGTTCGACCACTCGCCCCGCAGCTTGCGCCGCTCGATCTTCATCCCGCCGGGCATCACCGTGCCGAGCGTCGCTAGGGGCACGAGGTCGCCCACGGCCATGTTGAATGCGCCGCAGCAGATCTGGAGTGCCTCACCGTCGCCGAGATCAACGTCGACGAGTTGGATCTTGTTGGCATTCGGGTGAGCCGAGAGGGCCAACACCTCCGCCACCACGATGCCGTCGAGACCGGCACCGAGATGATCAATGCTTTCCACCGCCATGCCGAGGTCGGACATCTGATCGCCAAGGTCGATCGGGTCTGCGTCGAAGGGCGCGAACTCGCGGAGCCACGAGAGCAGCACCTTCATCGGTGGTCCGCCGGAACGACGGCAGGCAGCGAGGTGATCGGTGGCATCAGAACTGCTCCAGAAAACGAACGTCGTTGGTGTAGAGCTCGCGGATGTCGTCGACCCCGTGGCGCATCAGCGCCAACCGATCGATGCCGAATCCAAAGGCGAAGCCGCCCCATTCCTCGGCGTCGAGGCCAACGGCCGCCAAGACGTTCGGGTGGACCATGCCGCAACCGCCCAGTTCGAGCCAGCCTGTTTGCGCACACGTTCGACACCCGCTGCCCTCGCAGAAGATGCAACTGATGTCGTATTCCGCCGACGGTTCCGTGAATGGGAAATAGCTGGGACGGAGCCGACTGGTGATTGATCCGCCGAAATAGGCGGAGGTGAACGCTTCCAACGTGCCGGCGAGGTCGGCAAAGGAAATACCCTTGTCGACAACCAAGCCTTCGATCTGGTGGAACACCGGCATGTGGCTGGCATCGGCGGTGTCGCGGCGGTACACCCGGCCGGGCATCACCGAGTAGATCGGCGGAGGTTGCTGCTCCATCACCCGAATCTGGACGGGCGAGGTATGCGGCCGAAGGAGCGTGCTCATCGGCGCGCCGTGCTCCAAGTACAGGGTGTCCCACATGCCGCGGGCGGGATGGCTCGGCGGAATGTTGAGGGCCCCAAAGCTGTACCAGTCGGTCTCCACCTCCGGGCCCTCGCTCACCGTGAATCCAAGGCCTACGAACACATCCTCGAGCCGGTCGCGTGTTTGGGTGACGAGGTGAAGATGGCCACGTTTGGCGCGGCCGATGACTTCGGTGAGATCGAGCCGCTCCGCATCCAAGCGGGCCGCACGGGCAACGGCTTCGAGTTCCGCTCGTCGATCCGCAACCGCCCCCTCGATGGCCGCTCGCACGTCGTTCACTCGAAGGCCGACCGTGCGGCGCTCGTCCGGTTCGAGTGCTCCAAGCCCCTTCTTGATGTCGGTGAGCGAACCCTTCTTTCCCATCACGTCGGCTTCGACCGCCTTCACCGCATCAAGCGAATCGGCCAGCCCGATGCGGAGCAGTACGTCGGTCTCAATGCGGAGCAGTTCGTCGATCATCTCGGCGGGGTGGCAGCAATCCGTGGGAAGAATGGGGCGGGAAGGGGCGCCTAGACGGCAGAGAAACGAAGAGCAACGACGTGGACCGACAGGAAACACGATCGAACCGCCGTTCTCGAACGTTCGAACCCTACCGGGCGCGTCGTTGACGAGAACACTCGAATACGGCGATGGTGGCGGCCATCGCCACGTTGAGGCTCTCCACCCCTGGGGCCATCGGGACGAACACGGCTCGAACGGGCGATGCCTGAGGATCGGCGGCGAGTCCGTGGGCCTCGTTTCCCAAGAGGAAGGCGACTGGCCCGACGAGGTCGACATCGTCGATCGACATTGCACCATCGCCCCGTAGGGCAAGCACCTCGATCCCGACCCGGTGAATCGGTTCGAGGATCTCGGAGAGCGGACCGGCGAGCACGATCGGCACCGCAAAGAGTGCGCCGGCCGAGGATCGCACCACCTTCGGATTCCCCGGATCAACCGAACCCGCCGTGAGCACCACCGCGTGGGCACCGGCGGCGGCGGCGGACCGGATGATGGTGCCGAGGTTGCCGGGATCGGCGACCTGATCGAGCACCACCAGCATGGTGTTGCCACCCTCGCTCGGCACCGCGAGGACGTCGGCCAATACCGTCGGCGCCCATGACACGATCGCCGCCAGCGGTTGCGCGTTCTCGGTCGACAGCACCTTCGCCAGCACGCCGGCGACGACCGTGACTCGCGTAGCCCCAGCCCCCTCGCACACCTCGGCCAACTGGCGCAGCCGTGGATTGGCGTCTTCGCCCACAAACACCGTTTCGACCGCCGGGATGGGCCGCTGGTCGAGCAGCGCGGCAAGGGCGTTCGGCCCTTCCGCCACCACCACACCTTCGTCGTAACGCGAGCTACGGCGCCCGATGAGGCGCCGTAGCCGTTGGATCTTGGGGTTGCTGGCCACCACAGGAGCAGCGGGGGGCACGGCAGACATCCTGCCGATCGTCAGCTGGCCTGCGCTTCGATGTCGGGAGCCGACACCAGCGCGGCCCGGGCCGCCTCGACGAGTGCCGCAAAGGCCACGTCGTCGGTGACGGCGAGGTCGGCGAGGACTTTGCGGTCCACGTCGATCTCGGCCGCCTTCAGCCCGGCGATGAACCGGCTGTAGCTGATGTCGTGGATCCGGCAGGCGGCATTGATGCGCTGAATCCAAAGCTTGCGGAACTCGCCCTTGCGGGCCCGCCGGTCGCGAAACGCGTATTGCAACGAGTGCATGACCTGCTCGTTGGCGGCGCGATACGAGCGGCTCTTGTTGCCGTAGTAGCCCTTGGCGCGCTCGAGAGTGGCGCGGCGGTGCTTCTTGGAGTGGACGGCACGTTTGACTCTGGCCATCGGGGTCTCCTTTCGTGGAGGTCGGTCGAGAAGGGCGCGGCGGTTCCGCCGCTACCGGCAGGGGCCGGTGATCGATGAGCGGTCAGATGCCGAGCTGGCGACGCACGCGAGCGGCATCACCGGGGGAAACGTCGTGCATCCCCCGCAGCGAGTTCTTTCGCTTCGGGGACTTCTTCTCAAGGATGTGGTTGAGGTTGGCCTTGCGCCGGCGCAGCTTGCCAGAGCCGGTGACCGAGAAGCGCTTGGCGGCACCTCGGTGGGTCTTCATCTTGGGCATGGGATCTCCTGCATTTCCGTTGGTCAGTCTGCGGATTCGGCGACGGGTTCCGGTTCGGGTTGCGTCTCCGAATCCAGTTCGAGTGCCTCGGCGGTCACCGTGTCGCTGGTGGCCTCGGTCGCCTCGGCCAACTGCTCGTCGACCGGGTCGTTGGGATCGTGTTCGTCGTCGTGATCGTCGTCGTGATCGAGCTCGTCTTCGTGATCGGTTTCGTCGTCGGTGCTCACCGCACCGCCTTCGGATTCGTGCTTGGCATCGATGGCTGCCAAAAGCGCTGCTTCATCGAGCTCGGCGGTTTCCTGACCGTCTGCTCGAGCCGCGTCTTCGGCGTCCTTCTTCTGCTGTGCGAGCCAGGCGGCCTGCGCTTTCTTGTCGGGTGCGATCACCATGGTCATGTTGCGCCCATCGAGCCGTGGGTAGATCTCCACGCGCCCGAGGTGCACCACTCGTTCGGCGACCCGATCGAGGATTCGCTGACCAAGTTCCGGGTGGTAGACCTCGCGGCCTCGGAACATGATGGTGAGCTTCACCTTGTGTCCCTCTCCGAGGAACTTCTCGACCTTCTTGGTCTTGGTGTCGAAATCGCCGGGCCCGATCTTCGGCCGGTACTTCATCTCCTTGACCACGACGTTCTTGCTGTTCTTGCGCGACTCTTTGGCGCGTCGCGCCGCCTGGTACTTGTAGTTGCCGTAGTCCATGATTCGGCAGACTGGCGGGTTCGCCTTGTCGGCGACCTCCACCAGATCCAGTTCCTGCTCACGGGCAAGCGCCAGTGCCTCGGGCAACGGTTTGATGCCGAGTTGGGACCCGTCGGCGTCGATAAGACGCACCTCTCGGGCCCGAATGCGGTCGTTGATCCGGGGCTCGTTGTTGGCGGGGGCAGCTATGGCCGGTCACTCCTTATCAAGCGCAATCCTCCTTGGCGCGGTGAATGTGGCATTCGCACCGGTCCCCGGATCCACGAAAGGCGAAAACGACGAACGGGCGTCGGAAGCCGACGCCCGCGAACAAACGCCGCGACGAGGTCGCACCGTTCGTGGGAGAGAATCGACCCGTCGCACTCGCGTATTGCTCATCCACAAAGGGCTGAGCACGGTGGCCGGGTGGGGGCAGTGCCCCGCTTCCAGATGTAGTTGTGGGCGATAGGGTATCCACACTGGGTCGGGGAAAGCGAACCTCTGTAGCTTTCGTCCCCATCGACCGCCCCCTAACTCCGTGAATTGGAGCCCCCTCATGAGCTTGTGGACACCTGATGGCGAGATCCGGGTCAACCGGAACCCGTCGCCCCAGCCGGCACCGAGCCAAGCCCCCGCTGGCGGCGCGTCTGGGCTGGTCGGCGGGCCCGACCTCGACGACCTCTCCCCCGAGGAACGTGCCGAGGCCGAAGCCTTCATCCACGAGATGGCCGAGGTGCAGCAGCAGATCGCCTCCACGCCAGCGGCCGTGATGATCGCCAACCATGCCATGGGCATCTATGAGTTGGCGGCAATCAAGTTGAGCTTGCAACCCCCGCAGTTCGGGGAGGCTCAGCTCGCGATCGATGCCATGGCTGCCGTTCTCGACGCCGTCGGAACCCGTCTCGGTCCCGAGGGCCAGCAGCTCCGCGACGCGCTCACCCAACTGCAAATGGCCTTCGTCGAACTCACGAACCGCGCCGCCGCGGTCGACTGACGCAACGACTCGCTCCACGACCGACGGGTCGAGTGGCTGCCCTCAAGCCGGATTCGTCGATACCGGCGTGGTCGCGGCGGCCCGCACGGCACGGCGGCCCGCACGGCACGGCGATCGCGCCGGGGCGATGGGATCGGCAACCGTGTTCACTCCGTGTCGGTCGGCGGAAGCCCGCCACCCTCGGCCTCGAATCGGTCCTGCATCTCGGCCACGGTGAGCTGTTCGTTGAGACCGTGCACCATCCACTCATGGCCCCACGGGTCACGAATTCGACCGGCGCGTTCGCCGTAGAACTGATCCTTCACCTCGATCACCACCTCCGCCCCGTTGGCGACGGCCAGGGCCACGAGTGCATCGACCGCCTCTGGCGACGGCACCCGGATCCCGAGCGCGACGGGGGTGCCGCCGAGGGTCTTGGGGCCGAAGATCTGGTACTCGGGATATTCGTCGGCCAAGGCGACCATTGCCCCACCGATATCGAGCTCGACGTGTCCGATCCGTCCGTCGGGCTCGATGAACGGCTCCATGGAGATCGTGGCCCCGAACACCGCTTGATAGAAGGCGACGGCCGCCGCTCCGCCCCGCACGACAAGTGATGGGTTCTCGAAGCGAACGGCCGGGGTTTGCACCGGGTCGACGGCACGCGAATCTGCGGGCGAGGGTGTGGGCGTGGAGGTGGACATGGTGGTTCTCCTTCCGAGAGCGATCTCGGGAACGTGGGTCGGAGGGTCGGAGGGTCGGGGCCCATCGACAGCGTCAGTGGCGGCGAACGTCAGGGCCTCCGCCACCTGGGCACGAAGGCGCGAAGCGAAAAGCGGGTCGGGAGCCACCGGCGACGCGGGCAGGTGCAAACGTTCGAAGAGGTCGCGTTCAGCGGGCATGGTCGCCCCCCTCTTGATCTGTGGCGACGTATGCCTGTCGAAACGCCCGACGTGCGCGAACCAGCAAGGTCTCAGTGGCCTGCACCGTGCGCTCGAGAAGTCGGGCGACTTCGGGCACCGAGAGATCGTCGACGTAGCGCAACGTGAGGGCGAGCCGGTGCTGCGCAGCAAGCCCGGCGAGCACAGCGTGGGCTTCGGTGCCTCCGAACCCGTCGATCCACTCGTCCTCTTCACTTTGCTGGTCGGCGGTCCGGTCGGCCACGAGCTGGAGGTGACGCTCCTCTGTGGCCACCTTTCTCCAGTGATCCACGAGTTTGTTTCGCGCCACCGCGATCACCCACCCCGTGCTCAGCTCCTGACCGGGTCGCTGTTGGTAGGAACGAACGGCGGCGAGAAACGTCTCGGTCGTGAGATCTTCGGCCAGGGGTTCGCTTCCGCTTCGCGCCCGCAAATACCCGAACACTTGCGGAAGGGCCGTGTCGTACAGCTCCAGGAACGCGCGGGATTGCGCTTCCTCGGCAGCGGGATCAACGACGGGCACACCCCATCATCGTCTGCCGGCACGAAACTCCGACACCTCGGTGCCGCCTCACTTTGGAGGACGTGTCAGAGGGCATCCGCGGAAACCGGGACGAGCGCTGCGGCTTCCCACTGGCCTCGACCGCCGGCAACCACCTCGAACTGCACGGGCGTACCCGCCGGAATCGTGCGAGTGCCGTCGGCGATGGCCGTGCAGTGGAAGAAGTGCTCACAACCGGAACTCGCGTCGCGCACCGAACCCACCCCCGCTGCATCGTCAAACGAGGCGACGGTTCCGACGGGCATGGCGATTGGACCGTTCTCGCTCAGTGCACGATCTTCGAGATCGGCAACTCGATGATGTCGGTGCCGCCGGCATCACGCAGCGCCGGGATCAACGTGTTGATGTTGGACTTCGAGACGACCGTCTCCACTGCGTAGCCCGCGTCGCCGTAGAGCTCATTCACCGTGGGGGACTTCTCCGATGGCAACAAGGCGATGACCGATTCGAGCGCTTCGGGTGACGTGTTCAGCTTCACGAGCACCTTTCCCCGCGCTTCGAGAACGCCATCGAGAAGGGTTTTGAGCTGGCCCATGGCATGACGTTTCTCGTGATCCGCGAACGCCGTGGGGTTGGCGACGAGCTCGGTGTAGCTCACGAGGATGGTGTCGATGATTCGCAGGCCAGCGGCCCGCAAGGCCCGACCGGTCTCGGTGATGTCGACGATGCAGTCGACGATGTCGGGAACCTTGGCTTCGGTGGCCCCGTAGGAGAGACGCACGTCGGCGTCGATCCCCTTTTCGGTGAAGAACCGCTCCGTGAGCCGGGGGTACTCCGACGAAACCCGCACGCCTTGCGGCAGGTCTTCCACCTTGTCGAAGGGGGAGTCGTCGGCCACGGCCACCACGATCTTCACCGGATTGCTCGTGGCCTTGGAGTACTGCAGTTCACCGAGGGTCTCCACCTCGGAGCTGGTTTCCTCCACCCAATCACGCCCGGTGATCCCGAGGTCGAACATGCCCTCGGCCACATAGGTGGGAATCTCCTGGGGCCGAAGGATACGAACGTCGATCACACGAGGGTCGGCAATGGTGGCCTTGTAGTCGACTGCGGAATCACGCCGCACCTTGAGGTCGGCCGCTTCGAACAATTCAAGCGTGGCCTTCTCCAACGACCCCTTCGGCAGCACCAGACGCAACATGACCAAGACCCTACCGTCGAGTTCCCGCCGATCCGAAAGCCATTCTGCCGCCGCTGCCTGTGGGCTCAGGTCGCGCCGCATGCCGGGTGGCCTGCTAGCAAATGAGGATGCCGTCCACCCGTCGCCACCGAGAGACGCATGCCAGCGGTCGAACGGGATGGCTCCGGGCGGCGGTGCTCGGCGCGAATGATGGGATCGTGTCGACGGCCAGTTTGCTGCTCGGGGTGGCCGCCGCCGATGGCACACCCGCTGCAATGCTCACCACCGGACTGGCGGCACTCGCCGCCGGCGCCGGCTCCATGGCGGTGGGTGAGTATGTGTCCGTTAGCTCGCAACGCGACGCCGAGCAGGCCGACATCGCCAAGGAAACCGCCGAGTTGGCGGAAGTTCCTGAACGCGAGCTCGACGAATTGACCGGCATCTACATCAGCAAAGGTCTCGACCGGTCGCTGGCCCGGCAGGTCGCCGAACAGCTCACGGCGGGCGACGCGCTCGCTGCCCACTTGTCCGAGGAACTTGGGATCACGGAGCAGAATCAGGCCAATCCGTTCCAAGCCGCCTGGACCTCGGCCTCCGCCTTTGCGGGCGGTGCGGCCATCCCGATCGTTGCGATGGCGCTCAGCCCACGCGAGGCTCGCATCATGATCACGCTGGCCGTCACCCTCGTCGCCCTAGCGATGCTCGGCTACGTCGGCGCCAAGCTTGGTCGGGCCGCACCGGCGAGACCGATGATCCGAGTGCTCGTCGGGGGAACAGCGGCCATGGCGTTCACCATGGTGATCGGCAAACTGGTGGGCACCGCCGTCGCGTAACACGGACCACACTGCCGAGGCGTTTCGCCGTCAGATTGAGGAGCCGAGCCGGAACTGGCGCAGCAGATGCGCCATCTCGATCGCCGTGCGGGCCGACTCGGAGCCCACGTTGTGGGACGTACCGGACCGAACCATCGCCTGGTGGAGGTTCTCCGTGGTAAGCACCCCGAAGATGATCGGGACACCCACATCAAGTTGGGCGTGTTGTATCCCCCGGGCGCACTCACCCGCCACGAAGTCGAAATGCGCCGTGTCACCACGAATCACCGCGCCGAGCGTGATCACGGCGTCCCACGTACCGGCGGCCGCCAGGGTCTTTGCCGCCAAAGGGATCTCGAACGCACCGGGCACCCACGCGACGAGCCTGTCGTCGTCGGCCACGCCATGCTGCGCGAGGGTGGCGAGCACCCCGTCGAGCAGCCTGTTGGTGATGAGGTCGTTGAAGCGCCCGCACACGATGGCGACACGGAGTCCGTGACCATCGAGCGATCCATCGGGCGGCGTAGACGACCGGAAGTTGGTGGACATGATGTAGGGCTTCCCCGTTCCTTCGGGTTCGAGCGCTAAAGAACGTCGTCGAGGCCTTCGAGCAGGTGGCCCATCCGTTCACGTTTGGTGCGCAGGTAGCGGATGTTCTCCGGGTTCGGTACCGATTCGAGCGGCACCCGTCCGGTGATCTCGAGGCCGTAACCCTCCAGCCCACCGTATTTGGCCGGGTTGTTGGTCATCACCCGCATGGTGGTGATCCCGAGGTCGACGAGGATCTGTGACCCAATGCCGTATTCCCGAGAATCCACCGGCAACCCGAGATCGAGGTTGGCGTCGACCGTGTCGCGCCCCTCGTCCTGCAACGAGTAGGCCCGGATCTTGTGGCCGATGCCGATGCCCCGGCCTTCATGGCCCCGTAGATACACCAGCACCCCGAGCCCCTCCTGGGCGATCGAGCGCATCGCCGACTCCAACTGCAAGCCACAGTCGCAGCGCAGCGATCCGAACACGTCGCCGGTGAGGCATTCGGAGTGCACGCGAACCAGAACGTCGCCCTCGCCCTGCACGGCGCCGCGCACGAAAGCAATGTGTTGAATGCCATCGAGCAGGCTTTCGTAGACATAGCAGGTGAAGTCGCCCCAGTCGGTGGGGATGCGTGCCTCGGATACCCGGCGAATCAGCTTCTCGGTTTGTCGGCGATACCGGATGAGCTCGGCGATGGAGATCATCAACAGGTTGTGCTCTTCGCAGAACTTCACGAGGTCGGGCACACGTGCCATCTCCCCGTTCTCCATCACGATCTCGCACAAGATGCCGGCCGGGTACAACCCGGCCATTCGGGCGAGGTCTACCGCCGCCTCGGTATGACCCGCCCGCTTCAGCACGCCTCCCGCGGAATACCGAAGGGGAAAGATATGACCGGGGCGCGCGAGGTCCCCCGGCCGGGTGCCAGGGTCGATCAACGACCGGATCGTGGCGGCACGATCAGCCGCAGAGATGCCCGTGGAGGTGCCGTGTCGGTAGTCGACGGAATAGGTGAAAGCGGTGCGGTGGGACTCCGTGTTGTCGCGGACCATCAAGGGGATGTCGAGGTCGTCGAGGCGTTCGCCGGTGAGCGGCGTGCAGATCACCCCCGACGTGTGCCGCACGAAGAAGGCGATCTTCTCCGTTGTGGCGAACTCGGCCGCCATGATCAAATCGCCTTCGTTCTCACGGTCCTCGTCGTCGACCACCACCACGATCTCGCCGCGGCTCATGGCGGCAACCGCATCAGGTATAGAAGCAAAGGCGTCGGAATAGTCGGCTCGGGTCATGGGACCTCCCGTTGGGGACTGTCAGGATGGCGCATCGGCGGGGTTGCGAGCGATTTCAGGGTGGGTGGGGGGCGCGCCCAGATCGGTCGGAAGATGACCGACGAGCAGGCGCTCCGCATACTTCGCCATCACATCGACCTCGAGGTTCACGTGATCGTCCACGCCTTTGTGCCCAAGCGTCGTGACGGCCGCGGTGTGCGGTATGAGCGCAACCGTAAAGCCATCCTCCAGCGGTTTCACCACGGTCAAACTCACGCCATCGACGGTGATCGAGCCCTTCTCGACCACGTAACGAAGCAGGCCTGGTTCCATTCGAACCTGGAGGTCCGGCACAGCCGACACGATCGATCCCACCCCATCGACGTGGCCTTGCACGAGGTGCCCGCCCAATCGGTCCGCCAAACGAACCGGTCGTTCGAGGTTCACCGGGTCGCCGGCACGGAACGAACCCAGCGTGGTGCGAGCAAAGGTCTCAGAACTCACGTCGGCCTCCCACCAGTCGTCCCCCCAGCCCACCACGGTCAGACAGCACCCGTTCACCGCGATCGACGCCCCCATGGTGACGTCGGCGAGAACCAGCCTTGCCGACAGCCGTAGTCGGGGCCCAGCGATCGACGCCACCGTACCCAACTCCTCGATGATCCCGGTGAACATGTTCAGTCTCCCTCGTGGTAGTCGGCCCGTGCCGATGCGGCGAGCGAGGCCCACTGAGCCGAGGGACGGGCATCGATGCGGACGTCGGTGCCCACCATCGCCACACCGGTGATCTCCAGGTCGGCGGCGTCCATGATGGTGCCGACGCCAGGTCCGTGAAACATGCCGAGCCCATCGTCGCCGCCGAGCATCTTGGCACCGAGATAGAGCGCGTACCGATCCACGAGGCCCGCCGCGTGGAAATCGCGCGCCACCGTGGCCCCGCCCTCCACCATCACCTGGAGCACGCCATCGCGTCCGAGCAGGTCGAGCACGTCCGGGAGGGGCGCCCGCACCTCTGTGCAGGGATGAACCTTGGCCGTCGCTGGTGCTTGCCCCAGCACGAAACGTTTCGGTTGCCGGTGCTCGACATCGTCGAACTCACCAGGTGGGAGTCGTACGGTCAGGCTCGGATCGTCGGCGCGCACAGTGCCTGCACCCACGAGGATCGCGTCGCAGTCGGCGCGCAATCGGTGCGCGTCGAGCCGGGCTTCGGGACCGGTGATCCACTGACTGGAGCGATCCGGTGCGGCAGTGAACCCATCAAGCGTGGCGGCCAGTTTCAGCACCACGAGCGGTCGGCCAGTGCGGCGATGGTGCAGGTAGGCGGCCAATTGCGACTCCGCTTCAAGCGCGCCTACCCCCACCACGACCTCGATGCCCGCGTCGCGCATCCGGGCGATTCCTTGCCCGGCCACTCGTGGGTCGGGGTCCTCCAGCGCGATCACCACTCGTCGTATTGCCGCCGCGATCACGGCGTCCGCACACGGAGGCGTGGCACCGTGGTGGGCACACGGTTCGAGCGTGACATACAGCGTCGCCCCGCGGCTCTGGGCGCCCGCCGCATCGATCGCGCACACTTCGGCGTGCGGCCCCGACCGTCCCTGGGTGCACCCGGTGTACACGGCACCTTCTGTCGTCACGATGGCGCAACCGACCCACGGTCGGGGGCTCACGCGCCATCGGGCTGGCCATGCCGCCTCATGAGCGGCACGCATGAAGCGGGCATCGGCCGCTTCCGGAGCAGAAGTTTCGGAGATCAAGGAAATGGGGCGGAGTGGGGGTCTCGGCAGGGGTCCGAGCCACGACAACCGGTACATGGCAAGGATACGGCCGCAACGTGGATCGGCCAACCATTGGCGGCGGGGAGGTCTGCTCACTGCGCCGGCAACGCACCTGCGAGACTTCGACGGTGAGCCCGCGTCGTTCCCCCCACCCCGCCCGGCGACGGTCGCGCCGATGGCTCGTGGGGGCCATCGCAATCGTGGCCGGGTTCACATCGGCCGCCTGCGCATCCAACGCCCCGACGTCGGGCCGGGCCGAGGGTGCCAGCACCGACTCTCCCGCCGTCGTGGCGAAACCCGACCCGTCCACCGCAGGGTCGACCCCCCCTGCCAACGGCAGAAGGGTGCTGTTCGTTCGGGGTGGGGTGGGCACTACAGGCGTCGATGGCGACGGCGTCAACAGCGCCGATCTGTCCGACATCTTCAGCACGAACAACAAAGGGTTCAGCAACCTGTCGGCGATGCTCGCGGCCGACGGTTTCACCGTGACCCAAGTTGAGGAGACGAACGACAAGTCCCGTGTCGACCTCGATTCGCTCGATCTCGCGACATTCAGTGTGGTGGTGTTCGGCTCCAACAATGCCGAGTACGACGAGTCGGCAGCAGCGGTCCTCGATAGGTACGTCCGCAACGGCGGAGGTGTCCTGTTCTTCAACGACAAGAATTACGGAAGTACCCCCACCGACGCCGCGTCATCCGACCAGGATCTTCTTCGCCCCTTCGGTATCACGGTCGGGCTCGACGCCGGTCTGGGTGATACGACGGGAGTTGCCCTCAACCCCGCTGACGCGACGCCGGCAGATCACCCTTTGCTCCGAGGGGTCGAGAAGATCACTGGTCTCGGCGTCACACACTTCCGCGTCGACGCACCTCCGGCTGGCGTCACCGTGACGGCGCTCGTCCCGATGCCCCCGACGGCGGACGTGGTCGATTTCGATACGCCCAACACCATCATCAAGGCACGTGACGGCGACCTCGGCGTCGTGGTGGCCGAAGCCGGCACGGGACGGGTCGTGGCCACGTTCGATCGCGACACGTTCTTCAACGATGCCATTCTCAAGGAACACCACACGCGCTACACCAGCAACCTTTTTCGCTGGCTCGCCGGCTTACCGGTCGACTGAAGGTTTGGAATCTCGGCGAGTTGGGTGGCGTCAAGGCGCGCGCGGATTGCGCTGGTCCCACGGCACCGGGACCCCGCTTTCAGTACCACGGACTTTGCTCGCTGGGTGGACGCTCTTCCTGCTCCAACCCGGAGTAGCTCGCGCATCTCGCCGGCCTACCCGGGACCGCCAGGACTTCGTCAGTGGGGGGTCTCGCCGACCATGAGGGCGAGGGCGTGAGGAAGGACTTCGACGACGGCGTCGACGCACTCGATGCTCCCCTTCGACGAGCCGGGAGTGTTGAGGATCAAGGCCAGTCCTCGTGTGCCGGCAATGCCGCGGCTGAGACGACCGAGCGGGCTCACGAGCCGCATCGCCTCCGCGAGCCCCGGCGCCTCGCGGTCGAGCACGACACGAGTTCCTTCTGGCGTGAGATCGCGCGGCCCGAATCCGGTGCCGCCGGTGGTCACGATCAGCCCGTGAAAGCCCTCCGCCATCTCCACCAACTTCTCCCCGACGGTTTCACGTCCATCGGGTGAAACCTCGTGGGCCACCACGTCGAAGCCGCAGGCCACCAAGTGGCCGACCAGGCCCCGACCGCCCGTGTCGTCCCGCGTGCCCGCGACAACGCCGTCGGAAACAGTGAGCACCTTGGCCTGATTCATCGAACGGCCTGATTCATCGAACGGCCTGATTCATCGAACGGCCGATCCGTGTCGTTGGTAGTGAGCCACGAACATGCCGTCGGTTCCCGCCACCTGCGGCAGCAGGAGCCAGCCCCGTCCATGGGCACGCCAATCCGGGGTCGGGCCCTCCACTGCGCCCGTGGGTTGTAGCTCCGGGTGGTGGTCGGTGAGCCACGCATCGATGCCCAAGGTCTCCGCCGAGGTGAGCGTGCACACCGAATAGGTGACCACGCCACCCGGACGCACCACGCGAGCCGCTTCGTCGAGAATCACCCGCTGGAGCGTGACGAGTCGTGCCACCGCCGCGGCGTCGATACGCCACCGAGCATCTGCCCGCCGCCGCAACGATCCGAGGCCCGAGCACGGCGCGTCGACCAGCACCCGGTCGAACGATGCCGACGGGAACGGGAGCACCGCGGCATCGGCGTTCGCCACCGGCACCAACGCCGTGGTGCCGGTTCGTTCGGCGTTCTCAACGATCAGGCCGCACCGTTGACGGCGAAGATCCGCAGCCACCACCAGCGCTCCCGATTGCGCCATCGCCGTGGCCTTCCCGCCCGGTGCGGCGCAGAGGTCGAGCACCCGTTCTCCCATGGTGGCACCCACGGATTCGGCCACCTGCTGCGAGGCGAGGTCCTGTGTGTACCCGTCGGAACGAACGTGGCTGATCGCCGGATCGTTCATTGCTTGCATGGCGCCGAGGGCATCCTCACGACCGAGGTCGGCCACGAGGCGATCGACGATCCAGTCGGGGTAGCTCAGTCGCACCCCGTCGGATGGCCAGTCGGTGCTCGATCGCAACGTTTGGCGGAGCACGGCGTTCACGAACCCGCGGATCTTCACCGGCGTGGCGGCCACCGTGGCATTCACTGCGGCGTAGTCCGGCGTATCGGTGAACGCCAGCTGATAGGCCCCGAGCCGGAGAAAGCCACGTGCCTCCACATCGGGCTCAGTAGCGACGAAACGATCCACGTACCAGTCGCACGCCCGACGCATCCGCGTTGCGCCGTAGACGAGATCGGTCACGAAGTGGCGGTCCCGGTCGTTGAGGGGCGGTTGGGCGCCGTCGAGCAATCCCGACAGCACCAAGTTGGCGTAGGCCCCATCCCGATCGATGCGTACAAGCGCCTGCTGGGCCAGACGACGGGTGGCGGTGCCCGAAGGGGCCGGCGGCGAGGGGGCCTTCTTGGGGCGGCGTTTCGAATCGCCGTTCCGACCACCACGTGAGCCTCGGGCCTCGGGGGCGAGACTCATAGTTCGGTGCCGAATCGTTCGCCTTCAACCGGCTGAGCGCCGTTGCGCCACGCCACAAACGGGACGCGGGCACGGCCCTCCGGCTGCACCTCACGCAAGGTGAGCGCCGAGTTGTTGCCGCACACCACCATTTCGCCCACGAGCGCGCCCGGCGTCGCGTTGCGCTCGGGCAACAACTCGGGATCGGGAACCCTCTCGGTGTCGGTGATGGCACCACCCCAGATCTTCAGACGTTTGCCCCGAAACGTGGTGAAGGCGCCTCCGAGGCGCACCAACCGATCGATCGATCCGGCCGGATGAGTCCAGTCGATACGGAGCTCGTCCGGAAGGATCTTTGCCGCGTAGGTGGGTTCACCCACCTGAGGACGTGGCGTTGGCAACCCGGAGGTAAGCGACTCGACAAGGAGTTCAGACCCTTCCGCAACGAGACGAATTCGCAGATCGTGAGCGGTGTCGGAGGGCTTGATAGGGATGGTGCGCTCGGCGTAGATGAATCCGGTGTCGAGCGCATCCTCCACGCCCATCACCGCGACGCCGGTCTCGGAGTCTCCCGCAAGCAGTGCTCGCTCCACCGGGGCGGCACCACGCCATCGGGGAAGCAACGAGAAGTGCAGATTCACCATCGGTATCGCGTCGAGCACATGAGGCTTGATGAGCCGACCGTAGGCGACCACCACGCCAAGATCGGCCCCGGCAGCAAGTGCGTCGTCGACGTCGTGGCTGACGGGCAATCCCCGTTCGATGGCGGCGACCTTGACGGGGCTCGGTTGCTGGGCATTCCCCCGCCCACGGCGCGTATCAGGACGGGTGACCACCAACGCCACGTCGAATCCGGCATCGACGATCGCCCGCAACGGCGGCACGGCCATCGCCGGTGTGCCGAGATACACGAGCCGCGTCGGCCGCTGAGGGTGCAGGACGGGGGCAGGGCGGCTCACGGGAGCCGGAGCCCGCCGTCGAGATCGATGAGCTTGTCGTCGGCGTTCCGATTCGGGCCGTGCAGCATCAGCTCGCGAAGCTCCCTTTTGGCACCCTTGCGCTGCTCTTCGGACAGGTGCTCCACGAGCAGGACGCCGTCGAGATGGTCGAGCTCGTGTTGGAACAGCCGGCCCACGAGATCATCGACCTCCAGCGAAACGTCGTTGCCGTTGAGGTCGAGCCCGGTGATCACCACTCGGCGTGGTCGCACGATCTCGAAGTACAGCCCCGGCACACTGAGACAACCCTCGTTGTAGAGCCATTCTCCATCGGACTCCGCAATCACCGGGTTGATGAGCACGCCGGGCTCATCGTCATGGTCGTAGACGAACAATCGTTTCCGCACGCCGATCTGGGGCGCCGCCAACCCGAGCCCCGGCGCTTCGTACATGGTGTCGAACATGTCGTCGACGAGGCGCACCAACTTGCTGTCGATGTCGACCACGGGAGCCGCTCGCTCCTTGAGCACAGGGTCGCCGATGACCCGGATGGAGTGCGTTGCCATGCCGGCAAGGCTACCGCCCTGCTGCCAGGGCTCTGCCACCCGAGGCATCGCTTCCCCGGGACCATCGCTCGCCACCGTCGGCTCCACACCGGAGCGATGAAGCTCACCACGTAAGGTCCTCCCGTGACCGACCACTACTTCAGCGCGACGCCCGCCGCGCCCTCTCGTCGGCAGACGGTGGAGCTGGTACTCCCCGACCTCTCGGCCACGCTCACCACCGATCGGGCCACCTTCTCCCCGGACCGGATCGACCCCGGTACGAAGTTTCTTCTCCAGGATGGCCCACCTCCTCCGTCCGATGGGGCACATCTGCTCGACCTTGGCTGTGGTTACGGACCGATCGCCGTCACGTTGGCTCGGCGGGCACCGGCTGCCACGATCTGGGCGGTCGACGTGAACGAGCGAGCGGCCGCGCTGTGCGCTGCCAACGCCGTCGACCTCGAGCTCGCCAACATCCGAACGGTGGTCGACACGGAGATCGCTCCCGGAACGTCGGTGCCGGCCGACGTTGGGTTCACTCGTATCTACAGCAACCCGCCCATCCGGATCGGCAAAAGGGCACTTCACGACCTCCTCCTCGTCTGGCTTCCACGCATGGAATCGGATGGTCATGCCTACCTCGTCGTGCAGAAGCACCTCGGCGCCGACAGCCTGCAGGACTGGCTCGTCGAACAGGGTTTCGCCACCGAACGGCTGAACTCGCGCTCGGGGTACCGGATCCTCGACGTTGCGGCTCGCCCGCAAGAAACATCGCTCCTGGACGACGCCCCCAGCCCGTCACCTTCATGACCCGCAACCTGAACCCCACCGAACTCAAACGCCTGCATCGGGACTGGCGAAAACGCACCGACCGAAAGCTGGCGCTGCTTCTCGAGGACGTGCAACAGCCGTTCAACCTCGGCGCCATCCTGCGCACGGCGGCCGCCTACCGGGTCGACCATCTGTGGCTCGTTGGCGCCGCCGCGCAGGAGATCGGCAACGCCAAGGTGCACAAGACAGCAATGGGATCGCAACGGTTTCTCACATGGACCCGCTGCGAGGAGGTGACCGATGCGATCACCGATGCCAAGGCACAGGGTTACCACGTGGTTGGCATCGAACTCGCCGAGAACGCCGTACCCCTCTTCGATCTTCCCTTGGCCGGAGCTACTTGCCTGGCCATCGGCCACGAGGATCGTGGCCTCTCCACGGCGTGTTTCCCTCTGCTCGATGCCGTTGCCTACCTGCCGCTCGTCGGGCGCATCGGCTCCCTCAATGCCGCCACGGCGACGGCGATCGCGCTGGCGGAAGTGCGTCGACAGGAGTGGCAACGCCCGTCAGACGCGTAGCGGGTCGACCTCGATCCGAAGTCGTCCTGCCGGCCGCGTCACCGCCGCCAACCCATCACTGAGCGCCGAGTGGGTTTCCGCGCGTACCAGCCACACACCATCAGCCGGACCAACGACTTGCAACCCACCGTCGGGATCGATGCCCGCCACGAACTGCTCGGCCACCGCGCCCGAGATCGCCGCCATGGCAACGAATGGCGGGAACTGCAGCATCGCGCGGCGGCCTTCGTCGACCCGCACCACCCGACGCGGGTCGGCGTGTACCGCGGCCTGCACCACCTCGTGATCGGCAAGGCGAGTCTGAAGCAAGAGCCGTCCGCCCGCGGCTCGCCCGCCAAGGAGTCGGGCGCCGCGGACCAGGAGTGCGAGTGCCTGCTCGGCGGCCCGATATCGAGGAGCCGAGAGCTCTTGGTCGAGGTCGAGAAAGGCCACCACTTCCACCTTGCCCCGCACCTGATGAAGCACCGCTTCGGTGCCCACCAGTACCTGCGCGTCGTCGGAAGCGGTGTCGCGGCCGGCCGTGGCGTGGCTGGCCGTCTCATGGCCGGCAGTATCGGACGACACCTCGACCACGGGCCCGATGGCATTGCGGGCGATGTCGTCGCGAAGACGGGCCACCCCTAGACGCAACTGCTTCAATCGGGTTGCACCACACGCCACGCACACCATCGGGCGCACCTCGCCGCATCGTTTGCACAGAAGCTCCCGGGCGTCACCAACCAGCGCCACCGCGGCCTCGCATCGCTCGCAGCGGGCCAGCGTGTCGCATCGGTTGCAGGCCAGCTGCTGGGCTCGTCCCTTGCGATTCAAGACGCACACCACCCGGCGACCCTCGTGGATATAGCCGGCGAGCCGACTGGACACGATGCCGGCGCGGAGCGGATCCTCGGCCCGCAGATCAATCACATCCACCAGGGGCCACCCGGCACGCTCGGCCACTCGGCTCGGTTCGATCAAGCGGTCGGCGCGACGGAGAGCGTCGAGGCTAGGGATCGGCGAAACCAGAACACACGGCACACCGGCGCGGGCCGCCCGTTCGATCGACACGTCGCGGGCGTGCCAGGTTGGGGTCCGCTCTTCCTGATAGACCTCGTCGTGCTCGTCGAGGACCACCACGCTGGCGAGCTGTTCGATCGGTGCCCACGCCGCCGCACGCGAGCCCACGGCCGATGCTCCGCCCCGCACCGACGCCCAGTCGGCTGGCAAGGTGGCCACATCGAGCCCGGCGCGGCGAAGGCGGATTCCCAGATGCCGGGCGGCGTCGATCGACGGAGCGAGGATCAGCGAGGCCCGGCCGTCGGCCGCACGTGATGCCGCCGCAGCGGCAAACTCGAAGGTGTCTACCCCAGGGGCGCACCGCACGACCGCCACGCCTGGCTCGGCGAAGGCGAGGGCGACTGCGTCGGCATGGACCACCGACGACCGCGGACCAGACGATCCCCTTTCACGTGCGGACGACGGCAACGTGGGTACGGCGTGGTCGGCCGTGGCCGTCCGCAGAAGCGCAGTTCGACGCCCCGCCCAACGCCACGCCCCCCAAGCGGTGAGTTCGAGCACGTCGGGCGGAGGTCCCCAGCCGGTGATCTTCGGGATCGGGCGAAGGGCCGTACCTGATGGCGCCGATCCCCCCATCGCCACGATCCACCCTTGCACCCGTCGGCCGGCAAGTTCGATCCGTACCACGGTGCCAACGCGAACGTGGTCCCGCAGATGCTCCGGGACCACGTAGTCGAACGTTTTGGCTATCGCCGGAACGTCTGGCAATACCGTGACGACGAGTTGCCCGTCGTCGGGGAGGATCGATGGCGCGGCAGTGGCCGACCGTTTGCGCGGAGGTGTGGGCCGCGGATTCGAAACCTCCGAAGGATCGTCGGAGACCTCGAACAGCCGGAGTTCGGGATCAGGCACGGTCGGTCCCGCCCATCGGCGGGTGTCGATGCGTGGTGGTCAGAGGCCGAGAGCCGACTTGAGATCGGCAACCTTGTCGAGACGTTCCCAGGTGAAGCCCACGTCCTCACGACCGAAGTGACCGTAGGCGGAGGTCTTGTGATAGCGGGGACGCACGCTGTTGTCGGGGTCCTTGAGCCGCAGGTCGCGCAGGATGGCGGCGGGACGAAGGTCGAACACGTCACGAACGGCCTTCTCGATGAGGTCGGCATCCACATGGTTCGTACCGAAGTTCTCCACGAGGATCGACAAGGGCTGCGCCACACCGATGGCATAGGCGACCTGCACCTCGACGCGGTCGGCCGCACCGGCAGCAACGAGGTTCTTCGCCACCCACCGAGCGGCGTACGCCGCCGAACGATCGACCTTGGATGGGTCCTTGCCGGAGAATGCACCGCCGCCGTGGCGACCCATGCCGCCGTAGGTGTCGACGATGATCTTCCGGCCGGTGAGGCCGGCGTCGCCTACGGGACCACCGATCACGAAACGGCCCGTGGGGTTCACGAACACGGTGTAGTCGTCGTCTTGGAACGCGGTGGGGATCACCGGTCGAATGACGTGCTCGATGAGGTCGGGGCGGATTTCGGTGTCGCGATCGACACCATCGTTGTGCTGGGTGGACACGAGCACGGTGCGCAGGCGTACCGGTTTTCCGTCTTCGTAATCGAAGGTGACCTGGGTCTTGCCGTCAGGCCGGAGGTACGGCACGGTGCCGGCGCGGCGCACTTCGGCGAGCCGCTCCGCCATGCGGTGGGCGAGATGGATCGGCAGCGGCATGAGCTCGGGGGTCTCGTCGCAGGCGTAGCCGAACATCATTCCCTGGTCGCCGGCGCCCTGCTTGTTGAGGATGTCCTCGCCGGACGTTCCACTGCGGACCTCTTCGGAATCGTCGACGCCCTGCGCAATATCGGGGCTCTGCTCGTCGAGCGCAACGAGCACGCCAACCGTGTGACCGTCGTAGCCGTAGGACTCACGGTCGTAGCCGATCTGACAGATGGCGTTGCGCACGATCTTGGGGATGTCGACGTAGGCCTTGGTGGTGATCTCCCCACCGACGATGGCGAGCCCGGTGGTGACGAAGGTCTCGCACGCCACGCGGCTGGCGGCATCCTCATCGAGCAAGGCATCAAGGATGCTGTCGGAGATGGCGTCGGCCATCTTGTCGGGATGGCCCTCGGTGACGGACTCCGAGGTGAAGGTCCAGCTGCTCACGTAGGTGTTCTCCTGTTGGTGACTCGTATTCGGGTGCCGAGCACTCGCGCTCCCCCGATCAGCCTGCGCACCCTAGTCGGCGGCATGCCATGGCCCGACGAGGATAGTTGACCGATTTGGTCGGATTTCCAATCGAACTCGTGAGCTCCATGGATGGGCGCGTTGCCGTCAGCGGCGGGCACGCACCGCGACGACCTCGTCGAGCACGGCATCGGCGACGAGGTGCTTCGACGCGAGCGCCACAACACGCTGCGAACCATCGGCCCGCAGGATCGTGACGGCGTTGGTGTCGTGTTCGAAGCCGACGTCTGGGGCCCCGACATCGTTGGCCACGATGAGGTCCAGGTTTTTGCGTCGGAGCTTGCTCTCCGCGTTCGCAAGGACATCGTTCGTCTCGGCGGCGAAGCCGACCAACACCTGGTTCGGCGGTTTGGCCGCTCCAAGATCGACGAGGAAATCGTGCGTGGGACGAAGCTGGATCACCGGCACCGAGTCGCCTTTTTTGATCTTGTGCTCGGCGGGGTCGGCAACGGTGAAGTCGGCAACGGCGGCGGCCATGATGATGGCGTCGTAGTGCGCCGCCCGAGGAACGATGGCCGCTTGCATGTCGGCGGCGCTCACCACGCGGACCACGTCGACGCCAACAGGCGGCGGGCGATCGACCGTTGAAACCAGGGTGACGGTGGCACCCCTCCTGGCCGCCTGCTCGGCGAGTGCGTATCCCTGCTTACCGGAGGAACGATTCGTGATCACACGTACGGGGTCGATGGCTTCTCGGGTGCCTCCCGCACTCACCAACACATGCCATCCGGCGAGGTCGTGTGGTCCGAGTAGCCGTACAACCTGCGCGAAGACCACTTCGGAATTGGCGAGGCGGCCTTTGCCAATGTCGCCCCCTGCCAACCGTCCTTCTTCGGGAGGGACCACATGCACCCCTCGACCGGACAGCACCGAAAGGTTGTGTTGGACCGCCGCGTGCTCCCACATCTCGGTGTGCATCGCCGGACACACCAGAACGGGTGCCCGGGTGGCAAGCAACGTGGCGGTCAGCAGATCGTCGGAGATCCCTGCCGCATAGGAACCGAGCAGGCGGGCCGTAGCCGGACACACCACCACGAGATCGGCCTGCTGGCCCAGGTGTGTATGCGGTATCGGGTCGGGGTCGTCGAACAACGATGTCCGCACTGGCTCCGATCCGAGGGCGGAAAAAGTGGTGCGACCCACAAAGTGTTCCGCCCCTTCGGTGAGGATCGGGGTGACGTGGGCGCCAGCATCGACCAACCGACGGCACACGTCCACCGCTTTGTAGGCGGCGATCCCTCCGGTGACACCGAGGAGGATTCGTTTGCCCTCGAGCATCATGGCGACGAATCGACCGGATTCAGGCCTCGGGCGAGGCGGCTTCCTCGGCTTCTTCCTCTTCCACCGGCGCCGGTGCCGCCTTGATCTTGTCGACCGAGATCTCCTCGAAGGCGATGGAGAGCGGCTTGCGGGCCACCGACGTGACCTGGGGGGGAATCGCCGTACCGAGACCGTCGCCCAGCTGACCGAAATAGGCGTTGATCTGGCGTGCCCGCATCGATCCAAGGGTGACGAGCTTGAACTTGGAGTCGACCTTGCTCATCAGGTTCTCGACCTTGGGGTTCATCATCGAATCGTGGGCTTGAGCCAACGGAGTCTCCCTGTGTGGACCGCCAACACGACGGTGGTGGTTCGCCGAGGCGACCATGGGTGGAACGGACCGCTCAGGCTACCCCGTGGCTCGGCATGCGCCCAAGCACGGCACGATCACCCCGGGCGAGCGCCATCGATACGTCGCAACAACTCGACCACCGTGTCGTCGAGATCATCGTTGATCACCACGTGGGCCCCGAGTTCATGGCCGGCCGCGGCCTCACGGTCGGCGATGGCGAGCCGTCGCTCCACGGCGTCGGGATCATCGCCTCGTCCCACCAATCGCCGACGTTGCGCGTCGCGCGACGGGGCATCGATGAACAGCAAAAGCGCATCGGGGAATCGTTGCCGCACCTGGGCCGCGCCCTGCACGTCGATCTCGAGCACGAGGTCGGAATCCGGCGCCCGTTGCGCGGCCACATCAGGCACGGGCGTGCCGTACAGGTGGCCCTGAAATTCGGCCCATTCGAGGAAACCCCCGGCGGCGATCCGCTCCTCGAAGTCGGTTCGACCCGCGAACACGTAGTGGTCGGCCGACTCGTGGGGCCGGGGCGGTCGGGTGGTCCAGGATCGACTGAGACGAAGGCGAGGGTCGGCGGCGACGAGACGGGCGACGGCCGTGCCCTTGCCCACGCCGCCGGGTCCGGAGATGACGATGATCACAGCGGAGGCAGGCGTGCGGGTAACTCGGGACGGTAACTAGGGACGCAGGCAGCCGGGCTCAGGAAGGAAAGGCTCGGAGGAGCGCGGCGCGCTGCTGATCGCCGAGACCACGCACTCGGCGGCTCTCGCTGATACCGATCTCCTCCATTGTGCGGCGGGCCTTCACTTTGCCCACACCAGGAAGCGATTCGAGTACGGCGAGCACCTTCATCTTGGCCACGCTGTCGCTGGTGGGGAGGAGTTCGAGCAGGCCCTCCAAGGTGAGTTCCCCGGCCTTGAGCTGCACCTTGAGCTCCGCCCGTTCTTGGCGGGCAACGGCGGCTTTGGCCAGCGCCTGGCGACGCTGTTCGTCGGTGAGCTTCGGGGGCAACGCCATGGGCCGAGACCCTACCCCAACCGGGTGCGAACGGCCCGGGGAACGAGCGGTTCCACCTCAGGAGGACGGCGGCGGGGCGAGCGGGGCGCTTCCCAGCGGGGGGCATGCCAGGTTCAGCCACTGGCGCAAGTCGTTGGCGGCATCGCGCGCATTCTGCTCCTTCAACACGGCGGGCTCACCGTTGGCTTCGACCAGCACCTTGATCGACGACTGGAGCTGACCATCGGAGGTGAGCTGTCCCAAGAACGCCCCTGCCTTCTCGATCTGGATACCGCCGACGAGGTCGGCAACGGAGCTTTTGGCTTGCACGCAATAGCTACCGAGTGGGACGACTGCCCCGTCGTCGAACCGGTAGGTACTCGAACTACACGCGCCCGCCGACAACCCCACCAACACGACCGCCATCAGGATCATCGACCTTCGGCGACGGCGGCGCTCCCACATCGTCAGGTGACCTTCATCGTCAGTTTGCCGGCGCCATGCCGGCCGCCACGTCGGCCGCGATCGCCGCCGCGGCTACAGCCGGGTGGGCGGCGTCGGTGACTGCACGCCCGATCACAAGCAGGTCGGCGCCAGCGCGGATGGCATCGAACGGCGTCGCCGCCCTCGCCTGGTCGTGGGCGTCGCTACCCACGGGCCGGATACCAGGAACGACACGGACCAGGCGCGGTGCCACCTGGCGTGCATCGTGAAGGTCGGAGGCCGCACACACGATCCCCCCGCATCCGGTTTCGGCGGCCAGCGCCGCACGCCTGGGCATGATGTGCAGCGGCGCGCCGCGGTCGGAGGTGAGCACCGTGACGGCGAGGGCGCACGGCTCGTCGAGACCCGCATTGCGCGCTCCGTCACGGAAGCCATCAACGCCCGCACGAAGCATCGGCGCGTCATCGCGGGCATGCAGGGTGAGGTAGGACGCACCGAGCGCACCGAGCACCCGAGCGGCCTTGTTCACCGTGGTGGGGATGTCGTGCAGCTTGAGGTCGATGAACACCTCGAAGCCAGCGTCGATCAACGATTCGATCGCATCGGGGCCGGCGGCCGAGAAGAGCTCAAGGCCTACCTTCGCCACACCGAACCACGGTTGCAACTGTCGGGCGAGTCGGAGTGCGTCGACGAGGTCGTCGACATCGAGCGCGATGGCAAGAGCACGTCGGACTTCGGGTGGGGCACCCGATTCCATCGGGTCAGACATGCGCGCCTCCGATCAGTTCGCGCACGGTGCGCACGCCGTGCTTCGAGCACCATAGTTCCAGCTCTCGCGTGATCCGCGCGATCGCCCGTGGGTCGGCAAAGCTCGCCGTACCAACCTGCACCGCGCTCGCCCCCGCGACCAGCAACTCGACAGCATCCTCCCCGGTCGCCACACCGCCCACCCCCACGATGGGGAGATCGGGCAACGCCGCCCGCACTTCATAGACCGCCCGCACCGCGACCGGATGGATCGCCGGCCCCGACAACCCGCCCCCACGACCACCGGCCAGCAACGGTCGCCGCGTTTCGAGGTCGAGCACCATGCCCATGACGGTGTTCACCAACGTCACCGCGTCGGCCCCGGCGTTTTGCGCTGCCGCCGCCATCGTCGGGAGGTCGGTGACGTTCGGACTCAGCTTCACCCAAGTTGGCCGGCCGCACGCCGCTGCCGCTTCCGTCACTTCCGTGATTCCCGATACGGAATGGGCAAACATCTGGTTGGCGTGATGATGGTTTGGGCACGACGCGTTCACCTCCACCGCGACCACCTCCGGGGGGGCGTCGGCGAGGAGCAACGCGGCGCGGGCGTAGTCGTCGACATCGGTACCCCAGATACTGGCCACCACGGTGGCACCCGTGGCCAGCAACGGCGGCAACTCGTGCGCGAGCCAGTGGGCCACACCCTTGCCCTGCAGCCCGACGCTGTTGATCATGCCGGCGGCGGTCTGGTGCACCCGCGGCGCAGGGTTCCCGGGCCATGGCTCGTGGCGAAGAGACTTGACCACGACGGCGCCGATGGCACCGAGGTCGAGGTAGGCCGCCAACTCATCACCGTGCCCCGCCGTTCCCGATGCCGTCATCATCGGTGACCGAAACCGCAACCCGCCGACCGAGGTCGAGAGGTCGATGCCGCCAGATTTCAGGCCGTCAGCTTCGGGGCCGTCAGCTCTTCTGGCATCAGAGATCGGCACGGGTAACGCCTTGGTGGTACTCCTGCAAGGACCGTACGCGCATTGGGTGGCGGGCGGAGTCGGCCATGCCGTTGGCCGCCGCCAACGCCGCCGCCGCCGTGGTGAGCAACGGCACCTTGTGGGCACCGGCGGCACTGCGGATGTGCATGCCGTCGGCCCGAGGGGCGCGCCCACGAGGGCTGTTCACCACGAGGTCGACCTGTCCCGAGGAGATCAGCGCCACCGCGTCGATGCCGTTGGGGTCGCCGAGCTTGGCCACGACCGTGGCCACCGGGATGCCGTGGGCCTGCAAGCTCGCAGCGGTCCCCGACGTGGCCGCAATCGCGAAGCCAAGCTCGACAAACTGCGAGGCCGCCCGCACCCCGGTCTGCTTGTCGCGATCGGCAAGCGAGAGGAACACCGTGCCGGTGGTGGGCAGTTTGGTGCCAGCTGCGAGCTGACTCTTGGCGAAGGCCAACCCGAACGTGAGGTCGATGCCCATCACCTCACCGGTCGACCGCATCTCCGGCCCGAGCACCGCATCAGCATCGGGGAACCGGCTGAATGGGAGCACCGCCTCCTTCACCCCAACGTGGTCGCCCACAACAGGATCCGTGAGAAGGCCTTCGTCGCGAAGTTCGGCGAGGGTGGCGCCGAGCATCACCCGAGCGGCGACCTTGGCCAGAGGCACGCCAGTGACCTTGGCCACGAATGGCACGGTGCGGCTGGCCCGGGGGTTGGCCTCGATCACGAACACCTGGCCGTCGCGCACCGCATACTGAACGTTGATCAGACCTCGAACGTCGAGGGCGTCGGCGATCCGTTGGGTGTAGTCGGTGATCACACTGATCGTTTCCGGAGAGAGCGAGTAGGGCGGCAGCGTGCAGGCGGAGTCGCCAGAGTGCACGCCCGCTTCCTCCACATGCTCCATCACGCCGCCGATCAGGAACGCGCCGGTGTGGTCCCGCAGCGCGTCGACGTCGACCTCGGTGGCGTCCTCGAGGAAGCGGTCGACCAGCACCGGACGCTCCGCCGAAAGGCCGCCCTCCTTCCCCAGCGAACCGAATCCGGCCAGGGCATCCATCGCCCGCCGAAGCTGGCTTTCGTCGTAGACGATCTCCATCGCCCGCCCACCCAGCACGTAGCTGGGTCGCATCAGGACGGGATAGCCGATGCGCTCCACCACGGCGAGGGCTTGGTCCACGGTGGTGACGGTGCCGCCTGGTGGCTGCGGGATCTCCAGTCGGGCGCAGAGGTCACTCCAACGATCGCGATCTTCCGCCAGATCGATCGACTCCGGTGACGTGCCCGCCACCAACTCCGCGGGGATCTGACCGGAGAGCTTGAGCGGAGTCTGGCCCCCGAGAGCCACGATCACGGCCTGCGGGGACTCTGCGTCGATGACGTTGCTGACGTCTTCGAAGGTGAGCGGTTCGAAGTAGAGCCGGTCCGAGGTGTCGTAGTCGGTCGACACGGTCTCCGGATTGCAGTTCAGCATGATCGTTTCGTAGCCGGCATCACGCAGAGCGAAGCTGGCATGCACGCAGCAATAGTCGAACTCGATGCCTTGGCCGATCCGGTTCGGGCCGGAACCCAGGATCAACACCTTTGGTTTCGTGGTCGGACGGATCTCGTCCTCGTCCTCAAACGTGGAGTAGTGATAGGGCGTATCGGCTTCGAACTCGGCGGCACAGGTGTCGACGGTCTTGTAGGTGGGGACGACGCCGGCGGCGATGCGGACGGCACGAACCTCGACCTCAGGCCGGCTCCACAGATACGCGAGCTGGGCGTCGGCGAAGCCAAGCCGCTTGGCCCGCCGCCACCCGGCGGCGGTCATGCCGTCGATGCCGACGCCCGCGAGGTGCTCACGTTCCTCGGTGATGATCAGCATCTGATCGAGGAACCAGGGATCGACCTTGGTGGCGGCGTAGACGTCGTCGACCGACACCCCGCGGCGCAGCAACGACTCGAGTTGGAAGGGGCGGTCGGGCGTGCCGATGGCCGCCGCGGCGAGAAGCTCCGCATCGGAAAGGTGATCGAACTCCACTTCAACGGGGTCACAATTCAGCCCGAGTCGGCCCTGCTCCAACGATCGGAGCCCCTTCTGCAACGACTCGGGAAAGGTGCGGCCGATCGCCATGGCCTCGCCGACGGATTGCATCTGCGTGCCGAGCACCGACGCCTGGCCGGGAAACTTCTCGAACGCCCAACGAGGGATCTTGGTGACGACGTAGTCGATGCTGGGCTCGAAGCTGGCGGGGGTCTTCTTCGTGATGTCGTTCGGAACCTCGTCGAGCGTGTAGCCCACGGCCAACTTCGCCGCGATCTTGGCGATCGGGAACCCGGTCGCTTTCGACGCCAACGCGGAGCTTCGACTCACCCGGGGGTTCATCTCGATCACGACCATGTCGCCGTTCTCCGGATTCACGGCGAACTGCACGTTCGACCCGCCGGTCTCCACGCCCACACGACGGATGCACGCGAACGCGGCGTCACGCATCTTCTGGTACTCGACGTCGGACAGGGTCTGGGCGGGGGCGACGGTGATCGAGTCGCCGGTGTGCACGCCCATCGGATCGAGGTTCTCGATCGAACAGATGATCACGCAATTGTCGGCGTGATCACGCATCACTTCGAGCTCGAACTCCTTCCAACCGGCAATGGATGTCTCGATGAGGATCTCGTGGATGGGGCTGGCGTCGAGGCCGATTGCTGCCATCTTCTCGAACTGCTCAGGGGTGCTGGCGATGCCGGTGCCTTTGCCGCCGAGGATGAACGCCGGGCGCACGACGATCGGCAGACCGATACGAGCCACCACGTCGCGGGCCTCACCGATGTTGTGGGCGATACCGCTCTCGGGTGTATCGAGGCCGATCTCGGCCATGGCGATCTTGAAGCGCTCGCGATCCTCTGCGGTTTGGATGGCTTCAGCGTTGGCGCCGATGAGCTCCACGTCGTAACGCTCGAGCACCCCGCCGTGGAAGAGCTCCATGGCCAGGTTCAAACCGGTCTGGCCGCCGAGGGTGGGCAGCAATGCGTCGGGGCGTTCCTTGGCGATGATGGCCTCGAGCACGTCCACATCAAGAGGCTCGATGTAGGTGGCGTCGGCGGTGCTGGGGTCGGTCATGATCGTGGCCGGGTTGGAGTTGGCGAGGATCACACGGAAGCCCTCCTCCTTCAACACCCGACAGGCCTGGGTGCCGGAGTAGTCGAACTCGCAGGCCTGGCCGATCACGATGGGTCCGGAACCGATCAAGAGGATCGATTGGATGTCGGTGCGGCGGGGCATCAGCGGGACCTTCCGGTGCGGGTGATCAGATCGTCGAACTCGGCGAAGAGGTAGCGGGCGTCGTGCGGGCCTGGGCCGGCTTCTGGGTGGTACTGCACGCTGAACGCCGGCACCTCGGTGCAGCGGATCCCCTCTACGGTGTGATCGTTGAGGTTCACATGGCTCAGCTCGGCGTTGAGGAGCGAGTCGGCATCCACGCAGTAGTTGTGGTTCTGACTGGTGATCTCCACGGTGCCCGTGGCGATGTTTCGCACCGGATGGTTGCCGCCGTGATGCCCGAACGGCAGCTTGTAGGTGGTGGCGCCGAGGGCCGAGCAGAGCAGTTGATGCCCGAGGCAGATTCCGAACACCGGCACCTCGCCGAGCAGACCGCGGATGGCGTCGACGGCGTAGCCGACTTCGCCGGGATCACCCGGACCGTTGCTGAGGAACACGCCATCGGGCGATTGGGCCAGCACCTCGGCGGCGGGGGTTGAAGCGGGCACCACCGTGACCGTGGCCAATGCCCCGAGTTGGTGGAGAATCGACCGTTTGATGCCGAAGTCGTAGGCCGTGATACGCCCGGGGCCGGCCCCCACGACGTAGGGCTCACGACAGGTGACGGTGGCCACGAGGTCGACGCCGTCGGTGCCGGGTTCGGCCTGAGCCGCGGCCAGGAGCACCGAGTGATCGGCGGTGCCGAACGCACCGGGCATGGCCCCCGTATCGCGGATGTGCCGGGTGAGGCGCCGGGTGTCGATGCCGGCGATGCCCGGCAGCGAGTGCCGAACGAGGAAGGCATCGAGATCGGCGTCGGCGCGCCAGTTGCTGCGTCGGCGGGACAGGTCTCGCACGATCACCCCTCGAGCGTGGGGGGAGGGGGCCTCGTCGTCGGCGGCGGTGACGCCATAGTTGCCGATGTGGGGGTAGGTGAAGGTGATGATCTGCCCGGCGTAGCTTGGGTCGGTGATGATCTCCTGGTAGCCGGAGAGGGCGGTGTTGAACACCACTTCCCCACTGGCGACCCCGTCGGCCGGTCGGGCGCCGATCGCCTCCCCTTCGAACACGGTGCCGTCGGCCAAGACGAGATGGGCGGTGTCGATACGGTTCATCGCTGGGCCTCCCCGTCGATCACGACCGCTTCACCGTGCACGACGGTGTGCCGAACCCGGCCACGGACGGCGCGTCCCCGATAGGGGTTGTTCCTGCTCCGACTGGCACTGGCCGCCGGGTCGACCACCCAGTCCGCCGCGGGATCGACCACGCAGAGGTTGGCGGGAGCGCCCACCACGATCGGCCCGCCGTGGGTAGCGCTGATCCCGAGGATCTGGGCCGGCTTCCAGCTCAAGAGGTCGAACACCTTGGCGATCGGCAGGTTGAGCTCCGTGAGAGCAAGGGCCATGGCGGTCTCCAGTCCGAGCATTCCGGGCGGCGCTTGATCGAACGGCGCTTCCTTGCTCTCCGCAGTGTGGGGTGCGTGATCGGTGGCGATGCAGTCGATGGTGCCATCGGCGAATCCGGCCTTGATGGCGGCGACGTCGTCCGCGGTACGGAGCGGCGGGTTCACCTTGAAGGTGGCGTCGTAGCTGGCGCACTCGGCGTGGGTGAGCGTGAAGTGGTGGGTGGTGGCCTCGGCCGTGCACGGCAGGCCGGCCGCCTTGGCTCGACGCACCAGCTCGACCGACCCGGCAGTGGACAGGTGTTGGAAATGCACCACCGCGCCGGTGAGCTTCGCCAGCGCGAGGTCTCGCATCACCATGAGCTCCTCGCTCTCGGCGGGCTGACCGGCGATGCCGAGGCGGCTCGACCATTCGCCTTCGTGCATGTGGCCGCCCTCGGCCAGGGACTCGGTCTCACAATGCTGTGCCAACAACACCGGCAATCCTCGACCTCGAAGGCCCAAGGCGTACTCCATGGCCCGTCGCATGAGTCGGTCGTCTTGCACCCCGGTGCCATCGTCGGTGAACACCCGCACGCCGAGCGCCGCCATCTCCCCCATCGGTGCCAGCGCGTCGCCGCGCCGGCCCATCGTGATGGCGCCCGAGGTGTGCACGTCTACGAGCGACGCCGCTCCGAGCTCGAGGACCTGGCGCACCACGGCAGCGGAGTCGGTCGCCGGGGTGGTGTTCGGCATGGCCAGGATCGCCGTGTATCCGCCGAGCGCGGCGCAACGCGAGCCGCTCTCGATGGTCTCTGCTTCCTCCTTGCCAGGCTCACGCAGGTGGGAGTGCAGATCGACAAAGCCGGGTGTGACCACGCATCCGGCAGCGTCGATGACTCGCACATCGGACCCCATCCCTGCGCTATCGATTTCTGCCTCCACTGCGACAATCAGCCCGGAGGGGTCGATCGCCACATCGGCGCGACGTTCACCGCTGGGGTCGATCAAGGTTGCGCCACGGATGACGAGTGCGGTCATGCGGTTGCCGTTTCTGGGTTGAGGCGGATCGGAGTGGGACGGCTCGGAGCGGGATCGGGTCGTTCGGGATCAGGCTGACCACCGAGCAGGGTGTAGAGCACCGCCATGCGCACGGCCACACCGTTGCGCACCTGATCGATCACCACCACGTTGGGACGATCGGTGACCTCGCCGGCGATCTCGACGCCGCGGTTCATCGGGCCGGGGTGCATGATCAACGCATCGTCGCGGAGGCGGTCGGCCCGTTCGGAGGTGAGGCCGAACAGCGAGGTGTACTCGCGCAAAGACGGCACGAGCGCCTCGGTCATGCGCTCGTGTTGCATGCGCAGGAGATAACAGACGTCGAGCTTGGGGAGGATGTCGTCGAGGTCGTGACTCACGTCGACGGGCCACCCGACGAGGCTCGGAGGGAGCAATGTGGGAGGAGCAACGAGGGTGACGTGGGCACCGAGCTTGGTGAACGCGAGGGCGTCGGATCGCGCCACTCGACTGTGTTTCACGTCGCCGACGATGGCGATGTGTCGGCCTTCGAGTGAGCCGAGTCGCTGTCGGATCGTGAAGGCGTCGAGCAGCGCTTGCGTGGGGTGTTCGTGCCAACCGTCGCCGCCGTTGATCACGCTGGCGCCCTGCACCCATCGGCTGATCTGCAGCGGCACCCCCGAGCTGGCGTGGCGCACGATCACGGCGTGGATGCCCATGGCCTCGATCGTCTCGATGGTGTCGCGCACCGACTCGCCCTTCTTCACCGACGAGGTGCCGACGCTGAAGGTCATCGTGTCGGCAGAAAGGCGCTTGGCCGCGGTCTCGAAGCTGAGCCGAGTGCGAGTGGAGTCTTCGAAGAAGAGGCTGACGATGGTCTTCCCCCGGAGCGCCGGCACCTTGGGGATCGGTCGCTCGTTCACCTCGACGAACGAGTCCGTGAGGTCGAGCAGGTCGTGGATCTCGTCGGCCCCGAGGTCGGCGATGGCGAGGAGGTGTTTCATCGCACCAACTCGCCGAGGTCGACCCCGTCGGCGCTCACGTTCACCATCTCATCACGGCGTGTGGGCAGGTTCTTGCCGACGTAGTCCGGGCGGATCGGCAGCTCCCGGTGCCCTCGATCGACCATCACGGCCAACTGCACCGCTCTCGCCCGCCCGTAGTCGCCGAGGGCATCGAGCGCGGCCCGGATCGTTCGGCCGGTGAACAGCACGTCGTCGACGAGCACAACCACCCGGTTGGTGAGCTCGACCGGGATCACGGTTGGCGCGGGGGGAAGCACGGGCCGGAGACCGAAGTCATCCCGATGAAAGGCCACGTCGAGCGTGCCGACGGGGACGGCGGCGCCATGTTCGGGTTCGATCTGCGCCAACGCGTCGCCGAGCGCATCGGCGATCGGCACGCCGCCGGTCTGGAGCCCGATGAGTACCACCTCGGCCACGCCGTGGTTGGCTTCGACGATCTCGTGGGCCATACGCCACACCGCTCGGCGGATGTCGTCGTCGGACATCACCCGAGTGCGGGCAACAAAAACGCCCCCGGAGGGGCGGGTCAGACGTCGTTCGCGTTCAGCCACACGCTTGCTCCTGTCCGTTCGGGCCTCACAGGACCCGCTTCACGGTCAGGTCGGCACCCTAGCAGCACGCTCGACCGGCGCCGCCAACTCCGGTGCCGGCCGCCGTGTCTGGCCCACCGTGCGCTACCGTTGGGGCGAAGCGGAGGGAGCAGGAATGGCGGCAGACCAGCAAGGTATCCGGCGTGGGATCGGGGTAGGCGGGAGCCGCGGGCATCTCCGACGGCGGGCATCGTTTCGGGCGGGGGCCTGTGTCCTCGCCGTCGTGGTTATCACGCCGTTCCTGTCGAGCTGCGGTGGGCCGCTCCCCCTCGGCCCCGGGCGCAACTTCCTCGGTACCAACACGTTGGCTGGATTCGGCACCCAGGAGAACTTCTGGCTCGCCATCGGCGGCTACTGCCAGCGCCGCGAATACGGCGACATCGTCACCGCGTACGCCGACAACACCGGGGGCGTCGGCGGGGCCGCATGGGGATCGGTGAACGACACGCCCGACCACAGTTGCCAGCCCGCCGAGGAGGGAGGGCCGTCCTACGTCCGCAAGAACTCGGCCTACAACCCCAACGGCTACACCTACGCCATCGAGTTCCCCGCCGGCGTCACCGGAACGCACGACATCCAGATCTACGACCCCGGCACCTGCGACACGAGCGGCTCCCCCGCCGGCAACAACGTGATCAACAAGCAACTCACGCGGTTCACGTTCCGCAACAACGACAGCACCGACCCCCTCACCGCCACCCCCCTCACAAGCGCCACCTTCGGCGACCCGAACTACCCCGGCGCCAACGGCGTGGTCGCCACCCACGCCAGTTGCACCAACGGCAACGCCGGCTGGTGGACCCTCCACAACCTCAACCCCACCACCGGCACCTATTTCGTGCAGGTACAGGCCCTGGCCCCGGCCGTGCTCACGTCGTCGGAAACCCAGAACTTCTTCGCTCTGCGCGTGAGCGGCCCCGGCGGCTTCGTCCCCTGCACCACCACCGCAGAGCTGCCTGTGGCAGGCGGCATTGCCGACCCC
>Ga0105047_10001845_pt1 | contig 38062 bp, 28 predicted proteins | sample MAT04_FD_78384 | JGI IMG/M metagenome (GOLD analysis project Ga0105047, IMG submission 78384) | Freshwater microbial communities from Lake Fryxell liftoff mats and glacier meltwater in Antarctica - MAT-04 (megahit assembly) | ecosystem: Environmental > Aquatic > Freshwater > Ice > Liftoff...
ATACCGAAAGTAAGATCCATGAATTTGCTCCAGACCTCAAAAATGATTTGGGTAAGGTTTATGGTGAGGCAAAAGGATTTAATAAGAAAGTTACCTTAACAACCTATGATTCGCTGCAGATTCAGCTAAAAGAAGGGAAATTTAAGCCAGAAGATTTTGATCTAGTAATTTTGGACGAAGCACATCATGCGCTTGGTCCTCAAGCACGAAAAGCAGTTGAGCAATTTACTCACTCTATAAGAATTGGTCTGACAGCAACCCCTGATTTCTCTGCGTCTAGAAAACTATCAGATCTTTTACCTACTGAAATACATAGTATGCCACTTCCTGAGGCTATTCAAGAAGGGTTACTCTCTTCAGTCTCTGCATTTATCGTTAAGACAAAAGCAGATATGACTAATGTCAAAGTAACATCAACTGGGGACTATGATCCAAAGGATTTAGAAAAAGCTCTCAATATAGCTACCAGAAATCAAGCAGCAGCAGAGTTTTATGAGCAAAGCTTTAAGGGGCAGGCAGCAGTAATATATTGTCTATCAATTGAGCATGCTCATACCGTCGCAGAGGAATTTGCTAAAAAAGATCTTAGGGCAGCCGTAATTTATGGAGATATGTCCAGAACTGAACAAGATAATATATTAAGAAAATATCGAGCTGGGGAAATAGATATCCTTTGTAATGCCAATCTGCTTATTGAAGGATTTGATGAGCCTCGTACCGGTGTCTGCTTTAATCTTCGACCAACAACTTCTAGAATGGTGGCCGAACAGCGAGCAGGAAGAGTACTCAGACTGGATAAAAACAACCCAAATAAAAGAGCCTTTGTTATCGATTTTCTCGATGTCAATGCCAAGGAAGGTAAATATAAGCCGGTTCTTTTCTCACATATCTTAGGTGGCGTTGAAGTTAATACTACACGAGATGCTGAGGGACAGCTTCTGCCTGAAATAACCGCAGGAGAAAAAGTAAGTAGTTATGTAAGCAAACCACATATCGCTATTGAGGGGATTGAGGTAATTATGGATATAAATGAAGTGATGCAGATAAGCAGTAATATTGTTCATCCTGGAGAGGAAGTGAAATTGCAATCAGCTCCCGAGGGATGGATGAACTACACTGGCCTTGGAAGAGAGCTAGGTCTTAGTCCTGATACTGCAAAAAAGCTCCTGTCTGAGATGGTTCTTGACCCACAAGAGTTTGGCAATTTCAGAAACTATGGAACTACAGGTGAAGGTACATTTTATTCACCCAATGTTCTGGAAAAGTTACAAGTTGAAGCTGGAGATCTGGCTCCTGAGGGCTGGACGCATAAAAAAAGCCTTGCACAGATGCTAGGTATTGCATCAGGTACAGTTATGGATATGATTAAAGCTTTAAGCCTTGATCCTCAAGAGCTAGGAATATATAGAGATAGAGTTAGTAAGAAAGTTACAACATTTTATGCACCTAGTGTTCTAGAGAAGTTATGGACTACAGTAGGTAAAGAAGCTCCCGAGGGATGGTTAACTCTTGTAGATCTTGCAACTGCACTACATGTTCAATCAGCTACGGTAAGTAAAGCTTTAGAGAGTATGCAGCTGAATGCAAGTGAAACAGGATTTTATAAAGGAAGGTCGTGGAGAGTGTCAGGTGTCTTCTACTCACCAAGCATTTTTGAAAGGTTAGCAAAAGTATTTTCACCTCCTCCTCTTGGATGGACGACTGCCCAAGTTATCGCAAAAGACCTGGGGGTTACTTCCAAAGTAATTAGAAAAATATTATTGGAGATACAGCTGAATCCAGAAGATTCTGGGAATTATCATGATAGTAGAGGGGGGAAGCGTGTTTTCTACTCACCTTCTGTTCAGGCAAGACTCCAAGAACTACTTGGAGAAAAAGCACCTGAAGGGTGGTTAACTACTTTTGATATTTCAAAGAATCTTAATATTAGTTTTGAAGGAGTACAGAAATTGTTGAAAGAAATACAGCTTGAGCCAGGGGAGTTTGGTAAATTCAGATTACCATCAGGAGTCACGTCTCTTTATAACCCAATTATTGTAGAGAGATTAAGGGGATTACTTCTCCAAGCGCCTCCTGAAGGATGGCTGAACGTCCGGCAAATAAGTCAAATTACGAGTGTTTCTGATTATAAGATTAATCGTATAATAAGTGAGGCAAATCTGATATCAGCAGATTTTGGAATATATCGTGGTAAAATTGGAAACTTGAATTTTTATTCGCCACGGGTAGCACAACTAGTAAAAGATAAAAGTTGACAGATTAGGATAAATTCGCTCTTTGAATACCGCATCACTGTTGCTCATTTTTCTCGTAGGTTAAATTAGGGAGGCTGTCTTTACCCGTTAAGGTAGAGAAAACCACCTTGTCCCCCACATCGTGGAGTACCTCAATTAAATGATTTGTAGAAAAAATTAAACGCAACCGATGCAAATATCAAAGAGCAGCCTCAGTATAAATTGGAGGGTTTTTAGTGTCAAGGTATATAGTTTACTCTCGTGAAAAGCACGGTAAACTATCTCTCATCATAATAGTTTATGAGAGACCAAGTAGTGAAAGTGAATAAGTAAAGATACTACTAACTATGCCCATGAGGGAAAAACCACCGACAGGAAATACTAAGAGGAGAAGGAGTAGTAATGTCCCAAATGAACTCAATGACAGATAAGACTCTGCTAGACGTGGCGGCAGAATAAGAGCAAAGATCTTAGATCCGTCTAGGGGAGGAATGGGTAATAGATTAAATATAGCGAGAGAAAGATTAATTTTAATAATTATGATCAGAAAGGCTGCAATGACCTCTTGGAAGCCATTGGGAGTGATGAAACTGTCGAAGTGAAATAATTTAAAGATAGCTGTTGCCAATAAAACGAGAATGATATTAGTAGCTGGACCAGCGAGTGAGACCAGCGCCATATCTTTTCGCCCATCTTTAAGGTTATAGGGGTCAACGGGGACTGGTTTTGCTCCTCCAAATATTATTCCTGTTTGTGAGAGAAAAAGCATAAGTGGAAGAATGATTGTGAGGAATAGGTCAATGTGCGAAAGCGGATTAAGTGTCAATCTCCCTAAAAGTCGCGCCGTAGGATCTCCTAAGCGTTCTGCAACATAGCCATGGGCAATTTCATGCAGGATTGCAGAGTAAATAAGGACTATGAGAAATATGATGGTTACTGGGCTGATTAAAGAGTCCATAGTACAAATTTAAAAGTAAGAAATCAAAGATCAAAAGTAAAAGTACTTTTATTTATAAACTTTTTACTTTTGCTTTGTGACTTTACAATTTAACTTTCTATTTGTAATTATAGTCAGTTTTTAGTATACTAGCAACTCTGGGAGAATAAATTTATGGCAATGCAATGCGCATCATGTAGTAAGGGAGTTCAGTATGGACACAATGTGTCTCATTCAAAGCGTCGAACAGTACGAACATTTAAGCCAAATCTTCAGCCTGTAAAGGTGATGGTCGATGGTACCTCAAAAAGAGTCAAGCTTTGTGCTAAGTGTCTTCGAATGTATAAAAGAGGTATGGTAGCTAATGCTGCATCCCAAGCAGTTTCTCAAGCTGCTGTTTAAGCTCAGGATATCCATTCAAAAATTCCTTCATAGTCATTGGTTTTTTCCCTTCCATCTGTATGATTTTCTCTGGGTAAAATTTTGCCATTTGCCATTTGCCATTTGCCATTTGCAACCTAGTCCAAGCGCTCGGCCATGGGTAATACGCTCGTATCATGTTGTCTACCTTTTCAGGTGATGGAGGGTTTTCGCTATCAAAATAGCCGCTCTCCCGTGTTATCATCTTACAAAAAGTTGCTGATGCTTCATCTTGCGGGGTTGGATTGATTTTTTTAGTGATGAATTCGTTAATTATGCTAGGTATTTTTTTAGCTGCATCTTCAAAAAGTGAAGTATGAAGACTTGCAAATGTATCCTGCGTATTAATTCCTACTTGCCATTGAGAGACTATATCACCATGATCCATTTTTTCATCCATCTTTATTACTGTTACTCCTGTTGTCTTGTCCCCATTAAGTAGCGCGGTTTGAATCGGGGATGGGCCACGATATTTTGGTAAAAGAGAGGGGTGAATATTCAGCGCACCATTTTTTGGTACATTGAGAATTGATTGGGGGATGATCTTTCCATAGGCTGCTACCACAAGAAGGTCAGGATTGAGATCGTGTAATTGTTGCATTGTTTCATTACTAAATTGCTGAAACGTAAGAGCTGGGATAGAGAGATGTTGAGTCGTGTATTGCTTAACGGGTGAAGGAGTTAGGAGTTTTTTTCTTCCCTGAATGACATCTGGTGTGGTTACTACACCAACAAGCTCAAAGTTGCTAGCAAGAGATTTAAGGACCGGAATCACGAATTCCGGAGTTCCAAAGAATATAATTCTCATAATTTCTAATACCTAATTATTCTAATATTTTAATACCTAATTTATGCATGTAGTTATTTTTAGAAATTAGATCAATTAGGTCAATTTAAATTGTTATTTCTTCAAATTCTGATTCTCCGGCTGGATTTTTGGTGGATTTATACAACTGACCACGTTGTTCAAGGACTCTTCGGGGAAATAGTATTCCCTGGAGATGATCATATTCATGCTGAATAATAGTCGCTAAGAAATCGGCAAATGTTCTCGTATGTTTCGCTCCGTTTTCATCCATATATGATAGGGTAACTCGTTCATAACGATGAACAATTCCCCAGATGTCTTGAAGCGATAAGCATCCCTCAAGTTTAACTTCTTTTTTGGAGTTGGTTTTTTTAGCTGTTTTTTCAGGAATGATTATGGTTTCACCGTCAGGAATAATGAGCGTAGGGTTGATAAAAACTAAGAGTGGATCATCCTTGCCCTCTTTTATAATAAAAAGTTGAAGTGATTTGCCAATTTGAGGTGCTGCAAGTCCAACTCCCTCAGGGTCTTTAGCATAAAGAAGTGTCAGGGTCATTTCTTTTATCAGGCTAACGATCTCTTTATTAATTTTTCCAATAGGCTTTGCCTTGGATGCGAGTGCAGGGTTTGGTGCTTGGACAATAGGTATCATAGAGGACAATTATATATTTTTTTAGGATGGGATTACAAATAGTCCTAGCTATTTAGTTGGAGCACCCCAGGATTCAAGCATTTTTATTACCTCAGTATCATTTGGAGATAGGTTCTTTAGGATAAATTGCATATCTGCGATTGCTTTATTGGCAAGCTCTATCTTTTTAGTTCCTGAAGTTGTAGTTGAGACTTGATTGTAAAAAATTCCTCGCGCATAGTATGCATCCCGGTAGTTCGGTTTAAGCGAGATGGTCTGCGTTAGTTCAGTTATGCCTTTTTCAAATTGATTATTTTGGCCAAGGAGGACACCGACGTTATAGGAGACTTTTGCATCGGTAGGTGCCAGTTTTTTAGCTACAAGAATTGATTCAAGTGCTTGCTTAAGATATCGTTGGTCAACTTGTGATAAGAGGTAAAAAACTCGTACTCGTGATTTCCAAAACACGACATTATTGGGATGAGAACTGACGACCTCATCACTGGTTGTTATTGCTTGTTGTGCGAGTTGTGAGCCAGTAGTAGCATCATTGCTCTGGATAAGCGCAGTTGCTAGAGTTGCTAGGTTTATGGAAAGCTCGTCTTTGAAAACTGGTTCAGCTGGGCGTATTTGGACTGCTTTTGTCAGATTAGGATACGCGCTTTGATAATCACCAACCCGGTTAAGATTACTTCCAAGAGCGTATGAGACATCTGCCTGCCAAAATCTGCCAAGCTGAATGATCATAAATAGTCCAATCAAAATTAGTGTTATCAGACCTGTCCATTGGTAGGGATTAAGGCCTTGATCATGATTTTTTTCCTGACCTGCAATGGAGAGCTCAAAGTATTTTTGTTTTTCCATAGCTCCCGTAAAAAAGAAAAACCACAGTGGAATAACAAAGAGAAAAATATTTATAATAACGACTGAAAAACCAAAGAAATTAGAGATCAGAATACTTGCGAAGGCAGCAGGAAGTGCGCTAGCAAAGAGGAGATACTGGCTTTTTTCCTGTTTTTGATCTCGTCGTCTGACAGTAAAGATAAGAGCTGGTAAAAGAAAGCCCCCGATGAGCAATAAATACGACCCTAGTCCAAAAGCACCAGTCGTAGCAAGATAATTGAGATATTCGTTGTGGGCTTTATTATAGAGATAGTCCCATTCTGAAGTCATATTATGAGCTGCTGGTCTAAAAAGGTAATAAGCATAGGCATATGTCTCAACTCCGCTTCCAAAAATGGGATATGCTTTCCACGCGTCAATTCCTCCGCGCCATACCAGTAGCCGTATTGTGCCTGAATCAGTGATGCCGTTGTCCATGCCAGATGGCAAACTGGCTGGTGTCTCAGCTGCGGGAGTGTTAGTGGGCTGGAGCGCTGCTTGTTGGCTAGCAAGCCTTTGTGATTTGATCACGCGCAGACTTAACTTATCAAGTTGTGGGATAGGGATTCCAACAAAGAAATTACAAAGAAGAAATACAAGACTAAGCGAAGCGAGATACGTTACTAATCTTTTAACGGGAATTTGTTTGAAAAGAAAGAGCGTGGGCCAGAAAATAAGACTCGCCCCTAGGAATGCCAGATAGCCTCCCCGAGTATCAGTAAAGAGAAGATCGAGATAAAAAATTATAGTTAAGAGGAATAGTCCAACGATTTTTGGATTTTTAAGAAGGGCTACTATCTTATTTACCGTCTGTTTTTCAACTTCCCCTATAAGCGTTGCAATTGTTATGGGAAGAAGTACCGCTAAGTATGCTGCCATCCACGCCGGCTGACCGAGAGTGGAGAAGATGCGAATAGTTGGTCTAAACGACTCCGTCCAACAGGCAGTATCAAGTGTGCCCCTGAACATGAGGCAGGTAGGGTCAAAACCAAAGTGGGATGGAAGTCCCCATAATGCTACAACAACTGCTGAAATGATAGTAGCGTAGAGGTATTTTTTAATCTGGTCAACAGTGCTTGTTGAAGCTAAGACATAATAAAGAAGCGTATAGGTCACCATGGATAAAAATCCACCGTTAAAGCGTGAGTAGTATCCCCAAAGCGAGACACGTGAATCCAGGGAAAAGATAGTCGCTATGAGTTGTGATATCAGAAAAAGAATAATAGGAATATCAAGAGGAGTTCTCCTAATAACAAATTTTTTCTCGAGTATCATTTTTGTGACCCATGCACAAACGATAATAATCGTTAGAATCCAAGCAAGCCACATTTTATTAAGTTCAAAAAGTTCTGAGGTATTACTAGTAAAAATTAATGGCACCCCAATAAAAAGGGTATAGAAGGAGTATTTGATTATTTGATTGCAGAAGTTGGTCAATCTCATGTGCTAATTTTTCAATTTTCAGTTCTCCCCGAATAAATCGGGGTTCTCATTGAATTTTCAATCCAGAAAATAATTTAAATGAAAATTGGCAATTGAGAAATAAACATTTATGTAGACTGATGGTAGCATATTACCGGCTTAGTTTACTAGATGGGGTAAGTGGTATAGAATAAGCACTATGATTTGGAACTATTTTTTTCGATTTTTTTCTCATGATATCGGGATCGATCTTGGCACAGCAAATACATTAGTTTGGGTTAAAGGGAAGGGAATTGTCATTCGTGAGCCATCGGTAGTTGCTATGCATAAAAAATCAAAAAAGATGATAGCAATAGGGAGTGAGGCTAAGCGCATGGTTGGTAAAACACCAGCAAGTATTCTTACGATTCGGCCATTAAAGGGCGGTGTAATATCAGACTTCGACGCAACAGAGGCAATGATTGCCCATTATATAAAAGAAGTTCATGAGATGGGTGGACCGATTCAGTCACTGCTCGCACGGCCACGCGTAGTTATCGGGATACCGTCATCGGTTACAGAGGTTCAGAGGAGAGCGGTTTGGGAGGCTGCGCTTTCGGCTGGAGCTCGTGAAGCTTTTCTTATTGAAGAGCCTATGGCTGCCGTCATTGGTGAGGGAGTCTCTATAGCAACATCAACAGGAGTTATGGTGGTGGACATAGGTGGAGGAACTACAGAAATTGCGATTATCTCACTGGGCGGCATCGTCGTGAGTAGGTCGCTTCGGTTTGCTGGGGATGATATGGATCAGGCAATTCTGCATTACGCGCGACTGCGTCACGGTATTTTACTCGGTGAAAAAACTGCAGAGGATGTAAAAATCCATATTGGGAGTGCGTATCAAAAAGCAAAAAAAGCTAAAAATCAAACACCCAAAGTAGATGAAGAAGAGGAGATCGATATTAAAGTGCTTCGTGAGCACGGTGAAAGACTGTCGATCGTACGGGGGCGAGATATCGAGACGGGTCTTCCTCGAAGCATCAAGATGTCTGAGTCTGAAATTCGCGAGGCATTATCGCCTGTTCTTTCTCAAATTATCGAAGGCATAGCTGATGTTATTGAAGAAGCACCACCAGAGCTTTTGGGTGATATCCTGGAGCGGGGAATTCTCGTTACCGGTGGTGGTGCTAAGTTGGCAGGCCTAGATCAGCTCATCGTAGAGCGTACACATATGCCGGTGATACTTTCGGATGATCCACTGACTAGTGTAGTGAGAGGAACGGGGAAGGCTCTAGAAGATGAGGCATTGTTAAATCGAGTAAAAATTGTGGGCGGATTAAAGTAAATTGGTGAATACTCGCATCTGGCTACGTGCCCTGCTACAATAATCCAACTATGCATAAGCAGCGGCATTTGATCTCAGTCTTTTTCTTTTTTCTTCTTATCTCAGGAGTCTTTTCAGCAGTATCTCTTACTCCAGCTGGTATGAGAACTAGGGGACTACTGGAAGTAATGAGTAGCTTTGTGAGAACTGGCATGCTTGCAGTCGTTGCTGCGCCTATGGGTAAAATATCTGCGCTCCAGCAGTTGCGCGATGAGAATGTAGCGCTTCGCTCAAAGATCGCTTCCTATCAGGAACAGGAGCGAGAGATACGTGCACTCCGTGATCAATTCGCAGTAACAATGATTGATCCACAGGCATTGCTTCCAGTAAAAATTATTGGACGTCGAACAATTCTTCCTGGAGTATCACTTCCGGATCAATTAATACTTAATAAAGGGACAAGCGATGGTGTGCGTAAGGGAAGTACCATAGTATATAAAAATATTTTTCTTGGTCAGATTAGAACAGTAACTGATCATTTATCCATCGTTGATCTGAGTTATCGTAAGGATTTTTCAATCACTGCTTCTGTTGCTGATTCGGGTGCGCTCGGTGTGATAACAGGGGGAGGGATGGGTGAGCTGCTCCTTGATAAGGTAATATTATCAGATAAGCTTAATGTTGGGAGCAACGTTATAACAAAGGGTAATATTGATGAGGAAGGAAGGGGCGTGCCACCTGGGTTACTTATCGGAAAGATAGTTTCGATTGATAAAAAACCGAGCGCTCTTTTTCAAACAGCCAAAGTTGCGCTTGATTTTGACATAGCGAAGCTTGATTCTGTATTCATTCTTATGCAGTCACGATAAGTTTATCCATGCAGTATTTTTTCATCATACTATTATTCATTGGAATACTTCTTGAGGGTACGGTCACAACGCTGCCACTTGTGCTTGTAATCCTCATTCTGTACTCGATATGTATTAAAAAAATAGAGATTTTTCTCATAGCATTTATAAGCGGGATGCTTCTTGATATATTTCTTGTTAGGGCTATTGGATTGACAAGTATATTCTATATTTGCGTACTCCTGCTCATATCTCTTTATGAAAGAAAATATGAAGTTAAGTCACCATTTTTTGTACTGTTGATAACTGGTCTTGTTTGCGCACTCTATCTTTTTATTTTTTCTCGACATACTGTAGTCTTACAAACGATTATAAGTATGCTACTTTCGGGGGGAATATTTAGCTTATCAAGAGTATTATTTAAAGACAAAGGAGCAAGCATATAATGAGCAGTAAGCATGGTGCAGCATTTAGTGATTCAATCCATACTGAAAAAATAAAACGACGACACTTTAGGGAGGAAGACTCATCCAGAATTAGGAGTCGGGTGCTCCTCGTTTTACTCCTACTAACTAGTGGGATTTTACTTTTTAAAATTGTTTCACTTCAGTTGATTAAGGGCTCATATTACCGAAGCTTATCTGACTCTAATCGTATTCGTACTAAAATTATTTATGCACCTCGAGGTGTACTTTTTGATCGGAATGATATACCTCTAGTCTATAACCTTCCTGGGTTTAGACAGACTAAGGGAGATAAGACAATTCTTATTCCTAAAGAAAAAGCTCTTGATATGATCGCAAAAGGCGATGAAAGTATTTTCGTTGACTCGTTACGTCAATATCCATTCAAAGATGCATTTGCTCACGTTATTGGCTATCTGGGTCAAGTAACCAAAGATGAGATTTTATCGGAGGACTTTGCAGACTATCATATAACTGATCTTATTGGAAAATCGGGGCTTGAGTATGAATATGAAAATTTGTTAAAAGGTAATAATGGTAAACAACTAATAGAGGTTGATGCATTAGGGAGGGCGGTGCGTGTATTGGGTCAGACGGATCCAATACCTGGTCAGGATTTAAAGTTGACTCTAGATTCTAGGCTCCAACAAGCTGCTTATGATGGTATGAAAGATGTTGTGCGAGGGGCTGTGGTGGTTACTACTCCAAAGGGTGAAATACTTAGTCTTGTGTCTAAGCCATCATTTGATCCTAATTTGTTTACCCTAGATTCTTCATATGTAGCGACAAATACTGCGTATACAAGTATTGAAAAGATACTGCTCGGGGATAATCAGCCACTCCTTAATAGAGTAGTCAGTGGGACGTATCCCCCTGGGTCTACCTATAAAATTGTAATGGCAGCAGGGGCTCTTGAGAGTAAGAAAATAGATTCATCCTACGCGGTTACTGACAACGGAAAAATTATTATTGGTCCTTATTCATATAGTAATTGGTATTACACGCAGTATGGGAGAACTGAAGGACAAGTAAATGTCGTAAAGGCACTAACGAGATCAAATGATATTTTCTTTTATGAACTTGCTGATAAGATTGGCCTAGATACCATTGTATCAACATCAAAAGAGATGGGGGTTGGAAGACTGCTGGGAATAGACATACCAGGTGAGTCTAAAGGGGTCTTGCCAGATAAAGCATGGAAGAAAAAAAATATTGGGGAAGATTGGTATACCGGAGACACTTATATTTTTGGGATTGGTCAGGGATATCTCTTAACCACACCGCTTCAGGTAAATGCTTGGACGCAGGTAATAGCGAGTGGGGGTACGCTCTATAGGCCACATCTTTTGAAAAGCAGTGGTGAGCATGTATTAACTACAACAACTCTTGGCCCATCAGCTATTAATCTTGTAAGGCAGGGTATGATGGGGGCATGTGAGACGGGTGGTACCGGATGGCCATTGTTCCAATTCAGAATTAAGAATTCAAAATTAATAATTGATGGTAAAAATATTATGCCCGATCCACAAGCTACTATGTCAGCAAGTACTAGTGACTATAGACATGTTACCATAGCCTGTAAAACAGGCACTGCTCAGCATGGTGATGATAAGACACTTCCTCACGCATGGATTACGCTTTTCGCACCTGCATATAATCCAGAAATAGTCGTAACAGTTCTCAATGAATCATCGGGTGAAGGGTCAAGCGAGGCAGGGCCGATTGCGAAGAAAATTCTCGAGGCGTATTTTGAAAAGAGAAAATAATCTATGACTCTCTTGTACAGTAGAGGCTATTTATCTATGATAGATGTGTGTCTGAAGTAAGTGTTTCAGTTGAGTCAGCAACAAATATAATTCCTCCATCACAGGCCATTGACCTAGACAAGTCAGGATTTGATGCTTTTAAGCAGGAGTATGGACAGTTGAGCGAATTGGCTCGTACACACGAGGCTTATTTTCTCCATGGGATGTGGGTAAAAATGGGTCGAGGATTAAATAACTCTTTAATAAGACAAAATACATCTCTTGCTGACAGGCTATCTATAGTATGCGATCAGAAACCCACTATCTCGATTTCATCAGTAAAAGAGAGTGAGCAAGATACACATACTTTCAGGCCAATAGGGGTACTGCTTAGTGGGGGTCTTGTTGAAAGTGCTGGCATGTTTGATTCTTTCTCGCAACCCCACAGTACTCACGAGAGAGCTCCTGTAGGCGGTCGACTGCCTGACAAAAAATCACGTTACAAAGAGGAAATCGATATGGCAATCGACGAGCAGGGAAAGAAAGATTATAATGAGTTGATTGTAAGTAACCCAGAACCCGCAGGTTTTTTTATTAATCTTGATCAGATTGCAAAGCTACAAAAAGGATCAGATGGTCTCCCAACAAGCCCCTCCGATTCAGCATTAAGAATAGGGTTTGCGGTAGAAGGAGAACAGTGTTATTTTCAGGATCTAAACACACTTGTGAATGAATTTGGTATGGGGATATTCGTATTTGTGAAGGGGGTATTGCATAGAGCTGGATATAATAATGCGACTGGGGGATTGTTAATAGGAGAAATAATTCACTCTGATGAGGTTCCAGCTATTAAGCCTGTTCAAACGCCTCAGCAAAAAATGGAAATTCACGAGAGGGCATTGAGTGCTTTAAATAATAGTAGAGAGTTACCAGTTGTCGATTAGATTATAAACCTTGCATTATTGAAATTTTATTAAAAGTAATGAATTGTTGAAATGACTGTGTGAATGATTGTGCGGTTATTCGCAAGTGGTGGCTTTACGACCGCACGCATCTCATTGGCCTTTTCATAGTTACGTGATCCGTTTGTGATCGGTGACCAAATTTCGGAATTATTTTCATATAGGCTACTACAGATTTGCTGAGGCTTCCCATCAATGGATATTTCTTTCCATGTATCGCAGCCTCCGCCATATCCCATAGGACCCCAGACGAGAACGAGCTCACCTTCTTTGCCAGATATAACAGCTGTATTAATTTCTTTAGGATCATCCACGTCGCGATTACTAAATGTGTGTTTAGTTGCCAAAGTCCAAGATGGAGGATACTTAAACGTCATACCAATTTTCGCGTTGGTATAGGTCTTCCAGTTATTTGTATTAGTAATCTGTTGGTATACAATCTTTTCAGTTATTTGAGTCCGTTGTTGACTGGTAAGAAGTGGTTGATCTATTTTTTCTTGATAGCGAATACCAGCAAAAAATCCTATTACGGGGAGGAATATAAAAATAATCATAGCAACGGTTTTAGAGAGTGGTGTTACCGTTGTCCATGATCTAGGTAATCGCATATTGCTATAAATTTGTGTATATACTTGAAAGTATACCGTATGGCTGAAGTAGATGAAAGACTGTATTGGCTAGGATTCTCTCTTTTTCCTGGGATAGGACCGAAGAAGTTTATTAATCTCATCAATGAATTTTCTACCGCAAAAGCCGCCTGGGAGGCTAGTGATGTTGAGCTCTTGAAGGTCCTTGGGCCTGCAATTACAAAGAAATTTATCGCATACAGGCCAACGTGTAATGCATCAGAATATCAAGATCGTCTCAAAAAATCGAATGTCTGGTATGTACTCTCTGTAGATGAGCAGTATCCACAGTTACTCAAAGAGATTGATGACCCTCCCTATGTTCTTTATGGTAGGGGTGACAAGACTACGCTCTCAGCGAGGCGAACGATAGGAGTTGTCGGTACGCGAAAAATCACCAATTATGGACGACAGGTCACGGAGATGATAAGTAGAGAAATGGTAAATGCAGGATTCTGTATTGTTTCGGGGTTGGCTTTGGGAGTTGATGCTGTGGCGCATAGCACAGTCCTGGCTGAAAAAGGAAAAACAATAGCAGTGCTGGGCTGTGGGGTAGACTGCTGCTCACCGAGGGAGAATACCCTGCTCTATAATAGGATAATCGCAGAAGGTGGATGCGTAATCTCTGAGTTCCCCTTAAGCCAGAATCCGACAATTGGCTCCTTTCCTTCAAGAAATCGCATAATCGCAGGTCTCTCTCAAGCAGTTATTGTGACTGAGGGAGCTATAGATAGTGGTGCGCTTATTACCGCAAGCGATGCATTAAAAAATAATCGTCCAGTCTTTGCTATACCTGGTCCGATTACCTCTTCGCTTTCACGAGGCCCAAATAAATTACTGCGTGAAGGGGCGAAGTTAGTATCAAGTGGTCAGGATATACTCAGGGAATTACAAATATCCAATATCCAATATTCAGTTTCAAATAGTGAAATTATAGGAGAGACAGAAGAGGCGCAGAAAATTATTAATCTTCTTAAGTCAGAAGAATTATGCTTTGATGATTTAGTTCGCGAGACTGGCCTAGTAGTCACAGGATTAAATAAGGAGCTTTCAATGATGGAAATGAAAGGTCATATTAGGAGGACTCCTAGTGGTAACTATTGTCTCGCTCTGGATAGATAATATAGTCTATGCTTGACAGCGCACTGTATAATGGTGGATACAATTGATATCTGTCCGATGTCATCCCGAACTAGATTCGGGATATTTATTGGTTAATTATTTATGAAAACATTAGTTATAGTTGAGTCTCCCACAAAAGCACGAACAATTACTCGCTATCTAGGTGATGATTTTGTGATCAAATATTCAATGGGGCATATTATGGATCTACCCAAGAGTACGCTTGGAGTTGACGTTGAGCACGATTTTAAGCCTAATCTTGAGGTTATTGCAGATAAAAAGAAATTAATTGCTGAGTTAAAAGCAGCTGCAAAAGGAGCTGACTCAATAATACTTGCAACAGACCCTGACCGTGAAGGTGAAGCAATTGCTGCAAATATTAAAGAAGTACTTAGTAGCGGCAAATCATCGAAGGTAAAGTTCTCTCGAATTGTTTTTCATGAAATTACTGAAGCAGCGATCAAGGATGCCATTAAACACCCGCGAGATGTCGATGAGAATCTCGTTGATGCCCAAACAGCCAGACGTATTCTCGATCGGCTCGTAGGATATAAATTGTCTCCCTTGCTTTGGCAAAAGGTACGCCGAGGATTGTCAGCTGGTAGGGTTCAAAGCGTGGCACTGCGAGTGATAGTAGAAAGAGAAAAAGAGATCGAAAGGTTTCAAAAAGAACCATACTTCACGATTCACTCATTTATGACCAAAAAAACAGGCGACTTAACCGAGGTCGAATTTGAGTTGGTAGAAATTGAGCAAAAAAAGATTGAACTAGCGCAGTCATATGATCTTTATGATGGTAAATATACAACCTCTAAGACAGTTATTGATACTGCAGAAAAAGCTGAGGATATCGTTGCTGATATTAAAAATCGCTCATTTGTTGTAAGCGCTGTAAATGAAAAGCAAGCCAAGAGAAGCCCTTATGCGCCTTTTACCACCTCAACTCTTCAGCAAGACGCCTCACGACGTTATGGCTACTCGGGTAAGCGTACGATGAGTCTTGCTCAGAAGCTTTATGAAGAGGGTTTTATTACCTACCATAGGACTGATTCAACCACGCTTGCGCCAGTGGCCATAACACAGATTCGTGAGTTCGTAAAAAAGGAATATGGCGATAAGTATCTACCAGAAAAACCCCGGCTTTTCCTGACGAAACAGAAGTCCGCTCAGGAAGCACACGAAGCGATCCGTCCTACAAAATTTGGCGCACTTCAGGGTGGCCATATAGAGACGATTGAGGGGCAGGTGGGCAGAGACTGTGCTCGGCTCTATGAGTCGATTTGGAGACGCGCAGTCGGGTCACAGATGGCTGATGCGCTTACCCAGTCAACGACTGTTTTTGCTGACACGATAGATACTGGCAAAGCATATAGGTTAAAGGCTGCAGGCTCGGTACTCGTCTTTGACGGATTTTTAGTAATAAATCCTCAGGCGCTTCAAGATAGAAAATTACCTCAATTTGTTATAGATGAAGGGCTTGATGTGAAGAGAGTTATATCTGAAGCTCATGAAACAGCAGCGCCACCCCGATATAACGATGCTAGTATAATCGCTACACTTGAGGAAAAAGGAATAGGAAGGCCGTCCACCTACGCGTCAATTATTTCAACGTTAGTCGATAGGGCATATGTTGAAAGGCTTGAAAAACGATTTGAAGCAACATCTATTGGTGTAGCAGTCAATGACTTTTTAGTAACTAATTTTGAGGATATCGATGACATACCATTTACGGCCGGAATGGAGGATAAGCTTGATCAGATTGCGACAGGTAATAAAAATTGGGTTAGTATGATGCGAGAATTTTATGAGCCACTGGCAAAGAAGTTAGAAACCGTTAAGTCTGCGGACAGAGTAAAAATTAAGGTCGAGTCTACCGGCGAAATGTGTCCAGAGTGTGGAAATCCTATCGTCGTCAGGACGGGAAAGTTTGGCAAATTTCTTTCATGTAGCACCTTTCCTGATTGTAAGTTCACTAAGCCTTTCGTGGAGGAGACCAATATCGCTTGTCCTAAAGATGGTGATGCTGGTGGGAGAGTTATAGTTAAGAAGACTAAAAAAGGTAGAAAGTTTTACGGCTGCTCTAATTATCCCAACTGCACTTTCGCTGCGTGGAAGTTAGAGGATATAAAGGGAGATACGGCATCAGAGCAAGAAAATAAAGCTGGAGAGACCTCACAGCCTTGAGAATTGTAAGAACCCCGCTAGGGCGCAAGAAGAGAGTACGTTCCGTCTGTAAAATTGATCTTATAAGCAGAGAGCTTTGTAGGTTCCGGATCATCTCCGCAGCCTAAATAGGTTGTGAGATCAGTTTTGACCGCTAGGATATCTCGGCAATAAGTAGAATCTTTCTCAAAAGGAGGGAGCGTCACTTTTTTTAATACCTGGAGATCTTTTGAAAAAAGAGTAATCTCAGGTGTGCTTGATCCACCACGTTGATTTCTGTTGTATTTGACTATAATGTGTCCGTCTGCTGTTTTACAAGCTCGAAATATTACAAGATGATCATCCCCATTATGTTGTCTCAAAAGTGTGGTGATGGGTAGTAAATATGATTGATCCGTGACTTGGCGCTCTTGATTGGTGCGAGGGTCATAAAACGTATAGATATTTTCTTCTTCGATAGAAATTTCGGGTGAACAGGAAAGGGCAAGTAAGTCTTCGCTTTTGAGATCAACGACCTCTTTCGGAAATTGTAGACTACCGGATTCTAACTGGATCTGCTTTTTATTGTAGAATATTGCTGTAGTTAGGATTTTTTTTAGAACAGCTTTAAAATTATTACCAGTTGTCGTATATGCCACAAATGAGTAGATGCTATTTCCAGTTGTGACTTCTGCAAAGACACCGCTTTTTTCTGGTTTTTCTATATCATAGAAGTCTGCCTCTATAGAGGGATAAAAATTAAAGGTTGATTGGGTGATATTTGATAGCTGTCTCGTAGGGGTTATACCGTGTCCAGTAAGGACTAGTGTCGTGAGATCAATTTTTTTAGTCTCAGAAATTGGACGATTAGTAATCTTAACGCTTTCTCCGCTTGAATCTAGCGTCTCAGGACTTGCAGTAGTGGGTCTTGGGTATGGAGCAGTCAGGATAAGTGAGCCATTGGGCTGTTGCTCTATCTGCCAATCTGGTGGATAGGAGAAGGTAAACAAACCCTTCTCATCCTTATGCATTTTCCAATCTGGAGTAGGGGTTGGGCTAGGAAGCTGTGGCTGCATAGTAGCAGTGATAGATTGTTGCCCATTTTTTTGAAAGAAGTATTGGAGAGTATATACTGTAATGAGGAGAATCAGAAAACCTGCAAGCAGTAGAAAGAGCCATGTAGATAGGTGAGATGGTAAGGGGTGCATTTTCGTAGGAAAAGATGGTCTCTGCTCGGGCGCAGGAGTGATAGGTGAGGCAGGTTGCGTTTCATGTAATTGTTTTTCGTCCATAGCTCGAGTATTTCAGAAGTAAGACATCGGTGTCAACGGCATCCAAGCGGCGTGGAAAGTAGAAGATATAAAGAATTAAGTATTTAGTACGAAGTATGTAGCTAAGTACAAAATACTAGATACCAAATACTTATTTCGGGCAGGCTGCAAACTCACAATTAGGTCCAGTTCTTCCTACTGAGCTTCCATCCGAACAAAGTTTCGCTTCCATAGTACAGGCTTCCTGCGTAGCATCAGGACCTATAGCTGCTTCAGTGGGAGTCGGGGAAATTGGGCTGAGCGTTGCAAGGATTTGTTCTGCGCGAGGTGATAGTCCAGGTCCTGCAATCAGAAAGGATAGTTGGTAATTGATCTTTCCTAAGGTGAATTGATCTATTCGATAGCTACAGCCGCCTCCGCAGTTGATGGTATATTCCATAACTGCGATCCCGTTTATGTCACGTTCTTGTGCATCATCGATCTCAAAATATTTAGTGTTATAAATATTGGTTGGTGGCTCAAAAGGGGAGGATTGTCTCACAAGTTGCAGTGCCTTTTCGGTAATAATCGTACCTGAAACAACAGAATTCCAGGTAATAACATCATCAGTAGTATCATGTACCTCGAGTACATCAGGATAGAAAAAGGTTATATTTTCATCACTAAATTCTTTAGGGTTGATCATACTATTTTTTTTGGGGCTATTGGTAACTCCTGATTTTACTGAACTGTTTGAGGAAGTGCCTTTTAAGAAATTAGTCTTGTTAAGAAGATAAAAATAGCTACCAATTGTAATGAGGAGCACGGCGAGAAAAAGTATGATCATCAGGCGAGTTTTATGCGTTATAAAATGATGAGGTTTTGTGGGAAATGATTGGCGTTCCATACTAGTAGTATTTCAAGCCCATAAAATCCTGTCAAGCCAGTTAGGATGGAGAGAAATAAATTATCCCCTTGACAAGTGTATAATACAGAATCATTATAAATAGTAGTTATGAAAAAATATTTTTTACTCCTCGCACTTTTTTTCTTAGTTATTCCTGCTACTTCTGCACAGGCAGCTCGTAGTTCTGATATTTTAGGAGTATCGACCCAAATATCAGATGTGGTTTTTCCACCTGTAACAGCAGGGCCTGGCTATCTTCTTCCCGATAGCCCTTTTTATTTTCTAGATAAACTCTATCAAAAATTTCGTTTAGGACTTGTATTTACCCCTGAAAATCGAGCACAACTTCATACGGAGATTGCTGCTGAGCGATTGGCAGAGCTTCGTGTTGAGATAGCCAGAAATAATAAGACCGGCATGAATAGCGCGCTTACTGAAGTTGAGTATGAGTCAATTGCTGCTGCCAATGATCTTCGTGATGCAGCAATACAGGGTAAGGATGTTACGCAGTTGGCGCGCACAATTCACCAGACATTAACAGACTACAGGGGAATTTTAGTCAACGTTCGTTCACAGGTTCCTGATACTGCGTTGGAACAACAGTTAGCTGCTGCAATCGATGTTCTTCGAGAATCTCGAATTGTCGCACAAGATGCTATGGCGTCATCAGATACAGAGCATGAGTTAGCCGCAAATATAGCAAGTGAGCTAGACGAGGCAGTATTAGGAGTCACAGATACAGGTAAAAAGCTTGAAAAAAAGTTAAGCATTTATGAAAAGTATGCTACAAGAGCAGCTGAAAGGGCTACTAAAAAACAACAGAACGAGACAAATCGAGCTTCAATTTCAGCGCAGCAAAAAGTGATCAAGGCACAGCGCGAAAAGGCAATTCAGGATTACCTCACCAAGATTGAAGCACTCAGAAAGCAGCGTGAAACAGAGCTAGAGACACTTAGAAAGACAATTAAGGATCTGCAGGCACAGCTTAAGGCGCTTGGTAGTACAGGAGCTGCAACTGTTAGTATAACTCCCACCCCGTCTCAATAATGTATAATAAGAGCTTATGATTAAGCTCGGAGCCACGCAGCTGCGTACATTAAGCCCTCATCCTGATGATGTAAAGGCTGTCAAAAAAAATCCTATTTATATTATCGTAGACAATGTGCTCGATACGTATAATATCGGTGCTATTTTTCGACTTGCTGACGCTGTAGCAGCCGAGAGAGTGATTCTCTGTGGTGGAAGTGAGACACCGCCTCATTCACGCATTATGAAGGCGTCTATCAACACCACCGAGTGGGTGAGTTGGGAGTATTTTACGACAGTGAAAGAAGCGATAGCATTTCTTCGCGAGGATGTGCCTGAAATTAAAATATACGCCGTAGAGCTTGACGGAAAAAGTATTCCCTATGATAGTATCAGCTACGCACTACCAGTTGGTGTACTCGTGGGTCATGAATCAGATGGTGTCTCGCAGCAAACAATGGCTCTTTGCGATGGAATCGTAGAGATACCGATGTGGGGAGTTAATAAATCGATGAACGTGATGGTAAGTCTAGCCGTTGTGCTGTTTGAGATAATGAAGAGGGTTACTGGAGAAGCTCGCTGATTGACTCTCCCTTTTGTCTTCGTTTGATGGCCTCTGCTAAAAGAGGTGCTATAGAGATGATTTCAATTTTTGGATGAGCAAGTACATCTTGTCTGGGCCTGATAGTATCAGTTACAAAAACTTTCGTAATAGGTGAATCATCAATTCGTTCTAATGCACCTGGTGAGAATATGCCGTGTGTTGCAACAAGATATGCTTCCAAGGCTCCACCCTCGTGAACAAGATGGTTGGCTGCGTTAACATGTGTTCGAGCAGAGTCGATCATATCATCAAAGATCATGGCGATTTTTCCATCCACATCTCCGATCATATCAATAACCTCAGATTCATTTGTTTTGTCTACTCGGTGATCTTTAAACATTACTGCAAGTCCATCTGCTGGAAGTCGTTGATAATAATTTCTAGCACGTTTAAGTCCGCCTTCATCAGGTGTGACTGCGATTACATTTGTCAATCCTCTCTCACGAAGCATTTTTTCAAATACCGGTCGAGCATACAGAATATCTGTAGGGATACTCGGAAATCCAGTAAATTGCTCTGAGTGGATATCAACGATCATCATGCGGTTAATCCCTGCTGCTTCAAGCATTTTTGCAGAAAGGGAGGCCATAATCGGAACTCGTGGTTTATCTTTGCGATCAGAACGGCTATATCCGTAGTATGGAATAACGGCAGTTATATCTTTTGCCGAACTTTTATGCGCAGCATCGGCCATGCCCACGAGCTCCATATAGTGATCATTAACGGAATGATCATCAAAGGAGGGTGAAGTTGGATGAATAATATAAACATTCTGGTCTCTGACGTTATCAGGGATTTGAATATTTGGTTCACCATCGGCAAAGCGTTTTGGTCTACCTGTTTCAGGGTCTATTGGATTTACTGATCTTAGAGCAGTTGTTCCAAGAATAGCCGCGATATCGTCAGCAAGTTGCTCATTTGAGGTGCCAGTCATTATACTAAATCTGTGAGTCGGCTCAGGTTCGGGTGCGCGAAGAAATGCATCAGGCTTAAACCTTATAGAATTATAAAAGTCGAATCGAGGTTTTTCTGGCATTTGTTGGGGGGCATTGATTGCATTGTACGGATAAGATAATCAAGAGTAAATACGATTATCTATATTAAAGTGAGTCAGTATCATCTAAGAACTCCATCAGAAACGATTCAGAAGGTAATTGCTTTGGCAAAGGAAATTTTGTCTTCTCGTGCTTGACATTCTCTCAAATGAAGCTATAATAGCTAATACGTATGTAGAAACAAGGTATTAGAGATTTCTATGGAAGACTCGCCTTGGCGAGTTTTTTGTTTCTCTGAGTCCTTTTTCTTCATCTTCATTACTCTTAACTTGTCGTCAGCAGACGGGACTCGTCCTGAGTCTGCCAAAGGATTAATAAGATGTAAAAGATCATCTCTCGACATAAGGTGTTTGTCCTTCGAAGTTCGTACTTCTCAGGATCAATGAACTTATCGGGAGACGATAAGTTCATTGACAATCAGGAAGTGGTAGGGAAATAATAGGTATCGGATTTTCCCTTTCTGGTGCACACACCAGATTTTTTATCCGATTACCGTCAAAGTTTGACGGAAGTGAGTTTTGAGCACTAGAAGCCGTAAGGTTTTTAGCACGCAAAAATTCAACGAAGTTGAATTTTTTTGAGAATTTGATCCTGGTTCAGGATGAATGCTGGCGGCGTGCCTTAAGCATGCAAGTCGAACGGGAAAGTCCGCAAGGACAATCCAGTGGCAGACGGGTGAGTAACGCGTAGGAATCTACCCCTAGGAGGGGAATAGCCCACCGAAAGGTGGGGTAATACCCCATGGTCTCGCAAGAGTAAAGGACTTAACGGTCCGCCAAGGGAGGAGCCTGCGTCCTATCAGCTAGTTGGTGAGGTAATGGCTTACCAAGGCGATGACGGGTAGCTGGACTGAGAGGTCGATCAGCCACAACTGCACTGAGACACGGGCAGTACACCTACGGGTGGCAGCAACTGGGAATATTGCGCAATGGGGGAAACCCTGACGCAGCGACGCCGCGTGGAGGATGAAGGCTTTCGGGTCGTAAACTCCTTTTGATGAGCCGTTCACAGCTCATAGAATAAGCCTCTACTAACTACGTGCCAGAAGTCTCGGTAATACGTAGGAGGCAAGCATTATCCGGATTTATTGGGCGTAAAGTGTGCGTAGGCGTTCTTCAAAGTCGTATCTTAAAGACCAAGGCTCAACCTCGGGATTGGATGCGATACTGGGAGAATTGAGGATTGACAGGGGTGCTAGAACAGTATGTGTAGCAGTGAAATGCGTTGATATATACTGGAATACCGATGGCGAAGGCAGGCACCTGGGTTTTTCCTGACGCTGAGGCACGAAAGCTGGGGTAGCGAAACAGATTAGATACCTGTGTAGTCCTAGCTGTAAACGATGTCCGCTAGCTCTGTGGTGTTGAACCACGGGGTGTAAGCTAACGCGTTAAGCGGACCGCCTGGGGAGTACGGCCGCAAGGCTAAAACTCAAAGGAATTGACGGGGACCCGCACAACCTGTGGAGCGTGTGGTTTAATTCGAGACAAAGCGAAAAACCTTACCAGGGTTTGACATCTTACCGTTTTATGCCTATGGAAACACTGGCAGATCCGCAAGGATGGTAGGACAGGCGCTGCATGGCTGTCGTCAGCTCGTGCCGTGAGGTGTTCCCTTAAGTGGGGAAACGAGCGCAACCCCCGTGAAATGTTAAATATTCATTTCAGACTGCCCTGTTCTTACAGGGAGGAAGGAGGGGAAGACGTCAAGTCAGCATGGCCCTTATACCCTGGGTTACACACACACTACAATGGCGAATAACAACGTGTTGCAAGCTAGCAATAGCAAGCTAATCACTTAAATTTCGCCTCAGTTCAGATTGGGGTCTGCAACCCGACCCCATGAAGTCGGAATAGGTAGTAATCGCGGATCAGCATGCCGCGGTGAATACGTTCTCGGGTCTTGTACACACCGCCCGTCAAGGCAGCAAAGTCGGGGGCGGCTGAATAATCCAGTAATGGGTTAGAGGCCGACACTGGCGATGAGGCTTAAGTCGTAACAAGGTATCCCTAGCCGAAGCTGGGGATGGATCACCTCCTTTCTAAATTTAATCATTCTTTAAGTAATTAAAGAAAATAGAATTTCGATCTGGAGAAGACAATGACACTTGTTCTAAATGGCTCTTCCGTTATGGGAGACTCAGGTTAGGCAAGTTGATGTGTAAAAAAAGCAACCAAGCTGAGTGAGTAGAGCTTGGTGATATCCGTTATCCACCGCAAGGTGGAGCAAAGTTTTATCTGTAAGGATAAAATGGCGTACTGAGGATGTCATAAATCTACTCTCGCCTTTCCTACCACTTCGTGATTAGTCAAACAAAGACAACCATCCTCAGGGATGGTTTTTTTGTGGAATTGACTGTTCTAATCATTTCATTTTAAATTGAATATATGCCTGCTGGAGAAGGACAAGGAATACATGAAGAAAATGCCCAAAGGCATATCCGTGAAGAGACTATTTACCAAGATGGTAAAGAAATTGTGGTGGTTGGCGTATCACATGACTCTGACGATAGTAGGGGCCTTGCCTTTGATGGAAGAGAGACCGCTGAAGTCACACTGAAACATGGGTTTGGGGTTGGAAACAAGCCAGATGCACTTCTTGTCGATAGTCTCTATTGTCTGGGTGAAGAGGAATCTACGGGAAGCTTTCTTACCCAAGGCCTAATTAAGCAAATAATTGATCCGCGAACTGACATAAATAAACTTTCTCTTAACTTCTGGCCGATTCGTTATGCCTTTGAGAATGGAGCAGATCTGATACTGGGTGATCCTGTTACGTCAACTGTACCAAACTATCTTGATTATATAGGGAACAAGTTAGATCGAGAAACTCAGGAGAGGTATCGTGCAGAGCAGCAAGTTGCGATAGAAAATGCCCAAACGGATGAGTATGCAAAGATCCAAAAGGATATTGCTTCTAGTAACACTATGAAGCTACGTGCAAAAGTTGGGTTTGGTGCAGGAGTAGTTCTTCCACTCGTGGGGTATGGAGTATATAGGGGTAGTAGGGATCAGAATATAACAAAGTCTTTAACAAGACGACAGTTGATAAAACGTGGTCTTGGATACACCGCTGGAGTTGGGGTTGGAGCCCTCGGGCTTCAACAGGCTGAAAGCGTACTATCTAATCGAGTAAGTCATCTGAAGGGAAGGCAAGCAGGGTTGTTAGGAGGGTATCCAGTGATTCCATCTTATGAAGTCGGTATGACAAGAGATGAGTTAATAAATCGTGATAATTCTGCGTTTCAAGCTCTGTCTAACTCTTATCAAACTTTGGACGACAGTACCCGAGAGTCGCCCTCTTTTCAGCGAATCGCGCATCATAATGAAGAGACAATGCCTATGATCCTTGTTTTAAGAAATGCTATTATGGCTGATGTTCTCGCTGCTCCAACGGATGAATTAACAACTGCGGCTATTGAGCCGGGGAAGGATGCGAAATTAGGCGTAGTTTTGGGAGCTAGTCATGTAATAATCCCTGAGACTTGTTCTGTTTCATACCTAGTTAAGCATCCTGAGAAACGTGAAGAGTTATTACGTAATCTTTTAAGAGATTTTGTACCAGCTACAAGAGAAGAATTTGGAGAAGAAGGAGTAGCTGAGTTTTTGGAACAGCTCCGAACATTTGCTAAATTGTATAAAGTTCACCCGGACGGAACGGTAGCCGTCAGCCGTGTTCATCCGCCTCAGCTACTCTCAATTCTTAGTGACGAAGTGTTCTTAAGGTCGTTAAATATAGGTGGAGAAAGCCATCTACCATCTACTTCAGAAGCGACAATGGTACCTGAATCTACTTTGACGCCCACACAGGAGGCAAGATCCACATCTACTCTTTCTCCCACTTCATCTCCAACACCTTCTCCTACAGAGGCAACCGAACCAAGCCCCTCTGCCACATTAACACCGGAAGAAGACCTTATTGAGGTAGAGACTATAAAAGCCGTACGAGCAAAACATTTACTCTCAGTATATGGCGCTTCTATGGACAAAGAAACATTTGGAGTCGAGCCTGAGCCAGGAGTATATCAAGAGGGGAAAGTTGAATTTATGAAAGAGCTTGTGAAGGTAGGAGATGATCTTGCTAAGCATGATAAAAGTCTTGTTTTTAAGTTAGCTGCTGTCATGCACTTTTTTAGTCCTGGATTTGGACCGGATTTACATCCAGACAATGATGTCCGGGGTGGGTTGTTGCAGTTGACTGAGGGAGAAATGCGTGTGTTAGAAGGAGTGTCTTATGAAGATATGCGGAGTATGCCTCCCGTTGAGCAGCTTAAATATATTGTTAAGCCATATCTAGCGTACTATCAGAGCACTGGGTTAAAAATTAGCACAGTTGAGGATTTGGCTATGGCAATACTGGATCCTGCCTCAATTGGCAAGGATGGGGCGACACCTATTCTTCATAGTGTGTCGAGGAGACAGGAGCCATTTTATAAGAGAGTAGTATCAATCTTAGAATCTGCTGGACAAAAACCAGTGGATGAAGGAGTATTAACGATGGTAGAGATTGGAAATGCTATTCGAATTAACGCAGAAGTGCTTGGTGAATTAGAAAAGAATCTTTATTAATACAATTTTTAGTAAAATAGAGAAGTTTTTTATGAAGTAGTTTAAGGTTGTGGGTCGCCGTGGAATCGGACCATCTACTTGTCGCCTCAGGCGACCGTTCTACCAATTGTGGGTCGCCGTGGAATCGGACCACGCACCTCTTCATTATCAGTGAAGCGTTCTACCAATGAACTAGCGACCCAGTTTTTCTTTTAAGACATCTCTTCCTTTACCTGTTTTTAAAATCGTTCTCTTCTTGTAGCCTCAAGTTTCGTGTCATAATCTTCTTTATAGATTAATTCATAAGGTCCTGTTCGACTCGTGTACTTAGTTTGGCCATTGTTATGCTCAGATAACCTACGCTCTATATCCCCTGTAGAACCAGTGTATAGTCTCCCATTCTTTAGGCTCTTAAGGATGTACACATACCACATTCTGTTTACCAGTGACCAGATCCCTATTTTACCAGATCTGAGGCCATTTTAAAACCATTTGAGGCGCGAACGGGGATCGAACCCGTGCATGGAGGTTTTGTCATAGAAATTGTTGACCATTTGAGGCGCGAACGGGGATCGAACCCGTGCATGGAGGTTTTGCAGACCCCTGCGTTACCGCTTCGCCACCGCGCCAATCGGTTAACAATTTCTTAGATCCAGTACTTCTAAAGCTAAATCTACGATTTAGCCAGAAAGTACTAGGACAGTCTCCTCTATTAATGAACTTCGCCACCGCGCCTTGACTATTGGATTTTAGCATAGCCGCGAGGCTAGAACAAATGCAAAGTAGCAGAAGTGCTATTTATGGATTACTTTTTGAGCACTGTAATATAGTAGCAGGCGAGATTTCTCTTAATAAGCTCAGGCATAAGAAGCCCTGCTATGGCATTCCACGTGAATTTTGGTGAGAAAATTTTGACCAGGATATTGGTCAAGAGGGGTAGTGATGTAAAAAAGCTTGCAGTTGTTTCAAAACGATACGCTGTGGGGAGTATAAACTCAGAAACATCTTCTTCGAAAGTAAAATTATACTCACTTTTTATAACTGTTTTTCTAAAAGATTCATAGGTCTCAAAATATTCAACAGCCATTCCTCTCTCTGTTAATTGCATAGCCTCTTTTTCCTCCTTAGTTCCCAACTTACTAAATTGAGTACGGTATGCATCTAAGATGATGAATTTTCCGTCAGGTTTCAATACTCTCTTCACCTCATGGAGCACTATTTCTTTATCCTTACTATAACAAAGAGCCTCGATGATAAAGACAATGTCAAAGCTATTAGGTTCGTATTTACTTAAGTCATGATAATCTCCTAATACAGGATGATAGTTGGCGTACTTCTTAGCTTTTTTATGAGCAAAATCTAATTGGCCGGGTGAAATATCAATACCATCAAATTCTATAAATGTGTATTTTTTTGCAAGATAAATTGAGGTAGCACCTCTACCAGTAGCTAATTCTAAGATGCGACGGGTCTTGCTTGGCTTAATATATCGCTCAACAGTTCGTCCAGCCTCATAAAGATCTTCATTTTTATATTTTCCATCTCGTGAAATGCCCATATACATGGCGTCACTCAGAGTATGAAATAGCGAGTATGCAAGCTTATTGGTTTTATAATATGAAGCTATATAACTAAGGTCCATGTGGGTATCCTTAATACGCTGAACTGGGAAAATTCTCCTAATTCGATTGAGTTTTTTATCAAGCGATGGGTTATTTGGCATACTGTTATTAAGCTTTCTTGACTGCTTTAAAAAAGATAACTACTATTTAGAGTATATCGTTATTATGGAGTCAAATGGAGAACAAATTGGTAGTCATGATAATACAAATGTAGGGTTGCTTGAAAAAGAGAGTGCTCCTACTGAGGACATAGGTATAGAAAGTGTTCAAAAGCAAAAAGAATTATTATCTGATCGAGATAGGGAGTTCATTTATAATGGGTTACACGTTCTCACAGATCATCTTTTAGAGATTAAGCCAGATAAGTTGCCCAGAGTTCTTATCTATCCAGATGTATCAGCCCGTGTGCTTTCATATGCTGTCAGACCAGTTGTCGAAAAGATTTATGGATTAAAACATGCTGAAGTCCCTCAGGTTGTCTTTATGCAGACATCTTCTAGAAAAACTTTGGGACTTCAAGAGCATTATCGTCAGATTCTCAGCAAAAATCCCTTCGTCAGGTTACTAAATGGAGCTTACTCAGCAGAGGGTAAGGCATACGCGAAAGAAAAACTTCAGGAAGGAGAAAATGCTCGAGCGATTATAAGTGAGAGAGCGGAAGAAGTTATAGATAAGACACACTTACGTGCCGGTGATCATGTGCTTATCATAGATGACTATATTAATAGTCAGTATGGCACGACGATAACTGAGATTAAAAGAGGGATTACTGGTGCTCAGCAGGGGATACATGAAGTTGAATTATCACCGATTTAAAGAATTAAGCATTTATTTGCTAAAAGTGGTAAAGATATAGATGTATCGGCATTCGCATTTTTAAGTACGTATAATCCCGATGATCCGACGATCAAAAATGGCGTGATTGTCGGACAGAAGAACCCTAGCAATAATCTTTCTGATACCCAAGGATTTGATTATAGAGATTCCCAGACGAAAGAGGAGGCGATCGGGATGATAAAAGATCATAACGGTCTTTATGCTGTACAATCTCCAAATCACGATCGAACGAAAATGATTTCTTTAAGACAAAGCGTAAGAGATGTAGGCCAACAGTTTGTTCAAGAATATGCTAAGTTTGCTGCTTAAATCTTTACTTTCTTCTTCATCCAAAAAGCGTCTTGTCGGCATAAATAGGGACTGTCTTTCTGATCTGCTAGCAGCATTTTAACTGCTTCTTCTAAAAAGAGAGTGTTCTGTGAGCCTTTGGCCAGTAGTATTGATTTTTCTGGGAGGTTATCATTTAGGAATTCTCCAGCTCTTGTCGCACTATCAAACCACCTTATTTCTTTAAAGGCAGTTTCTTTTTGTTGAACGGTTGGTAAGACATATTCTCTTGTCAGTGGTCCAACCAGATAGAGATAGTCGACGATCCCTATCAGTTTTTCAGCAACCGCTGCATGTTCGATTGCAGCTTCTTTACCTAGCTCTCGCATATCTGCTAGTAGTAGTACGACAGGACGGTTGGTCTCTTTCTTTAAGGTATCAACAAGGTCCAGAAATGCCTCTACAGAAGCACGAGAAGCGTTGTAGGTAGAGTCGATGATAAAGCTACTATTAATTCCTTTAAAAAGACTAGACCTGCCTTTAGGAGGCTGATAATTCTTTTCAAGTGACTCCTTAATTTGTTTTAGTGTAAGTCCTGTCTGGAGTGCGACAAGAATTGCAGCTGCAAATATTTCTCGGTATTCTCGTGGCAGGATATGATGGGCAAAGTTGAGCGTAATATTTTCCATAGTATCCTGAGCTTGTCCCGAGCCTGTCGAAGGATTTTTAACATATAGCTGGAACTCTGATCCTTTCAAGCTAACCCTTGTTGAGCCAAATGAAATATCATTGGTGCTCTTAGTACCGAATGATACTAGCTTCGTGGATGTTGGAGTCTTTTCGATAACGAGCGATCTGACATCTTGATCGTCTGCGTTATAGATTCCTAAACTAGCACCGGATTTAGTAATAATTTTGGTATCTTCTTTAGCAATATTCGTAACTATTGCCTGGAGTCTTTGTTCAGGAGAGAGCGCTTTATCAGTAACGGTCTTATCAAATTGGAGGGAGTGGGTAGCAGACACATTAAGTGAAACTGCTATACTTGGTTGAAGAATTGTTAAAAGATACTCCATGTTCTTAGGCTCGTCTGGCTCATCGATACCCATTTCAGCTATTAGGTATTTAGTGTCTTTAAGGTACTCCAGATTAAAAGGAGACTTGCTAATCATTTTTAGCCAATCTAATGGAGAATAGTCCTCAGGTTTCATGCCTAAAATTCCAAGTGGAATCCCTGTCTCTGAGTTGCCAATGGATTTGGTCGGAAAGTGGTCTTTTAAAATTGCCTCAATAGCTAGGCGAGCTGATGTCTTACCGACTGATCCAGCGATACCAATGATGGTTGGCTGGTGTTTGGTGAGTGCTTTGCGCGCAAAAAATCGGAGATAGGTGAGGGTGCTGTTAATTAAAACTTGCTTCACATGTATAGTATACCAGCTAATTCGTCCTTAAGAAAATTTTTCTACAGCATTGAGAACACCTTTATTTACCTGAGCTACAAGTATTTGATGAGGGTGACGTTGATCAGGTAGGTTAAGCCATTTCTGTACCCAAGGTTTTGCTAAAGCAACTTCTGCAATACCCCGTGATTTATCTATGTCTCTGGTCTCGATCAAGAGAGTATGTGTATTAGAGAATGCTTCGCCCGGCTGATCAAAGTTTTTTGTATTCATAGCAATTGGATACTGTGCTTGGTCGAGAACCTGTTTAAGTTTTTTAGGCGAGATTAATTCTTCATCATCAAGACTTTCTCGGGGAACTCGAAGTTTAAATGCTTTATTTGGACCAAGACGAAGCCGTATGCCAAGTGGGCGTGGATCAGTATTTAGCGTAATAATTGAAGGGTTTTGTATCTCTAAAGCATCAGAGTAGTTGGTTCCATTTAGGGCATACTCATCTCGTAGCTCTCTCATTTCGTTGTCCCAATCTATGAAGTAGTCTGCAAGCATCTCAGGCATTCGTTCAAATTGTTCTTCTGAAACGGCAGGGAGACCTTTATTGTATATTTGAGGAGTATAGTGTCTGTTATCAAAGTAGTAAGGATTTAGTCCTGACTCAGTGGAGTAGCCACCTCCAGAATTTCGGAAATAGCCTACGGGTGTAGCTCTGCCACTGCGGTGGTCTAGTGCAGCTGCTGCTATCCATTTATCAGTTAGTTCAGTGGCTTCTAGAGCTGAGTAGACAGTTTGAATAACTGGATCTGCATGCTTAACGTGTTCTTTGGCGAAATGGCCATACCCTTCATAGTTGGTGTCTTCGTTACAGTTGGCTAATCTCCCATGCTCATCGGTGATACCACAGCCACTTGGTGCTTTTCCAAGTTCAAATGCGCCTCCATTGTAATGTCCAAAGAATGCGACTGCTCCAACTCCGTTGCTCTTTAAAACTCCTTTAAATCGGGTAAGGTCACCACCTGCACCAAGACTTCTGATGGAGGCAGTTCTTCTGGCAACTTCTTCAGGAATATAGGCTCGTGCATCACCACATAGCCAGGCTGCGACAAGTTCGCCCTTTTCTTTATGTTCTTGCCATTCAGCTAAGTTATCAGCTACTTCAGGGGTATGATTTGCAGCATAGATTGATTCAGGAGTTATAAACATCAGAGGCTCTACATAGCGTGTGTCAGTATCTGCCCCTCCATGCGAATCAAATGAAGATTCAAATGGTTGTTGTGGATATCCTTCAATAAATCTTGGCATAGTTTTATATTTCTGACAGGTTTTGATATCAGACTGAACATTATACACCTAATTTCTACTATTTCAACATTGAATTAGGCTGTATTAGTGATATAATCTGGTACATGTCGAATAAAAAAGAAGTACAGACTGTTTCAGGGCAGTTGACTAAGCAAGTAAATGGTTTTATAAAAAAGCTTGAAACATATAATTCTACGCGACAATTCCCTCGTGAAGCAAAAGATTATAGTTTTCTTAGAGATTTTTATATTCGCTTCTTGGAAGATCGTAATAAGCGTGCAGCTGAGGTGACATCTACTAAGTATGCAAAAGTAAGAGCTTTAGCAAATGCACAATTTCCTTTCATTACTTTATGGAATCTTTGTATGGATGGACGAGTCTTGGCTGTGCTGATTAATGGAGCATCAGCTGGAGTTGGTAGTAGCGTGCGTGTTCCTGGTGGATTACTGCGAGAATTCGTCTATGGTGAAGATGGTAGGTTGTTCTTGATGGAGAACTCTAACTTTGCATTTTTACTTAAGCGGGCTTTGAAAAAGTTTAAGACGAAGAAGATTTTTGAAATATATGATAGTCACGTCGGTTGCGCTGCGCGAAAAGGTGAAGAAATGGCGCATGGAAAAATACCGCAAGATGCTGGTCTACTAGCAGATGTTATTTATAAAAAACAAATGGCAGAAGCCACTATAGAATTTGTCCAAAAGCACTTTGAAGAAGATATACAGATTGTCCCTATCCAGACTAGCTTTGATCCTCATCAGGGGTTTATGTATATGGGTCTTGAGACAACCAACGCACTCAGCTTTGCTAAGAAAAATGGCGGAGAATACACAGAAGATGTCTTAAAAGATCTGGTCAGTAAAAAATATATTATTTCAACTGAAAATTTGATCTATTCACTGGGTTTGAGTAAAGTTTTTAGTGAGTATGCATTTGTCCTGGACTGGAAGGGAAAATATACAGAGAGCGCACAGTCATTTTGGGATAACGTTGCCTCACTTAAATTTAAAGTACTCCCACAGATTAAAAAAGAATTAGTAGCTATTTATCCGGAACTCTCAGGAAAATCAGTAGATGCTAAAGATGAGCTAGATGAACGAGCAATGCTTCTTTTGACCAACGCATATAGTGGCTATTTAAATAATAAGATGCAAAATATTGCGTCTCATACGGCAGATAACCAGGATCATACCAGGTATCCTTATGGAGTCCATCGAGAAGAAGGTATTAAGGTTTCAGAAGGGGGATATCCTCCATACGATATCTCAATGTTCGTAGTATTTAGTCTGGATAAGGAGAATTTGCCAGCAAGTATAGAGCTAGCTGCGACTCTTGTCAGGATGAATAGGCGTGAACGAAGGGTTATCGATAGATCGGGTGTCTATGCTGACCCACAGGTCTTTGTAGAGGCCCCTGTTCCGGTTGTTGTACAGGAGATTATTCGTGAACCAATTAGTGAAAGTGAGTGGGAGTTAGTATCAGGAGTTGACTGGGATGATTTGCCAGAAAATTGGGATACTATGTCTACGCCTGATTTCTATGAATATCTCCAGACAAAAACCCATGTGAATATAGCGATTGCAAATGGTCTTAATCGCCTCAGGGAACGTATGGCTGTCTTATATAACCCTGTGCAGCCGACATCAGGACATCTGATACAGCATTATAAAGTTGCTATGCCAGTAATCTTTGGAAGCAATAGGAAAAATTATTTTATCGTACCTTTTGTAAAATTTGGTTTTAAGACAGGCTAATCACTTCCTCAATGAAAATCATAACTTATAGGCAGGCTCAGGAGTATCTCGAATCATTTATTAGACCCTCAGTTTTCGAGCGAATAAAAGAAGATAGTCATATGCAGGACCCACTAGATCGTATGCGAGTTCTTCTCTCACTTCTTGGCGATCCACAAAAGAAATTTAAATCAGTGCAGATAAGCGGGACATCTGGGAAGGGTTCCACCTCATATTTGCTAAATAACATTCTTGTTAGAGCGGGGTATAAAACTGGGTTAGCCACCTCACCCCATTTAGAGAGGATGACAGAACGTATGCTTATTAATAATCTCGAGATTGATGAAAAGAAATTCGTGGCATTAGTTCAACTACTAATCCCTGCGATTGAGAAAATGAAAAAATTATCCGAAGGAGAACCATCGTACTTTGAATTATTGACAGCGCTGGCTTTTCTTCATTTTACGAAAGAAAAAGTAGACATAGCCGTCGTTGAGGTGGGCCTGGAGGGGAAATATGATGCTACAAATGTCCTCGATCCGCTCGTTATTATCATAACCAATATTTCAAAAGATCATACCGAGTTGCTCGGTGATACTGAGCAGGCTATCGCAGGTGAAGTATTGAGCATAGTTCGAAATGGAGAGACTACATCACCAATTATTGTGACAGGAATTATGCAGGATAAACTCAGAAAGATGGTAAGAGAGCGTGCTGATGATAATGGCCTGGTGTGTAAAGCTTTTACAGACGAGTTCAAGATTACATCAATTCAGAGCCTTGATGGGGGTGTGGAGTTTGATTATGAGGGCAAAGATTTACACTTGAGCAAAATCTATGTCTCGATGCGAGGTGAGTACCAAGCAGTAAATGCCGGACTAGCAGTAGCTGCTACAACATCGCTAAAGGAGTTGGGGTTTACGATCCTTGATGAGCATGTAAGAGGTGGATTATCAAATGCTTTTTTCGCGGGGAGGTTTGAGGTATTTACCTATGTCCACGGTGCTACATCGTATACCTATATCTTAGACGGTGCACATAATGATGCGAAGATGGGCGCTTTTTTAAAGGCACTCGATCACCACTATCCCGATCAGGCTATTACATATATCGTAGGATTTAAGAAAAATAAAGACAGTACGGCGATGCTACGACAGCTTTTCTCCAGAAAGGGTACTTATATACTCACGCAATTTCATAAAGGAGCTGATTATGCGAGAAGTGTTTCTATGACTACGTCCGAGCTTAAAATGAATGCGGATGATGCTGAAAAAACCTTTTTTATGGAAGATGTACCGAGTGCACTTAATCAAGCTGTACAGTTGTCAGGGAAAGTTATTGTCGTGACAGGCTCGTTGTATTTAGTCGGGGAGGTTCGTTCGATACTAATGCCTAGGGAGTTGTGCTCGTAGTTACACTTGGCTTGGGAGTCCCAAGCATAACAACTGTACCGGTAGACATTTTTAAAACGCTCTGGGTTCCGTGACCAACAGCCGTTGCTAATGATTTTTCGAGAATCGTAATCGGCGTTGATAGGGTAGCAGTATTTCTTACCGGGTAAAAACTCAGAATTGCAACAGTCCCCTTACCGTTTTTATTTGCCTTAATAGATCCTGATGTTATTGCATAGGTGATTCGACCTGTTTTGGTATTTATACCTCCGATAGGAAGAGCTGTGGCATCAGTAAAGAAATCACCTGGTTTAATAGTCATTCCTGTCAGAAGTGTAGGATCATACGCAATTTCGAGCTGAACAGCCGTAACATTATCTGAGTCAGTGTCTATGGTTACTGCTACGGTAGTTGCTGAAGTAGATCCAGTAGTAGTAGGGTACACAGGATTTGGCGACATGCTGAGAAGTGTGTGGCCTGGAGCTAGTGTAGGAGTTGGTTTTTCAGAAGGAGTCGTTGGCGAGCCGTTCTTTGATGTGAGTGATTGATCTTTCGTTGTTATAGCAACAAAAACAAGGACAATAGTGAGTATGAGAAGTATTACGATGAGGCTCAGTGTTTTCTTAGACATACTTTGTATCCTTATTATATAAAGCTTTGCTGATTATTTGCAAGCTATCTCTAGCTAGTCCCCGTATTGTAGCGAAAGGTTACGAAGGAATAAGTTGTAGTCGATTTGGTTAACTTTATTATCATCGTTGAGATCGCTATCTCTGCTTTGGGTTCCCGAGCATGAAACTGGTGGTTCAAAGTCACTGTAGCAGCCAACCAGGACATTATAGTCAAGAATGCTTAGTGAATTATCGCCCGTTATATCACCAGCAGTTAGTGTTATAGGAGCTAGTTCCTGAACCTGACCTGCTTTGATGGTCAAGATGCCTGGAATTTGCCTTTTCAGATATTGAGGAGTCTTAATCTTTAATGTGTATTGTCCCGATGGTAGTGTTGTACCTAAATCAATAATCCCCTTAAAGTTGCCACCAGCTGCATCGTAACCAATCAATCCATCTTTCGTCAGGACAGATGTGCCAGCGCTATCAAAAACAATAATTGTTAATGGTCGCTGTGGATGAATAGGGTTTTTATTACTCAGTGATGACTGATTTGGATTGGTACTGTCACCGCTATTTCCAATGCCATGAAGGAGGATGGTAAAGGAGAGTCTCGTCGCATTGGGAACAGGGGTAGCAGTGGGAGCTGACGTGACTGTGGGCACAGCGGTAATCGTTGGTGCTGACGTGACTGTGGGAGCAATTGTCACTGTGGGTGTCGTCTGAGCACAGCTCTGATCCTTTACCCAGCCAGCTGGTATGCATGAGTTGGGGAATGTCTGGCAAACGTTGGTGGAGCTATTTCTTGCATAGGTAATTACCTGTAGGCATACAGGGGGCGTAGTGATGGTCGGAGCAGGTGAAAGAGTGACGCTCGTACTTGGTCGTGGGGTCACTGGAGCAGGGGACGTCGTGACTTTTGGCGTTACACCGGTTGGCACAGGGTCTAGGCTTGGTGCTGGTGAGGTGGTGGGTGTGGAGACAGTAAATGTAGCAGCATACGTCTGGCCAGCATCAACGGTAAGAGTTAAGGGGTTGGTAGAGGAGATGCTCGTGCTGCCCGTTGTAGTAGCTAGGAGGGTATATGTCTCCTTGGTGGTGCTAAGGTTATCAAAAGAGAAGGAGCCTGTTGATGTCGATCTATTTGCTGTGGATCCAGTTCTGGTGTTTTTTAGCACGAGTGCGACAGTACCCGTATAGAGTGATTTATTTGATGTGAGGATCTTTCCGGTCACTTTTTTTGAAAGAGAAGGTGTTATGCACAGCGCGCTATTAGCTATACATGGACCGGGGGTGGTAGTGGTTGTCTTTTTTAAAAGGAAGTTGACAGGTTTGGAGGCGACGTTTGTTGAGTCTACTGTAACAGTCTGAGACTGGGCAGTGGTTAATGAAAAGCCTGAGGGAATTGTTTGGAGTGTGACAGCATAAGATCCAGGCTTAATTTCTGTGAAGTTATAGTCACCGTTTGTGATGGATCCCCTTGAGGTCTTGGTGGTCGATGATATGCCTTCACCAGTAATTTTTACTGTCATTGCGTTAAATCCTGCTCCTCCGTCTCGTTCACCAGTCTCAGGATTTTCGTCAGCTTTACCATTGCCGTTTTTATCAAAAAAGAGATGGCCGGTAATTGTCTTTGATTTCACGGGTGATGGGGTGATTACATACACTATTCCGAAATTGCGTGTGATGCTTTTGGTCGATCCGCCAACTTGGCCATTTGGCCAATCGTGAGACGCTTTATAACCACCTGGCACTGATGGCCTGATCGTATAGTCGCCTGCAGGAAGGCCGGTAAATTCGTAGGAGCCATTTGTTCCAGTTTTTATGGATCTTGATAATGTCCCACCGAGATTGATTTGAATATTTTGGAATACTATGTCTCCTTTGTCCTGAATCGCATTGTTATTATTATCATGGTAGGCTACGCCTTTGATTATGTTATCTTTTGGACTCGTTGTGCTCCTCAGCCGAATTCTGAAATTCACAATTTCTGCCGAATTAATATTTGCGGGCGGATGAACTGGAGAGACGGGGTTTTGTGAAATAACCTCGTATGTTGTGGCCGGTTCAATCTTAACGGAATAATTTCCGTTTGCTTTAAGATCCGAGAATGAGTAGCTGCCTGTTGAGCTGGTAAACGTGGATGCGGATTTATCAATTCCTAGGGTAACTCTGACGTTCTCTCCAATGTAAGGACGGCTACCATTTCCATTATCCAGAGAGACTACACCTGTTATTTTACCGATACCGCGAGGTGTTGGGGTAGGGGTTACTGTGCTCGGTTTTTTTAGTTGAATATTAATCCCGCTTGCTTGCGATGTGCTAAGTGTGACAGTGCGTGATCCTGTATACGCTCCCGACACTGCAGATACTGTGTATGCCCTGTTGATGGGGAGGGTGATGGAGTAAAGCTTGGTGGATGTACTCGTCGTTCCAAATTCATTCCTATCCGAGACACCAACTCGGACGCTGCCAAGTTGCTCGTCGGTCTCCATCAGTTTGTTATTGTTGGAGTCAATCCAGACATAGCCGGTGATTCTTCCTGTAGTAGTATCTTGTTTAATTAAAGTGAAATTGTGTGTTTTAGATGGTGTATATGCACTTATGGATAGTGCTGGCGATAATGAGACGTTAAAATCTGTTTTACTCGCCCGTAAGGTAACATTGTACGGATTGGAGGTGGAGGGCAATGTCATACTGTAGCTGCCATTTGAGTTCGTGGTGGAAGAGATCCCATTGTTAGAGACTGTAGTCGTAACTATTGCTCCTGAGATGGGAGCACCCATTTTATCTTTTACCGTGCCATTTACTTTATAGCTGATAATCACCTTAGGAATTGGTGTTGGGGTTGGTTTTTTCGTAGGAACAGGTGTAGCGCAGAGCAGTGGATTAACAACACACCCGCTAGGGATCTTCGTTGGTATCCTTGTAGGCACTTTAGTCGGTATCTTTGTTGGAACCTTAGTAGGA
>Ga0105047_10001848_pt1 | contig 38048 bp, 34 predicted proteins | sample MAT04_FD_78384 | JGI IMG/M metagenome (GOLD analysis project Ga0105047, IMG submission 78384) | Freshwater microbial communities from Lake Fryxell liftoff mats and glacier meltwater in Antarctica - MAT-04 (megahit assembly) | ecosystem: Environmental > Aquatic > Freshwater > Ice > Liftoff...
CCCGTTTCGCCCGTTTCGCCCGTTTCGCCCGTCACGCTCTCGGCACGCCAGACGCGCGTCACTCGCGCCAGAGAAACTTCCACGGGTTGTGCTTGAGGTCGCGGACCATCTCCTGGACGTCGTCGTAGATGGCTTCGTCCATCACGAGGGCGCCGACGGTGCCGTTGCCCTTCTTGATGTGCTGGACGATGGCCTGCGCGTCCGCCGCGGTCGCGTTGGCGCGGGCGGCGAGCTGGGCGACCTCCTCGATCGTCTTCTTGAGCTTCGCCTGCTCCTCTTCGCCGCCGATGACCTTCGAGGCGCGATTGAGGTTGGCCAGCGACTCGCGCGCGTCCCTGAGCAGGGGACCGCTGTCCTTCTGGATGTCGCTCGAGAGGCGGTCGATGTTGTCGATGGTGCGCGAGATCTTCGGGTTGTCGACGTACTGCGTGCGCGCGTGGACGGTGAGGGTGTTGGCCTCGGCCGTGAGCGACTCGAGGTTCGCCATCGTGCGGTTGATGCGCTCGCGGTTGTCGGTGAGCGTCGTGTTGAGGCCCTTGAGGAGGCCCGCGGTGTTCGTCGCGATGTCGCTGATCAGCTCGCGGTTGTTGCGAATGCCGTTCATCGTCGTGTCGAGCAGCTCGTAGGCCTTCGCGAGGAAGAGGTCGAGGCGCGGCGGGTCGATGCCCTTGACGATCGAGCCCTCGGGCAGCACGCCCTTCTGCGGTGAGCCGGGGTCGATGGCGAGGAACTGCTCGCCGAGGACGCCCACCGTCGTGACGTAGAAGTCGGCGTCGTCGTGGATCGACTCCTTCACGCGCGCCTCGATGTTGAGCTTCGCGCGGACGAGCGTGCGGCGGTTGGTCTTCGGGTCGACCTTGCCGCCCATGAAGGCGAGCTCGGCGACCTTGCCGACCTTCACGCCGGCGACGCGCACCGGCGCGCCGGACTGCAGGCCGCCCGGATTGTCGAAGTCGACGTAGACCGTGTACGTCTTCTCGAACGAGAGCCCGCCCATGATGAGGACGAAGGCAGCGAGGATGCCGAGCGACACGAGGATGAGGACGCCGACCTTGACCTCGATCGATTTCTCCTGGGCCATCGGGGAGCCAGGCTACAGGCGAAAGGCCGGTTTCTCCAGAGGTCTCGCGCAGCGGGTCAGGGCCAGCGCATCTAAGGATGGGGCAATCTCGGCGTGATGAAGATCCGGCTGCGATCGCGGCAGGGGGCCGGTTGGGCTCCGCGATCCGCGTACCGGGGACCTCGGACCGAGGACCGAGACCGCGCACGCTGCCGCTGCCGGGAGTCTCGGCCGGCATGCGCAGGATGTTGAGGTCCGCCCGGCGGAGCCCGGACCTCCGCCCTGTGGCGCACACCGTCCGCCGGCGCAGCTCGATGCGAGACCGAAGCCTCGTGACTCCGACCGCCTGAGCGATGCGCTCGTCCGGTGCGCCGTCATGCGCCATGGTCACGCGGTTCGGCGGGCTCGGCGTCCGCTGAGTGGCTCTCGCGGCTGCGCGCCCGACTGGCGCGCAGCCGCTCCGCTTTGATCGTCACACCCCTGCTTCGTCGCGATGCCCGTGACCGCGCTCAAGGTGGTCGCGATGACATCGATGTCCGCGAGCCCGGACATCGATGTCACTGCCACGTCGTCACCGGCAACGTGAAGGACCTGACGAGGATCGCCACCGCAGTCGCGGCACGCGTGAAGCTCGGCGGGGTGTAGGAGGGGCCCGGAAGCGGCCGCGGGGTCGGGGACCGGGACGGCCCGGGCCTCTTGTCGCTGCGGGACTCCTCGGTTAGCTCCCGCTTCATGTCCACCAAGCCCTCGCATGCGCTGTCGATGCGCGACCGGCTCTCGCACCTGTCCTTCGAGGAGGCATCCAAGCTGCTCGGTCCCGACGGGAGGCGGCTCTTGATTCGAGGAGGGTGCCTCGAGCTCCCTCGCCGGACGATCTCCGCATCGGCGACGACGAGGCGCGCATCGCCTGGGAGCCTGGGCGAGGCGGCCTCTCGTCGAGGGTGTTCTTCGACCCGGCCGCGAGGGCGCGATTGCGTGCAGAGTGCAGCGTCTGCACGAAGGCCGTGGACGGACTACACCGTCACGAGCGCGATCAGCGGCTAGACCTACCGCGTCGCGTCGCGCTGCGCGGAGAGGCGCGGGGCGAGTCGTACTGCGCGTGTCCCGACTTCAAGACGAACACGCTCGGGACGTGCAAGCACATCATGAAGGTCCTCTCGCGGACCAAGGCGTTCCCGAGCGAGGTCCGCGCGAAGCCGTACCTGCGGACGCGCATCACCGTCCACGTTCGCTACGAGAGCGACGTCTCGCTCGCCGTCGCGCTCCCGCGGAAGCTGTCGGCCGAAGCTCGCGCGATCGTGGCGCCGCTCAGCCGAGAGCCGATCGACGCGACCGATCTCGTTCGCAGGTTGGAGAAGCTGGAAGCGGGAGGCCACGCCTTCTTCGTCACGCCCGACGCCGAGGAGCTCATCCAGCGGAGGCTCGTGGCGGCCAGGTTGGGGAAGCTCGTCGCGGAGAGCCGACGGGCGCCGGACAAGCACCCTCTGCGGGCGACGCTGCTGAAGCAGCCGCTCTTGCCCTATCAGCTCGACGGGATCGCGTTCGCCGTCGGCGCCGGGCGCGCGGTCCTGGCGGACGAGATGGGGCTCGGCAAGACCATCCAGGGCGTCGGCGTCGCGGAGCTGCTCGCACGCGAGGTCGGCGTCCGCAAGGTGCTCGTCGTTTGCCCGGCCTCGCTCAAGTCGCAATGGCGGAGCGAGATCCAGCGGTTCTCGGGGCGCAGCACCGAGGTCGTCACCGGAGCCGCGAGCGAGCGAGCGCGCGCGTACGCGGGCGACGCCTTCTTCACGATCTGCAACTACGAGCAGGTCCTCAAGGACATCCTGCACATCGAGAAGGCGCGCTGGGACCTCATCGTCCTCGACGAAGGGCAGCGCATCAAGAACTGGGAGGCGAAGACGAGCCGCGTGATCAAGGGGCTCGGCTCGCGCTTCGCGCTCGTGCTCTCCGGTACTCCGCTCGAGAACAGGATCGACGAGCTCCACTCGGTGGTCGCCTTCGTCGACCCTCATCGGCTCGGCCCGAGCTTTCGCTTCTTGCACCGTCACCAGCGCCGTGACGAGGACGGCAAGCTCGTGGGCTTCAAGAAGCTCGACGAGCTGCGCGAGCGGCTCAGGCCGGTCTTGCTCCGCCGGACGCGCGCCTCGGTCCGCCTGGATCTGCCGCCCCGCACGGTCGAGATCGTGCGGATCCCGCCGACCGACGAGCAGAAGGCGCTGCACGACGCGCACATGCAGACGGTCGCTCAGATCGTGCGCAAGCCGTACCTCACGGAGATGGATCTGCTCCGCCTCCGCATGGCGCTCCTCATGTGCCGAATGGCGGCCGACAGTACGTTCCTCGTCGACAAGCAGAAGCCCGGGTGGTCGACGAAGCTCGAGCGGCTCGCCGAGCTCTTCGACGGGATCGCGGCGGAGCCCGATCGGAAGGTCGTCCTGTTCTCGGAGTGGACGACGATGCTCGACCTGATCGAGCCGCTCCTCGACGAGAGGAAGCTCGGCTTCGTGCGCCTCGACGGGTCGGTCCCGCAGAAGAAACGGCAGCTGCTCGTGTCGCAGTTCCAGTCGGACAAGAAGACGCGCTTCTTCTTGACGACGAACGCCGGGAGTACCGGGCTGAACCTCCAGGCCGCGAACACGGTCATCAACGTCGACCTGCCGTGGAACCCTGCCGTGCTCGAGCAGCGCATCGCGCGCGCGCACCGCATGGGTCAGAAGAATCCGGTCAGCGTGTTCGTCCTCGTGACGGAAGAGACGTTGGAGGAGAGCTTGCTCAAGACGCTCTCGGCGAAGCGCGACCTGGCGATGGCCGCCCTCGATCCGGATTCGCAGGTCTCGGACGTCGACGTTCGCACGCAGGCGAACGACATCGAGGAGAAGCTCGAGGTGCTCCTCGGCGCGAAGCCCGAGGCGCCCGTCGACGAGACGAACAAGGCGAGCGCCTCTCTTGCGGCCGCCAACGAGCGGCTGGCGCTGGCCGGGAGCACGCTCGTCCGCGCGGCCCATCCGCGAGGTGTGAGCGCGCGAGCCAACGTCTCCGTTGGCTCGCGAGCACCTCGTGCACGAGGCTGAGTCTGGTGAACGCTCGCTCGCGTCAGTTGCTCCACGAAGTGCTCGAGCTGTCCCCTCAGGACCGTGCGCTCATCCCCGCCGAGCTCGAGCCGGCGGACAAGGTGATGTGCGACGCACGAAAGCGCCTCCGCGCACGTCGATGAGACCGCGCCCCTGGTGGTTCCATCCGGCGGCGCTCGTGGAGGTCGACGACGCGGGGGACCGCTACGCAGAGGAGCGCGAAGGCCCCGACGACGACTCCCTCGAAGCTGTCGAGACCCTGCTCCACGTCGGGCGATCGCCCGGCGCCCAAGGCGAATGAATGCGCGCAGCCGCGCGTTCGTCGTGCGCAGGACACCGCGCATGACGACGCGCCGGCCCGCGCGTATGCTCGTGAGGAGGGCTTGCCATGATCCCGTTCGACCGCATCACCTCGGACCCCAGCCGCATGAACGGCCAGGCGTGCGTGCGCAATCTTCGGCTCACGGTGCGGCGTGTGCTCGAGGCGCTCGCTGCGTACCCGGATCGCGCGGAGCTGCTCCGCGAGTACCCGGAGCTCGAGGACGAGGACATTCGCCAAGTGCTCGGCTACGCGGCCACCGCGCTCGACGACAAGGTGCTTGACTTGCAGAAGAGCGCGTGAAGCTCCTGCTCGACCAGGGGCTTCCGCGCAGCGCCGTCGCGGAATTGACCCGGCTCGGGTTCGACGCTGTGCACACCGGAGGTCTGGGTCTGGGCACGGCCGACGACGACGACATCATCGAATACGCGCGAAGCGAACGACGGACCATCGTGACGCTCGACGCCGACTTTCACGCTCTGCTCGCGCTCACAAACGCCGCGTCTCCGTCCGTCGTGCGAGTGAGAGTCGAAGGGCTACGGGGCGTCGACCTCGCCGCGCTCATCGACCGTGTGCTCGCGATGTGCGAGGCCGACTTGGTCGCAGGAGCCATGGTGACCGCGGACGAGCACAGCGTGCGCGTAAGGGCGCTGCCGCTCGTGCGCTAGCGTGCGCCGCCCTCGATGCGTCGCGAATCAGTGCGCGCAGGCGCGCGCTCGTCGTAGGATTCCAATAATGGCTCGCACACACGGGGTGGCACTCGGGCTCCTGGCGCTGGGCATGGCGGGAGCGGCATGCGGGCCCGGCGCGCCTCTGCGTCCCGATCTGCCGAAGGGCACGAGCACCGGCGAGGCGTTCGAGGGCGGCGTGAAGTGCAGCGCCGTGCGGCCACCGACCGAGCCGGATCTCATGGGGTGGGACCCTGGTTCGCGCGCGAACCTGTCGATGCTGCGCTCGCAGGGCGTGGTCGCGGTGCGCTACCGCGCCGAGGGGTGCAACGTCGAGCTCGAGGTCCTCTCGAACTGCATCGGCACGGGCAAGTACAGCTACTCGCCCTATGCCGCGACGGACACGAAGATCGCGCACAACGCGCAGGAGCTCTACGCGGAGCTACCGATCGGCGCGGCGCGCCTCGGCGGCAAGCTGCGCGGCGGCCGCGCGCTCCGCACCGACTACACGCTCGTGGGGATGCAGGCGCTGCCGGTCGGATCGGCCTATGCGGCGAGCGATCTGCGCGGTCCGGACTGCGAGCGCGCGACGCACGTCGTGAGCCGGATGTACCTCGGCGGCTTCGCGATGGTGGCGGGGGAGACGAGCGCGATCGAGGCGGCGGTGAGCGTCTTCGGCGCGAAGGCGGGCGGCGCGCAGGCGCAGAGCGCCGAGCACGTCGCCCGCGAGGGCGTGGCGGAGGCGTGCGACAAGGCGCAGTCCGAAGGCAAGGAGAACGCGCAGTGCGCGGTGCCTTTGCGCGTCGGGCTCCTCGCGATCGCCGGGCGCGCCGAGGGCGGCTGCCCCGCCGGCTCGACGTTCGACGGCAAGGCGTGCGTGCAGAAGCAGGTGGTGACGCAGATCGAGTGCCCGCCGGGGTCGAAGCTCGAAGGGAGCCGCTGCGTCGCGAGCGTGAGCACCGCGTGTACGGCCGGAATGCATTTCGAGCCGGGGCGCGGCTGCGTCCCGGACGTCACGGCGCAGCCCGCGAGCGTCGCGCCCTCGGCACCGGCGTCTCCGCCCGGCTCTACGCGCGAAGGCATGGCGCTCGTGCCGGCGGGGAGCTTCATGATGGGCTCGAACGACGGCGACGCCGACGAGAAGCCCGTGCACCGCGTGAGCGTGAGCGCGTTCTCGATGGACGTGACGGAGGTGACGGTGAGCGCGTACGAGGCGTGCGTCCGCGCGGGCGCATGCACGGCCGACGAGCTCGCTGGCGCCGCACTCTGCAACTGGGGCAAAGGCGACCGCAAGAACCACCCCATCAACTGCGTCGACTGGAACCAGGCGACGGCGTTCTGCGGGTGGGCCAGCAAGCGCCTTCCGACCGAAGAGGAGTGGGAGTACGCCGCGCGCGGGAGCGACGGCCGGAAATTCCCCTGGGGAAGCGACGCGCCCGCGAGCCAGCTCTGCTGGAATCGGTCGACGAACCAAGGCACCTGCGCGGTGGGGAGCTTTGCAGCGGGGAAAAGTCCCTTCGGCCTCTCGGACATGGCTGGCAACGTCTGGGAATGGACCTCCAGTGGTTACAGTGATGACTACAGCAAAAATCGTACCAACGCCGCCCGTGTCAGCCGGGGGGGCGGCTGGGGCGGCGACGTCCCGTCGGTCGTGCGTTCCGCGAATCGCGCCAGGAACGCGCCGTCCATCCGCAGCAGCTTCCTCGGTTTCCGGTGCGCCCGGGCTCAGTAACTATGTATAATTTATACTCTTTCTCTTGATCTCGGTCAAGGAAATTTACGTCACTTTCTTCAGTAGCGAGGAGTCCAAGCTCACGAAGCAAGCCCGTCCGAAGGCGGTACGTATCGCCGTGGGCCCAGTGCGCGAGCGTCGAGCGGAGCGAGGCGAGGAAGCTCTCCCAGAGCTCGGGTCGCTCGGGCCGCGCACGCGCCTCGGCGAGCTTGCGCTTCAGCCGCGTCTTCGCGCGGTTGACGCTGCTGCGCTTCACGCGGAGCTCGTGCGGCAGGATGCGGAAGCCGAGGTAGCCGATCCCGCCGCGCGTCGGCACCACCTGCCAGGGGTGCAGGCGCAGCCGAAGGCGGCTCGCGGCCTCCTCGAGCGCCGCCGCATGGTCATGGAGGCGCGCCGCGTCGTCGTCGAAGAGCAGCAGGTCATCCATGTAACGGAGGTAGGGCCGGATCCCGAGGCGGTCCTTCGCCCGATGATCGACGGGAGAGAGGTAACGGTTGGCGAAATGCTGGCTCGTGAGGTGCCCGATGGGCAACCCGACGCTGCGGGCGTACGGCGTGAAGAGGTCGTCGCCCGCGAAGTGAAACCGCGCGGGCTCGAGCCCCTCGACGCCCGCCGCCACGATCGCGGCGCACACCTCGAGCGTCCGCGGGCAGGGAATGTCCCGCGCGAGCTGTCCGAGGAGGAGGGCGTGGTCGATGCACGCGAAGTACTTCCGGACGTCGAGGTGCGCGGCGAAGCGGTAGGCGCGCGCCCAGCGCTGCGCGCGGCGGAGGGCGGCGTGCGTCCCGAGCCCGACGCGGCACGCGTAGGTATCTCCGATGAGGCCGCGATCGAGCATGGGCCCGATCGCCTCGCACAGCGCCTGTTGCACGACCCGGTCGCGAAACGGCGCCGCCGCGATGGTGCGCGTCTTCGGATCGCGAATGACGTGAACATTGGCGCGCCCGGGTCGCCACGTCCCCGCCGAGAGCTCGGCGTGCAGTCCGAGCACCATCGCCTCGCGATCGAGGAGCGCGCGCGCGATCGCCGGCTGGCTCTTCTTGCCGCGCGCGGCGCGCTGCGTCGCGTCCCATAGCGCGCGCAGCGAGCTCCACGACGCGAAGAGGGGGGCAGGGGGGAAGGCGGGGCCAGGGAGGGGCAGGGCCGTCACTGTGCCCCGCCTTCGCTGCGAAGCCAGCCTCCGACTTGCCGTCCGATGCCGTCGACGAGCTTCATCGCGTGCTCGTGCTGCCCGAGGGAGAGGTAACGCCGGTCGCGCGCGCCGCGCAGGAGGATGCGCAGCACCGTGAGCGAGCGGTTGGCGTCGGCGAGACGGCGCGCGCGCGGGGCGCCCCGCGGCAGGTACGCCGCCTCCGTGACCGCGGTGAGCGCGTCGAGGATGGCGTCGAGCGCCCGATGCCCGACCTGCCGCCGCGCGAGCGCAGGGAAGCCGGAGGCGCGCTCGTCCAGCCAGAGCCACGCCTGATACGTGTCCTCGATGACGGACGCCGGCGTCGGGCGGGCGCGGCTTGCTGCGGGAGGGTGTTCGTGCATCCATTCCGATCGCCCGGGCATGCCGCCCGTGTCAACCGAGGGGGCAGCTGGAACAACGACGACCCGTCGAACGTGCGTTCCGCGAATCGCAACAGGAACGCGCCGTCCAACCGCAACAACAACCTCGGTTTCCGGTGCGCCCACCCGGCGATGCCCGATCGCTGTCCTGGGGTCATGGCCCCGCAGCCTGCGCCTCGCCGAGCCCCTGCCCGGGGCCGGAGCACGTCTCCGGCGAGCACGCCGAGCCCCCGTCGCGTCTCCCGGTGATGCGGCCGCGCCGGGGGCGTTGGCTCCAGTGGATCAGCGCGCCCAGAGGACGGCGAGCTCGAGCTCGATGGCGTCGAAGGGCTCCGCGCGCAGCTTCGCGTCGCCGTTGAACGTCGGAACGTCTCGCCGTCGAGGCGGAGCACCTCGAGGTACTGCTCGAGCGGATCGACGAGCGCGCGGCCGGTACGGCCTCCATGTATCCTCGCTTGACCCATGAGCTCCTCGCGCTTCCACGTCGCCGTGGTCTTCTTCGCCGCCTCCTCCAGCAGCCTCCTCGCGTGCGGCTCAGGTGGCGGCGGCTCAGGTGGCGGCGCGGCGCCTCCGAGCGCGCCGAGCTCGGTTCTCCATCGCGCGGTGCACATCGATCTGCCGAGCGACGGCGGAGCGCTCGTGTCGCTCCCGCTCGCCGGCCGCGCGACGGTCGTCGACGCGTGGGCCCCGTCGTGCGTCCCATGTCGCACGAAGCTCCCGGCGCTCGTGAAACGGAGCGCCGAGCTCGAGGCGGCCGGCGCGAAGCTCGTGCTCGTCGCGGTGCTGGCGGACGGCGAGAGCACCGACGCCGCGCGTGCGACGCTCGCCTCGTGGGGCGTCACATCGCCGTTCCTCGTCGATCGAGGCGACGTCCTCCGCCGCGAGGCGGGCGTGACGGACTTGCCGACCACCCTCGTGCTCACGCCTGGCGGCGAGGTCCGCTGGGTCTCGCCCGTGGGCGCCACGCCCGACGACGTCGTGAGCGCCGTGCGCGCCGCTCGCTGACGGAATGGCGCGAGCCGCGCGCAAGGTAGTTGCGATGACATCGATGTCGGCGAGCCCGGACATCGATGTCACTTCGCAGCTCTCGGTGCGTGAGGCTCAGGCGGAGCAGGGGTACCGCTCTAGAGGCCTCACTCAATCGAGGCCGAGCGCGAAGCGAAGCGCGTCGTCGACCTGCCGCAGCTTGGCGGCCGACAGGCGGCCGGCGCGCTCGACGAGGTCCACCTTCGCGACCGTGACGAGCCAATCGCAGTTGACGACGCAGTCGCGCGGCAGGCCCTCGGTCCGCCCGAGCTTCACCTCGACCGAGAAACCACGGACGGTCGTCGTTGCCGGAGCGACGATGACCATGGCGCGCATTGCGTAAGCCTCGTCGCGCGAGAGAAGGACGACGGGGCGCGACTTGTCGACCCGCGCCCACCAGATCTCGCCGCGCTTCATTCGTCGCCCCAGGGCAATGCGGCGAGAGAGCGCCTCGCAGAGGCGCGTGCCGCGGCGACCTCCGCGGGCGTCTCGGGCGTGTCGCGATAAGCGCGCACGTATTCGCGCACGCGACGCGCGTGCGCCTCATCGCCCGTGAGCGCGCGAAGCGCGCGGCTCACGAGCGCGCTGCGAGACTCTCCCGTCCGCTCGCGCATGCGCTCGGCCCGCTCGAGGAGCTTGGCGTCGAGGCTTACGGCGACCTTTGCGGTTCGGGTCATGATAGGACGGAATCATACCGCACCCGGGCGCGACGTCAAAAGCCGGGGCGGCCCCGCCGAGATCGCGACCGGCAGCGATCAACGTGCCCACAGAATGGCGAGGTCGAGCTCGATGGCGTCGAAAGGGTCCGCTCGGACCTTCGCGGCAGCAGTGAAGGTCGCAACGATCCGGAACGTCTCTCCGTCGAGGCGAAGCACCTCGAGGTACTGCTCGATGGGGTCGACGAGCCAGACGTGAGCCACGCGTTCGCGCGCGTAGAGCGGGAGCTTCTCCCCGCGATCGAGCTTCTGGGTCGACGGCGAGAGCACCTCGCAGAGCCAGTCGGGGGCGAGCGTCGTATAGGGCGCTTCCGGCATCTCGGGCATGGCCTCACGGCGCCAGCCGGCGAGATCGGGAACGACGACGTCCGATGCGAAATGCAGCTCGGGCTCGTCGAGGATGACCCATCCGCCGGGGCCGCCCTTGCCGCGCTTGAACGGCGGACCGAGCTCCTCGCCGAGGGCACTGGTCGCCGCGGCGTGCGGTAGCGCGGGCCGCGGGCTCGCGTAGAGGACGCCGTCGACGATCTCGCCGACCTGGTTCGCGGGCAACGCGCACAGCTCGTCGTAGGTGGCAGGGGTCTGCCGTGCTCGCGCGACCATCAGCCCATCGTAGCGCGCGACGAGGTACCGAGCGAGAGCGGCTCGGCTCTACTGACTCAGAGCTCGAAGGGCCCCGTCGCGCGGCCCGTGATGAACTGCTGGACCACGCCGTCCGGCGTGTTCTTGAAGTCCTCTCGCGAGCCCTGGAGGCGCACCTTTCCGCGGTAGAGCATCACGATGCGGTCGGCGATCGAGAAGATGCTCGTCAGGTCGTGGCTCACGACGATCGAGGTCACGCCGAGCTTGTCCGAGAGCTCGCGGATGAGGACGTCGACGCGGCGCGCGCTCACCGGGTCGAGCGACGTGGTGGGCTCGTCGAAGAGCACGTACGTCGGGTCGACCGTGAGCGCGCGCGCGATGGCCACGCGCTTGCGCATACCGTCACCGAGCTCGGGCGGGTAGCGGTCCGCGAACTCCTCCATGCGCACGATCTCGAGCCGCTGCCGGGCCTCGGCGAGCGCCGCCTTGAGGCTCAGCTTCTTGTGCTTGCGGAGGGGGAGGGCGACGTTCTCTGCGCAGGTCATCGAGTCGAAGAGCGTCGAGTGCTGGAACACCATCGCGCACTTCTTGCGGATGGGGCCCATCTGCTCCTCGTCGAACTTCGAGATCTCCTGGTCGTCGAGCCAGATCTCGCCGCTGTCCGGGTAGAGGAGGCCGACGAGGTGCTTGATGAGCACGCTCTTGCCGACGCCCGAGGCGCCGATGATGAAGAACACAGAGCCGGTCGGCACGTCGAACGAGACGTCCTGGAGGACGGTCTTCGGCCCGAACGACTTGATGATGTTCTTGAACTGGATCATCAGCCGGGGAAGATGAGGAAGCCCGCGCCCGAGATGAAGAAGTTCAGGATGATGATCGTGAGCGACGTGTTCACGACCGCGCGCGTCGTCGCCCAGCCGACGCCCTCGGAGCCGCCGAACGTCGACAGGCCGCAGTAGCCGCTCACGATCGGGATGGCGGCGCCGTAGGCGAGGCACTTCGTGAGACCGACCGCCATGTCGCCGAAGTCGACGAGCTGGTGGTTGAAGAAGGTCTGCAGCGGCACGTCGAACGCGAAGTAGGCGGTGAACGCGCCGGCAACGAAGGCGATCGTGCCGGCCCAGATGACGAGCACCATCGTCATCACGATGCTCGCGAGGAAGCGCGGCTTGATGAGAAAATCGATCGGGTCGGCCGCGCACATGCGGAGCGCGTCGATCTGCTCGGTGACGACCATCGAGCCGATCTCCGCGGCGATGCCGGCGCCCACGCGCGTCGCCAGCATCAGCGCGCCGAGCGAGGCCGCGAAGTCGCGGACGAGCAGCTCGAGGTAGGTCGCGCCGAGCAGCGTGTAGTCGGGGACCACGCGCTTCGCCTGGAGACCGGCCTGGTACACGAGGATCATCCCGAGGAACCCCATCGTGACCGACAGGAAGAACACCGAGCGGTTGCCCATCTCGTACATCTGCCGAGCGAGCGCGCCCTTCTCGCGCTTGCCCCGCGCGACGTAGTAGAGCGTGCGCACGAAGACCGAGTAGAGCTCGCGGCCGCCGACCATCAGATCGATCGCCGCGGCGCCGAGCGCGCCCACCGCGCCGAGATCCTCGTACGGATGCTCGATCGGCTCGTGCGACATCCGTTGCGACTCGGGGCCCGGGGCGGCGAGGTTGCTCATCTCAGCCGCCCAGCGCGAAGCTCGTGAGGTAGTCGAGGACGAAGACGCCGGCAGCGCTCGCCATGACGGTGGAGTTGACGGCGCGTCCGACGCCCGGCGCGCCGCCCGTGGTCGCGAGCCCGAAGTGACAGCTCGCGAGGCCGATGACGAGGCCGAACACGATGCTCTTGATGAGGCCCGTCGCGACGTCGCCGAAGCCGAGGAGGCCCGACGTGAGGCCGTTGTAGAACGTGGTCGGGCTGACGCCGAGCAGCGCCTCGCCCGTGTACGCCGCGCCGAAGAGCGCGAGCGCGTCCGCGAAGAGCGTCATCATGAAGAGCGTGCTCACGATCGAGATGAAGCGCGGCGCGATGAGGAAGCTGATCGGGTCGATCGCGAGGACGCGCAGCGCGTCGAGCTGCTCGGTGACCACCATCGTGCCGAGCTCGGCGGTGTTGTTGGCGCCGACGCGCCCCGAGATCATCAGCGCGGTGAGGAGCGGCGCGATCTCGCGGAGCGTGCCGAAGCCGGCGCCCCAGCCGAGGAGCCCCTCGGCGCCGTATCGCTTCACGATCGTCGCGGCCTGGATGACCATGATGGCCCCCGTGAAGAGCGCGGTCACCGCGACGATCGGGAGCGATTTCACGCCCATCTTGTAGAGATTCTTGAGCAGCTCGCGCGAGTCGATGCGCGGCGGGACCATGCGCGCCACGACGCGGGCGAGGAGGATGGTCATCCCGCCGGCGGTCTCGGCGATCTCGAGGAACGACGAGCCAACGCCGCTGAGGAACGCGCTCAGGGCTCCCGGGCCCTTGTCGCTGTCTGCAGAGGTCGACGTTCGTGCTGCCATCGGCGGCCGGGACTATACACCGCTCAGGCAGGGTCGTGTGCGGTGCGCACCGCCGCTCACTCCTCGAGCGGCATCCCGAGGGCATAGGCCACGGACAGCACGATCGCGGCGTGGACGAGCAGCACCGCGACGACCCCTGCAAGCCCGAGAAGGAAGCCCTTCGGGCTCCAGCGCCACGGCGGCCAGAGCGCCCGTGACCGCGTGCGGAAGAAGTGGAACCACACGGCGAACAGCGCGAGCAGGGGCGAGGCGAGGAACGCGAGCCCGATGAGCGCGTTGTCACGGCTCGTGTCCGGCCAGGCTCGCTCGAGGCGCTCGTCGTCCATGCGCCGCTCGTCGAGCCTCACCACCAGGGAGCTCGCCGCCATCAGCACGACCAGCGAGAGCACGAGGATGACGACCTCGCGCGGGTCGTCGGGCGCAGCGGAGGTCCGGATCGGCGGCGCCACGCTCAGAGCGGGCCCTCGGTGAGGCCGTGCACGAACTGCCTCACGTGCGGCTCGGCGCTGTTCTGCGCCTCCTCGGTGGTGCCGTCGAAGATCAGCTGTCCGCGGTACATCATGCCGACCCGATCGGTCACCGTGAGGAGGCGGTCGAGATCGCTCGAGACCATGATCACGGTGGCGTTCGAGGCGCGCTGCTCGTGGCGGAGGAGCTCGAAGATCTTCTGCGACGTCACCGGGTCGAGTCCGGCGGCCGGCTCGTCGTAGAGGACGATCGAGGCCTGCGCGATGGTCGCCCGCGCGACGCCGATGCGCTTCTTCTGGCCGCCGGAGAGGCCCGCGGGCATGCGCGCGTCGAAGCCGATCATGGCCACGCACTTCAGGCGCTCCTCGACGCGGACCTGGATCTCGTTCTCCGGAAGGTTCGTCAGCCGACGCAGCGGGAACGCGATGTTGTCCGAGACCGTGAGGTGGTCGAAGAGCGCGTTGTTCTGGAAGAGCATCCCGATCTTCAGGCGCATCTTCTGGAGCTCGAGCTCGGACGACGTCGTCACGTCCTGGCCGTCGACGAGGATGCGTCCGTCGTCGGGCTTCATGAGCCCGGTGATCATCTTGAGCAGGACGCTCTTGCCGGCCGCACCCGGCCCGATGAGGCCGTACAGACAGCCCTGCGGAACGTTCAGCGAGACGCCGCGCAGCACGCGGTTGGGCGGTCCGCCGCCCGAAGGTCGAAACGACTTCGAGAGGCGCTCGATCGTGATCACGGCAGCGGCCCGGGGCCCTGCGGGGGACCAGGGCGAACGCTCATCGCCGCGGCGGAGGCTCGGCCCTGCGGTGCGCCGCGTGCGGCGGCTCGGTCGCTCTCCGCGCGCTCGCGCGCGAGCCGGGCGACCTTGGCGTAGAGAGCGAGGGTCGCCCCGGCGAGCGCGAGGACGAGGAGCACGAGGCTGGCGAGCGCGATCTTGAGCGTGTTCATCGAGCCACGGGCGACGGCGATCGGGCCGACGTGCGCGACCTCCGAGCGAACCCCGGCGGGGCGAGCAGGGTGCGGGACGAAGACGACGACGACGTCCGACGGCGCGAGGCTCGGCGCGCCTCCCGCGACGAGGCGCTGCACCGACTCGGCCGCGAGCGGCGGGGTCGTGCCGCGATGCTCGACGAGGACACTCGCGGTCGCCTTGGCCGGAGGGCCGTCGCGGAGGGCGTCGCGCGCGGGGAGGTTCATGTGGACCCGCGCGGCGAGGACGCCCTCGATGTTGCCGAGCGTGCGCTCGAGGTCACCGGAGAGGCCTGCCACGAGCTGCGCGTGCTCGGCCGCCTGGCTCGGGACGAGCTGGCCGCGGTCGGCCGCCTCGAGGAGCCCGCGGGTCTTGGCGCGCGGCAGCTGCTCGTCGGCCATGGTCGCGAGCGCGCGCGAGGAGTCGTCGCGCGGCACGGTCACGCGGAAGCGCCCCTCGGTCGTCGGGTCGGCCTCCTTCGCGGCGTCGATGCCCGCTTGATCGAGCGCAACTACGACGCGATTCGCGTCGCCTTCCTCGAGGCCCGCCGCGACGGGGACGGCGCAGCCGGCGAGGGTTACCAGCGCGAGCAAACGCGCGGCCTTCGACATCCTGGAGGCGAAGCTACCCATTCTCGCGCCTGTGTATATCACGCTCGCCGGGAGGCGAGGGGGCCGCTGCACCCGCTGGACCTCGTGGTTTCCCGCATTCGGAGTAGAATGTGAGGGTGACCGAGGACATCGAGGAGAGCGCGCGCCGCGCGGCCGAGGAGCGGCCGACACAGCATGCGCCGCTCGAGCTCCCGGTGAGCGCCACGCTCCGTGCCGCGCCGGCGGTCGGCCAGCGTATCGGCAAGTACGTCATCGAGCGCACGATCGGTCACGGCGGGATGGGCATCGTCGTCGCCGCGCGGCACGAGACGCTCGACGAGATGGTGGCGATCAAGCTGCTCCACCCGAAGGCGGCGAAGGACGCCTTGCAGGTGGAGCGCTTCGTCCGCGAGGCGCGGGCGACGGTCCGGATCAAGAGCGAGCACGTCGTGCGCGTCCTCGACGCCGGCGCGGAGGAGTCGACCGGCGCTCCGTTCATCGTGATGGAGCTGCTCGAGGGGCGAGACCTCGGGTTCGTCCTCTCGCACTTCGGGCCGGTACCCCCGGTGACCGCTGTAGATTACATCATTCAGATCTGCGAGGGCCTCGCCGCCGCCCATGCGCTCGGCATCGTGCATCGCGATCTGAAGCCGTCGAACTTCTTCCTCACGCAGCGCGCCGACGGGACGCCGCTCGTGAAGATCCTCGACTTCGGGATCTCGAAGGCCGCCCAGAGCGACGGCTCGCCCGACCCGCGCCTCACCGAGACGCAGGCCGTCTTCGGGTCGCCGACGTACATGTCCCCGGAGCAGATCCGGAGCTCGAAGAACGTCGATGCACGGAGCGACGTCTGGTCCCTCGGCGTCGCGCTGTTCGAGCTCCTCACCGGCAAGCTGCCGTTCATGGCGGACAACGTCGCGGGGCTCCTCGCGTCGGTCATCGCCGACGCCCCGTTCTCCGTGTCGACGTTCGCCGACGGAGTCCCGCGGGAGCTCGAGGCGGTCGTCCTCGGTTGCCTCGAGAAGGACCCCGCGCGCAGGGTCGGCTCGGCGGCAGAGCTGGCCATGCGCCTCGCGCCGTTCGCGTCGCCCGACGGCGCGCTGCTCGCGACCCGCGTGGAGCGGAGCGCGGGCGGCTTCGGTGGCGTGCAGAGCGTCCCGCCGCCGCCGATGCTGCGTTCGGGGTCGGTTCCTCCGCCTCCGATCACGGCGCGTACCGCGCGCATGGCGCCGCCGCTCGCCCTCGCGCCGGCGAGCTACCCGAGCGTCCCTGCACCTGCGGTCGCGTACGGGAGCACGGGCACCGATCTGTCGGCCACCGGACCGGCAGCCTTCCGCGCGAACGTTCGTCGTGGCTCGGGCCGTAGCGTGGCGCTCTTCGTCGGCGCGCTCGCGCTGGTGGGCGTCATCGGTGGGCTGGTCTACGCGTCCGGAGCGGGGCGAACGAACCGGGGCTCGGCAACATCGGCGGAGACCGAGTCGAGCGCGCCGCCTCCGGCCGTCGCTCCGCCGCCTTCCGTCGCAGCGGCTCCGAGCTCGAGCGCTGCGGCCATGCTGGAGCCCGCGCCCTCGGCGCTCGCGGCGCCTGGTCCTCGGCGTGGCAAGCTGGGGGTGGAGGGGAAGCCCGTGCCGGGCCGTCCGGGGCCGCGCGCGTCCTCCGTCGTGAGCGCGTCGCCGCCCGTCTCCGTGGCGAGGCCCCCGGCTCCTCCGGTCCAGGCGTCGCCGAACCTCGATTCGCGGTTCTGAGCTCTGCTACGTTCGTCCGTGGTGGCTGCACGTCCGAGCTTCGTTGCGTCCGTCGCACGGTCGATCGCGTTGCTCGCGGCAGTGATGCTGGCGGCGCCGACGGCTCGCGCCGATCGCACGAGCGACGCCGAGGACCTCTTTCGCCGTGCGAAGGCGCTCATCGCGCAGAACAAGCACGTGGAGGCGTGTCCGCTCCTCGAGGAGAGCTATCGCCTCGAGCGTGCGCGAGGGACGCTCCTCAACCTCGCGCTCTGCCACGAGCAGATCGGCAGGACGTCGGCGGCGTGGGGCGAGTTCCGCCGTGTCGAGCAGGAGGAGCGCGCGTCGGGCGCGGCCAACGAGTCGCGCGTGCAGCTCGCTCGCGAGCACGCCGACAAGCTCCAGCCGCGTGTGTCGCGGCTCAAGATCGTCGTTCCGCCGGAGGCGCATGCGGCCGGGCTCGTCGTGAAGGTCGACGGCGAGCCGAGGGCAGAGCCCTTGTGGGCCGGCGTGCCGGTCGACCCGGGAACGCGCAGCGTCGAGGTGTCGGCGCTGAACAAGAAGCCGCTCGTCATGAAGGTGAAGGTCGACGACGAGGGCGTGCTCGTCGCCGTCACCATCCCGGCGCTCGAAGACGCGCTGGTCGCGGCGCCGACCGTCGTCCCCGGAGGGGCGAACCTCGAAGAGGTCGAGCAGTACGCTTCGAACCGTGCTCGCCGCACGACGGGCTTCGTCATCGGCGGCATCGGCCTCGCGACGCTCGCGGTCGGTGGCGCATTCGGCATCGCCGCGATCATCAACGACAGCGACGCGAAGAGCTGCTCGCCGTGCGTTCGCGGCTCGGCCCAGGCGAGCGCGAGCGACCAGTCGACCGATCGCGCCTTCGTCTTCGCCAACATCGCGAACGTGACCGTGCCGCTCGGCGCGCTCGGCTCGCTCATCGGCGTCTACCTCGTGCTCAGCGCCGGGCCGAGCCGTCGCGTGGCGGTCGTGCCCACGACGTCGGCGAGCTCGGGCGGCCTCTCGGTGAGCGGGCTATGGTGACGCGATGAGGCGCAGGCTCGCCGTCGTCGCCGTGGTCCTCGGCGCGACCGTGCTCGCGTGTCAGCTCGTCGCGGGCATCGAGCGCGTCGACAAGGTCGACCCTCCGCCGCCGGAGGCAGGACCCGACGTCAGCGTCCCCGACTCGGCGATCGCCGACCCGTGCAATCACGTGCGGCCCCTTCCTCCGCCCACGCGAGACGACGCGCCGGGCGAGAGCCTCGACCCGCTCTACCTGGCGCTGCGCCAGGTGTCGCTGTCGCCCACGACCGCCGCGGGCGCCGTCGGGTTCGACCTCGATCAGTCCTGCACGTGTGACACGCGGCCCGGCACCGCCTTCGACGGCGGCTCCTCGTGCGTCTCGGCACGCGCGGCCCAGTGCGACTCCGACGGCGGCGTCGACAACGCGACAGGGCTCGCGCTCGCGGCCTACGCGACGTTCATCGACATCGACAAGGCGTCGACCATCAACGACCGCATCGCTGAGGGCAGGCAGACGTCCTTCGTCGTCCTCACGAGGTACAACGGCCGCGCGAACGACAGCGAGGTGGGCTTCGGCATCTTCACCTCCGAGGGGATGAGAGACGGCATCACGTGTCCGGGCTCCGTGACCGACGTCGACGGCTTCACGACACCGGGGTGGTGCGGGGAGGACAAGTGGACCGCGTCGGCGTCGACCGTCACGGGAGGCGACGGCAACTTCGTGCCGCGCTCGTTGGGCACCGGGTACGTGACGAACTACGAGTTCGTCGTCGAGCTCAACAGCCCCGCGAGCGTTCCGTTCGGCGGATACAAGCTCACGCTCGGGTCGCCGGTCTCGACCGGGCATCTCGTCCCGCTCGGCGCGGACCTCATGCCGGTAGACACCTCGAAGGGGCCCGCGCTCGACCTCGTGAAGTACTGGCGTGTGGAGCAGGCGGTCCTCGGCGGACGCGTCCCGGCCTCGGAGCTCCTTGCCGCGGCGGGGACGCTCTTCCAGCCCGGGGCGGATGCCGGGGGAGGACCGAAGGCGCCGCTGTGCAAAACGGCGGTGTTCGAGGCCTTGAAGGCCCAGATCTGCGATCAGGTCGACATCAGCTCGAGCAAGGCCTTCGACTTCATCGCGAACGCGAAGTGCGACTCGCTCTCGGTGGCGATCGGCCTCACGGCCGCCTCGGCGAGAGTGGAGCGGGTCGTGCCTGCGCAGGTCACGACCAACCCCTGCTATCCGACGGCGGACGGCGGTGGCCCCATGGCCGGGCCGAGCAGCGTCGATTACCAGTGCCATTGAAAGAACTCCTGTTGCTCTCCCCCCGTCACGATGGTAATCGGCCCAGGCCGCGTAACGGTGAGGCTCGCTCGTAACGAGCGCCCCGAGAAAACGCGCGCTCTTCATTTCCGCTTCCGCCTCCCCAAAAGGCGCGCCCACCGAGGCGCGACGCGCATTGCAACCCCGCGAACCCGGCGAATCCCGCGACCTCAGCGACGCCCAATCTGGCGGCGCCACTCCGTTCACGGAGGCCCTGAGCCAGCTCAACGACAGGGCGCTCCGTAGGCTCCTGGGCGCCCGCGCCTTTCTGCGCGGATATGACTATGTCCGGCGGCAGGCCGTCACGGAGGTGGTCATGGAGGACCTCTCCGCCAAGGGCGCCGTCCGCGGCACCGAGCCGGAGCCGTACGCCGTGAAGCTGCAGGTGACGCCCTCGGGCTTCACGAGCGAGTGCTCGTGCCCGGCGTTCCCCAAGATCAACGGGCATTGCAAGCACGTCGCGGCGCTCCTCATCGCCCTCCGCGACCAGGTGCGGCCGAAGCAGCCGCGGCCCGAGGCCTCGGCCAATGGCAACGGGCCGGGCTCGAGCTCGCTGCCCGGGATCAGCGACGGGTCGCAGGCCTCGTCCGCGTACGGCTCGCAGGGCCCACGCGCATTGCCTGCGCCGGCGGGGTCATCGCCTCCGGGCGGCCTTCGCGGTGGAATGGAGCGTGGCGGTATGGACCGTGGCGGCAACATGGGCGGCGGCGGCGACATGGAAGGGCTCGGCGGCAGCCGTCGTGCTCGACGACGCGCGCGCAAGCTCGCGGCGCAGCGCATCCCCGGTGGCGGAACGGCCGTCGGCGGCGGTGGTGAGCGCGGCGGCGCCGAGCGTGGCGGCGGACGCCCTGGCTTCCAGGTCGAGGGTCGAGGTCACGACCGACACGGCGGTGGGGGCTCGGGCCAGGCGGGCCACGCGAGCCAGCACGGCGTCGACGCATGGCTCCCCGAGCCGATGCCGCCGGCGCCGAAGACGATCGAGTACCGCATGCAGGTGCGGCCGAGCAGCCTCAGCGTCTCGCTGATCGACCCCGACGCGCGCACGCCGCTCTCGGCGACGTCGCTCCTCCAGTTCCAGGCGCAGAAGCCGACGGCCGATCGCGACGCGCTCCGCCTCCTGGCTCGCCTCGAGAACGACGGCCCCCGACGCGTCGGCACCGAGGTGCGCGGCGAGGACGCCGCTGACCTCCTGCCGCTCTTGAAAGGGCGACGAGTCATCCTCGAGCCGCAGATGATGGAGCTTCGCTTCGGCGACGAGCCCATCCGTCCGCGCTTCGATCTCGAGCTGGGTCCCGACGGAACCACCGTGCTGGTGAAGACGACCTTCCAGCGCGGCGGCGACCCGCGAAAGTTCACGCTGAACCAGGGCGGCTGGTTCGAGGGCAGCCCCGGCTGGCACGTCGACGCGCAGGAGGGCTGGGCCCGTCCGATCGATCGCCGCGTCTCGCCGGGCAGCATCCGCCGCCTGATGCGCACGGCGTACATCTCCGAGTCGATCGACAACCTCCCGTCGCTCATCGCGCAGGGGTTGCCGCGCGTCGCGCTCGAGGTCGGAGCCGAGCTCCCCGATCTCTCGCAGGTCGCCGACGTCATCGACATCACGCCCACGTTCCGGCTCCGGGCGGGTGGCTCGCTCACCGAGGCGCGCGTCTCTCTGCGCGCGGCCTACGAGGACGTCGAGATCGACGTTCGCGCCGACGGCATGACGCCTCCCGTGCTCGTGAAGCCCCCGCGTGCGAGCGGCGACGACCGCGACGACGGCGACTCGGGTGGCCCGCGCCCGCGCCGACTCGCCGCGAGCAAGCGCGCGACGGTCATCCGTTGCGACATCGCCGCCCAGCAGGAGGCGACGAACAGCCTTCGCGCCCTCGGCCTCAAGGCCGACGAGGACGGCATGGGCTTCATCGCCCGCGGCGATGACGCCATCCAGTTCTGGACGGAGGCCGTCGGCTCGCTCCCCGATGCGTGGGACCTCTTCATCCCGGACGACCTCGTCGACGTCCAGGTTCGCACCAATTCGCTGCAGGCGAACGCACGCGTCTCGAGCGGCGTCGACTGGCTGTCGCTCCGCCTCTCGTTCGAGTCCGAGGGCATCGCGGTCACGCAGGAGGAGCTCGGTCGCTGCCTCGCCGAGGGCCGTCGCTACGTGCGCCTCCAGGACGGCTCGTTCGCCAAGATCGACGCCGAGAAGGTGAAGGCCGTTCTCCTTCGGCAGGCCGAGATCCTCGCCACCGGCGGAGGGCAGGGGAGCCGCCTCCCGCTGTCGCAGGCCGGGCGCATCCAGGAGCTGCTCGAGCAGGTCGGCAAGGCGAACGTCACCGCCGACGCGAAGGACCTCTTCGGCAAGCTCCAGCACATCGAAGAGATCAAGGTCGTCAAGAAGCCGCGCAACCTGAAGGCCCAGCTCCGGCCGTATCAGGAGCAGGGCTACCAGTGGCTCTCGTTCCTCCACGAGATCGGGTCGGGCGGCATCCTCGCCGACGACATGGGGCTCGGTAAGACCGTCCAGACCATCGCGCTTCTGCTCTCGGTGAAGGCCGCGGTCGAGAAGGACGCGAAGGCCGACGGCAAGAAGAAGTTCAAGGCGCTCATCGTCGCGCCCACGAGCGTCGTCACGAACTGGGAGCGCGAGCTCGATAAGTTCTCGCCGTCGCTCACGCACATGGTGTGGCACGGCGCGGACCGCAAGGAGCGCTCCGACGAGCTCGACGACGCCGACATCGTCATCACGAGCTACGCGCTGCTCCGTCGCGACGAGGAGCTCCTCGCGAAGCTCGACCTGCGATACGCGATCCTCGACGAGGCGCAGAACATCAAGAACCCGCTCAGCGCCACCGCGCGCGCGGCCAAGCGCCTCAAGTCCGACCGGCGCCTCGCCCTCACCGGCACGCCGATCGAGAACCGCCTCTCGGAGATCTGGTCGATCTTCGACTTCGTGAGCCCCGGCCTCCTCGGCCCGCTCGACAAGTTCGAGGAGCGCTACGCGCGCCCGATCGACGCCGGCGACCAGAAGGCCGCCAAGCGTCTCCGCGCGACCATCCACCCGTTCATCCTCCGGCGCACCAAGTCCGAGGTCGCCAAGGACCTCCCGGAGAAGATCGAGACCGATCAGTTCTGCGAGCTCACCGGCGAGCAGGCCGCGCTCTACGCGGCCGTGTTCAAGGAAGTGCGCGCGCAGGTCATGAACGAGGTCGAGCGTCAGGGCATGGCGAAGAGCCATATCCAGATCCTCGCGGGCCTCACTCGGCTCCGTCAGGCGGCGTGCGACCCGCGCCTCCTCGGCCTCCCGCGCGAGTTCGGCGACGAGGACTCGGGCAAGCTCGTGGCGCTCCGCGAGCTGATCCAGACGTCGGTGGCCGGTGGTCACCGCGTCCTCGTCTTCAGCCAGTTCGTGTCGATGCTGACGCTCATCCGTCGCGCCCTCGAAGAGGACGGCGTCGCGTACGAGTACCTCGACGGCAGCACGAAGGACCGCCAGGCGAAGGTGAACAACTTCCAGCGCGAGGACGGTCCCCCGATCTTCCTCATCTCGCTGAAGGCGGGCGGTGCCGGCCTGAACCTCACGGCGGCCGACACGGTCATCCACTTCGACCCGTGGTGGAACCCGGCCGTGGAAGATCAAGCGACCGATCGCGCGCACCGCATCGGCCAGACGAGAGTGGTCACGAACTACAAGCTCATCGCCAAGGGCACGATCGAGGAGAAGATCCTCGAGCTCGGCGGCAAGAAGCGCGAGCTCGTGGGCGCGGTCCTCAGCGAGGACATCGGCGGCGCGAAGAAGCTCACGAAGACCGACCTCGAAGAGCTGTTCAAGTAGGCGCGCGGACAGCTCTCAGTGCGAGGGCAGCGAGGCCTCCAAGGACACGGTCTGTCGCCCCGCGGTGAAGTGAACGCCCGCACCGAGCATCGCGACGGTGCACGGCAGAACGACCTCGCGCAGCACCATCGCGCGTAGCTCCGTCTCGGCAGAGGGCGCTGCGACGTCGTGCGTGAGCGATGCGAGCTCGTTGACGATCTCGTCCTTCGCCTCCGTGAGGGCGAGCGAGACCTCGGCGCCGCCCGTGCGCAGCGCCCACGCGACGATGCGCCACGCGAGCTCGGCGTGGCGCTCCTCGTCGCTCGACATCGTCGCCAGCAGACCGCCGAGGACCGGGTCCGTGCTGGTGCGCGAGGCCTCGGCAAGCGCGGCGGAGGCCATGGACTCGCCCACGCACGCATCGATGAACGTGCTCCTCGCGAGGGCGGCGAGCGTACGTGACGTACCGGGAAGCGCGGCCAGCGCTGCGGGCCCGACCGCGCGGGCTCCGTAGGCCGTCGCGAGCGCGAACGTGATCCGCGCGTGCTCGATCTCGTCGAGCGTCGCCCGCTGCGTGGCCTCGAGGAGGTCCGGCGGAGCGCCGACCGAGAGCAGGTCGAGCGTGAGCTGAGCGAAGGAGGCGATGGATGCGTGCTCGAAGGCGGCCTCACGGGTCCAGTGGTCCGCGAGGGCGGCGCGGGCCTCGTCGCCGAGGTGCGCGGTCGCGAGCGCCCCGATCGCGGCGCTCCAGTCGGCGCGCTCGATCGTGCGCGCCACCGAAGGCGTACCCGTCGCGTCACGAAACGCGCGGCCGCCGGGGCAAGGCGTGACCCACGTGTAGCAACATGCGGCCGGATCCTTCTTGCGCTCCTTGGCGGTGCTCTCGGCGCTGAACGAGACCGACCGAAACGGCGCGTTGCCGGCGTCCGGCGCGTCGTCGGTATGCGCGGCGGTCGCCCCGCATCTCGCATACGGGGCAGGGGCCGCGGCGCCGGCATCGACGCTCGTGCGCTCCGGAACGCAGAACGCTCCGTTCGGGCACGACGGCATGTGAAACTCCGGCCTCGCGTGCCCGCCCGAGCTCGTCGCTGCCGTCGAGCCGTCCGCAGTCGTCGGGGGCTGTGCGGGGTCCTTGCATGCTGCAAGGACCAGGGACGGGAGCACTGCGCTGATCGCGGTGAGGTAGCGAAGGCGCGCGGTCGAGAGGCTCATGGCGGCATCTTCCACGAACTGCCGCGCAGTGTCTGCACTTCCGGAGTCGGCGGGCCGGTCACGAGGTGCGACATGAGCCACCCGCGCGACGTCGAGGTTGCGTGACACGAGGACGCGGTCGCGGCAGAGTGAGCGCCGATGACGCTTCGACTCCGTGGCTCGGTTCTTGGCCTCGCTCTGGTCGTCGCCTGCACGTCCGTCGCGTGTAGCGAGGAGACGATCCTCCGCGTGAACGCCGCGGCCGACGGCGGTACCGACGAGGGCGGAACGGAGGCCGGGGCCGGCTCGTGTATCCCCGGCGCGTCGCTCGACTGCACCTGCCCCAACGGCGACATGGGCAAGACCGAGTGCGACTCGAGCGGCACCCCCGGCTTCTGCGGCTGCGCCGCCACGAACCTCAATTCGCACACGATCATCTCGAAGGGCGGCAAGAGCCAGATCGAGGTGGAGACGCACCTCGCCGCCGCGCCCGACGGCGCGATGGTCTCGGTGTGGATCAGCCTCGGCAACGTGAAGAGCGACATCGGCTACGTGTTCTCGCGCGACGGCGGCGCGACGTGGACGGCCCCGAAGTCGATGGGGGACGGGACCGGTCGAGAGTCCTCTGACCCGGTCGTCGCCTCCGACCCGCAGGGGAACTTCTACGCGACGTGGATCTCCTTCGTGCGCAGCGGCGCGGGGCAGCCTTCGGATTTCGTGCTCTACGTCGCGAAGGCCGCGGCGGGGCAGAACACGTTCGGGACGCCCGTTGCGGTCGACAACTTCAACACCGGCGACAAGCCGTGGATCACGGTGACGGCGGCCGGGACGGTGCTCATCACGTGCATGCAGGAGGCGAGCGGAGGTAACTCCGTCCTCAACGCGCACCGCAGCACGGACGGCGGAAGCACGTGGACGAAGTCGCCGGTCTTCACGTCGACCGGGGGCTCGCAGGCGAACTTCGTCGTCCCTTGTGCCCCGAAGGCCGGCACGCGCATCTGGGCGACGCACCTCTCGGTGGAGGGCTCGGGCCTCGCGCAGCGTCTCCACTGGAGCGACGACGACGGCGTGACCTGGCCCGCGGGGAACACGAAGACGTACGGGGTCAACTCGTCGATCACGCCCGCCACGTGCGTCGCCAAGGGAGGCGAAGTGTGGATCGGATACGGCCAGTGGACGTCGCAGCCCGCGGGGGCAGACGCGCCGGTCGACGAGTACCACGTCATCCACACGACCAACGGCACGACCATCACCGACGTCGTCGCCAGCGACACGAAGACGAAGCAGCAGAACCTCGGCTCTCTCGCGCTCGACGAGGCGACGGGGGAGCTCGCGCTCACGTACTACGCGGGCGACACCGACGGTTCGACCGGCAGTGTCCGGTCCGTGCGCTCGGGGGACGGCGGCAAGACGTGGGGCGTCAGCAAGCCGGTGAGCGCCGACCTCCTCTTCACCGCGGACCGCGCGAGCTCGAAGTGGCTCGGCGACTACATGGGCACGGTGCTGATCGGCGGCTCGCTCTTCATCACGTACGGCGAGAACGCGGACGGGTTCACGCACGTCGCCTTCTCGAAGACGGTGCAGTGAGGTACGCGCTGGCGGCGTGCGCGTGCGCGCTGGCATGCGCGTGCGCGAAGGCGCCCGACGCGAGCACGAACCCGAAGGCGAGCGCGGAGGCGAACGGGCAGGGGAGCGCCGACGCCGCGTCGAGCTTCGATGCCTCCAGCCCGGACAGCGGGCGGGCGTTCGGGCTGCCGATGCCCCAGCAGTATCCTCACTTCGTGTGGGACGCGGCGGCGGCCGATGCTGCCGCGCGCGACGGGGCCCGCTCCCTTGGCGCACGTTAACCATGCCTCATGGGCTGCCAAGCTGGCATGGCCGTTGACCTGGGCCGGTCGCCTCCGTACCCTCGATTTCCGATGATCTGGCTCTCGAACTCCACTGTCGCCCGTCTCCGTGATCAACTCCAGGCGCGGGGCCAGCGCCCGTCGCTCGTCGCGCCCGGAGCGGACCTCACCGCCGACGCCGTGGAGATGCTCAACATCACCGCCGAGTACGGCCCGCTCTGCGAAGCGATGTACCTGATGATGAGCGCCGACGGCGCCGTCGGAACGGAGGAGCGGGAAGTGCTGAAGGGCGCGCTCCGCAACCTCTCGGGCGACGCCATCCGCGGCGTGCAGATCGATGCGATGCTCGAGGAGGCCGTCAAGCGCGTCGAGGCCGAGGGCCGCGACGCCCGCATGAAGGAGGTCGTCGCCTCCATGCACGGCGACAAGGCGCGCGGCGAGGTCGCGTTCGTGCTGGCGGCGGCGATCGCCTTCGCCGACAACGCCATCGCCGACGAAGAGAATGACACGCTGAACACCCTCGCCGAAGGCCTCGGTATCGACGAGGCGCGCGCGAACGAGCTCCTCGACGACGTCGAGAAGGACCTCGGCGCGCAGGGCGAGCAGACGCAGGAGTAGCGTTTCGAGTCTTCCGTCCGGTACGCTCGTCGTTGCCGGCGCGCGCGCGCGCGCGCGTCGGAGCCCGCGTGGACAAGACGGAAGGCACGGGAGAGCGGGTCGGCGGTTATCGAGTCGTTCGCAAGCTTGCGACCGGCGGGACGAGCAACGTCCTGCTGGCGAAAGCCGAGGGGCCGCACGGGTTCGAGCGCTCGGTCGTCCTGAAGCTGCTCCTTCCCGAGTACAAGCACGACGCCGAGTTCAAGGGGATGTTCGCCCGGGAGGCCGCGGCGTACGCGCGCCTCTCGCATCCGTCGATCGTCAGGCTCTACGACTTCTTCGCCAACGACGACCAGCTCGTCATGGTGCTCGAGTACGTCGACGGTCCGCCGCTCAGCAAGCTGCGCGGGATGCTCAAGGCGGTCGGTCAGCAGTTCGACGACACGACCGCGATCTACGTCGCGTCGAGCCTCTTCGCTGCGCTCGCGGCGGCGCACGGCGCGACCGACGACACTGGCGAGCCCGCGCCCGTGATCCATCGCGACGTGAACCCGTCGAACGTTCTCATCCCTTGGGACGGCAACGTGAAGCTCGCCGACTTCGGCGTGGCGAAGGTCACGGGCGCGAGCCACCAGAGCAGCGTCGGGCTCATCAGAGGCACGTTCGGGTACATGGCGCCCGAGCAGGTGAAGGGCGAGACGGTGACCCCGCGTGCCGATGTCTATGCCGGCGCGATCATCCTCTGGGAGCTGCTCACGAAGCGGCGCGCGTTCATGCGGGGGGCGCTTCCGGAGATCGAGGTGCTGCGCCAGCTTGCAGAGCCGCGCATCGTCTCGATCGACGTCATTCGTCCAGATCTCGACAAGAGCGTTCGCGACGCCGTCAAGCGAGCGCTCGAGCCGCGTGGCGACAAGCGGACCATCACTGCCGAGGAGATGGCGTCGATCCTGCACGCCGTCGTGCCCGAGAACGAGGGGCGCGAGAAGCTCGCGAAGGCGCTCGCGCACGTGCGGCACGAGCCGAAGCCCTCGGCGACGAGCATCCCTCCGCCGGTCACCATGACGTTCGGCGGCCCGGACCCGGCGCGGTACGAACCACGCGCGCCGATGATGACGAAGCCTGGCCTTGCGCCGCGGGTGACGCCTCCGCCGTTGCCGGCTGTGAGGGGGGGCTCGCGGCAGACCGCGCCTTACGGGGCGACGCCGCCCGCTGCGCCGGTCGCCGGGGCCGCGTCTCCGCGTCCGCCGGTGGTCGCGCCGCCGCGCCCCGCGGCGAAGCGATCGGAGCCGCCGGTGACCGATGTCGCGCCTTCGTCGGAGCGTGGGCTCGCGGCGTTGCTCGAGCCGTCGGAGAGCGACCCGCGACCGAACCTCGGCGTGGCAAGGAGTAGCGCGTCGCGCTCGGAGAGTGCGCCGGCGCGCGACCTCAGGGACTCGATCGACGACATTCTTCGGGACATCCCGAGCAATGTTCCGCCGAACATGTTCCCGAAGACGGACCCGCCGGGCGGCATCCCGGCCGCCGCGCTCGCGCCGAAGGACGTCGACGTGCTCGTGGATCCGTTCGCTCGCGGCCTCGGCGACCTGCCGCCTGCACCGCCGATGCTCGATCCCTCCGTGCCCTTGAATCTAGGGGCCACTCTGGTCGACGAGCCGGCCGTCGTGGAGAAGGGGCCTTCCTCCTTCCCGTCGCAGGACCGGACTCTTGCGCTCGCGCGCTCGCCCCTCTCGCCGCCCGAGCGACCGAGGCCTCAGGTCGGGCACGGGGTCACGGCGCCGATGGCCGCGGTCGGCGCGGGCGCGAGCCCGCCGACGGCACGAATGGCGGGCCTCGCGAGCGCGCCGGCGATCCCGACGGCTCCGATCGCTCACACGGCGCCGATGGCGCCGATGGCGCCACCGCCAGTGCCACCGCCGGCGGCGACTCTTCCGCTCGGTGCGCTGAGCAACGTTGCTTCTCCGCCCTTCGCGCCTGGTCAGGCACCGCTCGCCGGACCGGGCTCCTATCCGCCGGCGCACGTGCCGAGCTCGGCGCCGACCGCATCGGGTGGCTATCCGCCGCCCGCTTCACAGAGCGCGCCGCCCGCGTCCGCCGAGAAGCGTCGTACGTCGCCGGTGCTGCTCGTCGCGATCCTGCTCTTCGCAGTGCTCGTCGGCGCCGCCGGCGCCATCGTCTATTGGCGGCGGCAGAGGCCGCATGCGCCGCAAGCGGCAACCTCTTCGAGCGTCGCCCCAGCCGTCTCGTCGGTCGTGATCCCGCCGGCTACGGCTACCGACCTCACGGCCACCGCGGCCTCGGCATCCTCGCCCGCGCCATCGGCAGCCCCATCTCCCTCCGCTGCCCCGTCGGCTCCGGCGTCTCTCTCCGCCGCCCCGTCCGCGGCGCCGCCTTCCTCTTCAGCGCCGTCACCCTCGGCCGCCCCGTCACCCTCCGCCGCGCCGTCGGCGGCGGCGTCTGCCTCCGCGCCCTCCGCGGACCTTCCGCCGGGCATGGGCCGCGTCCGGACGTCCGGCGCAGCGCCGGGTCGGCGCATCTTCGTCGACGAGCGGACCGTCGGCCAGACGCCCGACGCGGTCGTCGTGAAGTGCGGCGTCCGCTCGATCAAGCTCGGGAGCTCCGGCGTCGCACGGCCCGTCGAGGTCCCGTGCGGTGCCGAGATCACCGTCGGCGATCGCTGATCAATCCTCGATCAGGGAGCAGCGCCGGCGTCGGCGAGGCTCGCCGGCGACGGTGCGGAGGGCGCCGCTCGGAAATACGTCCAGAAGCTCGTCGCCCAGTCCGCGCCGCCGCGATCGGTCGGGTGAATTCCGTCGCCGCCGCGCTGGAGCTTGAGGCTGCTCGAGTCGAAGAACTTGCAGGGCGCGACGTTGTCTTTGAGCACCTGGACGATTCCGGTGTCGGGCTTCCACGTCGGCGGGCCCATCCAGTAGCACTCGCGCGAGCCCACTCGCTTCACGATGTTCTGCACGTTGCCGACCATCGACGCGGGGTAGGGGACGAAGACGTCGTTCGTCCCGAGCGTGAGGATGACGATGTCGGGACGGTGCTTCTCGATCAGGCTCTTCAGCTTCGGCGAATGGTCGTAGCTGACGATCGACTCGCTGACCTTGTAGTCACGGATGAACTTGGCGCCCTCGGCGGTGAAGCGCTGGTCGAGCGCCTTCGTGAGGCCCCAGTTGCCGCCGACCATCGAGTCGCCGACGTGGAGGACGACCTTGCCGGTGAGCGGCGGTGCGGCCGGTGCGGCGCTCTCGACCGCGGCGCCGGCGTCACGGGCGGCGTTCGGGTCCTCGAGCGCCGTCGCGAGGCGCAGGCTCGCGCCCGTCGGCTCGGCGGTCGGTGCGGCACCATGCGATGCGCTGAGTGGCGCGGGCGCAGGAGGATTACGCGAGCAGCCGCACGCAAGCGTGGCGCTCACAAGGATCGCGCAGCCCAGCTCCAGGGGACGCATCGCGTTCCCTTATGACAGAGCGCAATCGTCTCGTCGAGATTCTGTCGCGATTCGGGGAACGACTCTCGGCGATCGAGGGGGCCAGCCCTTTCGAACCTGTTACTGCGCGACGTCGGCGCAGCAGCGGAAGCCGGTCGAGTAGTCGTGGTACCAGGCCTCGTGCGCGTCGGTTCGGTAGCCGCAGCCGTCGCCGTTCTGGGTCACGTCGAGGTAGTAGCCACCCTGGAAGGTACCGGCGGGGTCGAGGACCCACTCGTGCAGGTTGCCGACCATGTCGTAGACGCCGTAGCCGTTGGTGCAGCCATCGTGCGAGCCCGTCTCGGCGAGGCCGCCGGACATCTGGTTGAGGCGCTCGTCGTTCATCTTGTCCCAGGTCCACGCCTTGCCGTCGGCGACGGCCGCCGGGAAGAAGTTGCCGACCGGGCTCTTGCCGTTGTCGTTGCAGGTGCCGGGGCTGCGCTCGTTCGCGTAGCCGAACTTCTTCGGGTCCGGGCCCTTGCAGGCGGTCTTCCACTCGACGGGCTTGCAGAGGCGCTTGCCGGAGCGGCCGCACGCCTCGATGGCCTGCTTCTCGCTGATGTAGCCCTGCGGGTAGACGCCCTTTTCGCTGACGGCCCGGACCGTGTGGCCCTCGACCGGCTGGTAATAGGGCCAGGCGCGCTCGTCGCCGTTCGACATGATCTCGACGAGGGAGGCCTCGTACTTGTCGACGCAGAACTTGTCGTCGATGCTCGCCATGTCCGGGGGACAGAGGCCGTTCATCGCGAGGGGCCGGTCACCGACCTTGAGGAGCTGCTCGACCGGGATGTCCGCCGTCGAGGCGAAGCTGAGCCTGGGCATCGCGCCCGAGGTGAGCTGGACGGCTGCCGGGTCGACCGGCGCTTCGAGAGCGTTGGTCGCCTTGGCGGAGGTAAGCGTTGTCGTGGAGAAGACGCCGTGGCCGACGTGGTTGCTGTAGAGCCGATTCGCGCAGCCCGCAGCGCCCGCGAGGGACGCCACCGAGAAACCTGCAATCGCCGCAATAAGCCAAGCCGGGTGGGTCTTCTTCTGCACTTCTTCACCTCCGGCGCGCCTGCGGGAGGGTCCCGCGGGTGACGCGTAGTTGCCTACGCGCTCCTGGGGATACTTTGCACCACGGGGGCCAGCCAACCCCAATCGACACTCAGCCGTGAATTAGGTGGGACCTTCACTCCATGGAAGTCCGCGATCGAATTCGTGTTTATCTCGTGATCTCAGCCTATTGAAGTGGAGTAGGTGAGGTAACGGGTGACTACGTCTGGTGCGTGGCAAGGCGACCCTCGGAGAGGCATCGGAGACGCATCAAGCGACCAGTGTCGCGCCCAAACCACGGTCGCGCTCGACCCGTGACTCTGCCGCCAGACGGTCAGGCGGTGGTGAGCGCCGCATGCACGAGCGACTGGAAATGATGGACGCCGTTCTCGCGGAGCGCTGAGAAGCGGCCACGCTCGTAGGCGCCCGAGGCGAGCCCCCTCTGCACCGCCTCGCAGATGGAGATGTCCTCGAGCTGGATGCCGTGACTGAACTCGATCGTCCGCGCGATCGCATCGGCGGCGCCCGGCGCCTCCGGCTCCTTGTGGAACCACTCGAAGACCGTCACGCAGCGGTCCGGACCGCGGGGGAGAACCACGTTGAGGGACATGTTGTCGGGATAGATGTTGAGCATCCACCCCGGGAACACCCAGTAGTAGAGGGCCGCGAGATCACCGGCGGTCGGCGCGTACTGCCGACCGGTCGTTCCGCCTGCGGCCGGCCGGATCGGCGCGATCTGAGAGGAGTAGTTGAGGAACGTCTCGACCCGGTACCTCCCGTAATCGAGCTCCCGGAAGAGGCCCGGGTGCACAGTCGGGAGGTGGTAGCCCTCGAGGAAGTTGTCGACGTAGGTTTTCCAGTTGCACGCGATCTCGTACTCGCGCCGCGCGACGGGCTTCATCGAGGCGAGGTCGTGAGCCGCCGTCTCCTTCGGGATGTCGCCGAGCGTGGTGAGTAGAGGAGGGGCGCCCTCGTCGAGGCACGCGAACACGAGCGGGCCCCACGCCTCGACGCGAATCGCCCGGAGCCCGTGGCAGCCCGGGTCGAAGCCCTCTACCGGGCCGAGCTCGGGGGTCGTGACCAGGCGACCGTCGAGCGCGTAGCTCCAGCCGTGATAGCGGCAGGTCAGCGATCTACGCGCGCCCTTGCCGACGGCAACGGGGCCGGCGCGATGGCGACACACGTTGTAGAAGCCGCGGAGGGTACCATCGGCGTCGCGGGTGACGACGATCGGCGCGCCGGCGACCTCGGCGGTGAAGAAGGTGCCGGGCTGCGCGACGTCGACCGTGTTTCCGACGGGCTCCCAGCAGCGCCGGAAGATGCGCTCGTTCTCGGCCGCAAGGATTGCAGCATCGGTGTATGCGAACGCCGGCAGCGTCTCCGCGCGGGTCAGCTCTCCCTCGAATGCGCCCAATCGATGAGGCATGGCCTGCGTTCTAGTCGAAGGTCCGGGGGACTTCGATCGAATTGCCCGTTGCCTGTTGCCTCTTGCCGGTCGCCTGTTCTCTTCTTCGCTCGTGCATCGCGTCTACCTGTCACCCGGCATGTTCGGCTTCGGACGTCTCGCGACGTACGACTACTTCGCCCACGTCGAGCGCGCGCTCGTCAGGCGGTTCGCGGACGCCGGCAAGCAGCTCGAGGCGCACGTCGTCGACGTCTCGCCGACCGCCTCGATCCGGCGCCGCGCGGTTCGGCTCGCCGAGCTCGTGGCCACGACTGCCGACGACGGGGAGGGGACGATTCATCTCCTCGGCCACTCGACGGGCGGCCTCGACGCGCGTCTCGTGGCGTCGCCCTCGGCGCGGCTCCCTACCTCGAAGGAGAACCTCGCGTGGGTATCGCGCCTCCGCAGCATCACGACGATGAGCACGCCGCACTACGGCACGCCGCTCGCGAGCTTCTTCGCGACGGTGAGCGGCCAGCGGATGCTCTATGCCGTGAGCGCGCTCACGTTCATCGGTCTCTCCCTCGGCGCGCCCCCGCTCGCGGCCGCCAGCGCGCTCGTCGTCTCCATCGGCCGGCTCGATCGCACGCTGGGGGTCGAGCTCCGGCTGCTCGACCGCACGACCGACGCGCTCCTGAAGGCGCTCGAGCCCGCCACGAGCCACGAGGTGCGTGGGTATCTCGACGCGATACGACGCGACCAGGGCGCCATGATCCAGCTCACGCCCGAGGCGATGGATCTGTTCCAGGCGGGCATCGAGGACCGGCCCGGCGTTGCCTACCAGTGCACGTGTGCCCAGGCGCCGCCGCCGACGCCCGGCACGCTCGCGCGCTCGCTGAGCGGTCCGTGGCGCGCGATCTCGTCGGCGATCTTCACGACGCTCTACGGGATCACGGCCCGGTACGACGAGCGCTATCCTTGCGCCGCCCCGGAGACCCCGCCGGACGTCGAGCTCATGCTCAGCCGTGCCTTCGGCCGGTTGCCCGGCGCCCGGGCGAACGACGGCGTCGTCCCTGTCCTGTCGCAGGTCTGGGGTCGCGTCGCGTGGGCGGGGTACGCGGACCATCTCGACGTGCTCGGCCATTTCCCGGGCGCGGTCACGCCGCGGTCGTTTTTGGCCTCGGTCTTCGGCGGAAAGTCGAAGGATGCGCCGGCGACGCCGCCGCTCGAGGTGGCCGTCGAGGAGGCTACTTTCGCAGGAGGGCTCCGGCCCGACCCGGCGGCCGACGCCCGCCACGTCGACTGGCTCCGGAGCGGGGCCGGGTTCGACGAGCGGGCTTTCGGCGTCCTGATGGACGCGCTTGCCGGCGGCATGCTCGCGTCGTGTTAGGCTCTGAGGCTCTTACCCGGAGGACTCCCATGAATACTCGTCGTCGCTTGGCTCTTGTGATCGTTGCGCTCCCGCTGGCGTTCTATGGCTACGCCTGTTCGAGCGACTCCACGGACACGCCTGCCGGTGAGGATGGAGGCGACGGCACCGACACCGGAACGAAGCCCGACAGCAGCACGGGCACCGACGGCAGCACGGGCACCGACAGCAGCACGGGCAAGGACAGCAGCACGGTGGACGCCGCGGACGCGAGCGACGGCGCCGTCCCGATCGTGTGCATCGGCAACCCGCTCACGGCCGACGGTGGCAACCTCGACGGCGGCGTGAACCTCGATGCCGCGGTCGCGACGCAGATCGTCTCGGTCGCCGCGGGTAACTTCCTCGATGGCCCGACCTGGTTCGACGCGAACGGCGGCTTCCTCGTCTACTCCGAGTTCGACCAGACGGAGCGCCTCTGGCGCATCGCGGCCGACGGTGGCGCGAAGGCGCAGTTCCGCGATGCCGGTCTCGACAACAACAACGGCCCCGTCGGCAATGCCGTGCGGAACGGCCTGCTCGTCACCGCGGTCGACGCGAAGACGGGCACCGGCGTGCCGAAGTTCCTCGTCTCGACGCCCGACGGCGGCGCGCTTCCGTCGATCGGGATCGACGCCAGCGTCGGTGCGACGGTGCCGAACGATCTCGTTGTCGGACCGGTCAACAACATCTACTTCACCGACGGTCAGTACCAGGCCACCCCGGCCGGCACGACGGGCCTCTACCGCATCCTCGGCACCGACGGCGGCATCCAGGCCATCCAGCAGAACTTCGGTCGCGCGAACGGCATCGCCATCTCGCCCGACAACACGAAGCTCTACGTCGGCGTCGGTCCGCTCAACGCGGGTGACCCGGACAAGAAGAAGGTCCTCGTCTACGACGTCGCCGCCGCGACCGGCGTCGTCACCGCGCCCGGAGCCACGTTCCTCGCCGAGGCCGATCTCGGCGACGTGCCGGATGGCATGGCCGTCGACGTCGGCGGCAACCTCTGGGTTGCCGAAGCGACGATCAACAACGCGCCCGGTGGCCGCGTCGAGGTCTTCAGCCCGGCGAAGAAGAAGCTCGGCACGATCCCGTTCGCCACGGAGCGCCCCACGGGCGTTGCGTTCGGCGGCGCCGACAACAAGACGCTCTTCATCACGACCGAGACGGGCGTGTTCACGTACGTGAGCCGCTGCGCCGGCGTGCGCTGAGCCGCGAGAGCACGTCGACCCGCGAGGGCTACTTCGACGCCGTCAGGTCACTGACGGAGGATCTCCGGCACGTCGGAGAGGCCCACCACCGGCATGTCCAGCCGACGCGCGAAGGCGAGGAGCGCGCGCAACCCGTCGAGGATGCCGCGTGCCGCCTCCTCGTTCGCTCCGTGAGGGCTCGCGGCGGGGACGACGTCGACGTTCTCGAGCACGGCATTGAGGATGACCGGCAGCGTCGGCGCGGCCCGACGTGCGGCTGCGAGTTCGTCTTCGGCTACGCGGAGGAGCGCGTTCGTCGGGCCTCGCGTGGGTCGAAGCCAGCGCGGCCCGAGCCGCCCGCCGAGCCCCGGCAGCGCACTCAGGGTGCGGCGTCGGATCGTGGCGGGAACCTCGAGCACGGTCGAGTCCCCGGGGCGCCCGGCGTCCTCGGGGTCGGGGTCGGGCCGATAGGGCTGGGTCGGTGCCTCGACGCTCCGACCGAGGCATGGTGTCACGCTCGAATCGACCGCGTAGCCGAGCGACTCGAGGATCGCGATGGGCGCGGACTCGCGGCCCCCGGCATCCCCCCGGAACGACTGCGGCTGATGGCCGAACGCCCGGATGAAGAGGTCGGTCACCTCGGTGAGCGCGTCGCGCTCGTTCGCGGCCGCCTGGTCGAGGTGCGTGCCGAGCTCCGAGCACGTGGCCAACCGACCAAAGGTCTCGAGGCAGCGGGGGTCCCGCAGGACGTCGGGGGAGAGCAGGTACGTCGGCTTCGCGCCGAACCTCTCGAAAAACGGATGGATCCGCCGGACGACGCCGTCCGTGACGCCCTCGAAGGACGGCGGGCGGCGCCTCTCTCCGCCCCGGCCCCGGTCGCTCACGGTGGCGACGGACACGCAGAGGTACGCACGACTCATCGCGTAGTTACGTACCCCGAGGCACGGAGAACGGGCAATCGGGCGGCGGATCCGCGACCGCGTCCAATGAGCGTCCCGGGTTATGCCGCACTGCACAAATCCCGAGAAAATAAGGCCTGTGAACCAACCGCACACTGGCGGCCGTGCCGAACTCGCGCCATAAGGGGCACTACCGGGGTCATGAGGACGCATCTGACCGAACCGCTGCGCGAGGTGGTCGAGGTAGAGGTTCCTAGAGCCTCGCCTTCGGCTGTCGAGAGCGGACCGACCAGCGCCGTACGCCGTTCTTCGGCGCGCGCGGCATGGGTTGGCCTCGGCGCGGTGAGCGTGCTCGCGGTGCTCGTGTTCTGGGCGTTCGAGGCGCTGCCGTTCCAGGATCTGCCCGCGCATGCCGGCCTCATCGCGATGCGCCATCGCTTCACCGAGGCGAGCTTCGAGTCTCGCTTCTTCGTGCTCGCACCGCACATCGGTCCGTACTCGCTCTTCCGTTTCCTCGGTGAGGTGTTCGTTCGCTTCGTCGGTCCGCTCGGTGCCGTGCGCGCTCTCGCGACGCTGCCCGTGATCGCCACGCCGCTCGCGATGCTCCATGCGCGTCGCCGCCTGCACGGTGATCGCTCCGCGCTCTACGGCTACCTCGGCATCACGCTCTCCTTCGGATTCATGACGCTCATGGGCTTCGCGAGCTACCTGCTCGGCGTCGCCGTGATGCTCGTCGGTCTCGTGATGTGGCTCGAGCTCCTCGTCGCTGCCGACGACGGCGCCGCCGACCTTCGCAAGCGCGAGCTCTTGATGGCGGCGTTTGCTCCGCTCATCTTCGTCGCGCACGGGCACGCGTTTGCGCTGTTCCTCCTCTGCGCCGGCGTGAGCGCGGCATGCATGGGGCTCCGCTGGTCGCGCATCCTGCGGTTCCGCGCGCTCGTTCCGGCGCTCGTGCTCGCCGGCTGGGTCGCGTGGATCGAGCGCGGCTCCACCACGCCGTCAGGCTCCGTCCCCCCGGTCGTGCCGCCGCTGGTCCCTGTCTTCCAGAGCCCTGGCGCCAAGTTCGAGCTCCTCGTCACGCCGACGCTCATGACACGCAGCGGGATCGACTTTCTCGCCGGCGTCGCGCTCTGGGTGTTGGCCATCGCCTGCACCTTCTACACGGTGCGGGCGCTGAGCAAGGCGTCGACCCGGGCCATGACTGCCGAGCAGCGTCATAGCCGAGCGCTCTACGCCTCGGCTGGGGCTCTGTCCGTCCTGTTCCTCGTGCTGCCGCATGCCATCGGGTGGTTCGGCTTCGTCGACGGAAGGCTCCTGCCGCTCGTGCTCATGCTCGCGCTGCTCGGCGCCCGCCGGGACTCGCTGCCTCGTCCGCTCGTGCTCGCGGCGGACATCGGCGTGCCCGCATCGGCAGCTGCGCTTGCGACGGTCGCGCTCGTGGCGTCCTTCTTCTTCCAGCGCGAGGCGCACGGCTATCGCGAGGTGCTCGCCCGCGTCCCGGCGCAAGCCACGCTGCTGAACCTCCCGCTCGACCCGAACAGCGACATCTTCACGGGGCATCCGTTCGTCCACTACGACAAGCTCACGCTCGCCGAGCGGCCGGTCGTCGTGAGCGACATCTGGTTCCACCAGGGCTCCGCGCTCTACCCCACGAACGCGAACCCCGCGCTGCGCCTGCCGGCGAGCTACAGCGAGGCTGACCTCAAGTTCATCGACTGGCCCGCGTACCACCTCGAGGACTGGGAGTTCGTGCTCATCCGTACGCGCCCCACGGCCTCGCAGCCGTATACCCCCAACGACCTGACGCTCGAGGAGCACCAGGGCGGCTGGTGGCTCTTCAAGCGCGTTGCCGGCTCCGCGTCCCGCTGAAACGGCCGAGCCGCGCGGCCCGCCCCCGCGTAGCGATGCACCTGCTCCGGAGC
>Ga0105047_10001849_pt1 | contig 38018 bp, 29 predicted proteins | sample MAT04_FD_78384 | JGI IMG/M metagenome (GOLD analysis project Ga0105047, IMG submission 78384) | Freshwater microbial communities from Lake Fryxell liftoff mats and glacier meltwater in Antarctica - MAT-04 (megahit assembly) | ecosystem: Environmental > Aquatic > Freshwater > Ice > Liftoff...
ATGAGTCTTGAAGGTTATGTGCTTAGTTATTAATGGCTATAGAGTAAAGGGCACAAGTTACAAGCTTGCGCCAGCAGGGGGCAACGTCATCGTAAATAATAAGGAGCTTATACTCGCACTAAACACATCTATCAACAAACGGGCATTGGAATTGGATCGGTTGAGTCGGAAATAAATAATTTACTTATATAGTTACTCTTCTATCCGTTCTATTTGTGCCCCCAATGCATTCAGTCTGCCATCGATATTTTGGTATCCGCGGTCTATCTGACTGATATTGGAGATAATACTTTCATTTTTGGCGGATAAGGCTGCTATAAGAAGAGATACGCCTGCGCGAATATCTGGAGAGCTCATTCTAATACCACGAAGCTGGAATTTACGCTCCAATCCGATAACGGTGGCTCTATGCGGATCACAAAGTATAATCTGCGCACCCATGTCTATGAGTTTATCAACAAAAAAAAGTCGACTCTCAAACATTTTTTGATGGATGAGGATACTTCCTTTGGCTTGTGTAGCAACTACAAGTACAATACTCAGTAAATCCGGTGTAAAACCTGGCCATGGTGCATCATAGATGGTCATAATTGAGCCATCGATAAAACTTTGTATCTCATAAATATCCTGTGCCGGTATATATAGATTGTCTCCTTGTATGTCTATTTTAATACCTAGTTTTTCAAAAGTAGAAGGAATAACGCCTAGATTTGGTACAGAAACATGGGTAATGGTCAGGCTGGACTGAGTCATAGCCGCCAGGCCAATAAAACTACCTATCTCAATCATGTCAGGAAGGATAGTGTGTTCTGTACCAACCAAACTTTCGACCCCGTGAATAGTCAAAAGATTGGATCCAACACCGGAGATTCTGGCACCCATATTGTTGAGCATTTTGCAAAGCTGCTGTAGATATGGTTCACACGCTGCATTATAGATCTGAGTAATGCCTTCTGCTAGGACAGCTGCCATCAGCACATTGGCTGTACCAGTTACCGATATTTCATCCATTAGAATATATGATCCGTGGAGTTTTTCAGCACCTATATAAAACAGATCTTCATTTTCATCATAAGTGAATGAAGCGCCTAGTTTTTCAAATCCTAAAAAGTGGGTATCCAACCTCCTCCTACCTATCTTATCCCCACCTGGTTTTGGTAAGAAGGCTTTTTTAAATCTGGCCAATAATGGACCAAGCAACATGACTGAACCTCTTATTTTTTTAGCATTTTCCTGATACTCAGGAGATGACAATTGTTCGGTATCTATATCATCTGCCTGAAAAGTATAGTCATTGTCATTCAGTTTTTCTACTTTAACGCCGAGGCTTTTCAATAATTCTATCTGTTTACGTATATCCAAGATGTCAGGGACATTCCTGATAGTAACTTTTTTATCGGTCAGCAGGACAGCACTAACGATTTGAAGTGCTTCATTTTTTGCTCCTTGTGGCTGTATTGACCCTGAAAGATGGGCGTTCCCTTGTACTTTGAATGCTTGATTTGACATAATTGGATGTTGTCGTTTGTTTGAGGCTCAAATATATTGCAATAAAACGTAATATTTAATTTCTTACAAATATTATTTTTATATTCCTAAGAGCTGGCAGTTCCCTTTCACAATTTATACATCACTATGCCTTTCCCAGTAGTTTTGATCTTCTACTTCTTCCAGTAGTCCCAGATAATTTTGGTATCTTATATGACTGATTTCTCCGTGCTCTACAGCTGTTTTTATTGCACATTTAGGCTCATTTCTATGAGTACAGTTGGCAAATTTACATTGATCTGCAATGGCAAAAAATTCTCTAAAATTATGGGCTATATCCATGATTTCTAAATGGGAAAAAGCTAGCGTCTTGATACCGGGAGTATCTATGATGTGGCCACCAAATGATAAATCAAACATTTCAGCAAAAGTTGTCGTATGCTGACCTTTGCCGGAAAAGTCTGAAATTTCTTCTGTTCTAAGATCTAAAGTCGGTTCTATGGCATTGACCAACGTCGATTTTCCTACCCCCGATTGCCCGGCTATAAGTGTAATTTTATCTTTTAACAATGTCTGAATTTCCTTCAGACCATCCTTGGAGACTGAAGAAGCTTTGATAACACGGTGGCCTATTTTGGTGTAAATAGTATTAAGCTCATTGTAATAAAGTAAATCATCCTTGGTATAGATATCAGATTTATTAAAGACTATAATCGCCGGTATCGAGTAAGGCTCAGTCATAATTAGAAATCGGTCTATAAATCCTACTTTTAAATTGGGATCGCGCATGGTTACAATAAGCAACACCTGATCTACATTGCTAGCCAAAAAATGCAGTTGATGTTTTTTGCGCGGTGACTGTCTTACGATGTAGTTTTTTCGCGGCGAGATGGCCTTGATTACACCTCTGATCTCATCAGAATCTTCCATTTCCAAAGTAACTTCATCACCTACAGCTATCGGATTGGTGAGTTTAAGCCCATCGAGTTTTATTTTTCCTGCGATACGACTTTTGATGATTTCTCCATCTGGTATTCTGACATTGTACCAGCTTCCGGTAGATTTAATGACTATGCCTGTCATAGAATAAAATTAACTTTTGGCGCAACAGATTGCTCATGAATGGCCGCAGATATATCCATGATTAGTTGGGGATCTTTTTCAATGGCATTTCCTACTACCAGAATATCTGCACCAGCTTTTGCATTGGCTGCTGCTCTTTCGGGATCGGCGATACCACCTCCCACTATCAGCGGAATACTGATGGCCTGACTCACTGTGTTGATCATGGATGTGGAGATAGGATTTTTTGCACCACTTCCTGCGTCCATATAAATTTGTTTTAAACCCAACATTTCTCCTGCCATTGCTGTACATAGAGCAATATCATCTTTATTTGCAGGAATAGGGCTGGTATTGCTCATATATTGGACACTTGTCATGATTCCTCCGTCGACTAACATATATCCTGTCGAAATAATCTCAAGCGGGCTAACCTTTAAAAAAGGGGCAGTAATAACGTGTTTTCCAATGAGAAGGTCTGCATTACGTCCGGAAATTAAAGATAGAAAAAGTATTGCATCTGCTTTATAGCTCAACTGATATGAATTGCCGGGAAATAAAATCATCGGAATGTGGCACATTTCTTTCATAGACTTCAGTACATAGTCAAGCATATCATTTACAACCAGACTGCCTCCAATAAAAAAATAATCTACACCAGCCTCCACGGAAAGTTCGAGGACTTTACTGATTTTTCCGAGTCTAACTTTATCCGGATCTATCAGTACCACAAATTTTTTTCCTCCAGTTTTTTTGGCTTCCAGAAATTGAGTGTACAGATTATTAGCAATCATATTTTATTTTCATAAACGTACGTAAAGGTAAATATAAAACAGGTAGTACCTTCCTTTTTAAATAAAAAATAGTGGAATTTAACAAGAAAAGAATTTTCAAAATATAACTTTATGCATGATATATCACTTTGCAATGGTGTCAAAAATAAAAAAAAAAGCCTAACAATTTAATGTTAGACTCTCATCGGTAGCGTGAGGCGGGCATGATCCGCCGACCTCGCGATTATGAATCGCGCGCTCTAACCAGCTGAGCTACCACGCCGACAATCGTTTATTTCAAAACGGCTGCAAAGATAATTGATTTACCTAAAATACAATAAGAACTATAATAAAAATATTTTCAATTTTAATTGTTCTGTATCTTATTTCCGTAATATTAAGCATCTGTACCACTTATGTCGTTTACATCTATCTTATTTGGATCTGCTTCTTTTTTTAAGAAAATGGATACAATTGCAGCAGGAATAATTATAAATAAAGCACTTTTGAGTATTGTCATCAACTGACCAAAAGGTGTAAACTGACCGGCCATATCCTCTTCGACTTTTTCCAGTGCATCATTGGCCACATCTTCCGGGGTACCGAAGGATTCCATCATAGATCTGGTAGATTCGATGGCCATTTCTGCAAGTTTATCCACCAGGGATGGATCTATAAGATTTATGAGTACGATAGAAAATAGTCCACCTATCACAGCACCGACCAAACCAGTCAAGTAGGTAGTTTTTAATGCTTCCCCATAGGTTAATGTTCCACCATTTTCAACTCTTTGGGCCTTTCCTGCCAGTACAAAAAAGACCACCATGATAGCAATACCTACAAACATTTGAGTCCATAACCCCAACGGGAGAATATAATACATGACTACTTGCAGCAATATACCTGCGATAGCGTACATCACACCATACCTTACCCAGTTACTTTGAAGATCCATTGTTTTGATTTTTTAGTGTTTAATAATGGGTAAATTTATTGAATCTTTTACAATCTCCTCAGTGTTTGTATAATAATTTCTTATAAATTTTACATTATGTAAGCCTTTTGGAATAGAATCCACGTTGAAAAAACATCTGAGACCTTGTTCCTGATAATGCGGGTGTGTATAAAAGTAGCATTTATTCAAAGGTATATTTACAGAATCTATATAAAACTTAAGATTTGATGTGTAGCTTTTTAAAATCCTATCCACTTTAGCCATTTCTTCATCATTAATTTTTAGGTTCCAGAATGCTATCCTGTGATCTATTTCAACCCCGACTGAATCAATTTTTGGCTGAATCAAAATATTTTTTGTTTTTTTAAATTCTTTGTTCAACTCCCTTCTTTTTTCATATAAATCAGCCAGTTCTTCTGATTTCATCTTTTCGATCACTGAGATCTTTTTATCCGAAAGCCCCTTAAAATTAAACCACCTTATGCTTAGTCCCTTTTTTACATAGGGAAAAATAGAAGTATCCTTTTCGAGCAATTTAATCAGGTTATCATCTGTTTTTATAAAAATGGATGAAATAGGTTCAGTAACATTAAACTTCTCCAGAGAAACCCATTTTAATTTTTGTTTATTAATTTTTCGATCTTCATTTGGGTATTCCTGTAGCTTGATGTTTCTCAGGTCGTCATAATAATAGTCATCCAAAAGATTTCCATTTGAAATCAAACTATTCCGATCGGGCAAATAAGGATTTGGATTGTTTTCTAAGATAGTTTTACCGGCTATCATTAAAAATATATACGGAATCGAAAGATAAAATAGTTTGCGGGTATATGCATTGTCAATAAAATTATACAATAATGGACGATACAAAAATGATAATGTAACCGCACTATAGTATCTGTAGAGGTAATAATACAATGTAGAAATGTGTTTTTCCTTTATTTTTTTAAATCCTCCAAGTGAAATCAGATCTATAAAAACAAGTCCACCCAAAATAAAGTATAATGTACCAAAGAAACCAAAAAATGCCATTATATTTTCATTCTCAGGACTTATTTTAGTCCCGATCATCATAATAACCATTGTTTGAAGAATAAAAATCATCAGAGAAGTAAACAAAAGGAAAAGCAAAAATGTAAAGGCAAAAAGTACACTGCAAATTTTTTCGAGCCTTTCGATAAAATCATCATAACTACCTACTGTTTCTTTCAGGAATCTGGTGAACCTTTCTGAATATCCCAATGAATCATAGTCTATTTCTTGCGACACATATCTTAATCCAATCGCACCGATCCAAAGTCCTCTCAAAATTACATGTACCAGTAGATTTATAAAAAAAATCAACCACCCTGTTTTAAAAATAAACCCGACCAATCCTACTAATACTCCAATCTCACCAATGACTTCATTTTCTCTGAAGAAATTAAAATCAGATATCAATGATCTTGCTGAATAAATACCAAATATGGCAAATCCCGAAATCAGAAGTTCTAGCTGCCAAGATTCTTGCTGGAGCTTTTCCAGCCATTCTTTAAAAATAGCTTTGGAATCATCATTTGACTTGGAATCACTCATTATTTTGATTTAAAATTTACAAATAGGTTGTCTCAGTATAATCAAATTGACCAGGATGGTCTGTATTGTAATGTAAACCACGACTTTCTTTGCGCATTTCCGCTGCCTTTGTTATCAAATAAGCAATGGTGATCAGATTGCGGAGTTCGCTCAACTGAGGAGATATGATCGTCGTAGTATATAGTAATTCTGTTTCTTTATACAATAAGTGGAGTCGATCCATAGCACGCTTGAGTCGAACATCAGTACGAACAATACCCACATAACTGCTCATGATTTCTTTAAGTTCCTTCAGACTTTGGGTGATGAGCACCATTTCTTTGGGTTCTGTCGTACCTTCAGCATTCCATTCAGGAATATTGGACTCTATTTCCAAAAAATCTATATTTTTCAAAATATCCTGATGAATCCTGTCAGCAAAGACAAGACCTTCCAGCAGCGAGTTGGAAGCAAGTCTATTTGCTCCATGGAGCCCAGAATTGGTACACTCACCTGCTGCATAAAGTCTGGATATGGAAGTTTTTCCCATTTCATCTATGAGAATTCCGCCACATAAGTAATGACAGGCAGGAACTACCGGTACAAAATCTTTGGCAGGGTCTATACCAATACTTCTGCATTTGTCCGTGATATTCGGAAAATGGGTATAAAAAGCCTCCTGATCCAGATGTGTACAATCCAGATATTCATACTCATCCCCGCGCATTTTCATTTCATTGTCAATGGCTCTAGCCACGATATCCCTCGGTGCCAGTGATAATCGTTCGTCATATTTATGCATAAATTCTTTCCCATCTGTGGTTTTGAGAATGGCTCCAAATCCCCGCACGGCCTCAGATACAAGAAAAGATGGATTTTCACCTGCCGGATTGTATAGTGACGTAGGATGAAATTGAATAAATTCCATATTGGCTACCCTACCTTTTGCTCTGTAAACCATGGCGATGCCGTCACCTGAAGCAATAACCGGATTCGTAGTGCTTTTATATACTTGACCTGCACCTCCTGTAGCAAGTACAGTCACTCTGGCCAGAAAGGTCTCTATTTCTTTGCTTTTTTTATTAAAGACATATGCACCATAACATTCAATATCCGGGGTAAGGCGAGTGATGTTTTTTCCTTTGTGGTGTTGGGTGATGATATCTATTGCAAAAAAATGTTCATGAAAGATGATGTTACTATATTGTTTTGCCTTTTCGTTGAGCGTACGTTGGATTTCCCACCCTGTGATATCTTTGTAGTGCAGTATGCGGTTTTCTGAATGACCTCCTTCCCGACCAAGATCGTAATCCCCTTGTTTATTTCTATCAAATCTGGCACCCCAGTCGATAATATCTTTCACCCTCTCAGGACCTTCTTTTACTACTATTTCTACTATTTTTTTATCGCATATACCATCACCTGCGTCTAATGTATCCGCCACGTGTTTGGCAAAATTATCCATATCATTGTCCCAAACAGCGGCTACACCACCCTGCGCATAGCTTGTATTGGATTCCTTTTCATTGGTTTTGGTCACAACGGTGATCTTAAGATCCGGTCGTTTCTCTGCCATTCTGATGGCAAATGAAAACCCGGCAACTCCTGCACCTATTACTAAAATATCAGTCTGTATCAAAATACTAAAATTTAATCCAATAATATAACAAATGTATACATTCGGTAAACAAATGCCCAAAAATATACTTCATAATCTTTGTCTGAAAATTGATTTTAACATACGAGTCAGATGGCTTTGCATATAAAAAATCAAATGATCTTAATGATATTTGATGATACCTTATTTGATCAGTGATTTTACTTCACGGATTGTGACTATTTTATCAGATTTATTTCCCCAACTATTGAGTATATAATTCATGACATCCACTATTTCTTCCTCTGACAGGCCGGGCAAAGGCATATTGCCGTTATACTCTATACCGTTTACTTTTATTTTTCCCTTTTGACCATATTTAACAGACCGTATACTCTCATCGCGGTATTTTTTTAGAAAATCTGATTTGGCCAATGGAGGAAAAATCTTTTCCGTTCCTTCCCCGTTTGGTTTATGACAGACCATACAAAAGTCGTTATACACATCCTTCCCTTTTGCCATACTTTTAGAGAGTTCCTCATCCTGGATAAATGAAAAACCTGTGAAAAAAATAAACAAAACAGCCAATCGTTTAATCTGATTCATATGGAGGGTAAGATTTTATAAATTCCTTTGCCTTCAATAGCAACGTAAATATATCCGTCATTGCTGATTTTTACATTTCTTACCCTGCCTGAATCGGGCATAATTTTTTCCCGGTATGTTACTTTATTGTCCTTAATGTCGAGGCGTTCAAGATACTGAAACTTAAGTGACCCTATCAGTAGGCTACCTTTCCAATCCGGGTATTTATCAGAATGAATGAAAGCCATTCCACTGGGGGCTATAGAAGGCACATAATAGTAAAATGGCTGTTCCATACCAGGCATTTCAGTTTTTTCAGTGAGTATAGTATTGTCATAGTTTATACCATAACAGATGACAGGCCAACCGTAATTTTTACCTTTCTGAATGATGTTGATCTCATCCCCACCCTGTGGCCCATGCTCATTTTCCCATATCTGACCTGTGACCGGATGTTTGGTCATACCTTGTGGATTTCTATGTCCATAGCTGTAAATAGCCGTTTTTGCACCTATTTCGTTTACAAAAGGATTGTCGGCAGGTATGGTTCCATCATCCTTAAGACGATATATTTTCCCACCATCTTTGGTGATATCCTGCGGATTGACGAAATGATCTCCCCTATCCCCTATACCGAAATATACGTAGCCATCATTATCAAAAACAATTCTTGACCCAAAATGATATGGTTTAGTGGTATTTGGAGCTCCTTTGTATAAAATTTGTTTTTCTATCAAGGCATCATCTTTGATTTTTGCTCTCATCAATGCTGTATTTCCACCTTTTTCATCGCCATCTGAAGAAGAATAAGTGAAATATATCCAACCGTTATTTTTGTAATCAGGGTGAAGTTCCACATCCATTAATCCACCCTGTCCTCTTGCATAGACTTCAGGAACTTGCTTGATCTCGGTTTTTATACCATCTTTAAAGTGTATTAACTTTCCTTTTATTTCAGTGATCAGCATGCTGCCATCCGGCAAAAATGTCATTCCCCATGGAATATCTAGTTCCGGCACAATCAATTCTGTCGAATAATTAAGTTTTTTAGGTGTGTTAATGGTAGTGTCATCTTTTTGGCCAAAACACGCTTTGACTATCACGATGAATAAGAATGAACAAAAGAACCTTATCATTATTTTTCTATTTCTTAATTTACTGTAAACAATATTTAATTCATTTAGATTTTTCTTATCATGTTTATTCCATCCCTGATTGGTAAAATAACATTTTCAACCCTTGTATCTTGAAGTATTTTTTTGTTGAATTCATCAATAAGTGCTGTTTTTTTATCTTTTTTTTCATCCAGAATTTTACCACTCCACAATACATTATCAGCGAGTATAAGGGCTCCTGGACTGCATTTGTCAATAATAAGATCAAAATACATGCTATAAGCTTCCTTTTCCGCATCAATGAAAACTAAATCAAAAACAATGTCCAAGTGAGGTATAATACTTTTAGCATCACCTACTATAAGTTGAATTTGCTCAGAATGACTGGACAAAGAAATAAATTCTGAAGCAATCTGTGCATTTTCGGCATCATACTCTATGGTAATCAATTTTCCTTTGGGGGCAAGACCATGTGCAAGACAAATGGCAGAATACCCGGTAAAAGTGCCTATCTCAAGGATATTTATTGGCTGCTTAATTTTACTGATCATGGTCAACAAACTGCCCTGTAACTGTCCGGACAACATCCTCGGAGATAAAGTGCGCAAAAAAGTGGCCCGCTCAATCTCCGATAATACAGGATCAAAAACTGTGGAAAGATTTTGACAGTATTCATTAATTTCTGAAAGAATATCTTGCATATTACAGTTTAACCTGATTAAATTTTTTATTGAGATAGGGATATGTTAATACGGAAAGTACAATGATAGAAGCACCAAGATAAAACATGGCATTGAGCTCTTTATATTCTTTTAGTATCACAATAGCCAAAAGAATACCATATACCGGTTCGAGGTTGATGACCAGATTGGAAGCAAATGCAGAAAGATATTTTAAAGCTTGCAGCGTGAGTACGTGTGCCAATGTAGTACAAAGCAATGCCAGAATGACCAGAAATATCCAGTCATAAATACTTGTAGGCAAGAAAACTGAAGGCTGATTTCCCGAAATCCAAAGAAACATCAGCATTATAGTGATCATGCCCCAAGCGCTGGATAGTTCAATAAATGAAATAGTATACGGATCAGCACCTTTTATATTGGCTTTATTTAAGGTTGAAAATATAGCGGCCAGAAATGCCGATGCCAGACCTACCCACACCCCAGCCATGTAGCTTAAGTCTATACTATTGACCACCAGTAGCATACCCGGGATAATCATTGCGCTAAGCATCAAATCAAGTTTATTGAATTTTGTCCTAACCAAAATGGGCTCTATCAAAGATGTAAATAGGGATGTTGTGCTCATACATATGAGGGAAACAGATGCATTGGAAAGTTTAACAGAACCATAAAAACAAATCCAGTGCAAACCTATAATCATACCAATGATGGCATAGGTTCTGATCTGTTTTCCGGATAATTCTCTAACTTTTTTTCCGAACTGGATAAAAAAAATTAAACTAAAAGAAGTCAGTAAAACTCTCCACCAAACGATCATGACAGCGGAAAGCTGTATCAGGTCCCCAAGTATAGCGGTAAATCCAAAGAGCAATACAGCGATATGTATCTTTATATAAGCTCCTTTTTCGTTTGTAAAAGCCATATCTCAATTTAAAGCGGCAAATATACCAATATATTTGAAGTCAGATTGGTTATATATTTAAAAGCAACCATGTCTTTATATATCTTCAAAAAGAAATGATGTATATAAATTTATGCATCTAAAGTTAAACATTTAACCTAAAAACACTAAGTTTGTGGCATAAACAAACTTTTTTTGATATGCCTGATGTAAAACTGTTTTCCGGAACAAAATCCCTATATCTTGCAGAACGTATTTCAGATTACTACGGATATCCATTGGCAGATATTACCGTAAAAACATTTGCCGATGGTGAAATGCAGGTTGTAATCAATGAGTCGGTGAGGGGATCATACACATTTTTTATTGCTTCCACTTTTGGTCCGGCAGATAATATCATGGAGTTGTTATTGATGATTGATTCCGCCAAAAGAGCATCTGCTGGCTATATTACTGCTGTAATACCATATTTCGGCTATGCAAGACAAGATAGAAAAGACAAGCCCAGGGTACCCATTTCTGCAAAATTGGTGGCAAATATACTTCAGGCATCAGGGGTAAACAGAATAATGACCATGGATCTGCACGCAGAACAGATTCAGGGATTTTTTGACATACCGGTAGATCACCTCAAAAGTGAAGCAATATTTATCCCGTATCTTGCAAAACTTGATCTCAGTAATGTAACTTTTGCATCCCCTGATGTCGGTGGCGTCAAAAGAGCCAGAAGTTATGCCAAATATTTTGAAAGAGATCTGGTCATTTGTGATAAAGAAAGAAGGGTTGCAAATGAAGTAGCCAGTATCACTGTAATAGGCGATGTACAAGGAAAAGATGTGATACTTATCGATGATATTATAGATACGGCGGGAACATTATGCAAAGCCGCGGATGCCCTCATAGAAAAAGGAGCGAAAAGCGTAAAGGCTATACTGACTCATCCTGTTCTTTCCGGCAATGCTTACGAAAATATAAATAGTTCCAGAATTTCTGAAATTATTGTTACTGACAGTATTCCACTAAAAGGACAGTCTGATAAAATCAGGGTGCTGTCCTGTGCAAAACTATTTGCCAGAGCGATAAGAAATACACACGAATATAAGTCTATAGCTGCTTTGTTTGTGGATAAAGGAATTTTGTAAAAGAGTCGTTTTACTATGGTTTTGTGTGTGCTTAATCTATTTTTTTGAATAACAATTTTTCATTAAATTGTTTCTTTAAAAGAATATGCTGATTGTAGTAGCTGTCACAAAATTTCTTATTAGAATATACAAATTAGTAACTAAATAACGTTTTAAGTAAATAGATTATTGGTAGTGTAATTTCAGCTTACACGGTTTGCTAAATAAAAAGAATAAAACAAGCAACTACAAGGGAAAAAATTATAATAAAAAATTGCACAAAATATAAAGAAAGATATATCTTTGCGGCTCTTTAGAAATAACGATAAGTATTAAGATATGGTATCTGTAGAAATTCATGGAAGTACAAGGTCTGAGTTTGGAAAAAAAGGCTCAAGAAATGACAGGAAAAGTGGACATGTTCCTGCTGTAATGTACGGTGGTGATGAAGTAATTCATTTTAATGTCACTCCTGCCGGAGTAAGACACTTGATATATACGCCCGATTTTAAGTTAGCCGATTTAGTAATAGATGGTAAACACTATAAAGCCATCCTAAAGTCTGCACAATTTCAGCCTGTCACGGATCAGTTGTTACACATAGACTTTCTTCGACTGATAGAAAAAACCCCAATAAAAGTAGAAGTTCCTTTAAGATTCAAAGGAGTATCGCCAGGTGTAAAGTTGGGAGGAAAACTTATTCAGCATTTGAGAAAAATTAAAATCAAAACTACTCCTGAGTTTTTGGTAGATGAGTTGAAAGCCGATATTTCAAAACTTGATCTTGGCCAGGCTTTAAGAGTAAGAGAGGTAATTGTACCTGAAGGTATAGAAATTATAAACAACGCTGCTACGCCTGTTGCTTTGATAGAAATACCTAGAGCATTGAAAGCTGCTGCTGCTGCAGAAGCAAAAGCAGATCAAAAAGTTGCAAAGAAAAAGAATTAAAACTTAAAGTTAGCATAGGTAAAATAATTTAAAGCCCTTTCTTTACAGTAAGGGCTTTTTTTATTTGTTGCAAAATTCCTTAGACTCTAATTCTGTAATCTTCCCATCTTTCAATATAATAATATATCGAAGAGAAGCATTCTCATCTTTTAATTCTTTGACTCGCAACTCAAGTGCTGCAAATCTTTCTTCTATGGTTAATATTGATGCGATAACTAATACATTTTATGATACCTGTACTACTTATCATTCGTGGTTGGTTGTTCAAATTAAAACCAAATATATAACTTTCTAAAATATGTTGTTTACTTTTGACCTAAATAATAAAAAAATTCATAATTTTTTTCATAAGTGTTTTTAGGCTCATTTCAGGATATTTTAATCTTGTTATTTAATATTAAATATCGTATTTCAAATATTATGCCATATTATTATTATCATTTTCGTTTAGGTGGGCTATAAAGACTTATTGTAAGTTGCAATCTTATGGAAAAATAAACATGTGTGGTTTCAATCCATATTGCATTTGATTGTATTTGGGGAATTAATATGCTTGTATTATTTTCTGTAATTTCTATGAAACATAAAAAAGATTGTTCCTGAACCACAAAAATTACCTACTTGAATTTGAATTATCATACTACTATTTGTATAAATGTAGAATAAGATATATTACGTTTAACATCGTGACTTTTTGCAATTGATAAATTCAAAATCCTATATTTTAATTTGTGCTATGATGGTTTATTCTTTCATATAACTTTCTATTGGAGGGCAAATACAAATAAGATTTCTGTCGCCATAGGCACTGTCTACCCTTGCTACACTTGGCCAAAATTTGTTTCCACTCTTCAGATAAGGAAGTGGAAAGGCTGCCTTCTCTCTGCTATAGGAGTAAACCCATGTATCACTTGTCACCATGCCGGCAGTATGTGGTGCATTGGTCAATACATTTGAATGTTGATCCATCTCACCTGATGCCACCTGGTCTATTTCTTTTCTTATTTCCAGCATCGCATCGCAAAATCTGTCGAGTTCCCCTTTATCTTCACTTTCTGTTGGTTCGATCATGATAGTACCAGCCACCGGAAAAGAAAGTGTTGGAGCATGAAAACCATAGTCCATCAGTCTTTTTGCCACATCTTCAGCACTTATACCTGCTGCTTTAAACTGCCTGAGGTCTACAATCATTTCATGCGCTGCCCGACCTTTCTCGCCGGAATACAATATAGGATAGGATTTTTCAAGTCTTGCTTTGATATAATTGGCGTTTAATATGGCATACCTGGTCGCATCTGTCACACCTTTTGCACCCAACATCCTGATATATCCATAAGATATGAGCAGTATGCTAGCACTTCCCCAAGGAGCTGAAGACACAGCATGGCCTGCTTTCGAACCACCGGTACTGACCAAAGCATGCCCTGGTAAAAATGGTGCAAGTTTACTATTTACACAGATGGGGCCCATCCCAGGACCTCCACCTCCATGAGGTATAGCAAAAGTTTTATGAAGATTAAGATGGCAAACATCAGCTCCTATGATGCCAGGGCTCGTAAGTCCTACCTGAGCATTCATATTGGCACCATCCATATAAACCAAGCCACCATTATGGTGAATTATATTACAAATGTCTTTTATAGAAGTTTCAAATACACCATGAGTACTTGGATAAGTAACCATAAGGCATGCCAGTCTTTCTTTGTATTGGTCAACTTTGATGTTCAAATCATTCATATCAACGTTTCCTTTTTCGTCACAAGCGACTACCACCACTTCCATGCCACACATAACCGCAGAAGCAGGATTGGTGCCATGTGCAGATGACGGAATCAAAGCTACCTTTCTATGGCTATCATTTCTGTCATCATGGTATGCCTTGATCGTGAGGAGACCAGTATATTCGCCTTGAGCTCCAGAATTTGGCTGGAGAGAGCAGGCTTCAAATCCTGTAATTTCTGAGAGATAGGCTTCAAGCTCTCTGAATATTTGCTGATAACCTTCTGATTGATTTGTTGGTACAAAGGGGTGTAAGTTTGAAAATTCCGGCCATGTTATAGGTATCATTTCTGAAGCTGCATTTAGTTTCATGGTACATGAACCAAGTGATATCATAGAGTGCACCAATGATAAATCCTTATTTTCAAGACGCTTGATGTATCGCATCATTTTACTTTCTGTATGAAAAGACGAAAATACAGGATGAGTAAGTATGCTGCTTTTTCTACCCATCTCGCCATGGACACTAATATCCTGTGAGTCTTTGAATGGCGCGACGATGCCGTTTACATTTTCAAAAAGATCCAAAATTCTTTTTACATCCGCCAAGTTTGTGGTTTCATCGAGTGAAATAGTGATATTTTCATCAGAAGGATAATAAAAATTAATCCCAGCTATTTCACTTTCGTCTTTTACTTTCTGTACAGTCACCTTATTCGTATGGATGGTGATGGAATCAAAATAAGATGTAGTAACAACATTGTACTGCTTCGTTTTCAGGTTTTCAGCCAGTATTTTTGTATGATTATGAATGGTTTCAGCAATTTCCTTTATGCCATCAGGACCGTGATAAACGGCATACATTCCTGCCATAATAGCCAGCAAAGCCTGAGCCGTACAGATATTGGATGTTGCTTTTTCCCTCCTGATATGCTGCTCGCGTGTTTGAAGTGCCATCCTAAGCGCCGGATTACCATGTACATCGACCGATAATCCTATGATACGCCCTGGGATAACCCTTTTGTTGTCCTCCTTGGTAGCAAAAAAGGCTGCATGCGGGCCCCCAAATCCTATTGGCACACCAAATCTCTGTGTGTTGCCAATTACAATATCTGCTCCCCATTCTCCCGGTGGTGTAAGTAAGGCAAGACTCATGATATCTGCGGCTACTACTATCTGAATCTCTTTTTCATTACAATCTATAGCAAATGCCCGGTAATCATTTATCTGACCCTCAGCATCTGGATACTGTAACAGGACTCCGAAATACTCCTCCGTCATTTCTAACGTTTTCCAATCCCCTGTCACCACTTCTATATGCAAAGGCTGTGCTCTGGTGATGACTACATCAAGGGTTTGTTTGTATACTTTGTTGTCTACAAAAAATTTAGTGGCTGGATTTGTTTTCCTTTTTTTATTGTGAATGCCTTCTGACATTGCCATCGCTTCAGCCGCTGCTGTGCCTTCATCAAGCAATGACGCATTGGCAATTGGCAAGCCGGTCAAATCTGATACCATGGTCTGAAAATTAAGTAGGGCTTCTAGTCTCCCCTGAGCTATTTCTGCCTGATATGGTGTGTATTGTGTGTACCAACCCGGATTTTCAAAGATGTTTCGAAGAATGACGGATGGTGTAATCGTTCCATAATAACCCTGGCCGATATAAGTTTTGAATACTTTGTTTTTAAATGAAATATCCCTTAACATAGTGAGATATTCATACTCATTTAATGCATCAGGCAGTTGGAGTTGCTGTTTCATTCTAATGCCATCAGGCACAGTCTCATCTATCAGTTGGTCAAGTGAGTCAACACCGATCACTTTGAGCATTTCATTGATTTCAGATGATGAAATTCCTATGTGTCTTTTGGCAAAATTGGTAAGGGTATACGAAGACATTCTTATTGATTTGGTTGGTTGTAAAACGATGCACGAAGGTAAATGTTTTTTATATTTTTATAAACATGATATTGTTCATATTGAACAAATTATTTTAAAGAATCTTAATTTGTATGTTGAGAATTTAATAGGACATTTTAGCCGAGTAGCAAATGTTTGCAATATTGAATTTGCATAACTTGAGACTATTAGGAAAATCAAGAGTATTGATCATGATATCTAAAAATACTATTGGATAGAAAAATGTTTACCTTTTATCCACTTTTGTCTATAAAAATGATAAAACCTACCGAGCAACTATACGCATAGATAAAAAAATATGTAATTTATAATAAATATAATGTAATTTATACTTGACATTATGTAATTTATAACATACATTTGTACTTTATTTAAAATTTTAAAATAATGAATAATGAACACAAATTTATTACTACCTTACAAGTTCAGGAAATGGGGATGGGTTATCTTTATACCATCTTTTATTTTAGGTGTACTTGTACTTTTTCTCAATGTACAGTTTGATTGGTTGGGAAGTAAGGTATTTTCCATTTATGCCGGAAGTGGGTTGAAAATACTGAACGATAGAGATACAGGTCAATTCTTTAGTATTATATCAGGCAATTATACACAGACATTTGTTGGTGTTTTATGCCTAGTATCTCTTATGATGATTGCTTTTTCAAAAGAAAAAACCGAAGATGAATTTATCTTGCTCACCAGAATGGACTCTCTGCTTTGGGCAACATATATCAACTATTTTATACTTATTTTCTGTTTTTTATTCTTTTTCGATTTTGAATTTTTGTATATTATGATCTTTAACATGTTTACAATTCTGATATTTTTTATATTCAGATTTAACTATATACTATACAAAGAACGTAAAAATATGCCTTATGAAAAATAATCTCAGAGTAGAACGAGCTATAAAAAATATTACCCAAGAAGAATTGGCCAGGATAATAGGTGTATCACGTCAGGCCATCAATTCGATTGAAGCGGCAAAATATGTTCCTTCTACTGTATTGGCCATCAAGCTATCTGATTATTTTGGGAAAACGGTTAACGATATCTTTTTTCTCGAAGAGTCAGATTGAGTCAAAGTTTGCTTTAAGGCAAAAATCCTTTAACCACATTGCCATGTTTGATGACCATATCTACATTCTGAAGCAAAGCGATATGCCTTAATATGTCACCCTTTACTGTAATGATGTCTGCATATTTACCTTCACTGATGGTACCATATTTGTCATCTACTCCCATCATTTTGGCGGGCCAGTAGGTAGCTGCTTTTATAGCATAGGAAGCATCCATCTTAAATTCATTGACCCATACGTCCAACTCGTTCCAAGTACTCTGGCAATGGAATTTCATCGGTATACCACTATCCGTACCGATTAATAACACCACACCTGCATCTTTCAACTGGTTTATTTTTTTTTCGAGTGTTGGCTTACGTATGGGTGTAAGCTGAAAGTAAGGCATTCGTCCCGGGTATCTCAAAGACGATTTGATGTCAGCGATAATATCGTCCGGCAAACCCAAGTGCCAGCAGTCTCCATCCAGTTTTTCAGGATTGTCGCGCATATATTCGTAATTGTACAAGCCTTCCACAGTCGGTGTCCAGAATAAAGGTCCTTTGCTCATCTGAGCAGTTCTTTCCTTAATCATCGCGATAATATCTTCGGGATATTCAGGGGCTGAACTTAAGCCCGTATGTTCAAAGTTATCCACGCCAGCTTTCAGGCCTATCCTTATTTCATCCGGTCTATGACTATGCGCTACTACTTTAAGGTTTCTTTTATGTGCCTGATCCACAATAGCTTTGACTTCTTCAAAAGTCATCTCATCATGATCAATCAACTTTATGCAGTCGACGCCCGCATTGGCCAGTTTATCTACTTTTGTGCGGGCATCGACAGGGCCATTGATTCCCCATCTAAATGCTTCTGTGCCCGGATATGGTTTATGTTGAAGAAAAGGTCCTGACATGTACATAGTAGGACCGGGAATTTCACCTTTATTGATTCGGTCTCTTACATGCATACTAGCATCAAGCGGAGCACCCAAATCCCTGGCACTGGTTACTCCTGCCATCAGCAATTGGTGTGCGGACGAAGGCATGATCACATGCTCAAATCTGTCAATATATGCCGTATCCCAGTGTGTATAATCACTATGCCCATTGATCATCAAGTGGACATGCATATCCCAAAGACCAGGCATAACAGACATTCCTTCGGTCGAAATGATATCATATTCCTTAGGCACCTGAAGATTGCCCTGATGCCCAACTGCTGTAATCTTATCTTTATCAATGAGAATAACACTATTGTATACTGGCTTGCCACCAAATCCATCTATCAAAGTGCCACCAACCAAGGCTTTTTTTTGAGCAATTAAAAAAAATGAAGACAACATAATTGCTATTAAAAGAAGTCTGCGGGTACACATATTTAATAAGTATTAAAGTGAAAAAAATTAACCTATCAAATATATGACACTATTTGGAGATTCGTTGCATACTTTAACCAATTCTTTTTTCGTATATTAGCATATGTATTGGAAGATTTATCTGGTAGCAGGATGGTTGTTGTTGTTTTGTACTGACTTATTTGGTCAGGCTGTATCAGGTACACCATTAAAAAAGAAAACATACCAGCTTACAGATTGCAGATTAAAAATAGATGAAAATACACTGATCCCTAATTCAATTTTTATCACATCAGGTTCAGATACACTTACTTCATTTAAAATTTATAACAATATTTTAGTTTTTGATGACCAAGAATGCACTGTCTATCGGGACAGTTCTATTTTAGTACAATACAGGACTTTTTCATTTAATGTGGAAAAACCATATTTTGTCATTGACTCCTCGCTATTAACTTTTAAAGAAAAAGCACTTATCACAGGATATGAGTACAATCCCAACAGTGGTAAAAAAAATATAATCGATGCAAAAGGATTGGATTACAGAGGTAGTTTCTCCCGAGGATTATCAGTAGGAAATAGTCAGAGTCTTGTGCTAAATTCAAACTTTGATATGCAGCTCATTGGTGACCTGGGAAACGGACTTAAAGTAGTAGCAGCCATATCTGATGAAAATCTTCCTATTCAGGCACAAGGTAATACACAACAGTTGCAGGAGTTTGACAAAGTTTTTATTCAAGTCAGTAAGGATCGTACATCTGTCACTGCCGGCGACTATGAACTACGTCGTCCCGATAGTTATTTTATGAATTATTTTAAAAAATTAAAGGGCGTGAGTCTGGCTTCCACTTTCAATGCAGGTAAAAATGCTGAAGTATTCACAAAAGGAAGTTTTGCTATATCAAGAGGAAAATTTGCCCGCCAGACTGTCCCCACGAAAGAAGGTAATCAGGGGCCGTACCGTCTGATAGGAAATAATGGTGAGCGATTTATTATCGTATTAGCCGGAACAGAAAAAGTATTTTTTAATGGTATACTATTGACTCGTGGCTACGACTACGACTATATTATAGACTATAACAGAGCAGAAATCACTTTTTCGCCAACACGCGTTGTAGCCAGAGATAGCAGGGTAATCATTGAATTTGAATATACAGATATTTCTTATCTCAGATCATTATATGCTGCACAAAGTGAATATAAAAGCGACCGATGGCGTTTAAATTTTAACTTTTATTCTGAGCAGGACAGTAAATCTACTACCGGAGACGTGCAGCTTGACTCTATAGATATTAAAATACTACAAGAAAGTGGAGATGACCTAAGTAAATCAGTGCGCAATAGTCTTCGTCTAATCGGAGAATCAGAAAAAAAAGAAGCCACCAGAATTCTGTATAAAGGCATATCAGATCCGGTAGATCCCAGTAACATTATCCTTTATTTCACTGAAAATATTGACAGTGCACAGTACTCTGCGGTATTCTCAGAAGTAGGGGCAGAAAAAGGAGCCTATATCATAGACAATACCAAGTCTAAAAATGCCAGAGTATATCTATATGTTGGAAAAAATATGGGGACTTATCTCCCTGTTGTCCAACTGATACCGCCGGAACAAAAACAATTAATAACCGTAAACGGATATTATAAACTGGGTAATAATTCTGAAGTATTTGCAGAGATAGGTCTTAGTAATCTTGATAAAAATCGTAGGTCTGCTATAAATAATGAAGATAACACAGGCCTTTCGTCACATGTAGCATTAAGTCATTCCATGAAAATGGACAGTGCTTCCAAATGGACACTGAAAGGAAATCTAAAACATGAATTTGTGCAAAAAAACTTTAATGCGCTCAATCCTTTCAGGGCGCCGGAGTTCATAAGGGACTGGAATATTGATCAGATCGTTGCCAAAGCAGATGAAAGTCTGTTATTGAGTAATCTTAATCTTACCAGCAAATCAGGAATAAGTGTGGAATATGGATATAATAGATTTGATAAAGCAACGCTGTACAATGGCGCAAAACATGATGCATCTGTCAAATATCAAGGTGATCGTGTACAATTCAAGGCTTTTACAAACTATCTCACATCAAAGTCAGGTTTTAATGACCAAAAGACTACTTTTATCAGACCTAATATGACTTTTCTATACCACTTGGATAAAAAAAATAATTGGAAAGTGGGTACTGAATACGATGCGGAATCAAATGTTTTACATAGTATAAATACTGATACACTTAAGAGCAAAAGCTATTCTTTTCAGACTACCAAGTGGTTTATTACCAATTATTTTAATAAAGATTTTGCCATCAAACTCGCTTTTTCCAACCGTAACGATTTTTTTGCAAAAGATAAAGATCTTAGAAAAGCATCCAATGCAAAGGAAATTGAACTCGCAGGAAAATGGCTTTTTTCAACAAATTCAGATCTATCTTGGAGCTTGATAGGCAGAGATCTGAAGATAATAGAGGCAGAATTATTGCCAACGGATAGAAGTAAAAAAACGATTCTCGGGAGATTGGATTATACTTTTGCAGCCATCAATCAAGGTGTAAGATCGACTACATCATACAATACAAACTCTGGACAGGAGCCAAAAATTGAATATATATTTCAGAAAGTAGAAATAGGACAAGGTGATTATTTTCTCATCAATGAATCAGAAAATCCCAATCTGAGTAATATTCAGGATTTCAGATATGACCCGAGCAATCCCCTTTCAAATTACATCAGGCTCACATTGACAAATAATGAGTTTATCCGCACCAACAATCTGGAAATAAATCAAAATCTGACTATTGATCCTTCAAAATTCATAAAAATAAAAGAAGGCAAAAAACGAAGCAAGGCATACACTTTTTTCTCCCGCTTTAGTTCACTTTCAAATTTCAGAATTACTAAAAAACAAATGGAGAATTCTGCCACACCTTTGATTTCATATTTGGATTTTTCACTTTCAGATACATCTCTAGTCGCATACAACTCCTTAAATACCAATACGATTTTTTTTAATCGGGGAAATGTAAAATATGATATACAAATAGGCAACCGAAACAATCAGAATCGCATCGTACAGGTAAATGGAAGGGAAGATAGAGGCCTCGATGATTTATTTTTACGCACTCGATGGAACATTAAAAATAAAGCTGACCTGTTCTTTATCATTGAAAAGTCGCTGAAATCATACCAATCGGAATCATTTGAAGATAGAAATCTTAGTATTCAGATATTAAAACTCAGACCTGAACTGAGTATACGTCCCAGTCAAAATTCAAGAATTAATCTGAAATACAATTATCAGGATAAAAAGCAACAGATACTTACTAAAGATGTAGCATATATTAATGAATTTACTTCAGAATTTACTTTACGTAAAGCCAATACGTATAGCATTGATGTTTCTCTAAGTTATGTTAACATCAATTTTTCAGGGAAGGCAAATTCGCCAATAGAATACGATATGCTTGAAGGGCTTAAAAATGGTAAAAACTATCTATGGAATGTTATTTATACAAAAAGACTTGCAAAAAATATAGACCTTACGATCAACTATGAAGGCAGAAAAACTGGTATCTCTCCTGTAGTAAATGTAGGTAGAGCGCAGATAAAAGCAACTTTTTAAATTGAAATTGGTAAAAAGGATTTTCTTAAAACCAAAACTTATATGAAATAATGTCAAACTATAGGTGGTAATCATAAAAAAAGGGCGGTAAAAATTAATTCACTTCCCTTTTCTTAATTCTTAATGAAAATTTGATCTATCCAATTACATTCTTACCTCTCTATTAAGGATAGCAAGTTCATCATCTGGAACAGGTCTTTTTCCTATCAGTCTTTCTACATCCGATTTCAGTAAAACTTCTTTTTCCAGCAGCATCGATGCCAGTTCGTTGAGTTCGTGTCTTTTTTCAGTAAGCAGATCCTGGGCACGTTGATATTGAGCTTCAATAAGGATTCTTACTTCATCATCTATCAATCTTGCTGTTTCATTGGAGTAAGGTTTACTAAACTGGTCCTGAGACATCGCATAAAATGATACATTGCCTACATTTTTGTTCATACCATAGACAGTTACCATGCCATATGCCATTTTGGTTACCTGATCAAGGTCGTTTTGAGCACCGGTAGATATTTTGTCAAAAACTATTTTCTCTGCTGCTCTTCCACCGAGTGTCATGCACATTCTGTCAAGCAATTGTTCTGTCCGGATGATATATTCTTCTTTTGGCAAATATTGGGCATAGCCAAGGGTCCCCATTCCTCTTGGTACAATGGTAACTTTAACCAATGGACTGGCATGTTCTAAAAACCAGCCACATATAGCGTGCCCCGCTTCGTGGTAAGCAATAATTTCTTTTTCTTTTGGAGAAATGAGTTTGTTCTTCTTCTCTAATCCACCGATCACCCTATCCAATGCATAATTGAAATCATCCAGATCAACTTCAGTTTTATTTCTTCGGGCAGCTATCAATGCAGCTTCATTGCATATATTGGCGATATCAGCACCTGCAAATCCGGGTGTCATTTCCGATAGTACGTTGGGTAATACATCGGGGCCAACTTTTATGGATCTCAGGTGAACTCTAAATATTTCTTCTCTACCTAAAAGATCTGGCGGATCGATACCTATCTGCCTATCAAATCTCCCCGGTCTAAGTAATGCGGTATCAAGGATATCCGGACGGTTTGTCGCTGCCATCATGATCACTCCTTTATCGGTACTAAAACCATCCATTTCTACCAAAAGCTGATTGAGGGTATTTTCTCTTTCGTCATTGCCTCCCTGAATGGCATTACGTCCTCTAGCTCTCCCTATTGCATCTATTTCATCAATAAATACGATACAAGGTGCTTTTTCTCTGGCTTGTTTAAATAAGTCTCTAACTCTGGAAGCACCCACTCCTACAAACATTTCCACAAAATCAGATCCGGAAATAGAGAAAAAAGGTACACCTGCTTCTCCTGCAACAGCTTTGGCAAGTAGTGTTTTCCCAGTACCCGGAGGACCTACCAATAGCACTCCTTTAGGAATTTTACCTCCCAGAGAAGTATATTTTTTTGGATTTTTTAAGAAATCCACTACTTCCATTACTTCTACTTTAGCTTCATTGAGACCGGCTACATCTGCAAAAGTAACATTGACCTTAGCATTCTGATCAAAGAGAGTAGCCTTAGACTTTCCTATGTTAAATATCTGTCCGCCAGGGCCACCTGCTCCGCCGCTCACTCTCTTCATGATAAATAGCCAGATACCTATCAATAAAACAAAAGGGAGTATCCAACTTATGATCTGCCCGAAATAGTTTGTCTCCTGTTTCATGGTATACTTCACAGCAAACCCATCGGTTTTAAGTGTCTGAAGCTTATTTTCAAAATTTCCGATATCTCCGATGGTAAACTTAAAATGGGGATTAAACCCATACATTTTACTGTCTTTTAGCTTAGGATATTTAGCGTCTATCACTTCCTTTCGTAAATAAACGTAAATGGCCTTTTCGTTGATTATTTCTATTTTGTCAACTTCACCTGCTTTTACCTTATCTTCAAATGCATACAAATCAATCTGTTCTATTTGAGAATTGAATGATACATAAAAATTTACAGCAAGTATACCTAAAATAATCAACCCATAAATCCAATATGAGTTAATATTAAATTTATTGGGATTATTCTTATTTTCCGGCTGATTTGAATCCTGATTATTGTCCATTTAGTGATTTTACAATTGTGTTTATAACATATTAAGCGTAAAGTAGTTGCAGGATGCTATATATTTTCATACTGCGTGATCTGAGCATCTCCCCAAAGTTCTTCTATTTCGTAAAAAGCTCTTGTTTCTGGGTAAAAAACATGAACAACGGTGTCAAAATAGTCCACAAGAATCCATTTTGCCCCTTCCATACCTTCAGTATGATTCGGATGCAAGCCTGTTTTCTCCTTTATTTTTCTCCCTATATTCTCTGAGATTGCTTTGACTTGTGTTGAAGAATCTCCTTCGCATATGATAAAATAGTCTGCCGGGGCATCATCCAATGAACGCAAGTCCAATTGAACAATATTCTTACCTTTGATATCCTGAATTGCGTCAATGATGAGGTGATTCATTGAGTCCTCTTTGATAGGAATGAATTTAACAACTGATTTTTTTTTCAATATTTGTATTTTAAATTTATATTACACCGCAAAGATACAAAAAACGACATGCATGAACATAACTGAATCCCTTTTTACAGGCAAAAACAGTATATATCTACCGGAAGTTGATTCTACCAACATTTTTGCTATGAATTTATTATCAAAAACCAATCCACCTGAAGGAACTTGTGTACATACTGCCTATCAGTCAGCCGGTCGCGGACAAATTGGCAGGTTTTGGCACAGTTCAGAAGGGAAAAATTTACTCATATCCTATATTCTCTATCCAAAACAACTCAAAGCTATTGACCAATTTATCCTTAGTATCATCAGTGGACTTGCTTGTAGAGATGTAGTCGCAATGTATTGCAAAAACGTAAAAATAAAATGGCCGAATGACATTTATGTAGATGACAAAAAGATAGCCGGGATATTGGTACAAAACATATTAAGAGGTGCTGATATCAAAGCTACAGTGGTTGGTATTGGACTGAATGTCAATGAGCTGTCTTTCCCTCTAGAGATCCCCAATCCGGTTTCTATTGGACAAATAACGTCAAAATCTCATGATCTGACAGAAATAAAGCAAATGTTATCCGCCAAACTTGAATTTTACTATATGAAAATGAAATACGGCCATTATGAGTGGCTTAAAGAAAAATATATTAATACAATGTACAGAATGAATGAAACAGCCAATTTTAAAACAGATGGGGATACGATCATTATAGGGAAGATTCAGGGTATAAATGCACAGGGCAAACTTTTGATCCAAGCAGAAAATGAAGAAATTATGACTTTTGGGTTCAGAGAGATCGGGTATGTGATTTGAGTTTTGTTTTGCTGAGACTAACATTTGAAAAGTTATTTGATCTTATAAGCTCTGTGAAATAAATAGGTACATTCCACTAAGAAATTGGTACTAAAAAAGATTGTTTTAGTTCTGCATTGTCAATATTTGATCCGACAATTCCACTTACATAATTTACCCAATCAGACGTACTCCCCTTTCATTCTTTTATAATCATCGCTATATAAAAATACGATAAACCCTCTAAACGATAAGATAAAAATGGCCAGTAACCATAATATTTTTGAGTTTGTGGGTAGATTTTTGTTTACCAAAATTTTGATCATTTAGTAAATCGGTATGAACAAAAATATCAGAACAATACAGAGTACCAGTAGTTCTTGTCCGTTCAGACCAAACATTAAATTTTTCATGCTATCGTTATTATTTCATACAAATCTAAAGGAATTTATTTTATAGTTGAAAATCTAAAAATATTATCTAAGGTTTATTGCATTTTAAATCAATCTATCAGTTAATCATCATGGTTTATTTTGATAATAGAACCTGAAATAGATCGTCTATAATTGCTGTATCATAACCTTCTAAAACTTTTATGATCTCACCATAAGAATTAATAATTACAAACGAAGGCGAGCGGTTTATACCGAAATTGCTGATTAAATTGCTCTCTGATTCTAATGCATCATAAGAAATCTTTTTTTTCTCAAGATATTTTTTAAGTGCCGAATTGGGCTAATAAATAACCCGCCACCAAGATTGCTAATAGCGAAATGGTAATTGTCCAGTATTTCTTCTGCAGTTTAAAGACATTCAATACTAAATGAGCTAAAGCAATGACCATAGCTACTATGATGATCTGACCTACTTCTACCCCTATATTGAAAGCAAATAAAGGTTTGACAATACTTTCTTCATTCCCCAGTATTGCTTTAAAATAATTGGAAAAACCGAGTCCATGGATCAGGCCAAACCCAAGAGATATTATGTAATTGAACATCACATTTTTATCATTTTCATTACTTTTACTAATGGTGTAAATATTAAAAATACCGGTAAGCATAATGGTAATGGGTATTAATCGCTCTATGAGTATTGGACTGACACTGACCATATCCATACCCGACAAGGCCAGTGTAAGGCTATGACCTAGGGTAAAGGCGGTAACAAGAATAAATAGTTTTCTCCATTGCTCAGGACGATATAATACACAGAGTGTGGTAATAAATAAAATGTGATCATATCCGTTTGGATCAAGAATATGATCTATGCCCAGCTTAAAATAATCATAAAACATGCTCATCGATTTGATAAAAGGCGAAAATACTATAATATTTTTTATTGCGTCAAAATCTATGGTGGATTATAATTAAGTTAAAGTTTTTTTGATGTTTAAAATAAATCTGTATTAACCTTATTCAATTTTTAAAGTTTATATCTGTAAATTTGCCTCAATTATAGTTTAAGTGAAAATAATAACCGTATGGCTTTTGATATAGAAATAATAAAGGCAACTTATAATGCCTTTCCAACCAGAGTTGAAGAAGCACGAAAAGCTTTGGGTCGTCCTCTGACTCTCTCTGAAAAAATTTTATATGCTCACTTACACCCTGATTCTCTTCTTCAGGACTTTAAAAGAGGTAAGGATTATGTATTTTTTGCCCCTGACAGAGTAGCAATGCAGGACGCAACGGCTCAGATGGCTCTACTCCAGTTTATGACTGCAGGAAGATCAAAAGTGGCCGTACCTAGTACGGTACATTGCGACCACTTGATTCAAGCTAAAATAAATGCTGAAGTGGATTTAAAAGGCGCTTTGGATACAAATTCTGAAGTATTTGATTTCCTACAATCTATCTCAAATAAATATGGTATCGGATTTTGGAAACCAGGAGCAGGTATCATTCATCAGGTTGTTCTTGAAAATTATGCTTTCCCCGGTGGTATGATGATTGGTACAGATTCTCATACGGTAAATGCAGGCGGACTTGGTATGATAGCCATAGGCGTGGGTGGAGCAGATGCGGTTGACGTGATGGCAGGGATGGCCTGGGAACTTAAAATGCCAAAACTGATAGGTGTAAAACTTACGGGCAAACTTTCAGGATGGACAGCACCAAAAGATGTAATATTAAAGGTAGCAGGTATTTTGACCGTTAAAGGAGGTACCGGAGCCATAGTGGAGTATTTTGGTGAAGGTGCTGAATCAATGTCATGCACCGGAAAAGGAACCATTTGTAATATGGGTGCTGAAATTGGTGCTACCACGTCCACATTCGGCTATGATGCGTCAATGTCCAGATATTTAAAATCAACAAGCAGAGCAGATGTGGCTGAATTGGCTGATAGAATAGCATCTCACTTAACAGCAGATCCTGAATGTTACGCTGATCCTGAAAAATATTTTGATCAGGTCATTGAGATCAATCTTTCAGAACTGGAGCCGCACATCAACGGGCCTTTCACACCGGATTTGGCAACTCCAATCTCCCAAATGAAAGCAGTATTGGCCGATAAAGGTAAGGACTGGCCTGTAGAAGTTAAAGTAGGATTAATTGGTTCATGTACCAACTCATCTTATGAAGACATATCCAGAGCCGCATCAATAGCTCAACAGGCGCTCAATAAAAATTTAAAAACCAAAGCAGAATTTACTATTACTCCAGGATCGGAACAGGTTAGATTTACTATCGAGAGAGATGGGTTTATTGATGTTTTTAATAAAATAGGGGCATCAGTATTTTCCAATGCATGCGGACCTTGTATAGGACAATGGGATCGATTTGGTGCGGACAAGAAGGAAAAAAATACAATTATCCATTCATTTAACCGAAACTTTTCCAAAAGAGCGGATGGTAATCCGAATACTCATGCCTTTGTAGCGTCTCCAGAGATTGTGACAGCTATAGCTCTGGCAGGAAGACTGGACTTCAACCCGATCACGGATAAACTCATCAACGAAAATGGACAAGAAGTGATGTTGGAAGAGCCCACCGGAATAGAATTGCCGCCACTTGGATTTGCTGTGGAAGATGCCGGATTTATAGCACCTGCTGAAGATGGAAGCAGCGTAGAAGTAAAAGTGGCCCCACAATCTGACAGGTTACAATTATTACATCCGTTTGTACCAATAGATGCCGTACAACTCCAGAGTATGAGATTGTTGATCAAAGCTAAAGGTAAATGTACTACGGATCATATATCAATGGCGGGACCTTGGCTTACGTACAGAGGACATCTTGAAAATATCGCAAACAATACATTGATTGGCGCAGTAAATGCATTCAATGACGAAGCTAATAAAGTACTAAATCTGGTGACAGGTGAATATATGGCTGTTCCGGACTCCGCACGTATGTATCAAAAAGAAGGCATCGGTACTATAGTATTCGGCGAAGAAAATTATGGAGAAGGATCTTCCAGAGAACATGCTGCCATGCAACCAAGGTATTTGGGAGTAAAAGCCGTTGTTGTGAAGTCTTTTGCTAGAATACATGAGACCAACCTTAAGAAACAAGGTATGCTGGCCCTTACATTTGTAAATGTAGCAGATTATGATAAAATCAGACAGGATGATCAAATTTCCATCATTGAATTTTCTGAAATGGAACCAAGTAAAAACCTTACCATACAATTGCAGCATTCGGATGGTACAGGTGAATATTTTGAGGTAGGCCATACTTATAATCAGGCACAAATTGATTGGGTAAAATGGGGATCTGCCCTTAATCAGATCAGAGCAGAATTGAATAAATAGTCCAATATCAAACAAATATTTATACTTTTAAAAAGAGTGCTAATTTTTGATAGTACTCTTTTTTTTTAGTACTTTAAACGTAAAAATAAACTGTTCAAAATAAATTTTAGTAGTCATTTATTTTACCACTTTCGACTTAATTATATCAATTATTTTCTAAACAATTAAAAACGAAAAAACATGTTTAACGAATTAAAAAAATTTCTTTTCAGGGGAAATATTCTCGAACTGGCCATAGCTGTGATTGTAGCAGGTGCTTTTGGAAGTATAATATCCTCATTTACAGCTGATATTATTATGCCACCTTTAGGCTTGCTGATAGGTGGAATCGATTTTGGTGATTTAAAATTGGTATTAAAGGCTGCTGAAGGCGATGTGCCTGAAGTGGCAATTAATTATGGTAAATGGGTGAACAGTATTATTAATTTTCTGATTCTTTCTGTTATTCTTTACTATGTAATGCAGGTATATAAAAAAATCAACCCACCTGCACCTGAAGTCCCTGTAGGGCCAACTCAGGAAGAGCTGTTGATACAAATCAGAGATTTATTAAAAAAACAGTAAATTTTAAGCAGTAAAAGGGGATTTAGTCCCCTTTTATGTTTTTCCTTAAATGTAAATAAAATGACCTAAGATAATTTTGACAGACATGAACTTAGTTATTATAAAAAATTGGTTGTACTTTTGAAAGTTGATTTGAATGGCTAAATGCATTTATGAAGCATCTGATTACATATATTTTTTTATGGTTGATTTCCTTAATGGAATTGACTGGTCAATCTTGTGATGTAAATGGTAAAAAACATTATACCTTCGACGATATAAAGTTTCTATTGGATAAAAACAATTGCAACAAATGTCATTATAAAGGAAGTTATCAAGCCTTATGGACCTACGATACCTATGAAAACATGACTATCCTAAGTTTATGTGGGTCAGAAATTATCGTTCATGGTAAATCCAGTGTAAGTCTTTTGATTGATAAATTAAACGGAGGTCCAACCTCTTGTGGAAATGCGATGCCACTAGGCGACAAAATGATTAGTGATGCAGATCTTCTGGCTTTGGAATCCTGGATTGACATAGGTGCACCTGAAAAATGTATTCCGGTATTTGACCAAATAAAAGAAATTCTTACCATCAATAAATGCAATTTATGCCATGTTGATTCAGAATCTTGGTCTTTTGAAAGTTATAATTCTGTATTTATTAAACCGCTTTTCACTACTTGTGAAGATCAGGAATTGATAAAATACAGAGCCAAAGAAAGTCTTTTGTATAAGAAGATTACAGATAAAAATGTTTGTGGCCTACCAATGTTAGTAGATGGTAATCCAATGTCGGAAGACCATATTGATCATATTAGAGATTGGATAAATGCAGGTGCACCAGAGTCTGCCAGAGTCCTTCCTGTTAATTTGTCAGAATTCAGTACAGATAAATTAGATGACAATAAGATCATTATATTTTGGAAAACAGCATCCGAAATAAATACGAGTCATTTTGAACTTGAAACGAGTAATGATGGTATACATTTTTCATTTCTTGCGAAGGTTATTGCTGAAGGATCAGAACTATCGGGAGGTTATTATCAACATATTTTTAAAGAACCCAAAAAGGGATTTAACTATTTCAGAATGAGAATTGTTGATTTTGACAATTCCTACTTACTTTCTCCAGTTAGAGTCGAAAGGATAATTAATAAAGATGAAGTATTTAATATATATCCTGTACCGACATATAATAACAATCCATTCAATGTGGAGTGGTATCCATTGGATGGAAGAGAAAAAGCCAGATTACTCATCATGAATATAAATGGCAGCTTATGTGATGAATTTATTATTAATAACGGAGTAAATAATTTAACATTCTCTGGTTTAAAAGCTGGTGTGTATTATTTGTCCATTGAAGATTACAATGCATCCCGTATTGTCAGAAAATTGGTCGTTTGGGATTTCTAATGTCCTTATAAAAGACCTGAACTAAAATATTTTAAGAATTTCAAACTTTAAGTAAGATAAATTATGATCTTAATTGAATCAGAAGGGATTTTATTTTAAATTTGACGTTTGAAATTTAACCACTAAATTAAGTATTTATGATAAATTGGACTGGCGTTTTTCCTGCCTTAACTACTAAGTTTGATAAAGCTGAAAAATTAGATCTTGATTTGTATTCTAAAAACCTTTTCGTTCAAATGGAAGCCGGAGTGAATGGTATCATTCTTGGAGGTACCTTAGGAGAGGCCAGTACTTTGACCGAAAATGAAAAGGAGCATCTCGTAAAATTTACACTTGAAAAAGTCAATGGTAAAATTCCTGTAGTTCTGAATATCGCAGAAGGTGCGACTAAAGAGGCCGTAAGACAAGCTTCTCTTGCCAAAGAATGGGGAGCTCAGGGCCTTATGTTGCTACCTCCCATGCGATATAAACCTGATCATAGGGAGTGTGTCACATATTTCAAAACAGTAGCCGATTCTACTGATTTGCCTATTATGATTTATAATAATCCAATAGATTATAAGACAGAAGTTACATTGGATATGTTTGAAGAGTTGACTCAATGTGCCAATATCCAAGCAATTAAGGAGTCTACAAGAGATATTTCAAATGTTACCCGTTTAAAAAACAGATTTGGCGCCAGGCTTAAAATCCTTTGCGGGGTAGACACCCTCGCCATGGAAGAACTAGTAATGGGCGCAGATGGTTGGGTTGCAGGATTGGTTTGTGCCTTCCCACGAGAAACAGTGGTAATATTTAAACTCATACAACAAAAGCGCTATGATGAAGCATTGTCCATTTATAGGTGGTTTTTACCACTCCTGGAGTTGGATATTCACGCTAAATTAGTTCAATATATAAAACTTGCAGAAAGTATGGAAGGTATAGGAAGTGAATATGTTCGTGCACCAAGACTGGTTTTGGAAAGTGATGAAAAACAAGAGATATCAAAAATAATAGCTGATGCTCAATCAGTAAGACCAACACTCCCTCAGTTATAATTAAAACGGCTTATGATAAATCATTTGAATAAAATAATGGAACAGGCTTATGATGCTTATTTGTCTTATAGGAATGTTTCAGGTAATAGCAAGAAGAAGTTTCTATATGCCATTGCTGAAGAAATAGAATCACTGGGTGATGAACTCCTGGAGACGGCATCGGCAGAGAGCAATCTGCCATTAGCCAGATTTGCAGGAGAACGTGGACGTACTTGCGCACAAATGCGCGCTTTTGGAGACCTGGTAGCTGAAGGTACTTGGGTAGAAGCTGTCATTGATAAAGCCATTCCTGACCGAATGCCCATGCCAAAACCGGATATGCGAAAGATGATGGTACCCTTGGGACCAATAGTAGTATTCGGTGCGTCAAATTTTCCATTGGCATATTCAACTGCTGGCGGCGATACTGCTTCTGCTTTGGCATCAGGTTGTCCTGTTATAGTAAAAGGTCATCCTTCTCATCCGCGTACATCAAATCTGGTATCTGGTGCTATTCAACGTGCTGTGGCGAAATGCCATTTGCATCCTTTTGTTTTTCAGCATGTGGATGGGACTTCGTTTGAAATTGGAAAAATACTCACACAACACCCGATGACTGCTGGAGTTGGATTTACAGGAAGTTTGAGTGGAGGTATGGCCATTTATCATTATGCTCAACAAAGAGAAGCACCAATTCCAGTATTTTCCGAAATGGGCAGTACCAATCCTGTGATTTTGTTGAAAGGTGCTTTACAACTCAAGGCCACTGATCTAGCCAAATCCTTCGCTGCATCAATTACTATGGGAGTAGGACAGTTTTGTACCAATCCGGGAATAATGCTGGGCGTCAAAAGCAGTGTACTTAATCATTTTACCAGTCTATTGGCATTGGAATTATCAATGCTACCTTCACATAGGATGTTGCATGAAGGCATTCATAAAAACTATACTTCAGGATTGGATAAAGTACTATTTGATAAGGGCGTAGAAACTGTTTATCATGCCCATGCAGAAGGCAATCTTGTGGGAAGCCCCGTACTTGCCAGAGTTTCAGCTACCACATTTCTCCAGAATCCGGATCTCCATCATGAAATTTTTGGACCGTTTTCAATCATTGTAGTTTGTGACAACAAAAATCAACTCACTGAAGTGTGGAAAATTTTAAAGGGGCAGTTGACCACCACCATCATCGGTACAGATCATGATCTTGAGCTCAATAAAGATTTGATAGATATTGCTAAAAATATAGCCGGTCGTATTGTATTCAATGGGGTACCTACGGGAGTTGAAGTTGGAAATGCCACTGTACATGGAGGTCCTTATCCAGCCAGTACGGATGGAAGATTTACATCTGTCGGTACGGAAGCCATCAAAAGATGGGTAAGACCACTATGTTATCAGGATTGTCCTGATTTTCTGCTTCCTGACGAACTAAAAAATATAAATCCATTGGGTATCTTCAGAAAAGTAAATGGGGAATATAGCCGCCAAAGCACTATGTAATATGTTCAAAAAACGGTTTTTCTGTATCGATGCGCACACTTGTGGAAATCCTGTAAGACTCGTTGTCAGTGGTGGTCCTGAATTAATGGGAAATAACATGGTAGAAAAGCGTGCTTATTTTCTCGAGCACCACGATTGGATTCGGAAGAGTCTTATGTTTGAACCGAGAGGCCACGATATGATGAGTGGAAGCATTTTATATCCACCGCACGACCTAGCAAATGATGTGGCAGTATTGTTTATCGAAACAAGTGGTTGTTTACCTATGTGCGGACACGGTACTATCGGCACTATAACAATAGCAATTGAAGAAGGTCTGATCATACCCAAATTACCGGGTAAAATACGCATGGAAGCTCCGGCAGGTCTGGTTGAAATAGAATATCATCAAGAAACAAATGGGAAAGTGAGTTCTGTAAAACTCACCAATGTAGGTTCATTTCTCTACAAAGAAGGACTTAAAGTATTATGCCCCGATCTAGGAGAACTGATAGTCGATGTCGCTTATGGGGGTAATTTTTACGCTATCATCGATCCGCAAACCAACTTCCGGGGAATAGAAAATCAAACAGCGGATCAACTCATTTCCTGGAGCAGAGCCATTCGAACCAATATCAATTCAAATTATACTTTTCAACATCCGGAGATACCCGCTATCAACTGGTGTAGTCATGTTTTATGGACGGGAAAATGTATCGACCCTACATCGACAGCCAGGAATGCCGTATTTTATGGAGATAAAGCCATCGACAGGTCGCCGTGCGGTACAGGTACATCAGCAAGGATGGCACAATGGCACGCCAAAGGCAAACTTAAACAAGGAGAAACATTCATCCATGAAAGTTTTATAGGCAGTAAATTTACAGGTACCATAGAAGGTGTGACAAAAGTTGGAGAATTTGATGCCATCATACCCGGTATAGAAGGGTGGGCTAAGATTTACGGATACAATAGGATTTTGGTCGATCCCGAAGACGACCCATATGCAGGTGGGTTTCAGGTGATATGATGATAATTAAAAAACAATTATAAAACTTATGAAACATTACATTTGGTTAATATTCTTCTTTAGTTTAATCTTCAGATTAAATGGTCAGCAACCAAACATAGAACTATCCTCTACAAGAAATAAAGATCAAACAGTAGAAATAAATTTTACTGGACAGTTTTATGGTCATTGGTATGTAAAATTGATTTTTTCAGATTTATCTAATTCTTTATATTCATCATTTGGTCATGTAATTTACGGCTCAAAAGGTACCATCACTAAATTACGCCCAATTATGGAGGATCGGCCAATAAATTTAAGATATAGATACATGTTTTGGAGAGGTAAGCATATAAGTGAATACAATAGTAAAAAGGTATATCTTCTACCATTTAGTGAAGGTAAAAAGATAAAGATAGAATATTTAAATCATATCAATAATATGAATGGGCAGGAAGTACCAGAATCCTGGATGTCGTATAATTTTTATTCTGATGCTCCGGATTCCATATTTTCATCGAGAAAAGGAATCATAATAAATGTAAGTAATGAAAACAAAACGGATACTACAAAGTCTTTTTATTACCAAAGAAACAGAAATTATATTTTAGTTGAACATGAAGATGGAACTTTGGCAAGATATGAAGGATTTGATAATAAAATGATTAATATAAAAGAGGGCGACAAGGTATTGCCGGGTACATACCATGGTACATTAGAGAGATATGATAAAGATCCTAAAAAGTATTTATTATTTTTTACTTGCTATTATTTAGATATAAATGAAAAGAGTGTTAATCCAGGTTACAATGGTAATTACGGTATAAAGAATACTTTTATTACTCCCTTATTTTTTATTGGTAATTCCTTTCGAACATTAGTAAATAACGACATACAAGAAGTTAAGCACAATAGAGATGTCATAATATCAGAAATGACAAAAAAGGAAATTATAGCTTACGAAAAATGTCTGCCCATTTCACAATAATTTAAAATGCAAATCACCATAATAGGCGCCGGAGTCATCGGCCTTTCTACAGCATATTACCTTCAGCTTGCAGGTCACGAAGTCACCATCATAGATCGTGGCAATGGAACGAATAATTGTTCATTTGGAAATGCCGGATATATCTCTCCCAGCCACTTTATACCATTAGCTTCGCCAGGCATCGTCGCGCAGGGACTCAAATGGATGCTGAGTTCGACAAGTCCGTTTTACATCAAGCCAAGGCTAAGTACTTCATTGCTAAAATGGGGACTGAAATTTTATGCCAATGCCAATGAAAAAATCGTAGCTCAAAATGCACCACATCTCAATAATATTCTGCAACTCAGTCGAAAACTGATGGTAGACCTTGATAGTGATTTGGACCATGGTTTTCATCTCGAAACCAAAGGATGTCTCATGCTCTATAAATCTGCTCAGACCGGTCATCATGAAGCTGAGCTCGCGCATGAAGCAAAAAAATACGGCATGGATGCCCCTGTTTTGTCTAGGTCAGAGGTGCAGGCGATGGAACCTGATGTTGCTGTCGATGTACTTGGTGGCGTATATTTTCCTATCGATTGCCACTTGCATCCAGTACGTATGATGGAGACCCTGCACCACAAGATTGTAGAAATGGGTGTTAAAATATTTTTTGAACATGAAGTAGAAGACTTTGAAACCAAAAACCAAAAAGTCGTTGCTGTCATCACTGATAAGGGCAAAATCAATACTGACCATTTGGTAGTGGCAGCAGGATCATGGCTTGAAGTGGTCACTAGCAAACTAGGTATCAATTTACTATTACAACCGGGCAAAGGATACAGTGTAACGTATAGTGGTCGGCAGAAAAATCTGAAACATCCTGCCATCCTCGTCGATGATCGGGTAGCCATGACACCTATGGGCAGCGAACTAAGAGTAGGTGGAACTATGGAACTTTGCGGTATCAATCAGGACATCAATATGACGCGGGTAAAACCCATCATAATTGCCGCAAATAATTATTATCCTGATATAAATATAGAAGTGCCCCCTATAGATAAAGTTTGGTCCGGACTGAGACCTTGTTCACCCGATGGCTTGCCTTACATCGGCAATAGCACACATCATACAAACGTAACAATTGCAGGCGGTCACGCTATGGTTGGTATATCTTTGGCAGCAGCTACTGGTTTATTGGTCAGGCAATTGATCCAAAAAGAAAAGACGGAGATTCCTATGGATGCGTTTAGGTTGGATAGGTAAAATTTTCATATTTATAACATTTTGTGATCGTAATCAAAAATTGTTATGCTTTTATTCGATTATAGTCACAAAATGTTATGTTTTAACCATTTTGAAGCAATCAAAACTTAAAATCGATTCACCAGAATTTGCCTGCATAGGATTTGCCTGTATTGGTTGCAACATGCCAAAAGTAAAGTCCGGGCAAATCAATTTCTACATCAATTTGCGATTGAGTGATTTCAGTTGAGTAAATGATTGACCCAGGTTCATTATAGATGGTTAATGATGAGCCTATCATTGTAGCAGGAATCTTGAGTTTAAAGAATCCGTCATTTGGGTTTGGGATAGCAACCACATCTTCTTTAGAGAATTCTTCTTTTATACCGGAGACAAAGTCGGCTATAGATGGACAAGGTAACTGATTATGTGATGCCCAGGGTGAAAAATATGTGCTGTCACCATACTCAAAACAAACCATGTCAGTCATAAGTATGCCACCTCCCAATGCCCCAAACGTAGGTTGATTATAAGTTAGCCCATTTAATCCACCCACACCTTCAATGATGCCATTACGAATATGAATATAATTGTTGTCAAGGACAAATAGTCGGTTCTTGTTTCCAAAAAAGGGGATGGTATCTATTCTTAGTACTTTATTTCCGTTGAAATATTCTGTGCTCAGTGGAATAGTATCATTTACTTCAAGATTGAAATCGTAAATGACCACTTCTGAAGAGTCAACATCTTCCTTGTAAAATACTTTGTTTTCTGATGAATCATATCTGATAAA
>Ga0105047_10001850_pt1 | contig 38008 bp, 31 predicted proteins | sample MAT04_FD_78384 | JGI IMG/M metagenome (GOLD analysis project Ga0105047, IMG submission 78384) | Freshwater microbial communities from Lake Fryxell liftoff mats and glacier meltwater in Antarctica - MAT-04 (megahit assembly) | ecosystem: Environmental > Aquatic > Freshwater > Ice > Liftoff...
CGACGTCGCACACCAAGCCGGGTTCGATCCTCAAATCTCAGATCCCGATCCGAACGTGGTCCGAGTGGGACGAGAACACCCCCGGGTTCGTTGAGATCGACTTGGTTGGCCACGAGGGCGGCATCAGCAACGGAGAGTTCTGCTTCACGCTCACGGTCACCGACATCGCTACCGGTTGGACTACCAACCGGTCAGTGCCGAACAAAGCAGCAACCAACGTTGTCGACGCCATCAAAGATGTGACGTCGAAGTTTCCGTTCCCGATCATCGGCATTGATTCCGACAACGGATCCGAGTTCATCAACGCTCACCTGTTCGACTACTGCGAAACCCGCAAGGAGGTTCTGACATGAGGCACCAGGAAGACCTCGTGAAGCACGCCATGCACCACGGCGGCCTCCTTCCTCTCGTCTTCAGCTGTAGACGACCGGCGGGGGCTCGGCCGAGAGGGTCGACCATCCTCAACATACGAAACAGAACACACGATCTGTAATTGCGGAATTCTTCTTCGTAGGTTACGATGACGGCACGCCGAAAGACCGAGCGATCGAACCACCGAGGAGAACGCCATGAGCCCTACACCCATCACCGTCGCACGAGGCGATGGCATCGGCCCCGAGATCATGGACGCCACGCTTCGTGTCCTCGAAGCGAGCGGTGCTGAGCTCGACATCGAGGAGATCTCGATCGGCGAGTCGATGTACGCCAAGGGTTTCACCGCCGGCATCGCGCCCGAGGCGCTCGACTCGCTCCGGCGAACCAAAGTGTTCCTCAAGGCCCCCATCACCACACCGCAGGGTGGCGGCTTCAAGAGCCTGAATGTGACCATCCGCAAGACCTTCGGCATGTACGCCAACATCCGACCGTGCGTGTCCTACTCGCCGTTCGTCGCCACCAAGCATCCCGTGATGGACGTCGTCATCGTCAGAGAAAACGAGGAGGACCTCTACGCCGGAATCGAGCACCAGCAAACTGACGAGGTCGTGCAGTGCCTCAAACTCATCTCGCGACCGGGATGCGAACGGATCTCCCGCTACGCCTTCGAGTACGCCCGCGCCCATGACCGCAAGAAGGTCACCGCGTTCACCAAAGACAACATCATGAAGATGACCGACGGGCTCTTCCACAAGGTCTTCGACGAGGTCGCCGCGGAGTACCCCGACCTCGAGAACGAGCACTGGATCGTCGACATCGGCGCTGCCAAAATGGCCGACACTCCCGAGGCATTCGACATCATTGTCTTGCCCAATCTCTACGGGGACATCCTGTCCGATGTCGCTGCGCAGATCGCCGGTTCGGTCGGTCTGGCCGGCAGCGCCAACATCGGATCCCACGTCTCGATGTTCGAAGCCATCCATGGTTCGGCTCCTCGACGCGCCGGGCAGAATCTCGCCAACCCCTCCGGGTTGATGTTGGGCGCGGTGCAGATGCTGGTCCACATCGGCCAAGGCGACGCCGCCACGAAGATGCACAATGCGTGGCTCTCCACCATCGAGGACGGCATCCATACCTACGACGTCTTCGAGGAGGGCAGCTCCACTCAGAAAGTTGGCACCAAAGAATTCGCTGACGCCATCATCGAACGAGTGGGCAAGACGCCACAGACTCTTCCTCCCGTGAGCTACCGCTCGGGCGAGACCATCTCGGTGAAGGTCACCGAGCGGGCGCCAGCGACCAAGACCCAGCTCGGCATCGACGTGTTCGTGCACTGGACGCACGGCACACCCGATCAGTTGGCCGCGCTCCTGCTCCCCCACGCCACCGAGGGGCTCCCATTGAACATGGTCTCCAACCGTGGTCAGAAGGTGTGGCCCGATGGCGCACCCGAAACCCTCACCACCGACCATTGGCGATGCAGGTTCTTGGCTCCTGCGGGTGTGACGACCACATCGCTCGAGGTGATCGATCTCCAGCGACGCCTCGCCGAGGCAGGTCTGGAGCCCATCAAGACCGAAGGGCTCTTTGCGTTCGACGGCGAACCCGGATTCACGAAAGGACAGGGCCAATGAACGCCGAAGTGTTGGAACGCATCGAAGAACTCGTCCCCGCTCCAACGGCCTCACTCGAGATCGACGTCGTCGCCGACGGCGATCCGGTGCGCTTCGCCCGGAGAACATCGGCGCTCGTCAACAACACTGCCATCACCCTGTGCGAAGTCCTCGTGGAAGGACGCTCGTGCTACCCGGTGTCCGCTCCAGTCATCTCGGCCAGACAGCGCCGCCTGCTGCGGTTCAAACTCAGAGACCACACCGGCTACCTCGACGAGTTGATGGTGGCCGAAATCGTCGCCATCGTGGCGGAAACCTGTGAGGTGGTCGAGGTTCGGCGAAGCAACCGCTGAACCGTTCCGGGGGGCCACGACAGAGTTTCGCCAGGTAGCGTCGCGACATGTCTGACAGCCCAGCGTCCGCAACCGTCACGATCGAAGCGTCGCCGGAGAAGCTCTACGAGCTCGTCACTGACATCGCCAATATGGGCAAGCTCAGCCCCGAGTGCACGGGCGGCAAGTGGCTCGGCGGCGCCACCGGTCCCGCCGTCGGCGCCAAGTTCAAGGGCACCAACAAGGCCGGGATGATCCGCTGGTCGACCGTCAACCGGGTCGTGGTCGCGGAGCCCGGCAAAGCGTTCTCATTCGAGACCGACGGTAGCGGGGCCCGCTGGACCTACCACTTCGAGGCCGATGGCAACAGCACCGTCGTGACCGAGTCGCGTGAGATGTTCAAGAAGCGCCCCCTCTTGGCGACAGTCTTTGCGTCGCTGTTGCTCGGCGGAACGAAGAGCCACGACGGTGTGATGGATCAGGGGCTCCAGGACACCCTCAACCGACTCAAGGCCGTGGCCGAGGGGTGAACGACGGGCCCGACCGGGACTCGACGAACCGAATCCGGTCGGCCCGACAGCGCTCGCAAGGCCTGACCGAGCCGATTCCATCCGCGATCGATACGGTTCGCCGCCTCCTCGCGACCCAGGCCCAGGATCCACGTGGTGCCGGTTGGCCATTCGGGCGCGAACCACGGGGCTCACTGCCAACGATGTCGATCACGCGCTGACCATCGATCGATCGATGGTTGTTGGACGGTCACACCGAGGAACCCTGCATCTCGTTCCGTCGGAGGACTACTGGTGGCTGCACGCGCTGACCACCCCGCGGCTGACCACCTCGAACGCGACTCGACTCCGCCAAGAGGGCGTTGACGAACACCATGCCGAACGCGGCGTCGCCACCATCGCCGAGGCATTGAGCGGAGGCGATGTTCGCACCCGCGGAGAGCTTCGGATCCTGCTCGACGCGGCGGGGATCCCGACGGCGGGCCAAGCACTCGTCCACCTGCCGTTCGCGGCGTCGAACGCAGGGCACGCGGTACGAGGCCCGGTTGTTCAGGGTGCTGGATCAACAGTCACCGAGCAGGCCTTCGTCGATCCTGCACTGTGGATCGGCCCACGCCCCGACATCGACATTGCAACCGCCGAGCGGTTCCTGGTGGGTCATGGACCGGCCGACGCGAAGGACCTCGTCAAGTGGACCGGTATGGCGTTGGGCGCGGCCCGTCGCGCGTTCGCCGCGTTGGATCCGGCCGGCCCGGACCGCGAGCCCACCGCTTCTCCATCGCCACGATTGTTGGGTCCGTTCGACCCGATCCTCCACGGTTGGGCATCCCGCGACATGTTCGTTGGCCCCCATCACGGTGTCGTGAGAGAGATGGCCTGAAACGGTGCGGATCCACCATGATGTCCTCCTCATGATCGACACGTTCGCCAGCTGATGACCACCATCGAGATCTTCGACAATCCGCTGCGTGGGCCAAGCCCGGCCAGCCCGGGCGACGTGGACGTCGACCCGACCGCCTTTCATCGACGTCTGCCGGGATATCAGCCCACGCCGCTCGTATCGCTGACCGATGTCGCCGCCGAGCTCGGGGTCGGCCAGCTGTTGGTGAAGGACGAGTCGAGTCGTCTCGGCCTGCCCGCGTTCAAGTTCCTCGGTGCTTCGTGGGCCAGTTATCGGTCGCTGATCGAGCGCCTCGGCCACGAGCCGGCGTGGTCCACGCTCGAGGAACTCGCCGACGCGCTGGTGCCTCTGGGGTCGATGTCGTTGGCCACGGCAACCGACGGCAACCACGGTCGGGCCGTCGCCAGCTTTGCGCGCCGCGTCGGCTTGGAGGCACGGATCTTCGTGCCGGACGGAACCGCCCAGGCGCGCATCGACGCCATTCGGTCGGAAGGCGCGACCTGTGAGGTCGTGCCCGGCGGAACCTACGAGGACGCTGTCGCCCGAGCTGGCGCCGAGGCCGGGCCCGATTGCCTCGTGGTGTCCGATACCTCGTGGGAGGGGTACACGACCGTCCCCGGCTGGGTGATCGACGGCTATGCCACCATCTTCAACGAGATCGACGAGCAACTCGCGGCTGCGGGCCTCGACCAACCCACCGCGCTACTCATCCAGTCCGGGGTCGGAGCCTTGGCGGGCGCTGCAGCAGCTCGATATCGCGGCGCGTCAGCGATGACGCCGCAGTTGATCTGCGTCGAACCCGACACCGCCGACTGCCTGATGGAATCGGCCCGCGCTGGACATCTGGTCGAGGTCCCCGGGCCGCATCCGTCGATCATGGCTGGGTTGAACTGTGGAACGGGTTCGCCGATCGCGTGGCCGTCGGTAGCGGCAGGCTTCGACCGATTCCTTGCCATCGGCGACGACGACGCGCTCGCGGGTATGCGAACCCTGGCCGCGCATGGAGTCGTATCGGGCGAGACCGGTGCGTCGGGGCTCGGAGCGCTCCTCGGGCTGGCGTCAGAGGGTCGGCTCGCCGACATCGGGGTGGGACCTGACGACGTGGTGCTCGTGGTGTCGACCGAAGGTGCGACCGACCCGGCCTTCTACGAGCACGCTGTCGGTCGCTCAGCCGATGAGGTCCGGTCGCACCGAGCACCGTGCGTTGCGAGCGCTTCGGCGGCGGCGTGCCCGGTGACCCGCTGTCCGGGGCCGTGCACGACATGACGGCGCCACGCCAAGCTCAGACGGTCGGGGTAACGGAGAGCTTCGTGGCGGACTTCTTCCGTGCCGTGCGGCACCAACCCGGCTTGATCGGAACTCATCCGCTCCGCACGGAATGAATGAGCGAACATGGGCCATGGCACCGAAGCTCGGGATCGTGATGACGCGCCGCGTCCGATGGCTCAGCGTTGCCGCGTTCGTCACGCTGTTCGTTGGGGCGGTCGGATCCGCCATCGCCATCAGACTGGGTGGAACGGTCGTTGATCGCCTCCTCGGTGGCGTGGATACCGTCGCCCTGGCTGTGGTCACGACGGTGTTGGCCGTCTCAGCACCGGTGCTCAACACCGCCTCGATGTTGGTCACGACCCAGCTCGCGACTCGCGTCGCCGTCGACCTTCGTCAACGACTGGTGTCCCATGCGTTGGCCCTTCCGACGTCGTTCTTCACCGATCGCAGCGTCGGCGAGATCACCAACCGGATCTCCACCGACGTCGATACGGTCGCCGACGGAATGGTTGAGCAAGGCCAATCGGTGGTCTGGGGCCTCATCGGCGGAATCGTCGCCTGGATCGTTGCGTGGACGGTCAATGCTTGGTTAGCTGTGGCGTTTCTCCCCGTGTGCGCGTTATTGGCAGTCGTAGCGACCCGATTCGGTCGACCGGCCGCCGAGGCCTCAGAGGAGATGGAACAGCTGTGGTCCGAAGCGGCTGGCACGGCCGAGGAAGCATTCGACGGACGATCCGATCTCCGTCAGACGCTCGGTCGCGGGCTCATCATGCGCCGATGGGCAGAACACACAGCTGCCCTGTGGGCCCAGGGAAAGATCAGCTTCGCCAGCCGCCGTCGGTTGTCGGTGTCCACCGTGACGATTCTCCGCGGCTTCCAATTCGCCGTGGTGGTCGTCGGGTCCGCCGCCGCCATCGATGGGCGCGTCACTGCCGGATCGGTCTGGGTGGCTTTCGGTTTGGTCCGGATGTTCTCCAGCCGCATCGAGGACGTGATCTCGAACCTGCCCCGACTGGCAGAACTCGTGGCCGCGATCGTGCGGGTGCGCGACCTGCTCGATGAGGACCCCGAGCCGGATACCACCGTGCCCGCACGACCCAACGAGGTTCGTTGGGCGGGCCCAGTGGACATCAGCTTCGAGAATCTCACCTTTACGTACCCCGACGATCCGACACCCGTCCTGCACGAGGTGAATCTCGAGGTCGCCGGCGCCACCACTGCTGCCGTCGTCGGGCGAACCGGATCCGGGAAGTCGACGCTCGCCCGACTCATCTCGCGAACCGCGGAACCCCAACCCGGCACCGTCTTCCTCGACGGGGTCGATGTCTGCGCCATTCCGGTCCACGAACTCCGACGCCACGTCAGCGTGGTCACCCAACGGGTCGAGCTGATACGGGCCACGGTGCGCGAGAACGTGTCGCTGTTCGACCCGTCCATCGACGACAGACAGGTCATTGCGGCGTTCGAGGAACTCGGCCTCGGAGCATGGATCAACTCGCTCCCAGCAGGCATCGACACCGTCATCGCTGGGGATGGTTCGGGCTCCCACGACGACATCGCGCTGTCACAGGGTGAAGCCCAACTGGTGTCATTTGCGCGACTCCTGGTGCGAAACCCCTCGGTGGTGATCTTGGATGAGGCAACCGCGAGGCTCGACCCCGTCACCGAGGCGCTCGCGCGAAATGCCACCACACGGATGCTCCGCGGGCGCACCGCCATCGTGATTGCGCACCGGCTGGTGACCATTTCTGATGCCGACCTCATCGTGGTCATGGATCATGGCGTGGTGGCCGAGTCGGGCACCACGACATCGTTGCTGGACCGGCCCGACTCGATGTTCCGGGTGCTGGTGGAAGCGGCCGGCGGAGACGACGCCCTGATGTCGCCCTCGCTAAGCGAGCCGTCCAGCGAGCCGACGAGCAGTGGGTCGATTCGCCGCACGAACATTCCCCGCGATCGCAGCGCGTCCGAGCTCGACCTCGACGAAGGTGACGACATGGCCGTTGCCGATCTCGGACTACCGGCGGCCGACGATCCCGACGACATCCATCGCACCACCTTTCCGCTCGTGTCGACGACGCTGGGCCTGCTCCGCCGACATCGGCGATGGAGCCTCCCCGGTCTCACCGGTTGGTATCTCTGGTTCCTGTCCCCTGCCATAGCTGCCTGGACCTGGAAACACCTCCTCGACGAGCTTCGGCCAGGTGGCTCGATCGTCGTACCGCTGGTGATCCTCGGTGTATCCGTCGGAGTCGGGACCCTCGGCCTGTGCTTGGGCCATACCTACTTCTCGCGTTGGTGGCTCCTCACCGAGACGACCATGCGATCGAACCTGATCGCTGCGCAGCTCCACCCGACCGACCGTTCCACGGGCCGCGATCGGGTGGCGGCTGGCGACGCTGTTTCCCGATTGTGGGACGCCGACAGCGTGATCGTCTACACCGACCGATTCATCGACGTGTTCGGCTCGTTGTTGTTCATCGTGGCGACGACCGCGGTCAGCGGTACGTGGTCCACCGTTGGTTGGCTGATGCTGCCGATGGTCGTGCCAGCCGCGTTGGCGTGGGCCATGAGCCGCCGCATCAGCGCTGTCGCCATCGAACACGCCAACGTCAAGGGGATTTGGACGGGTCGCGTAGCGCAGGTCTGCGCTGCCGCCACGACCATCAAGGGGTTCGCCGCGGAGCCGGGAGTGATCCTGCACGTTGCCGAGCTCACGGAGCGCCGCCAGCAACTCGCACAACGCCAACGCGGTCAGTCGTCGATTCTGCGCGGATCGGTGCTCCTCACCGCCGCTGCTGGGCAACAGCTCATCTTGTTGGTGGCGGCGATCGCCGTCCGAAACGGCTCGTGGCCCGTGGCGGCGGTGGTCGTGGCGATTGCGGTGTCGGAGTCCGTGAGCAACATGCCGCTCGCCGGATACGTAGCGGTTGCCTTGGTGCAGGAGGCGCCAGCCGTCCGAGCGAAGCTGAACCGAATGGCGCAGCTCGTTCCTCTCGGCGTCGATTTCGACCTCTCAGCGCCTCCCGCCGACCTCGTGTTGCCTCCCGATCGGCCCCAACGCGTTCCGACGTCTCGGCCCGATCGCTCACCCCTCACACTGTTGGAGCTGGACGACGTCAGCGTGATTTTCGACGATGGAACGCCGGCGCTCAGCAACGTGAGTATCGCAGTTCGGCGTGGAGACGTCGTGATCATCACGGGCCCGGTGGGTTCGGGCAAGACCACGCTGTTGCGGGTGCTCGCTGGGCTGATCCCGACCGACCGGGGAGAGCTCCGATGGAATGGGGTGGCGATCGAGGACGCGTCGCTGTTCCTGCGCCCGCCGAACTGCGCGTACGTTTCGCAGACGCCGCGCCTCGTCTCGGGTTCCGTCTACGAAAACGTGTCCCTCGACCACGAACTCGACGTCGATTCCGCCTTGGCGCTCGCCGAGCTGACCGACGAGGTCGCAGGGTGGGGTGGCGGATCCGCGATCGTCGGGCACCGCGGCATGCGACTTTCGGGCGGTCAGGCTCAACGTTTGGCGACGGCCCGGGCGCTGGCGACGAACTCTGAGCTGTTGGTGCTCGATGATCTCAGCAGCGCCCTCGACCCCGTGACCGAACAGCAGGTCTGGGCCTCGTTGCGCGCTGCAGGTCATACGGTGATCGCGGCATCGCACCAACCCGCAGCGTTCGCGGCGGCCGATCGAATTCTGTATCTCGACGGCGGCGAGCTGACCGATCGACAAACACGACCACCCGCCGACTCGGCATCGACACGACTACTCCGTTGACGACGTGAAGTAACGCGGGCGACTGACCCAGGAGTCCGAGATGAACATCACCCCGGGTCGGCGGGCGAACCACTCGCTCAACGCAACGATCACGGCATCCGCCTGTTCGTCGGGGGTCACCGCGAAGAGCGAGACGAGACCGTCCACGTCGTTGAAGAGCATGCGACCCTCGTGCCACCCGTTGTGCCCGAGGCCGGACACGTTCGACAGCACCGTCAACCCCGTCACCCCTGCAGAGGTGAACAGATCTCGCACCATGGCCAGGTCGTCACCCTCGATCACCACGTCGATGCGGGTCATTTTCGTGAGCGCTGCTCGGTTCATGCGACTACCTCTGCGGTCTGTTGCTGTCGGACGGTCGGTTCGGCGGGCGCCGGGGTGACCGTATGGGTGTCTTCGTGCTCGGGCACCCAGTCGCCTGAGCGGGTGCGTCGTCTCCATGTCGAGGAATCGAGGCCGAACGTGTCGAGGGCGAGGGAGTCGGGCCCGGCAGAACCGGAGCGTGCCACGATCGTCACCCAGCCGTTGTCGAACAATCGCGTCAGCACGGGGTTGCGGCCAATGACCATCTCGACGTGTTGTCGAGGAGCATCGACGATCAAGAGGAGCCGCATCGGTTCATGCATCGTCACACCTCTCACCGACACCGACTCGACTGGTAGGCCCGGCCGAAGATCGCCGCCGGAGCCTTCCAGCACCCCGAGGTCACCCACCACGTTGTGAAGTGGCTTCGACCCAGCGCCATAAGTCGCCGGGTCAACGGTCGACGCGTAGTACTGCGAGCTGATCCAGTGAGCCACGACCATCGGACCCGTCAGGATCGCCTCGAGGACACCACCCGTGTCGTCCGCCGCTGTTCGATACGAGTGCAGGAACACCCGACGTCCGAGATCGACCCCCGTTGTCAGCGAACGAGGTCCGACCACGAACGCAGCGTTGTTGGCAAGGCCCCACTCTGGTGCGACCTGGGCCCAGTCGTCCGCTCGCGTTCGCACACGACTCACACTCGCCGTTCGATGCCGGCTCGCCAATGGCTGGACCAGGGTGGCGGAACGCTCCAGCGCAAGCGCTCCGCCCGCGTGGTCGAGCGCGCTCGCCAACGCGTCGAGCTCGACGCGATGGGTCGGGGGGACATCCTCGGCATCGAGCAGCTCGACGACATCGGTAGTCGTGTGGTGCTCGCCAGCGACGAACACAGTGTCCCCGAGATCGGTGCCGGACTCGAGCAATGCCGTCCGCACCGCCGCCAGGTTCAGCAACGTCGCTGCGGTTCGCGCATTCGCGCCGCCGGCCCGTCCGCCGCACGCTCCGCAGTCGAGCGCCGAACGGAAGGGATTGTTGACGTGATGGCTTCCGTGACCACACAACAGGACCAGTCGGCCGAAGGGACGTTCTCTGCCGAGCGTCGCCAGGATGGCGTGCGCTGTCGCGACCTGGTCAGCGAGGAACATTCCAGACTCGGCACCTGCCCCGCGAGAACGATCCTCGCTCGCCGAGAGTTCGACAGAATCCGGTTCTCGGCGAGTCACGCCCATGCGGGTGACGACCGGCGGAACCGCAGCACGGCTGGTCGCGGCGACGAGTCGGCGGTGGGTGCTGGGTGCGAAAGTCGCCAACGCGGCCAGCGGCCCGAGCATCCAACCGGCCGTCTCCGCCAAGCTGAACTTCGTACCCGTGTGGGACTTCGCTTCCTTCCACACATCCGACAGCGAGTCCGACAGGTTCCGTCCGTCGCCATGTCGGCGACCGTGATCGTGAACACCGAGTTCCTCGCCGGCGGGCAGCTCAGCAATGATGGCCCGAGGAGTCACGATGACCGGACACGACGCCTGTGCATCGCCCGCATCGAGAACCGACACTGCCACCGGGAGGCCGAAGAACCCGGCGTATCCGATGGTCTCCACGTCGTCACCGAGTTCTGCCTCCAGATGCCGTCGCATTCCCTCTGAACGTGGATCGATGCAGAAGACGGTCGTCACGCTCGGTCGCTGGCTGTTGAGCCGCTCGGAAGTCGGAGTCGAGGCGAGGCTCCCGACCAGTCCTACGCGATAGTTCCGTTCATATGCCGCCTGCCAGATGTGCTGACGCTCGCTGATCGGGACGACCGCAATCACGTCTCTGACGGCGGAAAGCATCGGCAACGACACGGTGCTGGGGCCGGCATTGACCGAGCTCACTCCGGCATCGAGGACACACCGAGCCCGCAGGTCATCATCGGGTATTGCGGGCACATTCGGACCCCTCGTTGTTGCCCTGTCGGCGACCCGCCGGCGATCACCGCGTTCGACGACCGCCGCCTCCACCGCGAGCCGCACTGCCAGATAGTCGACCAGACGATCGGGATGAGCGCCTCCGGGGCCAGCGAGCGCTCCCGCCCAACCCGCCTGGCGACAGAGATGGCGCTGGAAGTACTCGATGTGACCGTGAGGCTCTGCTGCCAGGAGCACCGTCAGCTCCAGCAGTGCGTCGTCGGCCCGAGGGGGAAGTGCCGCGATGAACTGCCGTGCCGACGGGCCCGCCAACCGCCCGAGACCGGGATCGCGCGGCGCCAACCGTTTCCACGCCGGGTAGAGCCCTGCCTCCCGGCCAGGCATCGGCCACGCCGCTCCGTCGTCGAGGAAGCACGCCATCCATCTCGAGACGTACTCGTCGATGTGCCCCGCCAGATCAGACCCCTCGGCGTGGTCCACCCATTCAGATCTCGTGATCGGAACAGCGGCTGGTTCGGGGGCCAATGGTCCAGCAACGAGATCCAGTCGGACCAATTCGGCGGGGTCGATGTCGATCCCCGCGATTCGAACCGTGCCCGTCGCCCGGACCTCTGGATGGCGGGCAACGATAGTTTCAATGAGGTCTGGGTCGGTGATTCGGCCGGACGCGTGGAGTTCGCGAAATCGCGCCTCACTCAGCGACAACGCTCCACCACGCAGCCGATCGGCGGTGTCGACTGCCAGCTCGACCGGCAACTCCTCGAGCCCGGTCAGCGGGTTGACCGCCACAAAGCGTTGGACAGGCCACGCGGGCGGGAGCACCCGAGCGGCGACGCCAACCCGCGCCCGAAGGCGACTTCGGCGTTCAGTGTCAGTCCGAGTGCTCACGTTGGCTGTCCTCCGTTCAGGTTCGTCCGGGTGTGTCCCAGCCGAGGTGCGCTGTCGCGTCGATGTGGGTCGCTGAAATCTGCGGCCCAGAGCCAGCACTGATCCACCCACCGAGTTGATCCACGCCCCGATGACAGACGCGCGCTCACCGCCCAGCCACCGAGGCAGACGAGGAGCACCACGAGCGCTCCGATGGTCGCAAAGGTGCTGTCGCTGGTGTCGCCGAGCCCGACCGCCGATTCGATCCCGTCAGCAAGCGCAAGCCAACCCGTCGCGATCAGAGCGAGACCGACGGCGGTCGCTGCCGACCGCGCAACGCTGTGCTGTCGCCGACCCCAGATGACCGCCGATTGAATGCTCAGGACTCCGAGCAGCACCACAGGGAGCCAACCCGCTCCATGCCCAACGAACTCGGGACGCACGATCAGCAGTGCAGCACCGACCGCCAGGGCTCCGACCGAACCCATGGCGACCATCTCTCCGAGTGGGCGAGCAGCCAACTTCCGCCCGGCGCCGGCGTGTCGATGCTCGGTGTGCGCAACGGTGGATCCGGACTCCAGAAAGAGATAGGCCTTGAACATGCCGTGCGCGACCAGATGGATGATCGCCGGGCCGAACAAGCCGAGCGCGCACTGGACGGTCATGAAGCCCATTTGGGCGATGGTCGACCAGATCAACGCACCCTTCACATCGGATCGGGTTCGCATCACCGCCACCCCACCGACGACTGCGACAAGACCGACCACCAGCGCGAGCGCTTGGATCACCCAAGCGCCTCCCACGACCTGCGCTCCTCGAATCAGCAGGATGCCCCCCCCGTTGACGACTCCGGCATGCAACAGCGCAGACACCGGCGTCGGTGCGTCCACGGATCGGCGGAGCCAGCCATGAAACGGTGGAAGTGCCCCCCGCGTGGCTGCGGCGATCACCAAGAGGACACCGGCAATGACGATCAGGCCAGTGCTCTCTGGCCGGGAGGCAAACCCGTTGGCGCTGTTCGCACCAGGGGCGAGCGTGAGGATGGCGGCGGCGGACAGCACCGCCAGATCACCGATGAAGAACGTGCGACGTGCCGATCGGGCGGCGGATCGCCCGCCTGGTCGCCCGTCGTGTCCCAGCACCATGACGGTTGCGGCGCTCACGGCCAGCCACGCAATGGCCACCGCCCACCACGAGGCAGCCAATGCTACGACGACGGTGGCGAGGCCGACGAGCGCCGAGGCGGGGAAGAACCGCTCGCCCCATGGTTCAGCCGCCAGCGATCGTCGGGCAAAGGCCTGCACCAGCAAGGTCACGAAGCACACGAACGCCGCCGACACCGAGCCGAAGCGGTCCGCTCGAAGGACGGTGGTGTCACCGACCGAGATCGAGACCGGATCGCTGCCCGCTACCGCCAGGAGGATCACCGAGACGACGAACCCGGCCCCGATTCCGAACATCGGAACCAGGATTCGCGCCGGGCGGACATCACGGGAAATCGGGGCCGCTTCCGATCGCGGGGGTGCTGACGACGACATGTGCAGCACCGTAACTTACGAACTTAGATTCGTCAATTATTATTCGGTACTTGTATCTCGTGAATACGCGCCGAGTCGAACGGCCCGATCCGACTCCCGGGCCGCCTCCGACTGTCGTTGAGCAAAAGACTCCAGCGCCGCGGTCAGCTGGCTCGCCTCCTCTGATTCCCCGGCCGCGAGAATCCGCACGGCGAGCAGTCCCGCGTTTCGGGCGTTGTCGATGGCGACGGTCGCCACTGGCACTCCCCGTGGCATCTGAACGATCGACAGGAGCGAGTCGAGCCCCTGCAGGTGCCGCAAGGCGACCGGAACACCAATGACAGGAAGCGTGGTGACAGCTGCCAACATGCCGGGAAGGTGGGCGGCACCACCGGCGCCAGCGATGATCACTCGCAAACCCCGCCCCGCTGCCGATCGCCCGTAGTCGATCATGTCCTCGGGTGTCCGATGCGCCGAGGTCACGCGCACCTCGGAGCTGACACCGAGCTCGTGAAGGACCTCGGCCGCCGCGGACATCACGGGAAGGTCGGAATCACTCCCCATGACGATGCCCACCACCGCCGACGCCGATCGATCTTCGGACCGGTCAGACATTCGCCATCATCAGTTCTCCTGCCAGACAATGGGCTGCCGCGGCGGCCTCGTCGGCCGTCGACGCCACTACGGTGACGTGGCCGACCTTGCGGTCTGCCCTCGGGCGCTTGTGATACCAGTGCACGAACTCGGTCGCAGCCGAACCATCTGGCGGCGCCGCATCATCTCGTCGCTGTTCATCCTGCACGGGATCGTCTCCACCGGCGATCAGGTTCACCATGGCAGCGGCCGGCGCGATCAGCTCGCACGACCCCAGCGGCAGTCCGGCAACGGCGCGTAGGTGGTTCTCGAACTGCGATGTCTCGCACGCCTCGATGGTCAGATGGCCGCTGTTGTGGGGACGGGGGGCCACCTCGTTCACGGACACCTCGCCGTCGACCACGAACAACTCCACGGCGAGCACCCCGACGGCATCTACGGCCTCCACGACCTGGAGGGCGATCTCGCGAGCGCGACCGGCCAACGAGTCGGACACCCCGGACGGGACCGTCACTTGATGACAGATCCCGTCGTGCTGGACCGTGTCGACCAGCGGATACACGAGCGCGTTGCCCGCTCGATCACGGACGACCACCACTGACAGCTCGGCGTCGAGTGCGAGCATTGGTTCGACGACAACCGCCTGGCCGACGGTGTCGAGAACGCCGCGCGCCTCGGAACGGTCGACGCACACGTTGACGCCTCTGCCGTCATAGCCGCCACGGGGCACTTTGAGCACCACCGGCCAGCCATGCTCGGCAGCGAACGACTCCACGACCTGAATGTCGTTGGTGACCACGAACGGGGGCACCGGAATCCCCAGCTCGGAGAACCGCCGGCGTTGGTACTCCTTGTCGGAGAACCGGAGTACCGCCGAGCTCGGGAACACCAGATGGCCAGCCCGTTCGGCCGCCTCCACTGCCGAGATCGCCAGCGCGTCGACCGGCTCGTGGTCGAATGTGATCACGTCAACACGTCGAGCGAACGATTCCACGGCGTGTGGGTCGACGATGTCGGTGCTGACCACCGCGTGACCGATCCCGCGCACGCTCTCATCGTGGGGACGCGCCAGGACTCGGCACTCGACGTCGATCGCCGCGGCAGCCTCGATCATCATCATGGCCAGTTGGCCGCCGCCGATGATGCCGACGACGACAGGATCGGTCATCAGGAACAATCCGATGGGGTGGCGTTCCGAACAGCGGCGAGGAGTTCACCAACCCGATGTGTCGATTCGAGCGGATGGCGAAGCCGGAGCCGATCATTGACGGTGTAGCTGTTTCTTCGCCCGACCCGCTCTCGCGACAGGTAGCCCTCTGCCACCAGGTCGGCGATGATTTTCTGAGTTGCCCGTTCCGTGATCCCGACCTGTCCCGCGATCTCCCACCCGCGAAGGTCTGGATCCTCGGACAAGCACACGAGCACGTGCGCATGGTTGGTGAGGAACGTCCACGAGGGAAGTTGCTCTGGCGAAATGGGAGTGAGAGCGGGAGTGGGAACCACTGCACCGTCAGCTGACGGCCGTTTCGCTGCCACCGTTGGCATCGGAGACCGAGCCGGAGTTCGAGTACTCATTTACGAAGTCTATCTCATGAGATCTTCTACATGCTTGCAGCACTTCCCGTCAGATTGCTCGTTCGAGCACCTAGTGTCCCGCTCATGCGCCGAGCTCCATCCACTCTCATCATCATCGTGCTGACCCTCGTGCTGGTCTCGGCCAACTCGTGCGCCTCCGACTCTGACGACGCGGGATCGCCCACGACGTCGGCTGGCCCGTCCACTGGCCCGTCCACGACCGCCGCTCCGAACTACACGCCGGTCTTCGAGACCGGACCGTGCGATGCCGAACGGGTACCCGCAGCACCCGCGGTCGTCGAGTGCGGGACCCTCATCGTTCCCGAGGATCGCTCCCAACCCGACGTCCGCCAGGTTCGGTTGCCAGTGGCCATCACGCGGGCATCACAGGAGCCCAAGAAGCCAGACCCCATCGTCTACTTCTCCGGAGGTCCGGGTTCACCCGGACTGTCGGCAGCCAAGAACTGGTCGAAGGTGGGACTCGACCCGACCCGCGACGTGATCACCTTCGATCAACGGGGCACCGGCGCATCTCAACCGAGCCTCGAGTGCGCCGAAGTGGACGACGCCACGTTCAAGCTCTTCGAGACAGCAGATACCCCGGTGGAGGAGCGCCCGGCGATGCTGGCCGCCTTCACCGCGTGTCGTCAGCGGCTCGTCGCCGAGGGAATCGACCTCAATCAGTTCAATACTCCCCAGGTCGGTAACGACGTCGCCGACCTGCGCACCGCGCTGGGCATCGGCGACTGGAACATCTTCGGCGTCTCCTATGGCACGACCGTGGCGCTCGAGATGTTGCGCAGCCATCCCCAAGGTGTCCGTAGCGCCGTGATCGACTCGGTGTATCCGACCGACATCGGCATGGGGCCGGCGGACTTTCCCGAGGCCGAGCGTGTCTTTGGAGTCCTTGCTGATGGCTGCGCCAAGGATGCTGCTTGCAATGCCGCCTACCCGGACCTACGAGCGCTCCTGACGACCGCTGTCGACCGCTTGGACGCCACGCCGTACTCGCTCGACATCGACGTCGGTGATCGAGTCGTGAAGGGCTTGTTCACCGGCACCGATCTCATCGGCGGCTTGTTCAACGCCCTCTACGACACCGAGCTCATCCCGTTGCTGCCGCTGTTCATCTCCTCGGTAGCCAAAGGGAATGTGGGAATCCTCGACGCGGTCGCCCAGAGCGGGATCAACGCCCTCACGAAGGCGGCTGAAGGTCAGACCGCCTCGGTCGACTGTGCGGATCGGCAACGGATCATCGACCAGGCACAGATCCAGGCGAACATCGAGAAGTACCCCCTCTACGGCTTGTTGGCAACGGCCCGCCCCATTCCCGAACTGTGTCCGTCGTGGCAGGTCGACTCGGTGGATCCCGCTTTCAATACGATGCCCGAAACCACGATTCCCACCCTGGTCTTCGGCGACGAGTACGACCCCGTCACCGCCCCGAAGAACTCGGAGCGAACGGCGAAGGCGTTGGGAGCTGCTGCCACGTTCGTGCTCTTCCCAGGTCTGGGTCACGGTGCGACCGACGCCCATCCCTGCCCACTGTCGATCTTCCAGGCCTTCGTTACCTCACCGACCGACGCGGTCGACACCGCCTGCGTTGCGACCATGCCGCCACCCAAGTTCACAGCCAGCTGAATATGAACAGCTGGCTGAATACGAACTGCTGGCTGAGTGCGAACCGTTATGTCGCGAGGACCGACCGGATGGTGGCTCCGGCTTCGTTCGCCCTCGTCCTGAACGTTTCCAGATCAGCCCTGTCGGTCGCGGCGGCCTCGAGGGCGGCCAGACCGTCGAGCATGGCTGCACGATCCGCGGAGGTGACCCACGGTGCCGTGTCGAGAAGCTCCTGCAGCTTGGTCCGATCCTCGGCCAGCGGCGACAGCACTCCCGCCGAAATGCTGTCGCCGCTCCCGCCGATCGCTTGTTCGTACTCGATGTCGAGCCGCTCGATACCCGTTGCGATGTCCGCGGCGTCGGTGCGAACCGCCACCACGCGATCCTCGATCGACGGCACCTGTTCGCGACCGACAGCGTAGCCAACGCCCAGTCCGACTACTAGCGTGGCGGTGGCCGCCACAATGATCCGGCGAGTACGACGGGCAGCTGACACATAGAGCGCCATCAGATTTCTCTCCCCACGAGATAGGTGACGTCGGCGTGACCCGCATACGGATTCTGTCCGGCGTCGAAGGTCGACAGTTCGATCACGCGACGATCGTCGATGATCCACACGTTCGGTCGCAATGTGACGGGACCGCGGAACTTGGTCAGGTCCTCGATGATCTCACCCAAGTTCGGCTCGGTCGCGACCCGACCGACGACTGAGACGACCTCATCGCCATAGCGGTCGAGCACCTCGAGCGTGTCCGCGTGTGACACCAACCAGTAGCGACCCATCTCGACGATGTTGCGAGTCGGAAATCGCTCGACCATCTCCCCATGAAGGAGTTCGGATCGTCCGGGAAGGGCCCCCGACAACAGCCCGACTGCCCCGGTGGCGATAGCGCGCATGGTGCTCCGCTCGGCCACTTCCTCGACCCGCACCTCGAGACTGGCCGGGCTCGCGCCAGCCGCCAGGACCTCGCGCTCGACCTCATCGATCATGGTGGCGAGAACGTCGGGGTCGAGGCCATCAGTGGTTCGTTCACGCTCGGCCCGCAGCAGCGAGAGCGCATCGCCGATCGACGAGATCACCTCGGCATGGTCGGGGATCACGAGGTCCCAGCCGAGCATGCGCGCCGCATGACGAGCGAGCCCACCCGCTCCCCCTCCAACCCCCACCAGTGAGGGTTCATCGAGCTCGGAGGACTTGGCGACAGTCAGCGCCAACTCACAGATCGCCTCGCCGGCGGCGGTCAACATGTGTCGGGCGATCCGCTCGGCATCGATACGCATGGACGTCGCAGCGATTTCGAAGGCAGCCATCGACGCTTCCGGCGCAGCGTGGCAGTAGTCCCCGACCCTGGTGATGCCCAACGCATTTGCCGCGCACGTCGTGGTCAAGGCGACTCGGCCTCCATCGACCAATCGCAACATCACGTAGTCGGCCGGATCGCCCGGAAGAGCCGGAGCCAGCTCGGCGGCCGCCCCATCGAGCTCGGCGGGGTCGAGATAGCTGGCGTACGTCAAGCCGGCGATGTGCGCTGATCGGGGGCCGACCCCATGGACGCGACCACGACGGGCGCGCAGCATCGAGCCGCCGGCCACGCCGACCACGCGGACGTCCACCGAGCGAAGTGCCGTGGCGTGCGACGCCACGCGCACATAGGAGAGCGACGGTCGCCCATTGCGGATCGCCGCAATGTTGGTGGATGTACCACCGACCTCCACCACAATGGCGTCGGTGACGCCGGTGTATCGGAGGGCCCCGGCCACCGACGCCGACGGCCCCGAGTAGAGGGTGCGGACCGGCGCCGCACTGAAGCCCGCTAGATCGGTGGCCCCACCGTCGCTGCGCATGACCATGACCGACGCCTCGATCCCCGCCTCCTTCACCCCGCGCTCAACGAACGCCGCGGTACTCAAGGCAATGGGAAGAATCGAAGCATTCAATGCCGCCGTCACGGCACGCAGCTCCAACCCGTACAGGCCGCTGAGATCGGTCGACGCGCACACCGGAAGCCCCATCTTGCGGGCCATCTCCGCCACGGCTGCCTCGTTGGTGTCGTCGTCGGGCGAGAAGGCTTCGGCGACACACACCGCAGAGACCCCCGACGCCAAGAAGTCGACGAGCGTGGCGTGGATGGCATCGACCGGGAGTCCGTCGGTGACATCGAAGAACGAATGCACGACCGGAAGACGACGGCCCGGTGAGAGTTCGACGTCATCCAACCGCGTGCGTTTTTCGACCGCCTTGAGGTCAGGTCGACGCCCGAGACCCACCATCCCGACCGTGCCAACGTCGCCTTCGAGCAGCGCGTTGACCGCCTGCGTTGTCGAATGGGTCACCAACTCGATCTGGTCGGGACCGACCTCGTCGGCCAGTCGTTTGACCGCATCGACCACGCCGACTGCCACTCCTTCGGGGGCGGAGTGCGACGTCGGCACCACACTCGACGCCACGATCTCACGGGTGGACAGGTCGACAGCAACCGCCTTGGTGAATGTTCCACCAACGTCGACGCCAACCCGAACGCTCATCAGGCCGAAACAGGCGTCAACACTCGGACCGGTTTCGGAGCGGTACGTCGGGGCTTGATCACGAAGACCCAGACGGCTCCACCGATGTATACCGAACTCAGCGCTGCTTGCGCCACGAGCGACGGAACGGTCGGCCAGATGCCGGTGGCCTGCGCCAGGAAGATCGGCAGATTGGGTCCACCGGTGCGGCGGTAGGGAATGACATCGGCGCTCTGCAACGTGTGCATGGCGTTGCCCAGGAACGTGACCGACGTCGCCATGACGAGCGCCACCGCCGTGTTCATGAACGTTCGAACGGGGATCTTCCGGCCCAAGCGGAACACGACGTACGCAACCCCGGTGAGCGCAACGCAAGCCAGCGCCACGCCGAGCAGGATGTATGCGCCGAGCCCATCACCGAACGACAGCAACGATTGATAGAACAGCGCCGTCTCGAAGCCTTCTCGATAGACCGCGGTGAACCCGACCGCCACGAGCGAACCTGTCGACCCAATCGCAACCGCGCTCCACAGTCGGGCGCGCACGAACTCCATCCACCGTTTGTTGTCCAGCCGAGCGATGAGCCAGAACGACACGTAGAACAACACGACGACGGAGGCAAGCGCCGTGATGGCCTCGAGGACCTCGCGGCCGACGGGTAGCAACGCAAACAACGTGGGCATCATGACCACGGTGATCACGGTGGCGACGCCGGCCAGCCCGACACCGACCAGGATCGGCTTGATGTACCTGGTGCTCTTCGCCGCCTCGAGGTATCCGAGCAACACGGACAACAACAGCACCACCTCGAACCCTTCTCGAAACAGGATCAGGAAGGATTGACCGGCAACGATGGCCGGGGCACCAACTCCAGCGTCGGTGAGCTGACGTTCGGCATCGTCGAGCATCGATCGCAACACGATGATCTCGCTGCGGATTTCATCAGGAGGTTTGCCGTCCTTGATGAGTTGGCGGATCTGGGCGAACTGGCTCTCGCATTCGATGGTCAACCGATTGTCGGCGACTCGCAGCGGAATCTCGACCTGCTCGAAGTGGATGAGGTAGCCGGACTTCGCTTCAGCGAGCGCTCGGTCCACCTCGCCGTTCTTCATGAGCTCGAGCGTCTGATCGACCGACCCTCGGGTTTCACCGATCATCTTGATGGCCTGGGATTTCGACACGTCGAAGTTGTCGGCGGCTCCAGCCGGCCCACCGAACGACAACCAAGCAATGCCGGCCAGCAGGACCGCTGCAATCGATCGAACCACCGCAGGGCTGCGGCGGGCGGGTCGTGGCGAACTCACGGGTTCGCCGCTCGGTAGGCCGTGACACCCGCGGCGAGATCCGCTATGCCGCTGACGATCCGATCAGGGCGATTCTCCTGCACCCCGATCTTGATCGAGCCCAGTCCGTCCTCCATTTGGAGGTACAGGTCCTTGTCATTGGCGCGTACGGTTCCTTCGAACTCATACCAACGCTCGTACATCCGCTCGAGGTCAACCCGGGCGGCGGCCTCGTCCTTGGCGCGGGTGGCCTCGAGGGTTCCAGCGATCCGTTGCACTTCGGCCAAGCCCGCCGTCACCTCGGCAGCAGGAACCACCGAATAGGTCGGTGCCGCCGCGGTTGTCGTCGGAGCGGCACTCTCGGACGCACCCCCACAACCGCTCACGAGCCCCACAGCCAGGACGCTCACCAACGAGACCGTGGGCCAAGCCCTCCTCGGAGATCGGGTTCGAGCTGCTGTGGAACCTCGGCGCATGATCCGGCTTTCTGCGACAGGCGGCCCGGCTCGTTGCCGGTCCACCCATACATATCATGTTAGGCGTGCTTGACAAGACATGAGGATACTATTAGGCATGCCTAAGTGTCCAGCCACCTCGTAGGAGATTCCGTGCCACCCGTTCGCTCACCACGCATCCGATCATCCGTCGTTGCCCTCGCAAGCCTCCCGTTCCTCGCCCTCGGGGTTTCAGCATGCGGGGACACTTCATCGAACACCGCAGCCCCATCGACAACGGCCGGCGCCGGCACGATGATCTCGATCCGACTGAGCGAATGGGAAATTCTGCCGTCCGCAGACACCGCCAAGGCCGGACCGGTGACCTTCAGGTCCGAGAACATCGGCGTTGAGACGCACGAGATGGTGTTGTTCAAGACTGATCTCGCCCCCGAGGAGATGCCGCTCGATCAGGACGGGGCGGTCGACGAAGCCGGCGCCGGGTTGGAGCTCATCGACGAAGTCGAGGACGTCAAGGCGGGCGAACTCAAGCAGTTCACCGCAACGCTGGCGCCCGGCAAATACGTCATGGCGTGCAATGCCGTCGAGAACGGTCAACGTCACTTCATGAACAAGATGTACAAGGTGTTCACCGTCACCGCCTGATCGGGAAGTCCCATGTCAGACTGAACGAGCCATGCAGCTCGTCACGCTCTCGATCCGGCCGTCGGTACTCGCCGAGAGCTGGAGTTATTCACGCCATTTCTCTCCCTGGATCGACTCGCTCGCGGTCGTCACCCCGGCACGTCTGGCGGCCGAGTTCGAAACGGCGCTGGCGCACGTCGACGGCTTGGCCATCATCACCGACGAAGAACTGACCAGCCTCGGAAGTTCGATGCTGGCAAGCCTCGACCACCAGAGCCGCAACGCCACCCTTCGTCGTGCCCTCGGAACTCACGCCGGGATCGACGACGTCTTCATCATGGCGGACGACGACGCGCGGCCCCTCAAACCGGTCGAGCGCTCGTTCTTCGGGACACACGACGTCGACCGTCGCTTTTACTTCTACGACCTCACCGCCTGGCCCGGTCGCTCCACCGATTTCGACGAAGGCCAGCACGTCACGGCCGAACTCCTCGGGTACATCGGTTGCGAACATCTGGCCTACGCGTCGCACATGCCCCAGATCGTCCGCAAGGTCTACTTCGCTGAGGCATGGGAACAGATCTCTCGCCTGACCGACTCGATGACGGTCTGCGAATGGGCCGTTTACTTCAACATCGCCGCCCACCTCCACCCCGAGTCGTTCTCGGAACCCGAGCCGTTCCGAACGTTGGCATGGCCGATGTTCGCCGGCGAGTTCCCCCTGTGGATTCGTCCACCGGAGTACGTCTTCGAGAACCACTATCCCCATCTCTACGAAGAACGGGGTCTGTTTCACGGTCTTCCGACCGCGCTCGATGTCGACCATGTCGAACGGGTGTCCGTCGAGAAGATTCTGCGCTGGTCGGCCTTCGGTCGCCGCGCCTCGGCGCTTGACTTCCCCGACACGATCGACAATCCGTGGACCAAGGATTCGATGGTTCGCCGGGCGAGCTTCCGCGCCCTGCGTCGGATCCGCCAGGCGTACGAGTACGTCGCCATGGAGGATCGTGCCCGTCTGAGCGAACTGTCGGGGCGGGTCGGTCGACTCGACGACGACCAACGTCGAACGCCTTGAGCACCCGTCGGCTCCCGGGAGTTCCGTCAGCGCGCTGCTAGCGTCCTCCGACGTGGTGGCGACCCCTGCGCAGCAGAGCGCGGAAGACGGTCCCGTCACCAGCCAACGGGGGGCCGTGCGGTCGTTCGCCCATCCGTCGGTGTTGGTTTTCATGGCCATCGCCGCCGCCGCTGGCTTGGTGGCCCGCTTCCTGGTCACCTCAGACCTGTGGTTGGACGAGGCGCTCAGCGTCAACATCTCGAAGCTCCCCCTCGGAGACATCGGCGAGGCGCTCCGTCACGACGGCCACCCGCCGCTCTACTACTGGTTGTTGCACGGTTGGATCTCGGCCTTCGGCGACAGCACGTTCGCGGTGCGGGCCATGACCGGCGTCATCTCCCTCGCCGCCCTGCCACTGATGTACGTCGTCGGCAAACGGCTCCGTGGTCCGCAACTCGGGATGATCCTCGCCTGGATGCTGTCGATCTCGCCGTTCTTTCTGCGCTACGGCAGCGAGACGCGGATGTACTCGCTCGTCATGGTGCTCACCCTGGCCGGTTATCTCGCCGTGTCGGAAGCCCTGGTTCGACCCGAGCTCAAGCAACTCGCGCTTGTGGCCATCAGCACCGGGGCGCTGCTCTGGACGCATTACTGGTCCATGTGGATGCTCGCCAGCATCGGGATCCTGCTCATCGCCCGGCTGGTGCATCGATCGCGGAGTCGGTCCGACACGCGGCCGACGCTGCTCGTGATCGGCGCCATGGCCGTCGGCGGCGTGCTGTTCCTGCCGTGGGTGCCGTCGCTGCTCTACCAAGCGCAGCACACCGGGACGCCGTGGGCCGATCCGCTCCGACCCGACACGCTGGTGATCACGACGCTGTTCGATTTCAACGGTGGCCCGTACTCACAACCGCAGATCCTCATGGCGTTCACGACGGTGCTGCTGGTGATCGGCGTCTTCGGCGCTGGCCGGAGCGAGTACCAGATCGACCTGGATTTCCGGAGTCGAGCGGACGCCCGTCGCCCCCTGGCCGTCATGGCCGTCACGATGATCATCGCCAGCGCAGCGGGCATGGTCCTCCAGGCTGCCTTCGCCACTCGGTACGCGTCGGTGTTCTTCCCGTTCTACGTGATCCTCGTGGGTCTCGGCGTCTCGCGATTCCGTCCAGGCTTGCCAAGAGTCGTCGTGATCTGCACGCTCATCGTGATGTCGCTGGCATCAATGCTGTTCGTGTTCCGGCTGTCGAAGACCCAAGCCGGCGAGGTCGCCGACGCCATCGCCGTGACTGGCCCGGAGAAGGCTTTCGTCATCACGTGCCCGGACCAATTGGGACCGTCGGTCTCGCGTGCACTCGGCGACGGCTACGACGTCGCCACCTATCCGAGGTTCGAAGCCCCTCTCCTCGTCGACTGGGTCGACTACGGCGAACGGAACCGAACGAATGATCCCAAAGCCTTCGCTGATGAGGTGCTCCGCCGGGCTGGGGATCGAACGATCTTCGTCGTGTACTCGACGGCGTATCTGACCGTGACGAGTCAGTGTTCAGACGTCGTCGGGCGGCTCGGAACCGCTCGCGTCGGCACCACGCTGGTGCAGCCCGAACCCAAGGACTTCTTCGAACCGATGTCGCTCATCGTGTTCCCGCCCAGCGCGCCATGAATCCGCGACCATGAATCCGCCAGCATGAGCCCCCCAGCATGAGCAGCGTGACGTGAGCTTCGGAGCGGATCGGATCTCCTTCGGATCAGGACGCGACGGTCTCGGTGCGGACCGTCGCGGCCTCGTTGACGTCGTCGGCGCGTGGGTCACGGCGCGGTTGATCGTGGGGTTGGGTTTCGCGGCCGCTCAAGGAGTCGCCGCCACCGGAGGCAAGGGCGTTCGCTTCCCGCATCTCGACGAGGGCCTGATCACCTGGGATGCCACCTGGTACGACCAACTCGCTCGCGCCGGCTATGCCGGCACACCCCCGAGCGGCGTGCGCTTCTTTCCGCTGTTCCATCTGCTCGGGCGGATCATCTCGTGGCCGTTGGGCGGCAACACCGGCCTGGCGCTCGTCATCGTCGCCAACGTCTGCGCCCTGGTCGCGCTGTGGTTGTTGCGGCTCGTGGTCCTCGAGCAGTTCCACGACGAAGACCTCGCGCGCCGTTCGGTGTGGTTGATGGCGCTGTTCCCTTCGGCCGGGGCATTCGTGTTCGCCTACAGCGAATCGTTGATGCTGCTGCTGTCGCTGGCGTTGTTCCTGGCCATGAGGCGTCATCGCTGGGAGCTCGTCGCCCTCACCGGGCTGCTGGCGGGGCTGTGCCGCCCGACGGCCGTACTGCTGTGCCTGCCTGTCGCCATCGAGGCGGCGCGAGCGTGGCCGAGACTGACCTGGAACGAACGGTCGCTGCGCGCCCTGGCCACCGCGGCGCCCGTCATCGGCGTGGCGTCGTATCTGTTCTACATCGGCGGCCAGTTCGGTTCGTGGACGCAACCGATCGACGAACAGCGAGCCATTCGCAAGGGCTTCCAGGATCCGATCACCCGGCTGTGGGACGCAATTCACGACACGTTGACCGTCAGCCAGTTGAACGCCCCAGCGATGGCATTCGCGTTGGCCTTCATCGTGCTGATCGTGGTCGCAGTTCGGCGCCAACCGGTGTCGTGGAGCAGCTATGCCGCGGCGACCGTGGCGTTGGCGTTGAGTGCACCCGTCATCGATTCGCTGGGCCGCTACGGGCTGGTGGCGTTTCCTCTGGTGGTGGCGCTGGCCATGGTTGTTCGCTCCGAGCGCGCGGTATGGGCGACGGCAGCGGTGAGCGGTTCCGCACTCTGCGCCCTCACCGTGATGTCGTTGCTCGGTGGTTACATCCCCTAGCGAGCGTCAGCGGGTCGCAACGCGGGCGTCGCCCGAGTTCCGGTTGTCGTGGCCGAAGCGTGGCCACTGCGTGAGCGAGGATGTGGGCGCTGCCGTGTGCCAGACCGTCACTACCCCATCGCGCCGGACCACGGCCATCTCAGCTTTGCCATTGCCGTCGAAATCACCGAAGCCCGGTGTGCCCACCGACCATCCGCCGGTGAGCTTCGGGTATCCGGGAGCCACTCGGCCGTCAGCGTTGACACCGTCGAGCAGCGACACGCCGTTGGCTGCCAGCACGTCGGTGTGGCCGTCGTTGTCGACGTCGACGAGCGCGGGGGTGATGAAGAACCCGAGGTCGCTCGTGCGGTGGGGGAAGCCGTTGAGCATGGCGCCGGTACGCCCGTTCCACGCCGAGAGTTGGGTGTCGCCGCGTTGTTTGCCCGGCAGGAGTTGATCGAGCGCTCGCCCGAGACCGACCGTCGGCACCGCCACATCGACCGTCGATCCTCCGGAGAGATTTCCGAGCGCCGGTCCACCGAAGGCCGAGGCAATGAGTCCACCGTCCTGGCTGTTCGCCGCCCCGCCGAACGGAGTTCCCAACCATGAGAACGCCACCTGTTGGCCGAAGTTCGGATCGAAGACGGAACGGCCCGCTCGATCCAACGCGTAGACGGGCCCGGCGGACGAAGTGGTGATGACCTCAACAGTGCCGTCGCCGTTCACGTCACCGATGGCGGCTTGGGTATTCACGCCGTCACCGATGGTCGGCAACACCCCGTTGAGCACCATCGCCAACTTCACCGGCCAGCCCGGCAGATAGGCCTGCTCGGCGGGGTGCCCCGGCGCTGCATCAGAGGAGACCACGTGGGCACTGCCGTCTCCCCAGATGGCATACGAACGCGCATTGCCGCTCACCCCGGGGAGACCGATGCCGGGGAACACTGCCACAGGCTCGGAGTACGACTCCTGCGCGCCGACCACGATCTCGGCTCGACCATCACCAGTGATGTCACCGACGGCCGGAGTCACGACCAGCTCGCCGCCGATGGTCGGCGTGCCGTAGAAGTCGACGTGGTGGGTGACGGGATCGATGGTCTCCGCCTGTTGCGGGTCGACCAGCAGTGTCGGGAAACCCGCCACCGTGGAGCCGTCGCCGTTCCAGGCGTAGACGTGGCGATCCATGGCGGCTGCCACCAGTTCGAGGCTGCCGTTGCCATCGAGGTCGCCGGCCGCTGGCGAGGCGAGGAACCCCCGCTTGAACCGGTTGAACTTGTCGGTCTCGGATTGGGTCGAGAAGTTCGGCTCGACCGATCGCTGCCACGCCAGGGCGCCCGTCGCGGTCCAGACGCTCACGTGGCCGTCCATATCGGTGACCGCGATCTCCGGTCGGGCATCGCCCAAGAGGTCGGCGATCACCGGTGCCCCGACCCCGACGGCACTGTGCGCTGGGGCGATGCCGTCGGCGATGGCAGTCGGCGAGTTCACCGGCCACCAAGACGCCGCCGGGGTCCGTTGAGGGAACCCTGGCGACTCGCCGCCAGTCGACCGGAAGGCGTGCACGAAGCCGTCGTCGGTCGCGACAACCAACTCGTCACCGGCAACACCGTCGATGTTCGCGAACACCGGGCTCGACGCACCTGCCCCGCTGAGGCGAGTCGGGTAACCGCTCACCAAGGTGGGGTCGTCGTGCACGAAGATCTGTTTGTGCGACACGCCGTGTCGGCCCTCGGCATCGGTCACCACGATCCGCACTCGGACGGCGAAACGATCCTCGTTCGGGGTGCCATCGGGGTTCGCTGAACCGCCGCTCGATCCACCAGGAATGGCGGCGGCGATGGTTGCCAGGTCGAGAGTTGCCAGCGTGGCGGTCTTCGGCGCGGTCTGCCCGGTGGCCGACGCCACGACGTGCCAGGTGTCGGTGCCGGGGAACGGCGGGGTCTGCAGACCAGTGGTCCATTCCACTCGATAGGAGTACGAACTCGAGCGGACTGCGGCCACCGAGCCGGTCACGTCCACGGTGCCCGAGGTGGGCAACACATCGAACCACGACGGTCCCACCAGATCGGCTTCCGGCGGGATCTCGCCGGCGGCGATTGCGCGAACCGCTTCGTAGGTGTTGACCCGGCCGTAGCCGAACGTGGCGTCCCAGCCCGGCCCGGTCGGGTATCGCTCGAAGTTGTCGCCGCGGGTCTCGTTGGCTGGTTCGTTGGCGTTCGGGGTAGCGAAGTCGATGTCGTCAGCGGTGCCCCGCAGGAGCTGCGCCACCTCATTCGACGACAGCCGATTCTGCCCGGCGCCGGGCGACCCGAGCGATGGGTGGGCCGCGATGGCGGAGGTCCGCGCCTGAGACTCCATCAGGCCGACCATGCCCGAGCCCAATCCAGTGGCGCCCGAGCTGCACGAGCTCGAGGGAACGGTCACCCAGGCGATGCCGCCGTAGTTGGTGCAACCGTTCAGGGCCAACACGTCGGTCTCGACGCCGGGCAACGAGTTGAGATCGCTGAGCACATCGCTCACCCGGGTCACGGAGTTGACGGGAATGGTGTGATTCATGGCGGCGGGCAGGTTGGGATGCTTCGAGGCTTCGTCGGCCATCGACGCCACGATGGGAACGCCACGCCGATAGGCGGCGTCGACTGCTGCCTGAGCCTGTGGCGGATTGTTGATGGCGCCGAGCGCCTCTTGAATGACGTCGGCGCCGGAGTCGATCGCGAACAACACGCCAGCACCGAAGCGACCTCCCTCGGCGATGAACGAGTCGGATACCCGCACGGGCAGGAACTGGCACTGCGGACACGTCCCGATCGCGTCTCCACCACCGGCCACCGCCGTGGAATCACGCGCCTCGCCGGTGCCGTGGCCGTACTCCACGTTGTCGAGCGGGTTGTTGTCTCCCCACAGGAAGTCCCAGCCGGAGATGTCATCGACGTAGCCGTTGTTGTCAGCGTCGGTGCCGTCGGAGAACTGCGGGTCGAGGATCAGGTCTTCGGGATCGAGGATCTTGTTCGTATTGCGGTCGGTCACCCTGGTGTCATCCGCGTAGTCGGAAATGTTGAAAACGCCATCGTTGTTGTGGTCGTAACCCAGATCGCCCTGGGGGGTGGGCAGCTCGCCGGCGTTGAGGTGTGCCTTGGTGACGAGGTCGGCCATCTCCTTGGCGTCTCGCCATTTGATCCCGGAGTCCAGCACCGCGATCACCACGTCGTCGCGACCCGTGCTCACGCCCCAGGCGAGATCGACGCCGGGACCCTTCTGGCCGCACAGGTGATGTACGGAACCGGCGCGTTCTGGTGTTCGGGCCGACGTCAGCTCGTAGTCGCCATCGTTGAACTCGGCAGGCAACGTCGATCGTTGGGGATCGGCGTAACGAGGGGTCGAGCAGTCAGGAGCGATGGGATGATCAAGGTCGCGCGCCAGCAGATCGCGACTGCTCGGTGCAGCAGCAGTCGTGCCACCGACCCCATCGATACGATCAGGTGTCGGCGTGCAAGCGACCGCGAGCGCCACCACCAACGCCACCGCCATGACACCGCGTTGGGTCCGATTCCTCACGTTGACTCCATCCAGCGCGACGCCCCCCGGCGCCGCCACGAGCCGAAGAGTAGAGGTTTTCGTCGATCGCCGACCAAGCAACCGCAGCGCCCGTTCAGATCGACGTCGATCGGCTCACCAGATGCGTTGTGAACCAGATGATTCGCCGCGCCAAGGTTCAGCTGGCGATTCAGCCGAGGTAGCTCCGCTGCAACAGTTCCGGGTCGGCAGCCAATTCGGCGGCGGTGCCACTGGCCACGACGACACCACGGGCCAGCACGTAGCCGCGAGCGGCCACCGAGAGCGCCATCTGCACGTGCTGCTCGACGAGCAACACTGCCGTGCCCGACTCCTCGGCGATGGTGCGAATGGTTTCGAGCAACGACTCGACCACGATCGGCGCCAGGCCCATCGACATCTCGTCGACCATCAGCACCGTTGGCGCCGACATGAGCGAGCGCGCCACGGCGACCATCTGTTGTTCGCCACCGGAGAGCAGGCCCACGGCTCGGCTCGTGAGGCGCGCCAGCGCCGGGAACCAACCGTAGACATCAGCCTCGTCGGGCCCACCCTTGGTGGCACCCAGACGCAGGTGTTCAGCGACGGTCAGTGAGGGAAAGAGGCTGCGGTCTTCGGGCACCAACGACAGCCCCTGGCGAGCCACCCGATGGGGCCGGCTGTCGGCGGCGACGCCATCCAAGGTGACGGTACCGGCGAGCCGTTTCGTCAGCCCCGCAATGGCGGCGAGCGTCGTGGTCTTACCAGCGCCGTTGGGCCCGAGGAGACAGACGATCTCACCGCGCGAGATGGTGAGATCAACGTCGTGAACAACGGCACGACCGCCATATCCCGCGGACAGCCCCGACACGGCCAGCGCACTCATGACCCGTTTCCAGTCGCGGGCGCGCTACCAGTCGCGGGCGCGCTACCAGTCGCGGGCGCGCTACCAGTCGCGGGCGCGCTACCAGTCGCGGGCGCTTCAGGGCTGAGACCCAGGTACGCCTCGATGACTGCCGGATCCGAGCGGATCTCGTCGGGGGTTCCGAAAGCGATGATGGCGCCGAAATCCAATACGTAGATCCGATCGCACACATCGAACACCAATCGGGTGTCATGGTCGATGAGGAGCGCTGCCATCGGCTCGCGACCGGCTTGGCGATGATCGATGACGGCACGGAGTTGTCGCCCCAACGCGATGCTCTCGGTGGAATCCAACCCTGCCGCCGGCTCGTCCAACAACAACAGGCGAGGCGAGGCGGCGAGCGCGCGGGCGACCCCCGCCAGCTTCTGGTGACCAGAGGACAGCTCGCTCGGCAGTCGGTCGGCATCCTCGGCGATGCCGAGGCGTTCCAGGGCATCGGCGACCGATCGTTGTGAGTCGGCGGGGGCGCTCGATCGCCGACCCCATCGCGGAGCCACGATGTCGCGAACCAGCGTTCGCACGCCGGTCGGCGCGGCGGCGACCTCGCAGTTCTCGCGGATGGTGAGATCGTCGAACAGCTCGATCGACTGCCAGGTCCGAGCGATTCCGGTCCTCGCCCGGACATAGGGCGGCGCATTCGAGAGATCACGTCCGAGGAAGCTCACGCGGCCTCGATGGGGAGCGAAGCCGCAGATGGCGTCGATCGTGGTGGTCTTACCGGCGCCGTTGGGCCCGATCAGCCCGACGAGTTCACCGGCGTGGATTTCGAGATCGACCGCCGAGACGGCGACCAGCCCGCCGTAGGACACGGTCAATGCCGAGGTCATGAGCAAGGGTGCGCCAGCCATGAATGCGAGACGATACCGGTTCAGCGGCTGAGCAGGCTGGCTGCCGCCCAGATCGCGGCGACAGCACCGAGCGCGATCAAGGCCATCGCGCGGCCCAGCGGTGGCGGATCACGGTGTTCGTTGAGCTCGCCGGGCGCGGCGGCTGGTGGGCGGAGCAGGGCGGCGACGTTGCCGACGACCATGGCGGCACCGAATGCCAACAACAACCACGGCAAGAGGTCGTCCCCCAGGAAGAAGCTCGATTCTTCAGCCGCGATCAAGAACTCCTGGGCCATGCCGGTGAGTTTCTCATGAAGTCGCGCGTCTCGCCCACTTTCGCCACCTTACGTGACCCTCTTCGCGCGCTCACTGGGAAAACGATCGTCAGTACAGATATGAATTTCGATCACAATCTGTACAAACCATCACATGGTGCGAGAAATCTGCTCAAGGTCTGACGGCAGAGGACGATACTTAATGCATCAGCGGTTTCGCCCCCGCTGAGTATCCGGGGAATCGGAGTGGGAGTTGCAACAATCTCCCTCCAAACGCATCGCCTCCAGTGCTTTCCAGGTACTGGCGCCGTGGCTCCCGCTCCACCCCCTCGGACACTCCAAGATCTCCCCCCGACACCCGCCCACACCAGTGTGGCGGGTGGTCCATTTTTCCAGGTCGGATCAGCCGGTCGAGTTTCCTGATCCGGCGGTTTCCGGGGAGAATGGGGCATGGCTGCTGTGACCGACCGACCCTGGCTCATGAGGACCTACTCGGGTCACTCCACCGCGACGGCATCGAACGAGTTGTATCGAACGAATCTCGCCAAGGGCCAGACCGGCCTGAGCATCGCCTTCGATCTCCCCACCCAGACCGGCTACGACCCGGACCACATCATGGCGAGGGGCGAGGTCGGCAAAGTCGGGGTACCGGTCGCCCATCTTGGTCACATGCGCCAACTGCTCGACCAGATCCCGCCCGGTGAGATGAACACGTCGATGACCATCAATGCGCCAGCGGCGTGGATGCTCGGTTTGTACGTCGCCAATGCCGCGCAACTCGGTGTGCCATCGACGGCGCTCCGCGGCACCACGCAGAACGACATCGTCAAGGAGTACCTCTCTCGGGGGACGTACATCTTCCCGCCGGTGCCGAGCCGTCGATTGATCGTGGACATGTTCGCCTACTGCAACGAGCACGTCCCTCTGTGGAACCCGATGAACGTGTGCAGCTACCACCTGCAGGAAGCCGGGGCGACCCCCACTCAGGAGATCGCCTTCTCGTTGGCCACCGCCATTGGGGTCCTCGATGCGGTTCGTGATTCGGGCCAGGTCAGCAGCGCTCGGATGAGCGATGTGGTGGCATCGGTGTCGTTCTTCGTGAACGCCGGGATTCGTTTCGTGGAGGAGAACGCCAAGATGCGCGCCTTCACCCAGATGTGGGACCGCCTGACGGAGACCCGATACGGCGTGAGCGACCCCAAGGCCCGCCGCTTCCGTTACGGGGTGCAGGTGAACAGCTTGGGCCTCACCGAAGCGCAACCCGAGAACAACGTGCAACGGATCGTGTTGGAGATGTTGGGCGTCACATTGTCGAAGTCGGCTCGGGCCCGTTCGGTGCAGCTCCCCGCGTGGAACGAGGCGCTCGGCCTGCCGCGCCCGTGGGATCAGCAGTGGTCGCTGCGGATCCAACAGGTGTTGGCGCTCGAGAGCGACCTGTTGGAATACGACGACATCTTCGCGGGCAGCCATGTCATGGAAGCCAAGACCGCCGAGCTGGTCGATTCCGCCCAGGCCGAACTCGACGAGATCCTGTCGCTCGGCGGCGCCTTCGAAGCGATCGATGAGATGAAGGGTCGGCTCGTTCGCAGCCACACCGAACGCATGCGACGCATCGAGAGCGGCGACCAGACCGTCATCGGGGTCAACGCCTTCACGGAGACGGCGACGTCACCGTTGGGTGGCGAGGACAACATCATGAAGGTCGACCCAGGCGTGCAGGAACAGGCCATGAGGGAGCTCGCCGAGTGGCGTTCGCAGCGCGATGCCGACGCCGTGGGGCGCGCCATCGACGAGCTCGCCCGGGTGGCAGCCACCGACGAGAACATCATGGCGGCGACCATTGCGTTGGCCGAGGCCGGCGGAACCACCGGCGAGTGGGCCGGCACGCTGCGCGAGATCTTCGGCGAGTACCGGGCGCCGACGGGCGTGGCGGCGGCCGCCGGCGCAGGTGGCAGCTCCGACGATCTCCGTCGCATAGCGGCTCGGGTCAAGGCACTGCCTGACGGTCCGCCCCGTCTACTCGTGGCCAAGCCGGGCCTCGACGGCCACTCCAACGGTGCGGAGCAGATCGCGGTGGCCGCCCGTGATGCCGGGATGGAGGTCATCTACCAGGGGATACGGCTCACGCCCGAGCAGATCGCCGCCGCCGCCCGCGATGAAGACGTCGACCTGATCGCGGTGTCCATCCTGTCGGGCAGCCACATGGAACTGATTCCCGAGGTGATCCGGCTCGTACGGGCGGCCGGGGTCGACGCGCCGATCGTGGCCGGGGGGATCATTCCCATCGACGACCAGCCCAAGCTGTTGGCGGCGGGCGCCGTACGGATCTACACCCCGAAGGACTACGACCTCGGACAGATCATGTCGGACATGGTCGACATCGCGTTGGCGCATCGCCACTGATGCGGTTCGCTTCGGACAACCGTGCCGGGATGCTGCCCGAGGTCGTCGACGCGCTTTCGGCCGAGGCCACCGAGTTCGGCGGCGCCTACGGCGAAGATAGCGCTACGGCGAAGTTGACAGCGCTGATCGCGGAGATCTTCGAACACGACGTTGCGGTCTATCCAGTGATGACCGGCACGGCGGCGAACGCCTTGATCCTGGCGTCGCTGTGCGAACCGTGGGGTGGCGTGGCGTGTCACGAGGAGTCGCACATCGTGGTCGACGAATGCGGGGCTCCGGAGTTCTACGGCGGCGGACTCCGGCTGGTGACGTTGCCTGGCGAGCACGGTCGTATCGAGCCTTCAGCGCTCGATGCCCTGCTGAGGTCGGGAGTTCGGGGCGATGTCCATCAGACACCGATTCAGGCGCTGAGCCTCACAAATCTCACCGAGGCGGGCACCACCTTCGATGCCGCGGCCATCGCCGAGCTGTGCGGGATCGCCCGACGCCACGGCTTACGAACGCACCTCGATGGTGCCCGGTTCGCCAACGCCGTCGTCGGCACTGGGGAGACCCCGGCCGACCTCACGTGGCGTGCCGGGGTGGACGTCATGGTGTTCGGCGGCACCAAGAACGGGTGCCTGGCGGCCGAGGCGGTCGTGTGTTTCGAGCCCGACCTGCTGCCGACGTTCGAACGGCGCCGCAAGCGCGGTGGCCATCTGGCATCGAAGATGCGGTTCGTGTCGGTGCAGCTCGCCGCCTCGCTTCGGGAGGATCGATGGCTGACGGCGGCTCGTCATGCCAACGGCCACGCCGCCCGCTTGGCGGAGCAGCTGGTCACGATCCCTGCCGTCGATCTCATGCATCCGGTCGAGGGGAACCAAGTGTGGATCTCGGCCCCAACGGCCGAGATCGAGGTCTGGGAGCGACACGGCGCCGAGTTCTACGGGTCGCCGCTGCCGGGCGACGGCCCACCCCGCTCGCTGGTTCGACTGGTCGCGAGCTTCGCCACCACCGATGACGACGTGACAGGCTTCGTGGAGCTCGTGACGACCGCCGCCTCAACCGCTGATGCCGGCCCCGATTCGACCTCAACAGCGGCTGTCAACCAAGCTGCGAGCGCTACTTCGACGCAGGATTGCACCGGGGAGAAAGCTTGAGTTTCGCCACCACAGGCCGATGGAGTGTCGTGAGCGGACGACGACTCATCGGTGCAGCACTCGGCATGATCGGTCTGATCGTGGGCGTGGTCGCGCTGGTGATTGACAGCGGAATTCTGGGAGGGGTCTCCGGACTCTTGGCGTTGGCTGCCGGACTGGCTGCCCACACTGCAGAGACAAGGGCTGCCATCAGCGAGGCGCGGGTCGACGAGGTCCGTTCCGAAATGGAACATTCCCGGCTCGAGATTGCTGGCCTGCGTTCGAGCATGACCGAAGCGCAGGAACGGGTGGAGCGATCCGAGGGGACGATTGCGGAACTGATGGCGAACCAGCCAGTGCCCATCTCCCCGGGTGAGATGGCGGGGATCCACGATCCTGCCGACACCCGAATGCTCGCCGACCCCGAGACCAACCTGTTCTCCGAGGCGTACTTCCGAGTGGCGCTCGATGCTCGTATTGCGTCGGCTCGACGTCACCTCCGGCCGGTTGCGGTGGCATTGCTCGAAGTGGTCGAAGGTCCTGCTGATGGTCCGGCGACTGCGGCCGATCCGTTGAAGGTGACAGGCTCGATTCGCCAGACACTGCGCGATGCCGACACGGCGTGTCGCATGACTGACGGATCGTTCGCGTTGATCTTGGAGGACACCCCCGAGAACGGCGCAGTGTGGACCGTGGAACGGGTCCGTCGGAACCTCACGTCGCGTCACGGCCAGCACACGTTGTGGGCCGGAGTGGCGTGTTACCCGGCGCACGCGTTCAGCACCGACGAGTTGTTGGACCAGGCGCAGCTCGCGCTCGAAGCAGCACGCGAGTGGAAGCAAGACCGCATCGAGATCGCCACTGCCGACTGATCTGTCAGGTTGAGCATCGATGTCACGGCGCCCCTGAACCAGCGATCAATCAATGATGTGTTCCTGAACACGCTCGCGTCATCACGGTCGGAAAGGCCGCGAGCTGACCGGCTCTCAGGAACTCAGCGCCCTGATCTATGAACTTCGTTTCCTAACTGTATGTTCATGCTTGTCGTGCCGCTCTGGCTCGAATCGCCGAGAACCGAGGTCCATCATGCAGTGCCCCATCGATGCTTCTGACCTGACGATGTCCGATCGCCAAGGGATCGAGATCGACTATTGCCCCAAGTGCCGAGGAGTGTGGTTGGATCGCGGCGAGTTGGACAAGATCATCGAGCGGAGCGAGCCGGAACCCAGCAGCACTCGCGACAGCGACGATCGCGACCGTGATCGCGACCGTGATCGCGACCGCGACCGCGACCGCGACCGCGACCGCGACCGTGATCGCCGACCCGACAGTGACTACCGAGGATCGGCGGGGTACCCGCAGAAAAAGAAGAAGAGCGTTCTGTCCGAGCTGTTCGACTTCTGAGTCAACGACCGCCGTCCCCTTCGAAAGTTCTGGGTCCAGAAGAGGGTCCCTGAGTTCGAGGTGGCACGACCCAGACCGACGTAGGCGAGATCCGCTCGATCCGGCATGGCTCAAGGTGGCGGTCGGGCCACGTTGTCGATCAGTTTTCATCGATCAGCGACTGGGCCATGGGGCCCACGATCGCCGTCCACGTCTGGGGTGCCGCCCCCATCGACGAGGCATCGTCCGGATTCCAGTACTCGGCGTACGCAGAATCCACCGCGCCTCGAACGACCCGGCGGGCAAGGTCGTTGGCCGCCTCGGGGTTCACCGCCGACAGGCTGGACCAGAGCAGATAGTCGAGGCTCGGCCACGACACACCGCGCCAATAGATATCCGGGCGATAGAGCCGATGTCGCTTGGGCAGAAAGCGAGAGCCGAAAGGTGCGCTGTATTCGTCGGGATCGAGCAAGCGGTCGATGATCTGTTCCCGCCGATCGTGATTCGAGGTCACCATCATCGGAAGCAATGAATCCAATGTCGGGACCCGCGCCGCCGGCGTGTCGAGGGTTCCGAGATCAACCCAACATCGATCGCCCTCGGACCACATCTGATCATCGATCTCATCCGCCAACTGCCGACCCTCGGCCACCAGATCCTGGTCGCCACTCAGCGTGCCCAACTCGATGGCCGACCGGGCACAGATCGCGTTGAACCCCGCCGACCGCACTTCGAGCAACGACGACGCCACCGCAGCACCGACCGGTGAGTAACGAGCCGCGACCACCGACGCTCGATCCAGCGCGACCAATGCGTCGTAGTCCCAGTGGTCGACACCGGCGTAGCTGTCCCACCTGGGCGAGTCGTCGCATCCCGTCTCCCAGGGGTGGACGACCATCACCAGGCCATCGACATGTCGCTCGGCGAACAACCACCGGAGCGCCGCGGCCCCCTGCTCCTCGACCTGCCGATCGCGCACACCCGCCTCGGCAAGACGGGCCAACGCAATGCCGAAGACCGGCGGCTGCACGAACGAGCTCCGATCCGTCAGCGGACCACGATTCACCTCTGACGGCGCGGCGTAACGCATGTGCGGCAGGAACCCATTGCTGAGCATCCCCTCGAACAGCGAGCGCATCTCGGTCATCCCACGTTCGGGGTCGTGCCCTGCCCACGCAATCGAATGGAAGCCCGAATCCCACGCCCACTGGCTGGGATAGACGTCCGGATTGGGCGGGCAATACCCGAGCTCGGATTGCCAGTGACGATCGAGCACCTCGTACGCCCCGGCTGCCGCCGCGCCAAGGTCGAGTGGCTCGGTCACAGAACTCTGCCTACCAGGGACGATCGCGACGGAGCGGGATCGGCTTGGTCCACCACCGCCCCGACCAACGCCAACGTGTGGGATCCTCGGTCGGCGCCGGGGCCTGCGCCCTCGGCCACGACAGTTCGACGGCTGCCACGATCGCAGCAGCTTCCTCGTCCGTCGGCGTCGGTGTGATCTCAGCCATCATGAGAGCCGCAGGGTAGCGAGGCACGAGCCCCGAGGACCAGCGATGAGCGCCAGCGAAGAGCCATCATGAGAGCCGCAGGGTAGCGAGGCACGAGCCCCGAGGACCAGCGATGAG